>Ga0210409_10004763_pt1 | contig 14497 bp, 13 predicted proteins | sample IncBWH17MmetaG_FD_161649 | JGI IMG/M metagenome (GOLD analysis project Ga0210409, IMG submission 161649) | Forest soil microbial communities from Barre Woods Harvard Forest LTER site, Petersham, Massachusetts, United States - Inc-BW-H-17-M | ecosystem: Environmental > Terrestrial > Soil >... | reverse complement strand
CTTCACCACCCCGGAGCTGCTGGAGATTGGCGGCTTGCCTTTCGTCACCCCCTACGAGAAGCCCACCCAGGGGGAGGCCCTCCGCTACTACCGGCGGGTGACCGACACCTTTCGCCTCAACCTGGCTCTGGGAGAGGAGGTGCTCGCGATCGAGCGGCGCGACGACATCTTCCGCGTCCTCACCCGGTCCGGGGCGGGGCCCGAGCGCTCGCGCCCGGCTCGCCAAGTGGTGCTCGCTACCGGGTACTACGACCACCCGAACCGGCTCGATGTCCCCGGCGAGGATCTGCCCCACGTCTCCCACTACTACGCGGAGCCGCACGCGTTCTACCGCAAGCCGGTGGTGGTGGTCGGGGGCAAGAACTCCGCCGCCATCGCCGCCCTCGAGCTCTACCGCGCGGGGGCCCGGGTGACGATCGTGCATCGGCGCCCCCGCCTCGGGGAGTCGATCAAGTACTGGATCAAGCCCGACATCGAGAACCGGATCAAGGAAGGCGCGGTGACCGCCCGCTTCGAGACGCGGGTCTTGGAGATCCTCCCCGACCGCGTGGTCGTGGAGGGCCCGGGTGGGCGGGACGAGCTCCCCTCCGAGGGCGTCTTCCTTCTCACCGGCTATCATCCCGATGTCGAGCTCTTCCGGCGGGCGGGCGTGCGGGTCGATGAAGCCACGCTCAAGCCCGACCACGACCCGGCCACACTGGAGAGCAACGTCCCCGGCCTCTACGTGGCGGGGGCGGTGGTCTCGGGACGGGAGACGGGCCGCATCTTCATCGAGAACGGTCGCTTCCACGGGGAGATGATCGTCAAGGCGATCTCCGCCCGGCGCATCCGGGCCTGATGCCGGCCAGGAAGCGCCCGCCCAAAGACGAGCCGCTGCGGGCGTACCGCGCCAAGCGATCGGCGGACCGCACCCCGGAGCCCTTCGGGGGGAAGGGAAGGGCCGCAGCCGCCACGAGCGTCGCGGCCGCCGCCGGCCCGGACTGGGCGCGGCCGCGCCCGTTCGTGGTCCAGAAGCACTCCGCCACCCGCCTCCACTACGACTTCCGCCTGGAGCTCGGGGGCGTGCTCCGCTCCTGGGCGGTGCCCAAGGGACCCTCCCCCGACCCCGCCGAGAAGCGCCTGGCGGTGGAGGTGGAGGACCATCCGGTCGAGTACGCGGACTTCGAGGGCGTGATCCCCGACGGAAACTACGGGTCGGGCGTGGTCATCGTCTGGGACAAAGGCCTCTGGATCCCCCTCGAAGATCCGGAGGAAGGGATCCAGAAGGGCAAGCTCTTCTTCGAACTCCGCGGCCACAAGCTGCGCGGCCTCTGGCACCTCTTTAGGACCAAGGCCAAAGGGAAGGAGCCGAGCAAGGACTGGCTGCTCGTCAAGAAGCCCGACGCCTGGTCCGGCAAGGACCGCGTCCTCCCCCCGGAGTCGATCTACTCCGGCCTCACGCTGGAGGAGGTGCGCGACGGCAACGCGCGCGCGGCCGAAGGCCGCTCCACGCTCGTCCGCCTGGGCGCCCCCCGGGGTCCGGTCCGCGCGGCGGAGGTGAAGATGATGCTGGCGGAGACGCGTGAGGGGCCCTTCTCCGCGCCCGGCTGGCTCTTCGAGCTGAAGTACGACGGCTTTCGGGTGGTGGCCGGCAAGGAGGCGGACGGCAAGCCGCGCCTCGTGTACCGGAAGGGCAGCGATGCCACCGCGATCTTCCCGGAGGTGGCGCGGGCGCTGTCGGCCCTCCCTTTCGAGGGGCTGGTCCTGGACGGCGAGGTGGTGATCCTCGACGAGGAAGCCCGGCCCAGCTTCCAGCGCCTCCAGAAGCGAGCCCTCCTCACCCGGCCCGCGGACATCCAGCGGGCGGCGGTGGAGCTGCCCGCCACCTACTACGCCTTCGATCTGCTGGGCTTCGAGGACTTCGACCTCCGGCCCCTGCCGCTGTCCGAGCGCAAGGGGCTCCTGCGCCAGGTCCTGCCGCGCGCGGGCCCGGTCCGCTTCGTCGACCACATCGAGGAGCAGGGGGAAGCCTTCTACAAGGAGGTGGGCCGGATGCGCCTGGAGGGGATGATGGCCAAGAAGGCCGATTCCCCCTATCGGGCCGGCCGCTCCCCGGACTGGCTGAAGGTGAGGGTGGACCGCACCGGCGATTTCGTGGTGGTGGGTTTCACCGCCCCCCAGGGGGCGCGAGCCGGTTTCGGAGCCCTGCACCTGGCCACGTACGAGGCGGGCCGCCTCGTCTACGCGGGCCGCGTGGGGACCGGCTTCAACGATGAGCAGCTCCAGACGCTGCGCGCGGAGCTGGAGCAGGACCGCCGCCCCACCCCCCCCTGCACGGGCCCCCTGCCCCCGGACAAGGGGACGGTCTGGGTGGAGCCGCGCCGGGTGGTGGAGGTCCGCTACAAGGAGTGGACGGGCGAGGGCCTGCTGCGGCAGCCCGTCTTCCTGCGCTTCCGCGACGACAAGCCCATCGAAGAATGCGTGTGCGAGGGAAAAGGGGGGACGTCCGACCCGCTGCCCCCCCCGCCCCCCATCGCCTCGAACGAGCCGCCCCCCGAGCGCAGGGTCCCCTTCTCGAACCTGGACAAGGTCTTCTGGCCGGAGGAGGGCTACACCAAGGGGGACCTCATCGAGTTCTACCGGGCGGTCTCGCCCTGGCTTCTGCCCTACCTCAAGGACCGCCCCCTCGTCCTCTCCCGCTATCCGGACGGCATTACGGGCAAGAACTTCTTCCAGAAGGACGCCCCCGGCTTCGTTCCCGGCTGGGTCCGGCTGGAGAGGATCTGGAGCGAGCAGGCCCAGCGCGAGATCGACTACTTCATCGCCGACGACGAGGAGACCCTCCTCTACATCATCAACCTGGGTACCATCCCCCTCCACGTCTGGGCCAGCCGGATCTCGGATATCCCCCATCCCGACTGGTGCATCCTGGACCTGGACCCCAAGGACGCGCCCTTCGCGGACGTGGTGAAGGTGGCGCAGGCCGTCCACGACCTAGCGGAAGAGATGGAGACGCCATCGTTCGTGAAGACGAGCGGCTCCACCGGCATCCACGTCCTCGTTCCCCTGGGCGGGCAATGCACGTTCGAGCAGGCCAAGACCCTGGGCGAGCTGATGGCGCGGGTCGTCGCCGAGCGCCGCCCCGAGATTGCGACCACCATCCGCCTGCCCGCCTCGCGGGGAGGGCGGGTTTACGTGGACTTCCTCCAGAACGGCCACGGCAAGCTGCTGGCCGCCCCCTTCTGCGCGCGCCCGGTGCCGGGGGCCAAGGTCTCGACTCCCCTCGCCTGGAGCGAAGTCAAGGCGGGCCTGGACCCGGCCCGCTTCACCATCCTCACCGTGCCCGAGCGCCTCCGCGCGCAGAAGGAGGACCCCCTGCGGGGAGTCCTGAGCGAGAAGCCCGACCTCGCGCGGGCCCTGGCCCGGCTCGCGGGCCTGATCAAGGGCTGAGGCGGGCCAGGAGCCGGAGGGCGAGGGCGGGGCCCTTGCCCGCCTCCTCGTGCTTGAAGAAGACGAAGGCCTGCTCCCAGGGCTGGGCCCGGATGCGGTCGGCCCAGGCGGCAAGGGCGGCCTCGTCGTAGTCGGCGCGGCGCAGCCTGAGGTAGCCCCAGCCCGCGGTGGGGACGAGGGGCATGCCTTCGTCCCCGGACTCGTCGGTGTCCGCCGCGCAGAGAACGGCCCCCCGCGCGCGGAGGGCCTCGTACACCCCGTCCTCGAACCAGGAGGCGTGGCGGAACTCGAAGGCCACCGGCCGCCCCGCGGGCAGGAGGGCCAGGAAGTCGGTGAGCCGGGGCAGGTCCTTCTTCAGGAAGGGGGGGAGTTGGAAGAGGACAGGACCGAGCTTGGGGCCGAGGGCGCCCGCAGTCTCGAAGAAATAACGGACGTCGTCGCCCGCGTCCAGGAGGCGCTTCCGGTGGGTGATGCGCTGGGGGGCCTTGAGGATGAAGGTGAACCCTTCTCCCACCTCCCCCGCCCACTTGTTGAGGAGGGGAAGGGTGGGCATCCGATAGAAGGTGTTGTTGATCTCGACGGTGGAGAGGCGCTCCGAGTAGAAGCGGAGCATTTCCGCCTCCTTGAGCTCCTCGGGATAGAAGCTGCCCTTCCACTCCTTGTAGCTGTAGCCGCTCGTGCCCACCCGGACGCGCATGAGGCCTCCTGCGTGGTAGAACGCTAGCATGGGTCACGCTGCGGACGACACCGCGGTGGGGATGTCCCTCTGGCTGATGCCGGAAGGGGAGGTTGGGGACCGCCTGCGCGTGCTGATCAGGGGGCTGGCGCGCCGCCACCGCACGCCCTTCTTCCCCCCCCACCTGACCCTGCTGGGGGGCATCCCGGGGTCGGAGGAGGCCGTTCTGTCCCGGGTCGCCGGCATTGCCCGCGGTCTGGGGGCAATCGCCATCCGTCTCGTGGACGTGGAGACTAGCGACGAGTACTTCCGCTGCGTGTTCCTGCGGGCGGAGCCGACGGAGGCGTTGCGAGGTGCCCACATGCAGGCCGGCGCGGTCTTCCCGGAGAGCGCCCCCGCACCCTTTCTGCCTCACGTGAGCCTCCTCTACGGTCGGCTCGAGCCTCCCGAGCGAGCGGTTGTCCTCCGGGAGCTCGGGGGAACGCTGAAGTTAACGTTTGAAGCCTCCCGGTTGTACGTCTTCCGCACGCAAGGCCCGCCAAGGGCGTGGCGTCGAAGGGGGGCGTTCCCCCTGGGAGGGTGAGACCAAAGGCCCCGGGCGCATCCGTAGAGTTGAAGCCCCCTTGCCGGCGTGCTAACTTCCTAGCAACTTTTCCCTCCTGCAAAGGCGGTGCAGAGTGCGCTCTCCGCACCGATGCAAGTGTGAACCGGGTCTCCTCTGCCCGGGCTCAACGGGGTTGGCGTCAGATTTTGCGAGACGGGTGAGGCTCCCCGGGCTCGCTGAGAGGTAGATGAATGGGTTCCTTGTATGCGCCTAGAACCAAACGAACCCTGCTTCTGAGCGGGGCAGCGATCTTTTCAGCGTTGGCGATCACCGCCGGGGTAAGGACCGACCACGAGGACAATGCCGACGAGAACAACCGATCAACAGCCATCGTGAGCACGACGGTTGATTTCACGGTCAGCCAGGTCACGATCGAGGGCAAGAACTTTCCATCCCGACCCGTGGTCACGCTGGACGGAACGCCCCTCACTCTCGTCAGCAACAGCCGGACGGAGATTGTGGCGTCTCTTCAGCCAGTGGCGGGGCTTGAGAACCAGCCGGGGGACTATCTGGTGACCGTTTCTCGCTCGCGGGAGGAAAGGGGCGAAGAAGGGGAGAGGCACCGCGCGGCCACTACCTTCGTGGTGACGATTGGAGGGGCGGGACCCACCGGTCCCCCCGGTCCCAAGGGGGACACGGGACCGCAAGGTCCGCCCGGCGTTTTCAGCGGCCACTTTCAAAGTCCCAACGGCGCCTACTCGCTTGACGTCACCAACAACGGCATCGTACTCACGGGCCCGGCCGCGAAGATCCAGATCGTGGGAGGGACGGCGACTGTCTCGGGCACCAGCGTGAAGGTTCAGGCAGACCTCGACGCCGAGTTGAAAGGGGGCGCAACCGCCACCGTCAACGCGGGCGGCAACACCACCGTCAAAGCGGGCGCGCTCGTCGTGGTCACGGCCCCCCTGGTCACCATCAACTGAGGGCAAGATCTATGAAACCTATGATCCCAAGGCTGTCGCTCCTCATCGCCATGGCTATTGCCTCTCCCGCGCTCGGGGAGAGCCCAGCTGCGCGTGTCGGAGATCAGATGAACAACGGCGGAGCGATCACGGGTCCGGGAGCGCCCACGGTGCTGATCGGAGGCCAGCCGGCGGCGCGGGTCGGGGATTTCGCAACCGACCCCCTCGTCGCCGGGGTTGTGCCGTGTGTGGGCGGCCAGATTCTGATCGGGTCAGCAACCGTTCTCATCGGGGGCCGGGGGGCGGCTCGGGTGGGCGACACCGCTACCACCCTCTGCGCTCTCGGCGTCATCGTTACGGGGTCGTCGACCGTCTTGATCGGCAACTGACTCAGCGGGGGGAGGGGCGTGAGCCCCGCCCGGCGTTGATGCTTTAGGGTTGGCGTCAAGTTGTATGGGCAGGCCTTGACACATTGAGGGCCGGGGGGAGGAGTTGATGTTTGTGTACACAGATGTGACACCTCGCGTCCCCCGCGATAGAGTTTAGATTGGAGCAAGATGTGCGCGTAGCTGGTGTAAGGGAGTTTCGAAACCATGCGCCGGAACTCGTCAAGGGGGATGAGCTCGTGTTCGTGACTCGCCACGGGAAGCTCTCCGGACTCTTGGTCCCCCTGAGTGAGCCGCAGGAGATCCCTGTCGAGCTGCGCCGGGAGCTCCTGAACCGCTTGGGCGCGGGGATCGCGAGTCATTTGAAGGCACACGGAGTGAGTGAGGCCAGAGCGCTGCGTGACTTCGAAACCTGGCGAAAAGCACATCACCGCAGTCGCCGGCGACGCTAACGTTCTCCTGTCCGCCGTCTTGGGCCATGCGGCGCTCAGGGTATTCACTAGGACCGATGTCGGCGTTCTAACAACACGGGGCGTCCTCGAAGAAGTCCGAGAGTACCTTCCCCTAATTGCCAAACAGTACGACATGCTTCCGCAGGCCCTGGAAGGGCAGCTTCGCCTCTTAGCGGTCCGCGAGTGTGAACCGGAGTAGTACACGACGAAACTCGAAGCCGCGAAGCGGGCGATCGCGAAACGCGACCCTGACGACGTTGAATTGCTTGCGCTCGCCCTGGCTTTCTCTGACCGGTGTGGTCGAACGATAGCGACTTCAAAGACACTGGAGTGGAGTGGTACACGACGGCGCGGCAGCTGCGGCTCCTGGGCGTCTAAGGGCGCCGTGTTGGTGCTTCCAGGTTTGAAGTTCTCCCGTCAAGCCTTGACGGCCAACGGGCATCCCCCCTGAACGCTAGGAAAAAAGCTGATTCTGAACGCCCTACTGGCTGGAGCGCTTAGGGCTGCTGGACGCCAGCGCCTCCTCCACCCAAAGTCGCAGGGAGGCGGCGTTGATGGCGGGGAACAGGTGCAGCCGGGGCTCGATCCTCCGAAGATGCTCGCGCAGATCAGGGGGAGCCACTAGGCCGCGGGAGAGCATGGCCTCGATGTCCGCCATGTCCTGCACGTGGCCGCGTGCGATCTTGGCCAGGGCCTGGGCGCAGAGGTCGTAGTGGTGGCAGGCCAGCCGTCCTTCCCGGGCCGCCAGCGGGCTGCGATCCTCCCAGCCCTCGAGCTCGGGCAGGTAGTCTCCAGGGTACGACCGCTCCACGTTGATCCCCAGCCTCTCCGCGATGACGGGCAGGGCGCGGAGCAGCCGCTCATCCTCGGGCACGAGCTTGATGTCCAGGTCGATGGTGTAGGGGCGCCAGCCATAGAGCACGGCGGTCGCGCCGCCCGTGAGGTAGAGCCGCGCCTCCCTCTCCGCCTCCGTGGAGAGCGCGCGCAGGAACTCTCGGATCCGATCCTTGTCCGCTAGTTGGACCATGCGGCCGCCCGCTCGAAGCTGACCAGGGTCCCCAAGAGGTCGTTGTACCGCGCGTGCGCCCCTCCGGAGTCCAATTTCCGCAGCTGCTCGTAGAGGCGGAACTCGGGGGTGGGGAAGGGGGAGGGCACGTCGAGGCCCAGCCGGCGCAGGCGCGGGGCGCCGATGGAAACCACGAGGGCGGGTACCGACTCCACGCCCCGCTTCAGATCATTGAGCCCCTCTTGAATGAGGTCGCTCCCGGGAAGGCCGGCGCCCGGCCCCCCGCCGGCGACCCCTCCTGGGGCAGGCATGGCCCCGACCCGCGCTCGCGCCGCCTCCAGGGCGGCCCTTACGGCGTCGGGGGCGGTTCCCCCCGGCGCGGCCTTCGTGCGCACGACCTGCTCGGGATCGAAGAGAGAGGGAAGGCGCGCCGCCACCGCCGGAGCCTGGGCGGGGAGGGCACGGGCGGCCGTCTCCCGGAGCGTGCTGCCCGTTTTTTGCGCCTCCGCCACCAGCGAGCCCACGAGGGCATGGGCGCGGCGAAACGGCATTCCCTCCCGGGCGAGGGCCACGGCCAGGCCCGCCGCCATCATCTCCTCGCTCTGGGCCGCCCGCCGCATGGCCTCCGCGGCCAGGCCCAGGCCGGAGACGACGCCCTTCATGACCGCGAGCGAGGCGGCGGCGGTGTCGGCAGCGTCGAAGACCGCCTCCTTGTCCTCCTGGAGATCCTTCTGGTAGCCGGCGGGGAGCCCCTTCATCAAGGTGAGCAGCCGCAGCAGGTCGCCGTCCACGCGCGCGGCCTTGCCGCGCACGAGCTCCAGGGCGTCGGGGTTCTTCTTTTGGGGCATGAGGCTGGAGCCGGTGGTGAAGGCCTCGGGCAGGGTGAGGAAGCCGTACCCGGGCCCGGAGAAGGCGATCAGGTCCTCGGCCAGCCGCGCCAGGTGCGTCTGGAGCTGGGCACAGGCGAAGACGAACTCCGCCGCGAAGTCCCGGTCCATGACCGCGTCGAGGGCGTTGGCCGAGACGGCGGCAAAGCCGAGGTCGCGGGCCAGGGCCTCCCGGTCGAGGGGAAGGGCGGTGCCGGCGAGGGCCCCCGAGCCCAGGGGGAGCACGTCCACGCGCCCCCGCGCGTCGCGCAGGCGCTCATGGTCCCGCACCAGGCCCCAGGCATGGGCCGCGGCCAGATGGCCGAAGGTGATGGGCTCCGCGGCCCGGGTATGGGTGTAGCCCGGCATCACCATCTCCGCCCCCGCGCGTCCCTTCTCCACGAGGGCGGTCACGAGGGCCGCCGCTCCGCCGAGAAGGCGGTCGATCGCGGTGCGGGTCCAAAGACGAAGGGCCGTGACCGCCTGCTCGTTCCGGCTGCGGCCGAGGTGGGCCTGGCCGGCCAGGTCGCCCACGATCTCGGAGAGCCGGGTCTCCACGAAGCTATGCACGTCCTCGGCGTCGATTTCCCCGTATCCCGGGTCGGTACGCGTTTTTTCGTGGACCTGCTGGAGCCCCGCCTCCAAGGCTCGCGCGGAGTCGGGGGGGAGGGCCCCGCACCGCTCCAGGGCGCGCACATAGGCCTGGGAGGCGGCGATCTCCTCCGCGAGCAAGCGCCGGTCGAAAGGAAACGAGCGGTTGAACTCCCAGAAGACCGCGTCCGGATCACCGGCGTAGTTGCCGCCCCAGAGCTTCACGCGAGGGGCCCGCGGGTGGCGGAGAAAGCCGCCCTAGCTGCGATAGTGCGCATTGATGTCCACGTAGCCATGGGAGAAGTCGCAGGTCCACATCCAGCCCGCCGCCCGTCCCGCGTGCAGGCCCACGCGGATGCGGACGGGGTCTTCCGAGAACGCCCGCTTGGCCGCCTCCTCGTCGTAGGGGCGGGCATGCCCACCCTCCGCCACCCACACATCGCCCAGCCAGAGGTCCACCCGCTGCATGTCGAGTTCCACCCCCGCGCGCCCCACCGCGGCCAGGACGCGGCCCCAGTTGGGATCACCGCCGCTCAGGGCGGTCTTCACGAGCGGCGACTCCGCCACCGTGCGCGCAATGCGGTCGGCTTCCGCCTCCACCCGGGCCCCCTCCACCCGCACCTCCGCCACCCGGGTGGCCCCCTCGCCGTCGCGCACGATCAGGCGCGCGACCCGGCGCGCGGCCTCGACGAGCGCGCCCCGGAAGAGGTCGTAATCCGGGCCCTCCTCGCGGATGGCACGGGTGGGCAGGGCCCCGCTGGCCAGAAGGAGCGCCATGTCGTTGGTGGAGGTGTCGCCGTCCACGGTGATCCGGTTCAGGCTCTCTCCCACCGCCTCCCGCAAGGCCCGGCGCAGCAGCGGGGGGGCCACGGCGGCGTCGGTGGTGAAGAAGGCGAGCAGGGTGGCCAGGTTGGGGGCGATCATTCCCGAGCCCTTGGCCATGGCCCCGATGCGCGCGGTCGCCCCCCCCAGGGGGAACTCCACCACCACCTCCTTGGGGTGGGTGTCGGTGGTGAGGATGGCTCGGGCCGCCGCCGCCCCTCCCTCCCGCGAGAGGTCGGGAACCGCGCTCGCGATGCCCGCCCGCATCTTCTCCATGGGCAGGTTCACCCCGATCACGCCCGTGGACGCCACCACTACGTCTTCCGGCCGGCCTCCGATCTCGCGGGCGAGGAGGGCGGCCGTCTCGCGGGCATCGCGAAGCCCCTGCTCTCCAGTGCCCGCGTTGGCGCCGCCCGCGTTCGCCACCACCCCCCGCGCCTGCCCGGAGGCGACGTGCTCGCGGGACACGATGACGGGCGCGGCCTGGGCCCGGTTCTGGGTGAACACGGCCGCGGCCGCGCATCCCTGGTCGGCCACGATCAGGGCCAGGTCCAGGCCTTGGGGCTTGATGCCGGCGGCGACGGCCGCGGCCCGGAAGCCCAGGGGGGCGGTGACGCCGGAGCTCATCGCTTGGCTCGGGCCGCGGGCCGGGGAAGGCGCTCCCCGACCGCCCCCGTCTTCGCGTCCCCCGCCGCGCGCTCGCGGGTCAGGGCCCGCACCCGCTCGGGAAGGCCGAAGAGGCGGATGAAACCCTCCGCATCCTTGTGGTCGTAGGCCATGCCGGTGCCGAAAGTGGCCAGATCCTGGCGGTAGAGGCTGCGGGGGGATCGGCGACCGATGGCCTCCGCCCGCCCCTTGAAGAGGCGGACCCTCACCTCCCCCGTCACCTCCTTCTCGGTCTCGTCCACGAACGAGGCCAGGGCCTCCCGGAGGGTCGAGAACCAGAGCCCGTCGTAGATGAGCTGGGCATAACGCACGGAGACGGACTGCTTGAAGTGGAGGGTGTCGCGGTCGAGTACCAGCCGCTCCAGCTCCCGATGGGCGAGGTGGAGCACGGTGCCGGCGGGGGTCTCGTAGACGCCCCGAGACTTGATCCCCACCAGCCGGTTCTCCACCAGGTCCAACCGGCCCACGCCGTGGGCCCCGGCCAGGCGGTTCAGGGCCTCCACGATGGCGACCGGTCCCAGCCGCTGGCCGTCCAGGCCCACCGGCACCCCCTGCTCGAAGGCCAGGGTCACGACCTGGGGCCGGTCGGGGGCGTCCTCGGGGTCCACCGTAAGCTTGAACATCTCCTTGCGGGGGGCGTCCCAGGTGTCCTCCAGGTTGCCGCCCTCGTGGGAGAGATGCCAGAGGTTGCCGTCCCGACTGAAGAGGTCCTTGGGGGTCTGGTCCACGGGCACGCCGTGCGCGGCCGCGTAGGCGAGCGCGTCCTCGCGGGAGCGGATCGTCCACTCCCGCCAGGGTGCGATCACCTTGAGGTGGGGAGCGAAGGCCCCGTAGGTCACCTCGAAGCGAACCTGGTCGTTGCCCTTGCCGGTGGCGCCGTGGGCGAGGGCGTCCGCCCCGGTGGCGAGCGCGGTCTGGACCTGGTGGTAGGCCAGGAGGGGCCGGGCGAGGGCGGTGCCGAGCAGGTAGTTGTCCTCGTAGACGGCGCCCGCGGCCAGGGCCTTGAAGGCATAGTCCCGGACAAACTCCTCGCGCAGGTCCTCGACCACGCACGCCGAGGCTCCCGTGGCCAGGGCCTTGCGCTCCACTGCCTCGAGGTCGTCCCCCTGGCCGACATCCCCGCAGTAGGCGATGATCTCCGCCCCTCCGTAGGTCTCCTTGATCCAGGGGATGATGATGGAGGTGTCCAGACCCCCCGAGTACGCCAGCACCACTTTCTTGACCGTGCTCATTTCCGAGAGGCTCCTTCCCCGAAAGCGACTGGGACTTCCGTCTTCTTGTCGACCCTCACCTCCGGGTGAGCGTCCGGGATAACGGCCCGCACCATGGCCGTCTCGTCGCAGCAAAGGTTCAGGGGGCAGGTCTTGCAATCGGTGGCCAGCTTGTCCAGGAATCGTTCCCGCTGCGTGATCTGAAAGCCCAGGTTCAGGAAGAAGGGAACCCGCCGGGTCAGGGCCAGGACTTCCTGAAAGCCGCGCTCGCTCGCCCAGGCGAACAGCCGCTCCGCGATGGCGTGTCCGATCCCGCGCCCGGCCTGGTCCCCGCAAACCGCCAGCGACCGCAGCTCGCCCAGGCCGGGGCCGAGCTCGCTCAAGGCGCCGCAGCCCGCCACCCTCCCGTCCACCTCTGCCACCAGGAAGTCGCCCAGCCGCGCCCGCAGCGATTCCTCGCTGCGGGGCAGAAGGAGCCCCCGGTCGGCATAGCCGTTGATGAGGCCCAGCAGGACCGCCACGTCCCCCTCCTCCGCCCTACGCAGCCGCACCCGCACCTCCCTCGAGGACCGCCTCCAGAGCGGTCAGGAACGTCCGAATGTCACCGCCCCCGATCGCGAGCGGGGGCAGGAGCCTGAGCACGTTGTCCCCGGCCTTGGTGGCGAGCACGCCCCGCTCGCGGAGCCCCTTCAGGACCGGCCGGACCTCGCCCTTGAACTCCACTCCCAGCATGAGGCCGAGGCCGCGCACCTCGGCCACGGCGGGGAAGCGGCGGGCCAGCCGCTTGAGGCCCCGCCGCAAGGCGGCGCCCTTCTTCTCCACCTTCTCCAGGAACCCGGGGGTGGTGATGCGGTCGAGCACGGCCAACGCGGCCGCCGCCACCACCGGGTTGCCGCCAAAGGTGCTGCCGTGATCGCCCACCTGAATGGCGGCGGCCAGGTCCTCGCGCAGGAGGACGGCGCCTATGGGCAGGCCGCCCCCCAAGGGCTTGGCCAAGGTGAGGATGTCGGGGGTGATGCCGGCGTGCTGGTAGGCGAAGAGCCGCCCCGTCCGGCCGAGTCCGCACTGCACCTCGTCCGCCACCAGGAGGGCCCCCCGCTCGCGGCAGAGGTCGGCCAGGCCGCGCAGGAACTCGGGGGGGGCGGCCCGCACCCCGCCCTCGCCCTGCACCGGCTCGATCATGACGGCCGCGGTCTTCGCCCCGATCGCGGCCGCCGCCGCGCTGAGGTCGTTCCAGGGGCAGAAGCGGACGCCGGGGAGCAGGGGCTCGAACGGCTCGCGGTACTTGGCGGTCCAAGTGACGGAGAGCGACCCCAGGGTCCGCCCATGGAACCCACGCTCGAAGGCCACCAGCTCGCTCCGACCCGCGGGCTTGCCGATGCGCCGCGCGAACTTGATGGCCCCCTCCGCCGCCTCCGTGCCCGAGTTGCAGAAGAAGGCGCGGGCGGGGAAGGCCAGCGAGACCAGACGCTCGGCGAGGGCGGCCCCGGGCTCGGTGTGGAAGAGGTTGCTGGCGTGGATGAGCCGCCCCGCCTGCTGGCGTATGGCGGCCACCACCCGGCGGTCGCCGTAGCCCAGCCCGTTCACGCCGATGCCGGCGGCAAAGTCCAGGTAGCTCCGCCCCTCCTTGTCGAAGAGCCGGGCGCCCTTGCCGGAGACGAGAACGAGGTCCCGCTCGTAGACGGGGAGCAGCGCGCTCACGCCCGCGCTCCGGGGCCGGCCGTGATACGCGTGCCCGGGAAGCCCCCCGTGAGCCGGCCCCGGCCCGCGACCACCACCTCCGGGATCCCGGCCTGAACGGCCTCGAGGGCCACCCTCACCTTCAGAGCCATCCCTCCCCCAATCGTACCCTCCTCGATCCGGCGCCGGGCCTCCCCCGCGGTCAGGGAAGCCGCGGGGGCGTCGCCCAGGAGGACCCCGTCCACATCCGAGAGGTAGACAAGGATGCCCGCGCCGAGGGCGCGGGCGAGGCCGAGCGCCGCCTCGTCCGCGTTGACGTTCACCGCCTCCCCGCAAGGACCGGAAGAAACGGGGGAGACCACGGGCAGGAACCCCGCCCGCCAGAGGGCGAGCACCGGCTCGGGGTTCACGCACTCCGGCGTTCCGACCCGCCCCAGCCCCGGCTCCAGGCGGGCGCGGATGAGCCCGCCATCCCGCCCGGAGAGCCCGACCGCGGCCACCCCCGCCCCCGTCAAGGCCGAGGCCAGCGCCTTGTTCACGACCCCCGACAGCACCATCTCCACCACCTCCATGGCCGCGGGCGAGGTCTCCCGGCGACCCTCCACGAAGCGTGACTCGATCGAGAGCGCGCGCAGCAGCCGGTCCACGTGGCGACCGCCACCGTGCACGACGAGGGCGTCACCCCCCCCGTTCTTGAGCTCGGCGGCCAGGGGCGGGATGAGGCCCGGGTCCTCGAGCGCCGGCCCTCCCACCTTGTAGACGCGGACGCCCGTCAACGGCCCTCCCCCCCCGGCAGGCCCGCCCCCTCCGGCCAGCCCAGGGCCAGGTTCAGGTTCTGGATGGCCTGGCCGGCGGCTCCCTTGACCAGGTTGTCGAGGGCGGAGAAGACCACCGCCCGCCCGGGCGCTCCGGCGTGCACGGAGATCCGGCAGTCGTTCGTCCCCACCACCTCCGACAGCCGCGGCGGGCCCCCCTCCATCACGCGCACGAAGGGCGCGCCCGCGTAGAAGGCGCGCAGGGCCCCCGCCAGCTCGCCGGGCGAAGCGCCCGTCTTCACGTAGATCGCGGAGAGGATGCCCCGCTTCACGGGCAGGAGGTGGGGGCAGAAGGTCAGAGGGACGGCCCGCCCCACCCGCTCCTCCAGCACCATCTCCATCTCCCCCACGTGGCGGTGGGTCCGGCCAGGGGAGTAGGCGGAGAGGTTTT
>Ga0210409_10004762_pt1 | contig 14502 bp, 18 predicted proteins | sample IncBWH17MmetaG_FD_161649 | JGI IMG/M metagenome (GOLD analysis project Ga0210409, IMG submission 161649) | Forest soil microbial communities from Barre Woods Harvard Forest LTER site, Petersham, Massachusetts, United States - Inc-BW-H-17-M | ecosystem: Environmental > Terrestrial > Soil >... | reverse complement strand
CCCGACCGGTTGCGACCCGACTACGACTGTGGAGACCACCTGCACCCGTCTCCGGCCGGTTACAATGCAATGGGCGAATCCATCCCGGTCACGCTATTCAAGCGCTAGTTTTTCGCGACTAGTATCTTCGCGTTCTTCAACTCGGGCCTCTCCGAGTGCTTTCCGTCATCGCAATTCTTCAACAGTTGGCTGGAATAGGTACTCGCTTTGGCCGCCTGATGCGCCAGCTCCGCTGCCTGCGCTGCACCTGCCAGCCCATTGAACCGGTTTGGATCGATCTTCATCGATTTCTCGTACTCCGCCAGCGCTTTCTCCGGCTGCTTTAACTCGAACAGCATGTCGGCCAGCATCTCGCGCGCGGGAATATCCACTTCCGCTTTTCCCGCCTGATCCTGATGATCGGCCACTTCTCCGATCAGCTTGAGTGCCTCGTCATTTTTCTTCTCGACGAAGGCCAACCACGCATGGACCTCGTCATGCGCAGACGTCGACTTCCGCCCTTCCAGCGTGTAGGCGTACTTAGAATGCCGGGTCGCCTCCTCCGCATCGTCAAACATCTGGGCGTTCTTTTTCGTCGCTTCGACATCGCCCATACGCGCCGACGCAATCGTTCGCGCCCAATACGTGATCGCCTGCAGATGAGCCGGTGTATTCGACGCCGGTTCGAGCGCCGCAGCGTCAACCCAGTGATGCATCTCCAGATCGTAAAGAGCAGGGAAGTGTGCCGCAGCGAATCCCATGTACTCCAGCATCCCAGTGTCGTCCATGGTGGACGCACCAGCTACGATCTCTTTCGACTTCTCGACGATCTGCTTTGCTGCCTCGTCCTGTCCCGTTTGCAGATACGCATAAAGCAGGAAATGCATGGCGTGCAGCTCGTGCCCGCGCATGTACATCGCCCCTGATTTCTCGGTCAATGCCACCGACTTCAGGTTCGCCGGAATGTCTTCCTGCCACAGCCCCAGCCTCGCGAATATGTGCGACGGCATGTGCACCGCGTGCGCCGACGAGGGCGCAATCTCAGCATACCGCCTCGCCGCCGCCAGTCCCATCTGCGCCATGTCGGGAGAATCGCATGCATGGATAATGTAGTGCGCCAGCCCCGGATGATCGGGCTGCTTCTGGAACAGCGGATTCAGCACCGCCACCGCCTTCTTCGTCGCTTCGTGCGATGCATCGTCCGGTTTCTCGGCGGCCATCAAGGACAGCGCGTAGAACGCTCCCGCCTCCAGATCGTCTGGATATTTCTGATACAGCTTCGCCATCGCATCGGAGTAAGCGCCCGCCTGTTTCAGATAATTCGCCTTCGACGGATCGCTGTAAAAGACGTCCAGAGCCGAGATGTACCCCCGCTCCCTCTCCGTCTTTGCCCCGATCTTATGCGCCGTCTCGATTTCCTCGTGCCCATGCTTCAAAGTCACATCTTCCGGCCTCTCCCAGATCTCATGGAACAGGCTCATCGCGATTCCCCAATGCGCCATCGCGCACGTCGGATCCTTCTTTGCGACCTCGGCGAACTGTTCCCCTGCCTCTTCGTATCCAAAGGAATGCAGCAACGCGACTCCGCGCTCAAAGGCAGCCTGCGACCCAGGCTCGCAAGAAATAGGAAAGGAAACCTTCCCGAGTTTCTCGTTCGCGTCGTGATGATGCCCATGCATGTCGTCATCAAGAGCGAACCCAGGCAAAGCGCAGATAGTCCCCAGCAGCAAACAGGCAAGCAGTTTCACGCGGATCATCTTCCCCCTCCCACAAGCGCAGATACTTAACTGTAATCAACTTTCTTGATTTTCACCACAAGGCGTCAGGATTGTCCGGAGCGAGCAGAGATTTGGAGTTCAGGCGGGTGTCCGATGCGAGCGTGACGACAGAGTCATCCGCAGATTGCGCGAGTCTTGCACCACTGCACATCAAAATTCCCTTTGACGGTTTCGCCGCCCTTGAAATGCAGTTCGTAACTCCCGCGAGCGCCAGCCCCCTCTTCGTACTTCTCGAACACGATTGTTCCCGACTCGGCCCGTTGGCAGTCACCCTCTTTGGCACAGCGCGACGCGAAGCCCTCGTCTGACCCACTGCCAAACTTGACGGTTTGGCCTGCATGGATCGGAAGCCCGCGCCAAACTCCCATGCTGATGTACGGCCCCTTCACTCGATCGCACTGCGCCGGCTCTGCCGTCAGCGTGATCCCAATCGCCGGTCCATCCCAGGGCGCGCAGGAACCCTGAATCAATCCGTAGGCAAAAGGCGACCCTACAGAAAAAGCGGGTCCGCCAAGGGTCAATAACATGATGACTGCAAGACTATACCTGTGCGTGCGGGATCGCATAAAGAACCTCCAATACCTTTCCTAATCCAGAACGATCTCACGGACTCTGCCGGAGATCGAGTTACTTCGGTACACGCCAGAGGCCTCACGGGCGAAGTTGCTCAGGCGGCGAAAGATATTGAACCGGTATGCGGGATTGCTTCGCAAATTCCTAAACGACTTCGGAAGCGGAGAAGGAGTCTTCATGCTTGCGATGAACGCAGGTTCGCAGCGATGATGCTTAGAAAGAGTTGACGGCTTCTTTGCTTAGACTTTATTCCCGCGCCTCAGTTTGGGTCCAAGGGGTCCCGGGCCGGGCTCAGGTAAATCCTGTATGCCGGATTTCATGCCGACTGCCAGTTTGCGAAGTAGCGCGGCGTCTGGATTTTCTTCGATCGGTCCCCCTCCTTCTCTGATTGCTCCGCGCTCCAGCATTCCAATCGTAGAGAAGTTGCTCACGGCTCACTCGACAACAACTGGTGTTGCACAGATGGGAAGTCAGCTTAACGGGCTAGAGTCTGGAAGCGTTCATCTTCAAACTCGTCAGCTAGAACCGCATTCCATTGCTGTCAGCGCTGCTGCGAAGACATTCAAAACGGCACACAAGGTGAGCAAGCAAAGCGCCGCGAGATCGCCTAAGCACCACGGAATCAAGAGGGAAATAGCGCGCGATTCGCAGCCAGAAGACCCGACGATCAGCTAGCGGGTGACTACCAACTGCCCTCCCGCAGCGTCGAATCGCAGCAAGGCACTGTCTCTTGAGAGGCTACGATTTCCAGGACCGCACGACCCAAGTCGAAGATGCACCAAGCTGATCTGCGTTCATGCATGCCAACGGGTCTGGCACAGAGCGCTACTTCTTCCGCGAGGACTACAGTTACCTAATGGTAGATTTCTCGCCCTTTTCCGGAAACTCACGGGCTTCAGTCGAGAATGCGGCTCACTACGTGGTATCCGGTTGCGACTACCCCGAAGCAGATGATCGTGCCGAGAAACGCTAGCGCCGGGACTTGGGCCCACCATACACCGTTGTCAGCTGCGAAGGAGATCGCGGGCAGCCAGTCCCCGAGGACGTCTGAGAACTGGTCCAAGACACAGGTGACGAGGATGTACATGCCCGCCGCCGTCCAGACCATGTATCCGATCTTTTTCACACTCCGAAGATAGTTGTCGGGATCGCGCGCCGCATCGGGAAACAGTGGTAATCCGAGGCGAGATTCCGGACCAGTCCGTTCGTTACGAACCGACTTACCTTCATCTTTCTGACGAGGTCGCAAGCCAAATCGTTGTTGTTGGTATTTAATGTGAGAGACCTGCCCGACTTGCCAATGTAGAGCTTTGGGGTTTCGGACCGCATTTCTGAATGCTGTGATATCGAGCCTCAGCTTTAAGTCTCGCTGCTTGATGCGCGTCTCCTTGGTGCATCCGACAAGGTCGGAATGTACTCGCTTCGGCTTCGCATCCGCAGTTCTCGAACGCGATGATGGTTCCGTCGCGGTCTGTTCGGAACTTCACGGGGCTGTATTTCGTTGTTTGGAAGCGCATATTCACTATTGGGCCATCAAGTGTGCTCGTGTTTAGTAGCGAGTGGACAACGGAAGATAAGGATTTCAACAGCAAGGTAAGAACCCCGGATTGCGCTCGAAAACGTTAATTCGCATAGTCCTCCCAACGGCGAACCCGATCAAGAGTTTGGAAAGCCGGAGGCGTTACCAAAGTAACCTCGCCTAGTCCAGCGTCGGATCGTCTGACAGTGTCGGGCCTGAGCGGATCGGGGTAGCCTGATATGCGGAAACTGGAAAAAGTTCTAGCGATAACGTTGATAAACAATTTGCTGAGCAAAAAAGCGGGGGAATTTCGGCATCCCATCGTACTTTCCTGTTCGTCTCAGGGAAAGTAACTCTCGATCCATTCTGCTGGCGAATAGTGGTAGGGATTCATATCATCCGTATTATCCGTAGCGGCGGTGAATGACCGATCACTGGTGCCGTCTCGTGATAGCGCAGAGGTCCCGGAGATGTGCCCAAGGACTGCCGCCGAGCGCATTATACCGACTCTGGGCGACGCGCCAGAGCGTGGCCGCTTTCGGGGATGATCTCTTCTTATCTCGAGAGCTTGAACCGGTCGGCTTCCCTGGAAGGGATTTTGGACGTAGGGATCTGTGAATGCACCTGCCTGACCGGCAGACTCGGCCTGGTTCGTCAGGACGGTCCGTCCGCCCATCAGGCTCACTGCAAAGTGCATCCGGAAAACTGCGGTGAGTGGCGCTCCGAAGCAGAGATGGAAGAAGAGAAGCTGGCTCTGGCGGGACGGATAGGACTGAAGTGAGCGCGAACGGCACTAGTTCGGCACAGATCAAACAACGCAGGCAAAGGCTGCGACCAAAGAGCAACTCTAGTTGGGCTTGCAGTAATTCTGTAGTGCGGTGTCCTTCATTGCCAGCAACGCATCCAGTTGCCAGACCAACTCACTGAACCTCTTCGGATCCTGCTCTTCTTGAATTTGCGTGCACAGCCAATTCGTCAGTTCGCGGTCCTCGGGTGTCATGGCCAACCTCCCAGAAAGAAGAGACCGAGCACACAAGAAATATGCAACCGTATTGCCAAAGACAATCGCCTGGTGCAACCCGCTCAGCTTCAGGTATTTGAGCGCAGAGCATGACCATTCCAAGCCAAAGGCTGCATGTAAAGTTTGCTGCGGCCCGGGAACGTTAACTTGGCTTTCGTACGGGTCGCGTTCCGCGCTCTGGAATCTGTACGGTATCGTACAGGCAAAAGATGGAAGCAAAATTACCTTCCGGTACCTTCGGCACAGGGTTGATACTGAACGCTCTGCTCGCTCGAGCCATTTTCTCAGAGATTCGCGGGATGACACCCGAAGAGCGCGAGAGACTGAATAATCTGTGCAAGCGTATAGAAGAAGGTGAGCAGAACCCGAAAGTGTTTAACGGGCTCCTAGAAGAGTTGAATGAGTTGCCAGGTGGAAGGCCGGAACCGCCTGCCGAATGCAAGAAGCCGGTTCAGATCCACCGCGATTGATGCCGATGCACGAGCCAATCCTCCGTTGTGCTTACTGCAGGCTTGGTAACGAATTCCGCCCACTGATAATACGTGCCGAGGGATGGTTGCAGTGCGAGAGTTGCGGACATAATGCGATGCCGCTGGACCCTGCGTTTAAGTGCAAGTGCGCGAGTTGCGAAGGCCACACCAGCCCACTCATCCCACCGACTGATTGAAGCCTCCGACAAAGTGAATGCGAGGAGAACGGTTGATGGTTGCGCAGACGTGGTTGAAGGGAGGCGTAGCCCCTGGCGTCATTCGGTCGTGGAACTACTTCGTGAAAGCCAGTGGTCCTAAAAGAATCAGGATCACCAGTGCGAGCGCAAGCATGACCTTCGATTGTGTCCTGCGGTCCTTCTGCTCTGCACTGAGTCCGACGACTCCGAGCGCTGCAACTAACAATGTGATCGCAAGGATTTCCGGCACGGCAGTAGGAGTTTACCTCGGGGAGAACTTTGCTTCTTTGACGCTCGGCAAAGATCGTTCCTCCATCGCAACGCCCAGCCGTGTCGGAAAATGGCGGCAGAGCTATGCGGCTTAGGTCCATCGTTGGTAGACGAAGCCCAGAATGGAGACGGCTCGGAAGAGATAAGGCCACAAATCAAATGCCCGGCGTAAAACGTGTGCCGAAGATCCGAGTCGAGATGGAGATTCCGGGTTCACAGGACGAACTTGCACCGGGTGCTTGACGGAGGGGATACCTGAGACTGTGTATGAAGGCTCGAGGATAAGATCGTGCAGAACGTGGCGGTTGACCTACTCAATCTAGAGCAGGATTTTCTCGATTGCTGGTACGGGTTTCGACCCGGACGCGGGCAACACCAAGCACTGGATGAAGTGGGACGGATCATCTGTACCCGGCCCACAGGGTGGATACTGGAGATTGATGTCCGCTCATACTTTGACTCGATTGTGAGATCGGCTCTGGTCGGAATCTGCAGGTTGAAGTCAACGAGGCTGGAGGAAAATCCCAATGACACCCAGCGAGGATGCGAGTGTCGGCGCACTTGTCAGGGCCATTTTGCAGTCTTACGCCGTGCGTGTCGGTACACGACTGTCGGGAACCACACCATTGTGTCGACCCCAAGAGTGCCATCTCGGCCAGCAACTGCACATAATCGTTGTGGGCTTCGTTCACAAAAAAAGGTTGGGTAGAAGCTCCTGAATTGGGGTACACGACAAGGAAAAGTTCCAAGAGCCCAGCCCCCAGGACCGGACGATGACCAAAGATGCAGATGCCGTCCTTGTAGATCGAGAGACGCATCCCGCGCCTGAGATCTCTCCACGGGCTTCTTGTGAAATGCTGCCGACAAGTGCGGTACGTTCTTTTCCCGCCGAGCCCGACCAGCAGGCTGATCAGAACGATCGCAAAGGCGGTCATGTCGAGGACGATCCGGGGCTCTGTTGCTGGCGGAAGAGGATAACGCCGAAGATGGCGAACTCCGCGAAAACCCCGAGCATTCCGCCGGGCGATCCGGAAAGGAAGATCGTTCCCCTGTGCCGACGAGTCGTTGAAGCTTTTGTCATGGAACGGCGTTGACGATAGCGTTGGCCAGGATCGCCCGCCCACGGCGGGAAGCGCAACGGATCGGCAGATGAGTTTTCCACCGAAAACGGCGTCCCTGGCACTGATAGGCATTGACTGGCAACAACCAGGAGGGTACGATTCGGATGAAACGGTCACCAAGCTTACTATTAACTATTAGGGACAGTCTCGTCTGCTGTGGCACACTTGTAGGCGGCGTCCCTCCGGGTAACCATAGTCCAAAGGTTGCGTTCGAGGAACGGAAAATGATGAGGCCCTTGTATCTGAAGATCTTGAGCTGCATGATGGTCATGATTTTTCCGGCTGCCTTGTTTGCAGCGGAACAACCTGCAGCCATGCTCTACAGTCATGGAACCGCCTTGCTCAACGGCAACAGCATAGCAAGATCATCGGCAATCTTTACCGGTGACCTGGTGCAGACAAATGCGGACTCCGTTGCAAACATCAATGCTGTAGGCTCGAGCATCCTGGTCCTGAATGACTCGCTGGTTCAATATGAGGACGGCAATCTCAAGTTGGAGCACGGGGGCCTGACCGTATCGACCTCGAAGTTGCTAAGCGCCCGCGCCGGCGACGTTACCGTGTCACCGACCGCCGGTGTTTGGACCGAATTTGAAGTCAGGGACGTGGATGGTACGGTCAAGATCGCCGCGCGAAAGGGCGACCTAACCATCAGCGATGACACCGGGACCACTACACTGGCCCAAGGTCAAGAAACCACTCGAGACGAATCGCAGTCTCAGGACGATTCACAGGCGCGAAAGGGCAAGAAGAAGAAAAAGGGAGCGGGGCCTGCACCTGCAGCCGCTCCTGGCGCAGCCGGGGGAGTATTGAACTCTCCGATTGCGATCGGAATTGCCGGAGGAATCGCTCTGGGTGGTACCGCATGGGTCTTAAGCCACGGCGATGACCCAGTAAGTCCGGCCAAGCCCTGAACTCGAAGGGCGTACCTGACAAAGGTTTGGGACACCTCGCCCAGCAAATCCTGACTGTGAAAATGAAAAAGGGCGACTCGCCATCGGTTCGCCCCCTCTCTTTTGAAGGACTTTCAGTGCTGCGCTGAACCCACCAGATCGTTCTTCATCAGGCTGACTTCCACCCGCCCTCCGCTGGTGTGCTTTGCCATGGTTCCGTCTGCGCCAGCCGCCGGCGAGTTGCCCATGCTCAGCACGTAAATGCGGTAGACCGGGATCTGGTGGTTGAGCACTAGGTAACGCACCACGGAGTCCGCCATCTTCTGTGAGCTTGCAGTCGCAGACTGTCCGCGACCTGAGGCGTACCCGCGGACCTCGATGATGTAGCTGCGCTTATCCTTCAGCGGAGCCGCCATCTCGTCGAGCGCATCCTTCGCCGCCTTGCTCAGAACGGTCTGGCCGGCTCGGAAGCGAATTTCAGTCTGCCCGCTCCCTTTGTATTGATCGAGGCTCCCCACCATCTGCTCCGCCGCGGAAACCCGCGTCGCGACTTGGGTCGCCGCCGTCTGCGCCAGCTGCGCTTTGTTGCTGGCATCGGTCGCGTGCTGGTCAGCTAGGCTGCTCTTCTCCGACGCCAGCTGAATACCCTGTTGCGCGCGCCCATCTACGTCCTTGATGGTCTTGCCGTTTTCTGAAGTCAACTCATCCAGTTCGTTGATGCGGTCCCGGATAGGCCCAACCTGGCGCTGCACGTACTTTTTGTTGGCAAACGGGTGCGTGACCAGATTCACGAGGTTGGGATCATCGCCGTCCCAGAAATCCTTGGGAGTCGAGGACGGGATCGGTTCTCGCTCGCTGACACTCGCGGGCTGCGAAGCGGAAGCAGTTGCTGTCGGCTTTGCGTTTGAGTTTGAGTCGAGTTGCTGCGTGAACGCCGGAAGCGCAAGCGCCGTGGGCAAGAGCAGCGTTATGAGTATCCGATTCTTTTTCATTTTCCGACCTTTTTCCGAGTGCCACATGGGGGTCCGCCCAACCTGACGGGCATCTTTTGTGACCTCTACACTTAGATTGTGCCTCGGGCGGGCGAAACGTGCAAGAGAATCCTACCGTGCCCTTTCCGGCGTCCCCGGCGCAAACCCCGCGCCCCTCAAGGCTTTTGGCCGGAGCATAACAAAGGGTCGTCATCATACTCCATTCATTCAACCGTCCCGAACCCAGCCCGGGGAGACGGAGAGGGAGTCCTAACCTTGTGAGGATTCGACTTTTGCCCTAGGCGCGGTGTTCCATTACGAAAAATCACTTCGAGTTATCGGGACTGCTGTCTAGTGTCGGGCGCAAAACTGTCTGCCCTTTAGACTCGTGCCGTTGGCCGCCGGGCTAGACATTCAGGCAGAAAAGAAGGCTGCTCAGGAAATCCGCGTATATGTTGCTGTCTAAAAGTGCCAGACAATGCCGCCGCCGACGAGGATATTGTGTTGGCGGCTCTTGCCGGTGGCCACATTCAGGTTCGGCACACCCGACCAGAAGTCGCGAGCTTCACCGCGCACGGTGAATCGCCTGGTGAGCTTCACATCGAGTCCGACGCCTGCCTGCACTACGCCTGTGGTAGTACCTGTTTTGCCTGGGTTTACTCCTCCAAACTCAAGCTTGGAACCCTCACTGAAATGGCCGAACCCACCACCAAAGCTGACCCAAGGAGAGACTGCCGTTAAGGGAAACAAATTCACCCGTGCGGAGGGGGTTAGAAAGTAAGATGAAAAGTTTCCTGGGATCAGGTTCTGCGCGGCATGCAGATCTTCGTCGGGGTTCACTACAAAGGGGACTTCCGCGGCGATGGACCAGATGTTTGCGCCCATGAGCTGCCGAGCATAACCTATCTCGAAGGTTAATCCTTTGCCGAAGCGCAGGTTGGGATCATAAGAAGGAGCACCCTGGATGCCCTGATCGGCGATAAACGTGCGCCCAAGGATCCCGGACACTTCGTTCTTTTGCGCTGCGCCCCGCTCGTTTTGCGCTGCGCCCTGCGCTACGAAGGTACAAATTGCCACCATAGTGCCGATGGTGAGGTGTTTCAGCGACATTTCTCCTCCCGCCCTCTGTTCGTTGCGAAGCCAGTTACGGCCGAGGTAGCCAGAACTATTTTTCCCGCGCGTCGTTTCTCACGATGTTTCTCCGTTGGACTACCGAATACCGAGGTTCGTGGTTAGGTTGATGAGGAATCCCATTATATCGATTGCGCCAACGAGTCGCCATTGTCAACTGGAATTCGATGGCCTCCACTTCCCTCGTCCCCGGCGTCGCGAGACCGCCCGCGCTTGGATAACTTCGCCAAAGGCCTGGTAGCGGCCAATCCGCATAGCACATAGAACATTGCAGCATTCGCCGGGATTTGCAAATTGAAATCCACGAAACTATGAAGCAGAAGTCCGGTGCACCCCAGTAAAGCAGCGAGGGAGACCGCCCCATCCCATTTGAATTCCCAACGGCGAGAGGTCGGTAATCCGTATTTGTACAGGCGAATGAGAAACCACAGCATCAGCCCGAAGCCGAGCAGGCCGGTCTCCACCAGCAGCTGCGCATAGTCGTTATGCGCTTCATTCACGAACAGATTTGTGTAAAAGCTGCGGTAACCGGGGTAGATGGTTGGGAAAGTTCCCAGACCCCACCCCAACACTGGCCGGTGGGAGAACATTCTCAAACAGTCCTTGGTGATTTTCAAGCGCATGTCAGGGCCCAGATTCCCAAGTCGCCCCAGAACTTGCACTTTGCCTAGAAAAACTAGGAAAACGAGAACCAATACGCACACTGCGGCGACGCCGAGTGCAACACGAGGATTCCTCCTCTGCACGAGAGTCAGGGTGGCAAACACGACAATTTCGAGGACTAAAGAAAGCATTCCGCCACGCGATCCCGACAGAAAGATCGTGCTGGCCATCAATACGGCGCAGAAGGCGATCAAGGCCCGCTTTCCGCCGCTTAGCAGATGACCCATACTAGCCACCAAGGGAAACGGCACTAGCATCTCCATCAGGCCTGCATAGTGGTCGTGGTTGACGTAACTTCCGTAGATTGAACCATTGAATCGTGGAGTGTAGACCCAGAAGAACTTGCCGTTAGACGTCAGTTCCTGAGCTAATGCGAAAAAGGCATAAAGCACTCCGAAAACAATCAGCACCATAGCAAATTTCTGCCGAGCATCTTCTTCCCGCACGCATTCTGCCGCAATGAGCAGGACAATCCCGTACGAGACGTACTGAAGTACTTCGTACCTGGTAACGTAACCGTAGGCTGAGGTACGCAGGCCAACCTGCGCGAGGAGGAGCAGGAAAAAGAACAGGGCTGGCAGGTACAGAGGGTTTTTTGACAACGTCACCTGCCCAGAAACTACTTGCCTTCCCGCCCAAATAAGGAAAAGGATGGCCGCGCCCACCTCGAACGCGAACGTCGACCATTCCTCGACTGCACCGAACGCCAAGACCGCGAAAATCAGGAGAGCGCACAAGCCGAGAACGATCATCCATCGCAGGATTCCTGACTCGCGACCGCGCTCCAGACTAATGGAATCAGCGGTGTCGACAACCACATACGATGCGATCTTCAACGTCCCAATCCTTGGTTGCTTGTCTCCACGAGTCTGACATCATCGATCCAAAGTTTGCCCCGGATCAGGGGTGCCGCAGGCTGGCGAATCACCTTTAGGAAGAGCAGATTCGTGCCCGGCCCAGTATGAAATCGTGCTTGTTGCCTATGCCAGGGATTGGTGCCCAGTAAATCATCGGTGAGGACATAAGACACGGTGATGGTGTAGGCGTCCGTGATCGCAAAGCGCGGACCGCTGGCACTATCGATGTCCTGGGTCCTGGATTCGGCGCTGAACTCGTAGTCTGTGTCGGGTTTCACTGGGATCAACTGAGCAATTCCTGCATCCGGGGAGTTTCGTCCATCGAAGGTTACGGAAAGGGATCGGGTTCCGCCGTAAAACCGATCCGTGTCTAGTGCCAAGGCAGCATGCGGGTTCGAGTCATACCACCAGTCAAATCCACCGTTCAGCAAGTTCTCCTCGAACCCGCCATTTACGATCAGGTTTTCCCGAGAAGGGAGATACGCCTGAATCTCTTTGTCAACTTGGGCCAGCTGCTGCCAGGCAGTATTAGCGGCTGTGACCTCTTGCTTGGCGAGCAGTAACTGAAAATACGGAAACGCGAGCTTCGGGGGGAAAGGTTGCCGCAACCCGATCAAATGATCCCAAGCATTTTCTGCGGCCACAACTTCCTGTTTATGAACAAGCAAACGTAGAAACGACAGGTAGAGATCGGTTCTTCGTGGTAGCGCTTGGTCAAACATTTGATTCGCATTTCCCGTGGCTCGCCAGCAGATCTGAAGCGTCGAGTCAACCGCATCCGGATCATTTGCCAGGACCGTACGGAAACAGGGAAGTGCCTTGCCCAGATTCCCCTGGATCAAGAAGAAGTTGGCTGCCGCCCATGCGACATTTGGTGTTGTGGGGTCCGCTTCCACCGCCTGTTCCACGCTTTGTGCCTGCTCGTAGATGTGTCCTGCTACGTGATAGGCGCTTGCCAAGTCCAACCAGTATTGCGATTCGTACGGATTCAGCTGCACGGCTATCCGAAAATCCGAAATAGCCTCGTCTAGACTCGCACCGGATAGCGCAAGATACCGGCCAAGAAGTGCGCGATATTCCGCGTTCGATGGTTCCAGCCGGATAGCTCTTTGGATATCCGGCAAGTCGGTTTTTTTGGCGAGATGGGCTGCGAGGTACGCTCGCCCGGCGAACAGCAGATAGAATCCGATGACAATCAAGCACGCCCCCGCAAGACCAAACCTTCGAAGCGGGGACTGGAGTTCAATCTGCATCTGAATCTGTACCAGTAGAGGCGATGATATCTTGGCGAACTCCCGACTCGGCCCGTGCAACTGTCAGGGAGTCACGTCAAGAGACCTTGCTGACTGTATCTGTTGGTTGATCTTCCCTGGACTCATCATGGTAGTAGTGTTTGGAGTAGCGACCGCCGTAGTAGTAGTACGACTCCGCGGAATCCAAATTGAGTGCGTTTAGGACAATACCCATAACCCTGGCGTTGACCTGCAACAGCAGTTCACAAGCGCGCCGAAGAGCGAGTTTTGTGGTCTTTCCCGCCCTCGCGACCAAGATGACTCGGTCTGCCTCAGGAGACAAGATCACCGCGTCGGTCACCGATAAGCATGGAGGCGTGTCAATGATGACGTGGTCAAACTCAGTCCGCCAGTGCGCGATGTGATCCTTCATGACCGTCGAACCAAGCAACTCGGCAGGCTGTGGTGGAATTGGGCCCGCCGGCAAAATCCACAAGTTTGGCACGTCAGTAAACGGAATTATCACGTCTTCGACTCTATCGCCTCCGCTGATGAGAGTGCTTAGACCTCCGCGAGACCGAAAACCAAACAGTCTATCAATCCCGGGGCGACGGAGGTCCGCATCGATCAGCAATACGCGACCTCCACGCTGCGCCAAGACCAGCGCCGAATTTGCACTAATCGTAGTCTTCCCCTCCTGCGGCAAGGCACTGGTGACGAGGATCACTTTGGGTGGGGCACCATACGAAGAGAGAAGAATCGAAGTGCGAAGGGATCGGAACGCCTCGGCTGCTTCTGACTTTGGCCGTGCATACGTGATGAGAGTGGGTGATTCAGGCGTTTCGGACTGGATCGATGCGGGCTTCAGCCGTTTACGCAAGGAGCCGTTACTCGAAAACTGAAGCGGTATCGTCCCCAGCGCCGGCAGGCTCGAAATCGCGGTAATCTCTTCCAGAGTCCTGATGCTGGTATCCAGACTCTCCAGCACAAATGTGAGTCCAATGCCGCAGGCCAAGCCAAGCAAAAGGCCGAGCTCGATGTTCCGGGGCACGTTCGGTTTGATGGGACCTGTCGGAATCCGCGCGACGTCTACCACACGGATGTTGCTTGATCTCAGGCCGGCACTAACCCCCGCTTCCTTGAGACGCTGAAGAAGATCCTGGTATAGCTGTCGGTTTGCCTCAGCATCGCGCTTAAGAACAGAGTACTCAATCGCACTTTCGTTGAGCTGGTTAGCCTCCTGCTTCTGCTGGTTGAATGCGGTTATGAGCAGATTCTCCCGTTGAAGTGCGGCCAGGTACTCATCGCGGATCCCCTGTTGCATTCTCGCTTCTTCGGCTGCGATTTCTGCTCTTACCTGTTTGATCTGATTGCTGAATTCGGCGACCTTAGGGTACCCGGTCCCGAACTGGGTCGTAACCTGTGCGCGCTGGGTATCGAGCTCAGCTTCCCTTTCTCGCAACCTATCCAGCATGCTGGTCGCGCCTTCACGGGACGGCTTCGAGACTACCTCTGGGTTCCCATCCTCAGCGAGTCTGTAATTGGACTCCTTCTGAATGCGATCCGTTTGTGCCGCTGTAAGTTCCCTGTTTAGTTCGTCCAGTTTGGCCGTTACAATGTTTTGCTTCTCATCCACTCCCAGAATGCTGTGATCTTTCTGGTAGCGGACAAGCTTTTCCTCGGAAGTCTGGACTTTCATCTGCAGATCAGCAAGCTCCGTCGAAAGCCAATCCGAGGTTTGGGTGACGGCCTCATATTTCGTCTTGAAGTTTTCTTCGGTGAACGTTCTTACCAGTGTATTGACGATTTCTGTGGCCAGACGAGGGT
>Ga0210409_10004761_pt1 | contig 14503 bp, 12 predicted proteins | sample IncBWH17MmetaG_FD_161649 | JGI IMG/M metagenome (GOLD analysis project Ga0210409, IMG submission 161649) | Forest soil microbial communities from Barre Woods Harvard Forest LTER site, Petersham, Massachusetts, United States - Inc-BW-H-17-M | ecosystem: Environmental > Terrestrial > Soil >... | reverse complement strand
AGAGAATGACACACGGCGGCAGCGAAGTCAGCCTGGTCAAGGGTTCGGCGCCGCCGAATCGCGATTTCCCGTCGCATGTCCGCGAAGAGTCTCGCCAGTCGATCGAGCAGCATCTGAAAAAGAGCTGGGAGTCCGCCTCAGTCGGCGGCGGGAGCGGAAGGTAGTTTCGCCGCAGGGCGGTCGAAATTCAGCACGCTGGTCACGAATTGCGACAGCGTTCCGCCCAGATGATTCAACACGCGTTGCTTCAGCGTGGAATAGTCCTGCGTGCCGCAGAAAAGGTCGCTCATCAACTGGCGAAACACCGCGTTGCGCTGCAGAAACTGCACCATCCGCGTGGTCACCGAACTTCCCAGGAACGACCCGCGATAGAAACGACGCACAATGCGCGCGGCGAATTCCAACTCGGCCGAGAACGAAGCTTTGACCCGTGCCGGATATTTCTCCGGGCAGCCTTCTGCCAGCGATTTGCCAAGCAACTCGCCGGAGCGCATCGCGTAGTAAAGCCCTTCGCCCGTCAGTGGATCAACCCACGCAGCCGCATCCCCAATCAACGCCCAATTCTTGCCAATTACGTTGCGGTCCGAAAACGTACGTTCCAGCGGCGAGGGTAACACGTGGCTGTAAAACTTCGCGCCCTCGGTAGACACGCTTTCGCCGGCGGCAAAATCATGAAGATGCCCACGCAATTCCGAGCTGGTGTGCGAAGCCATGCTCCCGCAAATTCCCAGTGACAAATGATCGGCACGCGGGAATGACCAGATATAGCCCTCGAATTCCGGCAAGAATTTAATGATGATCTGTTCGGCGGTCTGCGGGACGAAATACCCTTGGGTCATTTCCAACTCGTCCGGCTTCAACGCGCGCGTCTCTGGCAGCAATTGATTCCGCGCGCCGCCGGCCAGCACCACAAAATCCGCGGTCCGCCACTCGCCTTGCAGCGAATAGCTGGGCTTATCGGAAGACGTATCGATATTCTGGATGCGTTGCTGGTGAACCTGGCAACCGGCTTCCTGCGCTCGATCCAGGAGCAATCCGTTCAGGACTTTGCGCGAATAGATGACGATGGGCTGCTCCAGTTCGAGTTTCGCGCGCTGATTCTCCGCGCCGATGATCTCCACCTGGCGAATTAATTTTTTGGGGAGGGGATTGTCCAGCAGGAAAGGGAAGCGCTGTGTCGCTTTATAGGTCAGTCCACCGCCGCAAGGTTTTTCCCATGCGAGATGCTCATCGAAAATATGTACGGAATTTCCTGCGCGGGCGAGTTGTTCGCCGCACATTGCTCCTGAAGGACCACCGCCGACGATAACAATTTCAGCCATTTATCCGTTCACAATGGTGCCCAGCATGCGGCTCCTACGCGGAGAAGGCAAGAGTACTCGAGCGGGTTACCCGTACTAATTAGGACACGGGAAAGAGCACCAGGCAGAGACCAGCGAGAAGTATAGCACCGAAGACCGCAGCCACCGCGGGCGACGTGGACAACCGCCTGACGAGTTGTGCTCCCATGCGCAAAAAGATACTGAACAATACGAGAAATGGTGCAAGGAGCACCACCATGATCTGCCCACTGTGGAAATAGAACGCACCAGCCGCCAATACCGCCCACGCAATGCCCAGATAAAACAGCGAAAGCATTACCCGCCGCGCCCCGTGCTTTTCCTCGGCCGGTCCGAGCACCAGTTCCAATGCATACAGGAAAACGAACGCTGCCACGAAGAACACCGGAAAGCGCAACCATCGTTCTGCGGTAAGCCAGGATCCCGTCACCGTCAACGCAAACCATCCGGTGACCAGTAAATGCAAAATGATTCCCGCCACCGCCGCTGATAACAACAGCCCGGCTTTCGCTCGTGCTCCCGTTTTCACCAGGTTCCAATGGAACCAGATGAGCACTACTCCCACAATCAGGAAAAAGCTGGCCAAATAATCGCCTTCGAACAACCCGATGAACCGCAGCGGAACCCAATACTTCAACAAAAGCATCACCGCTATGGAAACCCCCGCGTATTCCAGCCCCGCGCGCAACACCGATGGCAGCTCCTTCGGCGTTTCTTCTACCTTTCTAGGCGCCGCATCCACTTCTTTCTCTTTGATCTTTTCCTTCCCGAACATCTCCCACAAAAACGGCACCGCGAGCAAAACAATTCCCGCAATCCCGAGCACCCCGCCAAGAACATTTGCTTCCGACGGCAAATGTCCAGCCGTCTCCGTCCGATGAAAAACACCCTTCGCCCAATCCTGGCACTCTCTCGCGACGGTTTTCGAAAACAAGACGCCCACATGGGTATTCCAAGGGATCAGTTTGAAACGCACCGTTCCATCCTGCCGTGTTGCTGCCAGATCCTCAGCGTTCGCCCTAAGTCCCCGCGGCTCGATCTGCGATGCAAGTATCAGCGTATTCGGCAGCAGCGGAGGAGGGTCTCGATACAGCAAATTTTCAGGCGCCACGCCGTGTGCAGCCACCATCGGCGCCGGCGAAATCGCGATCACTCCCGCCGGCCTGAATTTTGGTGCAATTCGCAGCGCGATGGCCCCGCCCATTGAGTGTCCAACCAGCAGCGTGTGCTCCGGATCGATCATGCCCCGAGCCGCCAGCCCCCGCAAAAGTGAAAGCGAACATTCCTCCGCGCGTTGCGGTGTAAATGGTCCTTTCGATCCCCCGTGGCCGGGTAAGTCCGGGACAAAGACGCGCACTCCCATCTCGGCAAATACCCGCGCCAGATTCTCCATGATTTTCCGGTTGGCGGCCAACCCGTGAAACAGCACCACCGAGTCGGCCTCCGGCATCGTGCTGGATTTTTCCAGCATGGTCAGTTCCAGCCGGCACGTGCCCGCGTCCACCACGTATTGTTTTTCGCTATATCCGCGCGAAGCCCACCAGCTCAGCGCCGCTCCCGCCGCCAACAACAACACCCCGCACCCGGCAAAAAGTCCATGCGCTCTTTTCATCTCAGCGATAGCCTCTAAAAGGAAAGCAGAAGGCCGCGTGATAAACTATCTCTACGTGAGTCTGAAGGTTGATTCCGACTTGCGGCACCAGGGAGAGCCTTTGCATCCAGCCGTATTGTCGCTCGACGACATCATTTTGCGGTTTGGCCGTAAGAAACGCAACGGCCAGCGCGTGGTCTTCACCAACGGCTGCTTCGATCTGCTGCATCCCGGACACATTCAGAGCCTGGAGTCGGCGCGCTCGCTGGGCGATGTTTTGATCGTCGGCATAAACAGTGACGCAAGCATCAAGCAACTCAAAGGTTCGGGTCGCCCGGTCCTTCCCGAACACGAACGCGCGGAAATTCTCACCAGTCTGGAATCGGTCGATGCGGTCCTGATTTTCGACGAGCCGACTCCGCAACGCGTTATCGCCGCGTTGTTGCCTGACATTCTCGTTAAGGGCGGTGACTGGGCTGACGATCTAATCGTCGGCAGGGAAGAAGTGGAAGCCGCTGGCGGCAAAGTGGTACGCGCCGAAATCGTTCCAGGTTATTCCACCACCGACATCCTGAAAAAGATTCGAGGATTGTGATTCTGACCGGCAAACAATCCTTCTCATCCAGTAGCAAAAGGCTTTTCAAGACGCAATGATCCTGCCGGCAGTACGGGAACGACTGGAAACGCTTCTGCGCCACCCATCTTTGGAGGGCGTGGTGGACGGGCTGCGTTCAGGCGCAAATCTTTTGGCTCTTTCCGGCCTGCAGGACGTGGCAAAAGCACTGGTCGCTGCCCATGTCACGCACGAACTTCGTCGCCCCGCATTCTTCGTCACCGAAAACAATCGCCGCGCCGAAGAACTGGCCGAAACTCTCCGCTTTTTCTCCGAGATTTTCCCCGGCACCACTGGCGGAATCGCGGTCCTTCCAGCGTTCGATAGCCTGCCTTGGGATTCGCAAAGTCCCCACGCGGACATTCTGGAGCGCCGCGCGGCCACGCTCTATCGTCTCGCCAGCGGTGAAGTCTCGCTGGTCATCGCGCCCATGGCGGCCGCGCTCTGGCGCTATCAGGACCCCTACGTCTACCTCACGCTCGCCCGCACCCTCGCCAAAGACGCTGAAGTTCCTCATGAAGAACTGGTCGCGCACCTTGCGGGCACCGGCTATGCCCGCACCGAAATGGTGGAACTGCCTGGCCAATTCGCCGTTCGCGGCGGCATCGTGGATGTTTTCTCTCCGGAAGCTCCACGCCCCGTGCGGTTCGAACTTCTCGGCGACACTGTTGAGTCCGTTCGCGAATTCGATCCGCGCACTCAGCGCTCCATTTGTCCGGTCAACAAAACCACCATTCTTCCGCTCACCGAATGGAGCTCTCCGGTTCCCGGCAGTCCCGAAGCCACGAACTGGCAGCCGAATGGTTGGTTTGGCGGCGGCAAAGAAGCCGGTGGCAGCGCTCTTTTTGAATTGTCGGAGAGTTCGCTCCGGCCGATGGTGTTTTTGGATGAGCCGCAATCGCTGCGCGAAGCCGCAAGCAAATTTCTCGAATCCGCTTCGGCAAATTACGAGCGCTACGGTCGCGCCGATTCGCCGGAAGTACCGCACTTTTTCTGGAGCCTGGAAGATTGGGAGCGCATCCTGGCGAAAACTTCGCGCCTGGAGCTCGACCAGCTCGGCCTTTCGCAAACCGGCGCACAGCGCTTCGAGCTGATCTCGCGCGCCAGCACGCGTTTTCACGGCGATGTGGTCGCATGCTTCGGTGAAATTAAATCCCAACTGGCCTCCGGTGGCTCGGCCTTCCTCACCGCTGCCAGCACCGGAGAACTGGAACGCTTCGCGGACATTTGCCGCGAGTACGAAGTTCCCTACGTCCTCGGCGAAACTGAAGAAGCCGCTGCGGGCTTCACGGCCGAAAGCGCCAGCGAAAACGCCGCCCTCGTCCTCATCCGCGCGCCTTTTGCCCAAGGCACTGCCTTTCCGCAAGCCAAGTTAACGCTGTACGGGAATGCCGATCTTTTCGACGTCACTCCCGCTGTCGAACGCCCCAGCCGCAAAGTTCGCACCAGCGGATTCTTCGCCGATTTCGCCGAATTAAAGCCCGGCGACTACGTCGTGCACATAGATCACGGCATCGGCCAGTTCGAAGGCCTTCGCGTCATCGAATCTGACGGTCGGCGCGGCGAATTCATGCTGCTGCGCTACGCCGAAGACGCTCGCCTCTACGTGCCGCTCGAACGCATGGATCTGGTTCAGAGCTATCGCGTCGTCGAAGGCACCCAGCCGCCGCTCGACAGGCTCGGCGGCACCGCCTGGAGCTCGCGCAAGACCCGCGTCCGCAAGTCCCTCGAAGACATGGCCGACCAACTCCTCGTACTCTACGCCGAGCGCAAGGCCGCCGCGGGCTTCGCACTTTCCCCCGACGGCAATTGGCAGCGTGAATTTGAAGACGCCTTCGAATTTGAGGAGACTCCCGACCAACTCACCGCCATCGCCGATATCAAGCGCGACCTCGAAAAGCCTTCGCCGATGGACCGGCTCCTTTGCGGCGATGTTGGCTACGGCAAGACCGAAGTCGCCATGCGCGCCGCATTCAAAGCGATCTCAGACAATAAACAGGTGGCGGTTCTAACCCCGACCACGGTTCTCGCCTTCCAGCATTTCGAAACCTTCAAGAAACGCTTTGCCGCGTTTCCCACCCGCGTGGAAATGCTCAGCCGTTTCCGCACCGCCGCGGAACAAAAAGTCATCCTCGCCGACCTCGAAGCCGGCAAAGTGGACATCGTCATCGGCACGCATCGCCTGCTTTCCAAGGACGTCAAGTTTAACGATCTCGCGCTCCTTGTCGTCGACGAAGAGCAGCGCTTCGGTGTCGCTCACAAAGAACGCCTCAAGGAGATGCGCAAGAACGTACACGCTCTCGCTCTCTCCGCCACGCCAATTCCGCGCACCCTGCATATGTCACTCGTAGGCCTCCGCGATATGTCGGTGATCGAAACCGCGCCACGCGATCGCCTGGCTATCCAGACGGTTGTAGCCCCCTTCAGCGAAGATCTCCTCAAGCGCTCCATCGAAAATGAACTCGCCCGTGGCGGTCAGGTCTACGTCATTCACAATCGCGTCGAATCCATCTATTCCCTGGCGAATCTGGTCACTAAACTGGTCCCCAAAGCCCGCGTGGTCGTCGGCCACGGGCAACTCGGCGAAAAAGATCTCGAGAAAGTCATGCTGAAGTTTATCCGCGAAGAGGCGGACGTCCTCGTCGCCACCACCATCGTCGAAAATGGCCTGGACATTCCGCACGCCAACACCATCCTCATCAATCGTGCGGACCGCCTGGGTCTCGCCGAACTCTATCAACTCCGCGGCCGGGTAGGGCGTTCGACGCAACGCGCCTACGCCTATCTGATGGTTCCACCCGAGGGTTCTTTGTCCGATATAGCTCGCCGGCGTCTGGCCGCCATGAAAGAATTCAGCGAACTGGGCTCCGGTTTCCGCATCGCCGCCCTCGACCTGGAGCTTCGCGGTGCCGGCAACATGCTCGGCCGCCAGCAACACGGCCACATCGAAGCCATCGGCTTCGACCTGTACGTCCAGATGCTGGAGCGCGCCGTCGCCAAACTGAAAGGCGAAGACGCCGCCCCCGAATTGCGCACTACCATGTCCCTGGGTATGGACGTGCGCATTCCGGAAGAGTACATCCCCAGCGAAAATCTCCGCCTGCGCACCTACAAACGCATCTCTTCCATTGCCACGGAAGAAGAAAAGCAGGACGTGCAGAAGGAACTCGCTGACCGTTTTGGGCCGTCGCCGAAGTCCGTGGAAAACCTATTGGAGTTCGCCATGCTCAAATCCTTAAGCGAACGGTTGCGCATTGCCTCCGTCGAGCGTCAAGGCAGCAAAATCGCGCTCCGCTTCCACGCCCAGACTAACCTGGAGCCCGCCGCCGTTGTCAAAGTGGTACGCTCACGGAAGGGAATCAAGCTAGACCCCAGCGGCGTACTCTGGATGGAATTGGAACGAGGCGAACCCGTAGCCACGGCGCTTAGAAACGTATTGCTCGGTCTGCGCGGGGAAGGCTAAACTTTCACTATGAGGCACTTCATGAAGCCCTTGATAATAAATGCTGTAATCATCCTGGCGCTGTTCTGCGCGGCTCCCTTGCGTGCCCAAGAGCCGCCAACCCCGAATCCGCCGGCGCCCAATCCTCCGGTGATGGAAAAGCCACAAATGGCGGAGCCGGAGCCCGACGAAAAGAAGTCCGATACCCCTGCACCCAAGGGACTTAAGAAACCCGCGGCAGCACCTAGCACTGAGGGCAAGGTCGTCGAAGAAATCATCGCTCGCGTAAACAACGAGATCATTACCAGCTCGGAACTCGACAAGGCCAAAGCTTCCGCTGCCGACGACGCCCAGCAGCAATGCGCCGGCAAATGCACCCAGGAGCAACTGCACGTCGCCATTGAGGACAGCCAGAAGACCGCCCTCCGCGACCTCATCGATCAGTCCTTACTCTCCCAGCGCGGCAAGGACATGGGCCTCAGCGTTGAGACCGATGTCGTCAAGCAACTGGACCAAATCCGCATCCAGAACCACCTCAAGGATATGGACGAACTGGAAAAAGCGGTCACCTCTCAGGGCATGAATTGGGACGACTTCAAGAGCAACATCCGCAACAAGCTTCTGACCCAGCAGGTCATTGGCAAGGAAGTCGGTTCGCACATCACCATTGGTCACGAAGAAGCCAAGAAATATTACGAAGAGCACAAGAACGAGTTTGAACGGCCTGAACAAGTCGCCCTTGCCGCCATCGAAATCAAGACCGAAGGGAAGAACGAGGCGGAAATTGCTGTTCTGCGGAAGAAGGCGGACACCACGCTTCAGCGCATTAAGGACGGCGAAGACTTCAGTCAACTGGCCAAGCGATTTTCGGACGGTAGCACGGCAGACCAGGGAGGCTACTTGGGTACCTACAAGCATGGGGAATTATCGAAGGAACTCGAAGACACAGTCTTCAAGATGAACAAGAACGAACTGACCGATGTCATCGATACCAAACAGGGCTTCCTGATCCTGAAAGTCCTGGAGCGCTACGAAGCCGGCATTCAGCCCTACGAAAAAGTGGAAGAAGAAATCATGGATCACCTGTACCGCCAGCGCATGGACCCGGCGCTGCGCGAATACCTCAAGACCCTTCGCGAACAGAGCTATGTGGTCGTCAAGCCCGGCTACCAGGAAATGGCTGGCGGTGGCAATTCCGAAATCGAAGAAGTCAGCGTCACCCCCGAAACCACCAAGGAAAAAAAGCCCCGCAAAAAGTACCTGCTGTTCGGAAAACGCTCCGGGGGCCAGTAGAGCCCAGCCGGATTGTGACCAGGGCGTCCGCCATCTCGCATTTTGTAAGGGCGGCTTTAGGCCGCCCTCTTGGGTTCGCTTTTCTTTACAGGATCGGAGCTTCATCTCCGACAGGAATGGCTTCCGTCAATAGCCTTTAGCCCCTGAACCAGGTTTCAGCTAAACTAAGGACAATGAAAACGCTTTTCGTCAAAGACCTGACCGCGGACCTCGCCGTTACTGATTTCTTCCTCGTATGTGAAAAAGAAATTCGCAACACCGCCTCAGGCAAGCCCTATCTGCGCATGGAACTGGGCGATCGCACCGGCAACGTCGAAGCCCGCATGTGGGACCAGTTCGAACTTCCCGCTAAAGACATCAACCGCGATGATTTTGTGAAAATCGACGCGCGCGTCGAGATTTACCGCAACAAACCGCAGCTCTCGCTGATGCGCTTTCGCTTGGCCAAGCCCGAAGAAATCCATCTCGCCGATTTCATGCCGCACACGCCCTACGATGTCGAGGAACTTTACAAGCAGTTGCTCGGTCACGCGGAATCTATCAAGAATCCCTGGCTCAAGAAGCTGGTGCTTTCCATCGTCACCGTTCCCGCGACCGCTGAGAAATTGAAATGCGCTCCCGCCGCCAAGGTCATGCACCACGCGTACATCGGTGGCCTTCTCGAACACGTCGTCGGCTTGTGCGGCCTCGCGGTTCAAATCGCCGAACACTATCCCGAGCTGGACCTTGACCTTCTGCTTGTGGCTGCGGCGCTTCACGACGTCGGCAAACTCGACGAGCTTTGCTACGAACGCGCCGTCAGCTACACCAACGAAGGCCAGTTGCTCGGCCACATCGTGATGGAACTGGAAACCGTCAGTCGCGCGATGGATGCCATCGAGGGCTTTCCGCCCAATTTGAAGACGGTGGTTCAGCACATTCTGATCAGCCACCACGGCCAGTACGAATTCGGCTCGCCGAAATTGCCGATGATTCGCGAAGCGCTGGTCTTCCATTACATGGACGACATGGACTCCAAGCTGGCCGCCGTGCGTTCCGCACTGGCGTCCGACTCTGGTGATCCAGAATGGTCCGCGTACAGCGGCGCCCTCGGCCGCAAATTCCTCCGCCTCGACGCCTTTCTAAAAGGGAAACCGGATACCGCGAAGCCGGGCGAAGGGAAACCCGCCGAAACTAAATCGCCGGAAGTTAAGTCGGCCGAGGGCAATACAGGGCAGCAGAAACCTGAGGCATCAAAATCAGACATAGCCAAGATCGGCGATCTGTTCGTTAAAAATTGAAGTTATCGCCCACCACAGCAGCCAACGACGATGCATCCCAAGTTTTCGCCAAGCCCGCCACCATCGGAGAAGGCCATTCTCGATTTCACGACGTCTTTGAGAAAACAGTTACCGTCCGACTATCTTAGCGCTATGGCTTTCGCAAACGGGGGAACGGGCTTCGTTGGAAATCGCTACGTCAAGTTGTGGCCGGTGGAAAAGCTTTTGGAATTGAACAACGCGTATCAGATTCAAAAATACTGTCCGAACTTGTTTGCGATCGGATCTCACGGCGGTGGCGAGACCTACGTCTTCGACCTTGCCAAATCAGACGGCGCGATCTATCGCATTCCCTTGGTAGGGATGGAACCTGCGGAAACGGAATTTGTGTCTCCCTCGTTTGATACCTTTGTTCCGCGCGCTAATTTCCTTCGCTAAACATCTCAGGCCAGGATTATTCCGCGACATTCTCAATACTGTCATCCCGACCGGAGTGCCGCGCTGTTTGCGGCACGCAGCGGAGGGATCGTGGCAGCCAATCATCCTTTTCTCGGCCCGATGGAACAGTTTCTCATTCATGTTCAACTTCTCTGCGCGCGCCTACGTCTCCGCTCGACGTGAAATCTTGCCTCGATCCCTCGACTGCGGCCTGCAAAGAGCGCAGGCCTCCGCTCGGGATGACAATACAGGTGCTCGGTCTAAACTACTGTCAACTCGATCGACGCAACGGACCCGCCATTTGATGTCTGTTGCCTGCTTCAACCTGCTAAAATAATCTCTTCGCCCATGCTGCCGGCCTCTTACAAAGTTCGTGATCAGTCAAAACCAGAGTGATTCCCTCTCTCTCCGAATCGCGCGACTCTGTCCGAAATCCCTTCTATTGGGTGGGCTTGGCAAGCTATGCAGTAAGTTACGTTCTGGTCGCTGCGAATGACCGGGAACTCGGGGTCACTCACCTAGGTTACAACTGTGCCGTGCTGTCCCTCGTCGGTCCACCCGCCCTTGTCGGGCAAATTCTGAAAGGGCAACCGGTCCACCCCTACACGGACCACATTCTTGCTGGCCTTTCCGCAGTCCTTTGCTTTTTTGTCAATCCCGCATTTTTTCTGTTCGTGTTCCTGCAACTCGTCGGAGCGGCGAAACTGGCGACTATTTACATCCGGCCTTTAGTTCTTTGTTTAATCTTAGTCTGCTGGGTCTTCATGTTCTACTCCGAGTGGTACCCGAGGGAAGGACACATCTTTTGGATTCTCGGAATGGCGTTAGTTCTTTATTCGAGCGGGCCGTTCAAGAAGGCGTAGACCGGCATTTTGCACCGGATGCCTATGATAGAGACTCGCTTATCCGGGTTGAACTTGAGCCGTAAGTTTTTGGATTCTCGCAAACTCGCTCTTCCTGACCTGCTAAACTAATTCTTCGCGTATGCTGCCTGTTTCTTACAAAGTCCGCGACCTGGCGATCCGCCCCGCCACGATTCTCGCTCCCATGGCGGGCGTTACCGACACGCTTTTTCGCCGCGTCATCCGTGGCCTGGGCGGTTGTGGCCTGCTGATGACGGAATTCACCAGCTCTGAAGGGATCACTCGGAGCGCGCGCAAGACGCTGCGTTATCTGTATTTCCAGGAAGACGAACATCCCATCACCGCGCAACTCTTTGGCGCTAACCCCAAGGTAATGGCTGAAGCCGCTCGGATGGTCGAAGATCTCGGCTACGACGCCGTGGACATCAACCTCGGCTGCCCAGCGAAAAAAGTAGTGAAGTGCGGGGGCTCGGGCTTGCTACGTGAACTGTCTTTACTGCGAGAAATCTTCGAAGCCGTCCGCGCCGCGGTGAAAATTCCGCTCACTATCAAGCTGCGCGCCGGCTGGGACGAAAATTCCATCGTTGCTCTCGACGTTGTCCGCATGGCCGAAGAAGTTGGCGTCGAAGCCGCCGCCATCCACCCGCGCACGCGCATGCAGGGCTACACCGGCAAAGCTGACTGGACCATCATCGCCGCCGCCAAGCAAGCCGTGAAAATCCCCATCATCGGCAACGGCGATGTGCAGTGTCCCGAAGACGCCGCGCGCATGGTCCGCGAAACCAAATGCGACGCGGTGATGATCGGCCGCGCCGCCGCCACCAATCCGTGGATTTTTTCGCAAATGCAGGAATTCCAGCAAAAGGGCAGCTACACTACGCCCTCCGAAGAAGACCGCCACCGTTTACTTTCTGGATACTATAGGCAGATTCTGGACGCAAACCTCCCTGATGGTGTGGGCAAAATGAAGCAGTTCGCATGTTGGTTCACGCATGGCGTGGGGAACGGCAGCGAGCTACGCCGCATTGTGCACACGGCGCGCACACCAGGGGAAGTGGTGGATAACGTGGAGCGCTTCTTTGCCCAGAGAGCGGCACTTGGGGAGGGCCCAGCCCATGAGCCTCAGCAGCGAGAGCATCACCAGCCAGCAGAGTCTTGCGAGGAAGAGGTCGGAACGTAGAATTTCCGTCCGTCTGCCTCTGCGCGTTCGCGGCCGCGATTCCCGCGGATTCAGCTTCGAAGAAGACACTGCCAGCGAAAATCTCTGCCGTGGCGGAGCTGCGTTCCGCACCCGCTTCGACGTGGCCATCGGCTCCGATCTCCAGATTCGCATTCCCTCCACATCCCAATTTTCTCGCCGCGCCGAGCACGACTTCGAAACCCAGGGCCGCGTCGTACACGTGGGCGAAGCGGTAGGTGACGGCGAGCGCGTGGTCGGCGTCCAGTTCACCGGCCCCCGCTTCCAACGTGTTTTCCGCTCTGAATCGGCTGCCTAGCGCGGGTGACCGCTTTTTACCTAAAACCATTTGCAAACGTCGCGAACGCCAAGAGAGGTTACGAAATTGAGTGACTTCTTCCACGGTCTTTGGGAGAGGCATCAAAGAGGATATCTATTTGTCTGCGTGCTGCTGTTTGAACTCAGCATGGTACTCTTCAGCCGTTTTGGATGGATTGCCGTAATTCTGGTTTTTGCAACTTTGCTTGTTGGACTTGAGTTTCTGTACCGACAGCTTCAATTCCTGGTCAAAAACAACAAAAGTCATTGGTGGGCAAAGCCTCGGCGCGAAATCCCAAGAGCTTACGCCGTAGTTGCTGGAGGGATCATTCTGCTCTTGGTTGAGTCTCAGTTCGCGAGATCTTGGCTAATTCTAACTTTGGTGGGTGCCTTAATGGCTGCAGCGGCTATCGCTGTACATCGAAGATATGAAGAGAGGTAACTGAGTTGTACGTCATCGTGTTCTTCGTGCCCTCTGCGCTGAAATTCTATTCTTGTCCGTCTCCTTGGTCGAGCATCTGTTTGTACGCGTCACGCTTCGGGATGCCGCGTTCCTTGGCGGCCAGCTTCAAGGCTTCCTTGCGGTCCAGCTTGGCCTGATGCATTAATTCCTCCACGCGCGCAGCTAGCGTTTGCGATGTGTCCGTCTGCGTCCCACCCGCGGCACGTTCGGGCGCGCCAATGATCAGCGTAATCTCGCCCTTCACCGGCCGTTCCGCCAATTCCTCTTCTAACTCGGAAAGTCTGCCGCGGCGAAACTCTTCGTGCATCTTGGTCAATTCACGCGCCAGACACGCCGGCCGATCGCCGAGAATCTCCCGAGCGTCAGCCACCGTTTCGGCAATGCGGTGCGGCGCCTCGTAAAATACCAGCGTGCGATCTTCAATCCGAAGATGTTCCAGCGCGCGCCGGCGCTCGCCCGATCGTGCCGGCAAAAATCCCAGAAAAAGGAACTCTTCGCTAGGCAATCCAGACGCCGACAGCGCCGCAAGCAGTGCCGCCGCACCAGGAATCGGCACTACTGGAATGTGATGGCGGATCGCTAGCGTTACCAATCGGTGCCCCGGGTCGGAAACCAACGGCATCCCCGCGTCGCTAATCAACGCAATGGCCGCGCCTTGTTCCATCGCATGCACCAGTTCTGCCGCGCGTGTAATCTCGTTGTGTTCGTGATAGCTGATCAGCGGCTTCTGAATGCCGAAGTGATTCAACAATTTCAGGGAATGGCGGGTGTCTTCGCAGGCGATCTGGTCCACTTCCTTTAGAATCCGCAACGCCCGAAGCGTGATGTCTTCCAGGTTGCCGATCGGCGTCGCCACCAGGTACAACACCCCGGCGCGTTTGCCCGGCTGTCTGTTCTCGACTTCTGTCAATCGCTCATCCATTCGCCAACCCACGCCTGGCCGATCCACAGCCTTGTCCGTATCTCTGAAGTCTCCATTAACTCTGCGGCAACTCTGCTAACTCCGCGGTGAACTCTTTCTTCGTGGAGTCTAGCACGCCGCGGAGACTCGCCTCACGCATGGTATACTCGCACTTTTGAGCCACTCTCAGGAGGTCGGTCTGTGCCGTTGTACGAATATCAGTGCACCAAATGCCATCGCCGCACCGAAAAAATTGAAAAGGTAGACGGTCCGCACCTGAAGAAGTGCCCCCACTGCGGCGCCAAAGTGGAAGCGTTATTTTCGGCTCCAGCAATCCAGTTCAAAGGCTCCGGCTGGTACGTAACCGACTACGCGGGCAAGAAGAGCGGCACGCCAGAATCAAGCTCCACCGACAAATCCGAATCCAAGGATTCCAAAAGCGACGCCGCGAAGGATGGCAGCTCGAAGGATGGCACTGCAAAAGATTCATCCGCTAAGGAATCTTCCTCAAAGGAATCCTCCTCCAAAGACTCTTCCTCAAAAGAGTCCAAGGACAAAAAATCCAGCAAGAAGAAAGATTAAGCGCCCTTTGGAGTGCGGGAGCTTGCTCCCGCTTTTACGGAGTCAGCGATGAGTACAACGTAAGCCAAGCGTTGTGTCGCCGTAGAGTGCGTTGTAAAGCGGCGGCAAGCCGCCGCACTCCAAAAACACCTACAGCTTCAGCGTCTTCAGATAAGCCCGGAACGGCGCGCCCAACTCTCCGTTAAGCAACGCCAACTCCACCGTAGCCTTCAAGAATCCCAGC
>Ga0210409_10004757_pt1 | contig 14509 bp, 21 predicted proteins | sample IncBWH17MmetaG_FD_161649 | JGI IMG/M metagenome (GOLD analysis project Ga0210409, IMG submission 161649) | Forest soil microbial communities from Barre Woods Harvard Forest LTER site, Petersham, Massachusetts, United States - Inc-BW-H-17-M | ecosystem: Environmental > Terrestrial > Soil >... | reverse complement strand
GATATCTCGTAAAGACCGAGCTGCTGGTTTATCCGAATTCATATTCCTTTCTACGGGTTAAGGTTCATGTTTCCGGATGAGGAACCGTTTCACGCCTCGATTATGGTGGTAGTGTCAAGATGCGCTCTCCAGGGCTGATCCGTGAGGGTTTCCACGCTATACGCTCCACGTGCCCTCGCCCGCCTCACCTACACCGCCAGCTACGTCCTCCGCCACATGTCCCATTACCCCATCGGCATGGGCACCGCAAAACCCGCCCGCATGGGCACCCGCCCCTCCTTCGGCTCCATTGTCATGTCCGCCCTGATCACCGAGAAATCCCCTGCGTTCGGCTTTGCCTCCCTCGAATCCCACAAGTTCGGCGGCATCGTGCGCGTCCCGCGCGAGCTGGACGAACAGAGCATCGTCTCCATCGGCCACTTCCTGGCCCGTTTCGGCGCCGTCGAGTTCGCCCGGCTCGAGGATAGCTGCGCCTTCCTGGCTACCGGTGACGGCACCTATGAGGCCATCAAAGGCATTGTCACCACCGGCACCGAAAACGGCCATTCCGTCGCCCTCGCGGCCGGCAAAACCAAGCCCAGCGACGCCACCCTTGACGACTTCCGCAACCTGCGGCTAAAGGTCAGCAAGGCTGCGCTCAGCGGGCGCCAGTCCGCCTATTACCTGGACACCACCTGGGAGGCCAGACTCCCGAGCTTCAAGACCTCCGCCGATCCCGGCGTTTACATCCGCCGTCCGGACGGCACCGCCGTCCTGGACGGCTACCCCATCATCTGGACCGACGTCATGGAACCCTACGGCACCGCCGCCTCCGCCGGCAAACCCATCGCCGTTTTCGGCGCACTGTCCTACTGGTGGTTTGGCGAGCACGGCGCTCCCCGCATGGACACCTCCGACCATGTGTTTTTCCAGAACGATCAGTTGGCCGTCCGCTTCCTCGAAGAAATCGACTTCGACTACTGCGCCCAGGACGCCACCGCCGCCCTCCTCACCGCCAGCTCATAGTTAGGGTCGGGCCGCGTTGTCCCCAACGCGCCGCGAGTGCCGGGGGCGTCCCCGCCCCCGGCACCTCCGTGTAAACTCGTGGAATTCGTGTCTCAAAGCCTACCTCGACTGGCCGCCAGTCACACGCCCAGTCCCGAACCCCACAAGCCGCTCACATCAAACGTATTGCACGCAGTACTCGCCAGGTCCAACATACGAACCATTGGTTCGTTGATCCAATAGTTGAACAAAAAGATAAGTCTCGATGAATTTCAAAGCAATCGACGAGGCCTCACTCCGCCATTTGTTTTCGTCAGCATTCGCGGGGGAAGTTCTCCACCTCTCGTACCTGGGGCCAGTTCTGGATAGCGCCGGAGCCATCGAATCTAGTCCGGATTGCATGATTCTCGATAAGAGGGTGCATCCGTTCAAGCCTCTCAGATGCGAGTTTAAGTATGTTCCAGAGGGTATCGGCGCATTCTCCCACAATGGTCGTTTTGAGATCGCGATCGTCTGGTCATTGGGTCCCGGCGTAACGAAACCGCTACTGCTTGAGGCTCTTCTGAAGCAGAATGAGTGCTCGGAGCTTATTGTTTTGACGGATATGAAGGCATTCCGTGATTTGCCACCCTATTCAGTTGCCTCGTTGTCCAAACTCGATGGGATTGAGCTGATCAGAGATGTTGCTCTCAGGAGAGACCTGCCAACCGTATTCGCCGTATGCATCGCCGCGCGCCTCTTTCCTGACAAGTTCGAGCTGGATCGCATGATGTCCTTACTTTCGACCAGGTTCCCGGAGGTTAAGCAGATGAAACCTCAAGGGCGTGCTAACGTCGTTTCTGCGTGTTTGCAGACGAAGCCGCCTCTCTTGGAACACATGCATGGACAGTTTTACCGATGGACCAGCGAGATCGACAGCACCAGTGGAGCTGCAGCACTTAGCCAACTCCTCACAAAGAATTTCCTAGCAGATCCGCCGTCGGATGACGATTTAGCGGGCTTTCGACGATGAGGAAGGAATTGGACGCGTTACAGAGGCCCAACGAACCAGGTGCAGAGAACTCCCCGATGCCGCTTCAGTTGCATGCTGGGAGTCGGTGGCGCGAGGTCATTGGTCTCGACCGTTACCGCGCAACCACACCACGCTGGCCCAGCTCGTAAATCGTAAATTGTAAATCCTCGGTTCCCCGCTCCCTCTCGCCCGCCGTGCGGTGCAGTCTTCAGTTCCGCCCAGCGATGCGCCATTTCAATAATCCATTAATGCATCAGTCCACTCCGCTCTCCGCCAGCCCGCCCCCTGCCGACATGACAACTTGACAACCTGAAAACATGATAACTCAGTTGACCACCGTCAAATCCCGCCTGACCATCCCCGACGCGGACACCACCAACGACGCCCTGCTCACCGGCGCCATCAAAGCCGTGAGCGCCCGTTTCGACAAAGAAACGAACCGCACCCTGGCCCGCACAGTTGGCTTCCAACAGGAGTTCGATCCCGCCGACACCGAACTCCTCGCCACCTGTTACCCCATCGAGTCGGTCACCAAATGGGAAACCAAATCCTCCGAGTCCTCCGGCTGGCAAGAACAGCCCGCCCCCGACCACCTGATCCGCTCCGCCTGCGTCATCTCCCTTCAGTCCCCTTTTATACTTTGTCCTTCATCCTTTATCCTTTGGCGCGTTACTTACGCGGCTGGCTACGTCCTCCCCGGCACCACGGCAGGCACAGGCCAAACCCCGCTCCCCGACGACATCGAGCGCGCCGCCGTCGAGCAGGTCGCCTTTTGGTTCCAGAACAAAAGCAACATCGGACTCAGAATCTCCTGGCCCTCCGGCGGCACCTACCAGCAGTTCGCCTCCCAGGACCTCCTCCCCTCCGTCCAGGCCGTTCTTGGCGCCCACAAGCGCTGGTCCCTCTGATGACCACAATCAAAAATCAAGATTCAAAATTCGAAAATCCCACTCCCTCCGTCCAGGCCGTCCTCGCGCGTTACCAGCGCTGGAGCCTCTGAAATCAACATTTAATGAGCCCCCACAATACTTCCGCGTATTCTGCGTATTCCGCGGTTTCCTCTTCGTCTTTCCGTCGCCGCCCTGCCGCAATCAAAATCCAATAATCAAAAATCCCAAACATGAAATCCCAATCCCCATCGGAGCGCTGCCCGTGGCCAGCGAGCAATCCTGCCCCCAAGCCGCTGACTTCAAACCTGTTGCATGCCGTACCCTCCTGGTTCAATATACGAACCACTGGTTCGTATATTAACAGTTCGCCGTAAAACTATGGGACTCGACGCTGCAGTTTACCGCGATGACGATGAAGACGAGAAGATCATGTCTGCGCATCTTGGGAATGTGTCTATGATTTCTTATCTCCACAGGGCAATTCGCGAGCATGCACCAGCATCGGCTATCCTTTTGTCAAAGGTGCTCTATTCGGGTTCTCACTGCGGCGACAGCCTAACGAACAATGAGGTCCACCAAGTAAAGGCTGAGTTGGATAGTGTAACCAAACATCTTAGCGGCGATCCAATGGTGATGGAATTCGTTTCCAGCCTCCGGTCGGTCGTAGACATTGCATTGCTTCATGATCGCCCCATCACATTCTAAGGAACCGGCGAACCACTGCGTGCAGGCGGCGCCGGGTTGCGCCTTGCCGTTTATCCTGGCTCAGGTGCCCGGCGCGCCTGACGCAGAGCGTTAGACGGCATTAACACGATACCACACGTGAAAACGAAACTAATCGCTCTCCTTGCTGCCACGATGCCGTTGGCTGCTGTCGCCCAAATCAGTTATAACGATGGCATCTATACGCAAGATTTCAACAACCTGCAAAGCGGCAGGATATACACCCCTTACACAAACTTTCCGGCGGGTTGGACTATTTGGACTGCCAGTCCCTACACTTCGGGTTCTTACGTTTGGACGACTGTTACGAACGGTTACAGCAATAACTATGCGAACTATTGCTTTTCCTCTTCAACTAATGACACAGACAAGTCCATCGGACTTGTTATTGGCAGCACCGGCCAGGCATATTTTGGTGCCCAGTTTCGCAACGCAACTGGAGTGACGCTCACGACTTTTTCGCTGAGTTACTTTGTTAAGCAGTGGGCAAAGGGAGCAGTGACATCAAATGACCAAGTGATTCCTTTTGCCTACAGCCTTGACGCCACCAATCTGAAATCAGGGACGTGGGTGAGCGTTAGCGCATTGGACATGCACAGCATCAATGACGGCGATGGCGTTTTTGCCGCACTGAATGGCAATTCCGTCTCAAATCAGGCATTCGTCGCCAGCACCGTCTCTGGTATTTCATGGTCAGCGAATCAAGATTTGTGGATTCGATGGAGTGGAGTGTCACATAATTTTTATCAGAGTCACGCGATGGCTGTTGATGATGTCACTTTTTCGGCAGTTCCTCAGCTTCAGATTTCGACGGCCAGTCCAGAGCGATTTCAGTTTTTGTGGTCAACAAATTATCCCGGCTACATAATACAGTCAGCCCCAACTCCAACGCCAGCGAGTTGGGATACAGTGACAAACATTCCAACCATTATGGGCGACAAGTTTAATGTCGAGATTGATGCAACGGACACGCAGCGATTCTTTCGGCTAAAAATGCAATGAAGACATGCCGTCTAACGAGGCGCGGCACCGAATCAGCGCCAACAACATCAATTTCAAATCTGAGCATCGGGATGTGCCGCTCATCGGTGCGCTGGGTCGTTGGGCCGCTGCATGTGCGTGACGTTTTTCTCGTCCTGCTGTCAGATTCAGCGTGATGGCTTATCAAAAGAGAAAGGTCAATTTATGATGATTCAGACACTCAAACGGACCGTCCTGGCCGACAAGAGCGTGGCTCATTTCTGCCAGATGGTTTGCTCGATGGTTGCCGGCTTGGTGATGGTGTTTGGCATTCGCAGGCTCGCGGTGTTGGATTTGACAGAGGCGCAGCTATTTTCAGCGATGACTGGCACGTTGCTTCTGACCGGTGTTTTCATCTTGCTCGGGTTTCTCTGCCGAGCCTGGCGCAGAGCGGCCCAACAAACGTAGTGCAGGCATCGGCGCGGTCGCGCTTTCGTCGCAAAAGGTACGTGTTTGCCGCGCCGTGCCTGACCACGACCGTTCGGCGGCTGCGCGCTAGATACCCGAGTCGTAAATCATAAATCCCCGATCCGCCTGCCCTCCCTCCCTCCCGCCCCGCCGCGCCCCACCATGCGCCCGCCACGTGGCAGCCTGCCAACCTGAAAACCTGAAAACATGATAACCCAATTAACCACAATCAAAGCCCGCCTCGCCATCCCCGATGCGGACACCACCAACGACGCCCTGCTCACCGCAGCGATAAAAGCCGTGAGCGCCCGTTTCGACAAAGAAACCAACCGCACCCTGGCCCGCACCGTCGGTTTCCGCCAGGAGTTCGATCCCGCCGACACCGAACTCCTGGCCACCTGCTACCCCGTCGAGTCGGTCACGAAATGGGAAACCAAATCCTCAGAGCAAGAAGGCTGGCTCGAACAGCCCGCCCCCGATTACCTCATCCGCCAATCCTGCATCATCTCCCTCCGTTCCCCTTTTATCCTTTATCCTTCATCCTTTATCCTTTCCCGCGTAAGCTACGCGGCTGGCTACGTCCTCCCTGGCACCACGCCAGGCCCCGGCCAAACGCCCCTTCCCGACGACATCGAACGCGCTGCCGTCGAGCAAGTCGCCTACTGGTTCCAGAACAAGAGCAACATCGGACTCAGAATCTCCTGGCCCTCCGGCGGCACCTACCAGCAGTTCGCCGCCCAGGACCTGTTGCCGTCCGTTCAAGCCGTTCTTGGCGCCCACAAGCGCTGGTCCCTCTGAAATCAACATTTAATGAGCCCCCGCAATATTTCCGCGTATTCCGCGTATTCCGCGGTTTCCTCCCTGTCTTTCCGTCGCCGCCCTCCCGCAATCAAAATCCAAAAATCAACAATCCCAAACATGAAATCCCAATCCCCATTGCAGCGCTGCCCCTGGCCAGCGGGCAATCCTGCCCCCAAACCGCTGACTTCAAACCTATTGCATGCCGTACCATCCTGGTTCAAGATACGACCCACTGGTTCGTATATTGACAGTTCTGTGTAAGTGCCATGCTCCATCAAGGCCTGGATTTTCAAACCGTGCGCGTCCTCTGCAAGAACTGCGGATGGTTTCGGAACATCGCACATTCTGGCTGTGCCGATGGCAAGCGCGCCTTCGTTAGGATTAGCCGCTCGGATGACCCATCGCATGTCCTCCACGGGGAGGTCGTTGAGGTTCCCGAGGACGCGGACGTCGCGGCCGAGTTTGAACGCCACCCGGGCTTCCGAGACCTCGTGGCGGAGGCCCACCAGAAGGGACTCCTGGCTATGGAGCGAGAGTTTCTCCCGTTGCTTGAGGGCCAGGTGTGCCCCCGGTGCAAGGCCGAAGGCCATCTTGAGCTGTCGCAGATTTGGAATCTTGGTTCACATGTGCGCTACTGAATCACCGAACCAACCGCTCCAGGTGACGCGGGGTTTAGCCTTTCTGTTCTTCCTTGCTCAGCGGCCCGGCGCGCCTGAGCTTTTGCGTTCGGCGGCGTAAGCTTCGTGCGCGGAGAACACCACAATGAAAACGTTGATGATTGCAGGCCTTGTCGCGGTGAGCTTGTTTGCGCTCGGTGGTGAGATTTCCGACTACCACTTCAAGCACGCCCGCGACCAACCGCGTGATTTTCACAGCTCCAGAAGCCAGGACGAGGTGGCCTCCACCAACCACGGCGTCACAGAGATTGGCATCGAGCGCAGTGCCTGCTATGGCACCTGTCCGATTTACACGTTCATCATCAAGAGTGACGGCACGTTTCGTTACCACGGCGTCAAGCATGTCGAACGAGAGGGCGAGTCCAGCGGCGCGATTCCGGTCCGGTATTTTCACCAGCTTGCGCAGTTTATCAGCGACTCGGGCTACATGGAGCTTGCGGACGATTACAGCCGCGCGGTCACGGATAATCCGACGACTTACACGATGGTCGTCATGAACGGCAAACGAAAGACAGTCAGCAACTACGCCAACGCGGGCCCTACCAGGCTTTGGGCCATTGAGCAGCTCATTGACGATTTGATGACCAAGGCCAGGTGGGATGGCCCACAGAAGCCACCGGACACGAAGCGGTGACATGAAATCCCAATCCCCATCGGAGCGCTCCCCCTGGCCACCCGGCAATCCTGCCCCCAAACCGCTCCCACCAAACCTGTTGCACGCTCCACCTGCCGGGACGAATATACAGACGGCTGATCTGTACATAAATAGTTAGTCATACAGGGTCTGTCGACATGAACATTTTACGAGAGCTGACCAAACCGCGTGGACGTGTTGAGCCGGATTCAATTGTCAGGCGACCATTCCGCGAGGCGGTTTTGCTCACACTGCTCGCGCTCGGCGCTGCCTTTCTGGCGGTCAACGTGGCTGACCTCGTAAGTGCAGTTCGCGAGAAAAGCTCTTACCTACCGCTGCTTTGTACGGTGTTGGCGGTCGGTTGCATCGCGTTTGCCTATGCGTTTCTTGGTGCTCGCATTGGCACCCGCCGTGCATCCGCGACTATCAAAGTCCTCATCGCCGCCACCCTGCTACCGGTCTTGGTCGTTCTAGCGGCGCGTGCGCTTCTCGGATTATGACGACTAACCACACCATTCAGCGGATGGGAACCAGCCATTCAGCTCGGACATGCTGGACGCTCCCGCCGCGTCGTTAGGCTGGTTGCTGATGCGCCATGAAGAAGGACGCACCGCCGGACCTCTTCCCTGTCCCGTGCCCGCACTGCGGTTCGCGCCGAACCAAAGTCGACTGGACCAAGGCTAATAACTATCGGAGACTTCTTCTAACTGTACTGGTCGCCATCGCGGGCACGTTTCCTCACGGGTATGAAAGAGTTTGTTTGGATTGCCGACAAAAGTTCGCACCATGAACCGAAACCTTAACGACTGGGTGCACGCGTGGCCGGTTTGCGCCTTCTGCTTTTTCCTGAGCCATCGCGCCGGCCCGCGGCCGGCCAATTCGTGACCATTCGTGAAATTCGTGTCCGCACTTCCAAATCAAAAATCAAAAATCAAAAAACTCAAACATGAAATCCCGCCCATCCCGCGAGCCTTCACCCTGGCCATCAGGCGATCCTGCCGCCAAGGCGCTCACATCAAGCGTATTGCGGCGTCGACCAGCCGGGGCGAATATACAGACGGCCGGTCCGCATATTAATAGTTCGGCGAAATAGAGAAGCGTATGCTGTGTGACAGATGTCAAAGCAAGGACGCGGTGGTTCACATCAGCGCCGTCCTGCATGCTGGCCCCACCCCGCATGCAGACCACCTCTGCACGGAATGCGCGCAGATCAGCCTAGCCACCAATCCGCTCTTGAGTCCGCGCAATGACCACTTGCCCACTGTCGGCGCGCCGCCCGTGATGCTGCTTCCAAGCGGGGCTTTGGCGGACCGGATTGCCAAGTATCAGGCCCGGTTTGAGGCGAGAACCTCGCCGAACCGTACGTTGGACCGAATAACGAGGGCCGCGGTTAGGCTGGTGTTTCAAATCCGGCGTCGTTGGCGCGCGCCTCGCCGTCGGTCAGCTTACCGTCGGGCCAACGTGAAATATCAAAGGAGCACACAATGAAACAATGCGTTGCACTCGTATTCGCGGCCAGCGTTCTTCTTCTGGCCGGATGTTGCACCACGCCAAGAGTCGTCAAGTGGGAGTATAAGGTCGCCGCGCCTCCTCCGCGCCAGGGCTTTGGCGGCCCCGGAGGAGGCTCCCTTGAGGAAGTGCGAGAAAACCAGCAAGCGTTTTTAAACGAGCTTGGCAAAGATGGCTGGGTGCTCGTCAGTCAAAACGATGGAAGAGTTTTCTTTTTCAAGCGCCCCATTAAGTAAACCTGGTCGGCCCAACCATCGCGGTGCACTCGACGTCGGGCGTGCGATCTGTTCGCATACCTCTCGCAATTGGCCCGGCGCGAGTGAGGGCCGGTCATTAGCCAACAACCCTATGCCCTACGAAATCAAACTGACCGACGTGCAGGCGATTCCCACCGCTGTAATCCGGAGTCGGGTCCAACCGAAGGAGCTGTCGAAGTTCGTTCCGGCGGCGTGCGGCGAGGTCTGGTCGTTCATTCGTTCTGCCGGTCTCCCGCGCCCCGGACGCCACGTTGCCTTGTATCTGGAGGCAGGGTTGGTTGAGGTCGGAGCGGAGATATCTGAACCATTTGCCGGCAATGACCGCGTTCAATGCTCGCAGTTGCCGGCTGGGCGTGTGGTGGCTGCCACTCACTTTGGCCCCTACGCGCGTCTCGGGGAGGCTCATTCCGAGATTCGCCAGTGGTCTGGCGGGCGCGGACATCGGCTTTCCAGTATTTGTTGGGAGATTTATGGGCATTGGGAGGAGAGTTGGCAAGCGGACCCCTCGAAGATACGCACCGATGTTTTTCATTTGCTCGAAGACCAAACGGGCTGACCCGCCGCCGCGCCCAACGCCGGTGGAGCGCCTCGATGTTGGTCGGGCGTCAGTGGCCCGGCGCGGCTGCCCTTTACGTTACATAGTAACCCTTGAAATTTATGGCTGGTAAGCAACCAAAGCGAAACGAACGACCCGGTGTTGATCGCATGGGCCGCACGGATCTCCACTACGCCGCCAACGAAGGCGACCTTACAAAGGTGCAAACCCTTCTAGCCGAAGGCGCGAAAGTTGATTTGGCGGATGACAATGGCTGGACCCCTCTTCACTTCGCCGCCCAGGCTGACTCTGCTGCGGTATCCGAGGCTCTTTTGGCGGCTGGCGCTTCAATTGATCCGCGGGACGCGAACGGAAACACGCCGTTATCCAACGCTGTCTTTAGTTCGCGCGGCGGCGGCGATCTGATCGCTCTGTTGCGGCGCCACGGCGCGGATCCTCACCTCGCGAATGCCCATGGGGTTTCCCCCGTCGCTTTAGCCCGAAGCATCGGCAACTATGATATTCAACAGTACTTCAAAGATCTGCCAGAATAGCATGACCGCGAAACGATCCGGCAAGCGGCCTGCAGCGGATGCCGGGTCGCCGCCATGTTTGCGCATCGAGCGCCCCCGCCCCGGCAGCGGTCGGCACGGGTGCTAGCCGACTTCGCACGTCTCTCCGCGAAATGAGAAAGCAATACTACTTCCGCCCGTCTGAGCGCGGGCTTATGGCCTGGGATGTGGATCGGTTCGTCGCGCTGACCAGCGGCTTTCCTCGCATTCACGTCCCGCTGACCGCTATCCCAGGTCTCGACAAGCCGTTTTGGACCGATGACGGTCCTCCGGGCTGGGAAGCTGCGGTGGAGCACGTCCGCTTGATCGAGACGGCCGATTTGAGCTTTGCCATCATACTCTCCTCCGACGGCCGCGTCATGGATGGCATGCACCGTGTCGCCAAAGCTGTGTTGTTGGGGCGAGCCACCATCGAAGCCGTCCAATTTACTGATGATCCCGAGCCCGATTACGTCGGTGTGCATCCGAACGAACTCCCGTATGATGAAACTCTCAATAAACCACCCACCGTGCCCTAACCTTTGCTTCCGTGGCCGCGCCGCTTCCGTCTCTGGTAGGGCAGCGCTGTCTCAGCGCGCCGCATTCACCATCCGTGAAAACCCTTAAAATTCGTGTCCGCATCCCAGAATCAAAAATCAAAAATCCCAAACATGAAATCCCAATCCCCATCGGAGCGCTCCCCCTGGCCAGCAGGCAATCTTTCCCCCAAACCGCTCCCATCAAACCTGTTGCACGCTCGACCTTCCCGGACGAATTTACAAACGGCTGGTCTGTGTATTAATGGTTAGTTTTTGGCACCGCATGGCTGAACACGAAATAGGCGATGGCACGTGGACATGCAGGGTCACTTGGCATAAGGACGGCGTGTGGCGCATCGTCATCTTCAAGCCATCTGTTAACGACAGCCGTTTTCGACGCGCGCGGTTTGTGCTGGTGGATGGCCCGACGATTCTGGTTCCGGGAGAGGACTTGCGCAGAGTAGTGGAGCAGAGGCTGCGCCCGGGAAAGAGCGCCTGTCCTCTGAGCATTGATCCGGTCGCCAGCACGATCAACAAGCAGAAGGTGCAGGTCTCATTTGAAAACTAACCATCCGAGCGCAGCGAACCCCGCGATCACGTGCGGACGGCATGTTGGCCGCTATTGGCGCGGGGTCGCTGGCCCGGACCGTTAGCCGCAAAGGTCATACGCTTATGACGTGGCGCTTCCCAATGCCAATGACGATTCGCTGCTATGAATGCGGCAAGGTGTTTGAAGTAACTCTCACCAGCACAGAATCCCACGATTTTCCTTGCCCTGCTTGTGGCAAGATTGAGGTGTTTGATTTGGGCGCGTGGGAGAAGAAAGCGATTGCGTGGAGCGCAAAAATGATCAGAAAATCGGGGAGAGGTCGATAGCTACTGCGGTATCGTTGCCAGCTTGACCATGCCCCCCAGGAGATAAACCGAACGTCACCGGCGGCTGGCCTCCGCGACTGACCGTAGTATAATCCACCATGACCATTGACCAGACCAAGGAACCGACTCCCCGGAAGCCGCTCCGGCTGTGGCCAGGGGTAGTGGCCGTGGTGCTGCTGTGGCTGGTCCGGTATGGCGTCCCCATCGTCGCGCCCGGGGCTCTGGCGTTCGCAGTGTTTGGCGGGCTCGGAGGCGGGCTGCTGGTGGTCCTGTGGTGGCTGTTCTTCAGCCGGGCGCCGTGGTCCGAGCGCGTGGGCGCCATCCTCCTGATGACCGGCGGCCTGTTCGCCACATCGCGCATCGTTCACAAGTCCATTTCGAGCGGGATGATGGGGATGATGTTGCCCATCTTCGCCATCCCGGTCCTGTGCCTCGCCCTGGTGTGCTGGGCGGTGGCCACCCGCCGCCTCTCCAGCGGACCTCGGCGCGCGTGGATGGTCGCCACCATCCTGCTGGCGTGCGGAGTATTCACCCTCCTGCGCACCGGCGGGATTACTGGCGACGCCAATTCGGACTTCCATTGGCGGTGGACGCAGACTCCCGAGGAACGGCTCTTGGCTCAAGCCGGCAAGGAGCCCGCGGCACCCCGGCCAACTCCCGCCGCAGGGAAGACCGTTGCCGATTGGCCCGGCTTTCGCGGACCCGAGCGCGACGGCATCCTTCGCGGCGTACGCATCGCGACCAACTGGTCCGCGTCGCCGCCGGTCGAGCTGTGGCGCCGGCCGATCGGACCGGGCTGGTCATCGTTCGCGGTCCACGGCGACCTGCTCTACACCCAGGAACAGCGCGGCGAAGAGGAGCTCGTCGCCTGCTACTACGTCGCCAGCGGCCAGCCGGTCTGGAAACACAGCGACGCCGCTCGGTTCTGGGAGTCGAACGCCGGGGCCGGTCCCCGCGCGACGCCGACCCTCAGCAACGGTCGCGTGTACACGTTCGGTGGGACCGGAATCGTGAACGCGCTGGACGCCGCGGACGGCGCGGTCGTGTGGTCGCGCAACGCCGCGGCCGACACCGGCAAGAAGGTCCCCGGGTGGGGTTTCGCGAGTTCACCGCTGGTGGTGGACGACCTCGTCATCGTCGCCGCGGCCGGAGTGCTGGTCGCCTACGACCTCGCCACCGGCAAGCCGCGCTGGTTCGGCCCGGCTAGTGGATGGGGCTACAGCTCGCCGCACCTGGTGGCGCTCGACGGAGTCAAACAGATCCTGTTGCTGAACGGAGCCGGAGCGATCAGCGTCGCGCCGACCAACGGAACGCGGCTTTGGGAGCACGCCTGGGACGGGGACGGTATCGTGCAGCCGGCCCTGACCGCCGACGGCGACGTCCTGATTGGCACCGGCTCCGGAATGGGTAGCGGCGCCGGATTGGGCGTGCGCCGGATTACCGTTGCGCACGGACCCGCCGGCTGGACCACCCGGGAGCGCTGGACCTCGACCGGGCTGAAGCCCTACTTCAACGATTTCGTCGTTCACAAGGGCTATGCCTTCGGTTTCGACGGCAGCCTCCTCGCGTGCATCGGCCTCGAGGACGGCAAGCGCAAGTGGAAGGGCGGACGCTACGGCCACGGCCAGATGGTCCTGCTGGCCGACCAGGACTTGCTGCTGGTGCTGTCGGAGCAAGGCGGGCTGGCACTGGTGGCAGCGGCCTCCGAGGCCTTCACAGAGCTCGCGCGGTTCCCGGCGCTCAAGGGCAAGACCTGGAACCACCCCGTCCTGGCCGGCGACGCGTTGCTGGTGCGCAACGACCAGGAGATGGCCGCGTTCCGGCTGGCCCTTGCGAGTCTCGTAAATCGTAAATCGTAAATCCCCCAATGCTTTGCCACAGCATGACGTTTGGCGGCCTGGTTGCCATTGTGGATGATTTCTTTATTCAGCGGGCTTTCCGGGGTGTGGGGCTGGGTAAGGCCGCAATGCAGGAGGTGCGAAACCATTGCACGAGCCACGGTATCCGCGCCATTCACGTCGAGACCGGGAGAGACAACGCGCCTGCCCTGGCGGTCTATCGGCGAACCGGGTTTGTGGATGCGGACCATGTGCATCTCACCCTGGGGCTGGCAGCTCCGACACATGCGCCTTGAACGAGCAACCAGAGCGAGACCGCCAACGAAGGGTAGGGACGCGTTCCACCGCGTCCCCATTATTTCCGGCAGGGATCGGGGACGCGGTGGAACGCGTCCCTACCAAATCGTTCCTGGGCCTCACGCCGGCGCTTTTGCGCCTACGGTTCTCCTTACGTCGTGTCCTACAATTTCGAGACAGGTTCTCAGCCTTGCCTTCCATCTCCCATGAATGCCCACTTTGACGCCAACTGCCTTTGCGGCGGCATCAGGCTGAACTATTCCGGCACGCTCGGCCCGGCGAACTATTGCCATTGCGAAGACTGCCGGCGCGCCAACGGCAGCGCCTTCAACATCGGCGTGCGCGTTGAGCGCAAAGACCTGGACGTAAAAGCCACCAGCGAATTGCGGCGCTATCGATTCCTCAGCAGCAGCGGCCGGGAAATCGAGAGATGCTTTTGCGGGACGTGCGGTTCGCCAATTTTTACACTGCATCCGGACAAACCGGAATACGCCTGGGTGAAGGCAGGCATCATCAACCAACCCGAAATCGTAAAGCCGGCATACGAAAACTGGGTCAAAGACAAAGTGCAATGGGCAACCATCAGCGTTACTAAGAGCTATGAAGAGAACCGACGAGCCTGAACCGATCGCGTCACGTAATTGCTCCTGGCTGGACGAAGACGCGCGATTGTTGCCCTGTCCCGAAGGGACCAGTGACAATAGCCCAACGTTTCAACGTTGGGTTGAGTCACGCGGAAGAGTGAGTCCCGAAGGGACGGTCGAAACCAAACGTCCGTTCAGTCGTCCCTTCGGGACGAATCCTCCTTCAGGGTCCAGTTCCCCAACGTTGAAACGTTGGGCTAGTGCGCTTGAGAGCGAGCGCGCACAGAGGGTGAGAGTCCCTCCCCGGCGGAGCTTCCCGCCCGGAAACTGAAAGTAACTGCTCCGTGGCGACACGGGGTGGAGAGCAACTGGAA
>Ga0210409_10004756_pt1 | contig 14510 bp, 8 predicted proteins | sample IncBWH17MmetaG_FD_161649 | JGI IMG/M metagenome (GOLD analysis project Ga0210409, IMG submission 161649) | Forest soil microbial communities from Barre Woods Harvard Forest LTER site, Petersham, Massachusetts, United States - Inc-BW-H-17-M | ecosystem: Environmental > Terrestrial > Soil >... | reverse complement strand
GCGACGCCGAGACTATTGGTTATAACATGAACGCCGTCCGGCTTGTAAACTGTGTGCGAGGGAGGGTCATTTGCCAGGGCGGCCTCTTGCAAATAGTTATCACAATACGGCAAATCAGGCATGTTCGGGAATTCTGACATCAGAAAATCGATCCCCACGGAATCGATGGCGACGCCATCTTCGGAAACAAAAAGGCTGGCGCAACGCCCGTTATTGAAGGGTGCCATCTTCCACTTCGTGGCCGGAGCCCCTTCCACCTTTGGAGCCCCATAAAGACCGTCAACTATGTAGAGTAGTGTCTTGCCCCCGAGGTCCGGATGGCCCAGGTAATCGGCAAAGGCCATATAGCTGGGGTCGCCGTTTTTCTTCGGGTCGAAACCGTGATGGCAGTTGCCGTTTTTGTGCCAGTCGGTCTCAATTGCTGTGACTCCAAAAAAGTTCTTGGCGCATAGCGTCACACCCATGGCAACGTGTCCCTTAAGCAAAGCTATGTTGATGAGGTATTTCGCTTCCATGTCGCACGTCGCCAAGTCCTTTTGATTGGTCGAAGGCACGGAGCCGGGAATGGCGTTGGTCACGAATGTCGCTTTAACACGGCCATCACCCCCTTCGTGGTCCACGAAGACCACGCCCGCGAATTCCGCGTGGCACTTATCGAATACATTGTCGGTAATGAACCGGCTGGCATCAAACACGGTGATATCCGATTCCGCCACTCCTGCCTGCTTGATCAGCTGCCGCACTACTGCCAGAACCACGTGTGGCGAGGCATTGATGTTGTTATTGTTGGCGTGGCTGCTGACGTTGTTTTCATTGATTTTGATGGCGATTTTTTCGCCTCGTGCGTAACCAACATCGCCTCTGCCGGTTCGTCGATTGAAGCTGTGGAATAGGGCATCCCATGCTGCGGCATCCGTCGCCTGTCCCCCGACGCAGCGTACCGCCTGGGAAACCATGCCATCAATGGCGGTCTGGTTATTGTATGCATCATTATGCCAAGGACCTTCGCCCTCCCAAGAAACTGCGGCGGGATCAAAGACCCACGCGACGCGCCCCGGATAAATTCCGTGACCTTCGCCAAGCGGAGTGTTGGGCGGATTGTGCGTGATAAATGCCGCGTGAACCTCCTGGGTCGATGTGCATAAATGCACGATCCCCGCGACCGCCGCCGTCAGAAAACAAAACCCCGCTAACAAGTAACGCGCTCGGCGCAGGTTCTGCCGGCCTTTATGATACGCCAGCGCCGCCGCCGGAAACGAAAGCACATAACCGACGAACCCGGAGGCGAGAGGAATGGCTGCCTGCTGGCACGGATAATTGGCACGGCTCGGTTTTGGAACAACTCGAATCAGTATCCACAGCAGCGCGACCAGGCCTGTGCACGGAATCCACAGAAACCTCCAACGTGACCTGGAGGCGAAACCCACGATTCTACTCGATTTGGGACAGACAATGAACGGACCTTTTGTCGCTGGGTTTGGCATAAAAGATAATCACTCGTCGATGCGCGAAAAAAACCACACAAATCGCTAGTGCGTGCTGAATTAAGATTCTGCGCCCAACCGCGAATTTATTTGGGCGTTTAGCTAGCACAAGAGGCGCAACAGTGATAGTCGGCAAAATTGCCGACTACGCCCGAATTGATTCTAGTGCCACTGTTCGGATATTGAACATAAGAACTCGCATATTCCCGCTGTTTTCAACACAAAAAAGAGCTATGCTCGAACGCAAGGCTTTTTGTGCAAGCGTCGCGATACGGCATTGTTGCTTTTTGGCGCCGCGGCTTCGCCAATGGCGGCAGAGCCAGCGAAGATCGCTGAGCCGAACAGCAGGATCCCCGCATAAGCCGACCGCACCTCAAACCCGCAAATATCGGGCTACCGCCTGCGCTCGGGACTGCACGTGGAGTTTATGATAGATACGTTCGATGTGCGTATGCACCGTGCTGTAGGAAATGCCCATGGCTTCTGCCGTTTCCTTATAGCTGAATCCCTTGACGAGATAATCCAGCACGTCTACTTCCCGCGGCGAAAGAGTCTCCGCCGCCGGCTTCGCTGACGGCGTAACCCTTTTAAATGATTGCACTACTTTGCGCGCGATGCTGCTGGTCATCGGGGCGCCACCGCCATAAACGTCCTTCACGGCCGCCAGCAATTGGGTCGCGCGCACCGGCTTCAGCAAATATCCGGCTGCCCCGGCCGCGAGCGAATTAAATATAGAATCCGGATCTTCATGAACCGTAAGCATAAGAATCTGCGGAAGGTCCATTTGCTTGGCGAGCTGGCGCACGCACTCCACCCCGTCCATGCCCGACAAACTGATGTCCATCAACACGACTTGCGGTCTTAGTTTGGGGATTTCCGACAAGGCCTCCTCGCCGCTTGAAAACGAACCAATGCACTTGCAACCTGGCGCTCCTTCTAGAATATCAACCATGCTCTCGCGGACCGCGGTGTTGTCTTCAACAATGATAATTGTTATGGCCATATTCGTAAGTCGCTTAATGTGCCGGAGTTCTTAATGGGGCAGTGAACGTGGTAATGGTGCCTTTGCCCTGCTCGCTGCGATATTCGCATCGCCCGCCGATTTCAGTTAATCGCCGACTCAAATTGCTCAGACCGTCCGCATCTGCCGAAACCTGTCCGTCGATCTCGAACCCAAGGCCATTGTCTTCTACAACAACGGTCATCGTTTCGCCCGTCAATTGAAGACGCAACCAGACCTCCGTCGCTCTGGCGTGCTTCACTACATTGTGCAAGGCTTCCTTGATGGCCAAATACAAGTGATGTCCCACTTCGGGCGGGAGAGGAATTGGCGGTACGTCCATAGGTACATCAAATCGGCAGCGTATGTTGGCTGAACGAAGGTAATCCGGCGCATAAGTGCAAAGGAAAGCTACAAAAAGCTCGAGCGTGTCATTCTTGGGATTTACCGTCCAAACGATTTGATCGAGTGCGCGCACGACCGTTCGAGCACTGCGGAAGATCTGATCAATATGCTCCCTCGCCTGCACAGGTTTCTCGAAATCTTTTTGCGCCAACTCGCTAAGGAGAGCAATGTGAGTCAGGCTCGCCCCGATGTCGTCGTGCAAATCCTGCGCGATGCGCACGCGCTCTCGCTGTAAAGAAGTTTCCTGCTCTAACCTCAACAGCTTGAACCGCAGTCGCCGAAAGGAAAGGTAACGAACGGCCGCAATAACGCTGATGGTGAACAATAAGAGACCCGCCACGCGAATCCACCAACGGTCCCAAAGAAACGGCGGGACAGTCAACACAATGGTTGTTCCCTGTTCATTCCAGATACCGGCGCCGTTGCAGGCGGCCACGTGAAATGCGTACTCGCCGGCGGGCACCCGCAAATAGGTCGCGCTGCGACGCGCGCCGCTTTCGATCCAGTCCTCGTCCAGGCCTTCGATCCGATAACGGAAGCGGACATTCTCCGGCGCAATGAAAGTCGGCGCGGAAAAATCAAGATCCAATCGGCGATTCGCGGAAGGAAAAAGAAACCGCCCACGCGCGTCCGTTCCTGCGGGGCGCCCGTCCACAGCGACACGTTCAATCAAAATTCGAGGCGCCGCACGGTCCACCAGCGTGCGGCTGGGATTTACGACCGCAAGACCAGTGCGCATCGGAAACCACAGACGTCCGTCCCGGCTCCGGGCGGCGTCGGGGGCATAACCATAGGACCCCTGCAGGCTGTGCAATCCTTCATCGCGTCCAAATGGCACTGAATGTATACGCCCCGCGCGGCCATCGGCGACTGCTTCGAGCTCGCGAAGGCTCACCTGAAAAATCCCGTGGTCGGACGCGCACCAGAAACCACCACTTTCGTCCCTGGCGATGGAACAAATATAGGAATCATACAGCCCTTGTTCCACACTGACGCGTGTGAACTTTTGATTGTGCCAAACGCCCAGGCCGGCGCCTGCATAGCCGATCCAGAGGCTGCCGTCCGAAGTCGCGTTCAAGCAACGAATCGGAGGAGGAGGCGAAGAGATTCGCGGCGAATCGTCCTTGAGCTTGTCCCCTTCCGTTCGCAATAGAAGGCCGTCTGTCGTCCCGCACCAGACGGTCCCCTTCGCGTCCTCCGCCAGCGCACGAATGGCACGGCTCATGTTGGGTTGGATAAACGTCTGAAATTGATTCTCGTGAAGCTTTTGCAGGCAGGCGGGAGCTTCGACTGCTATCCACAAATCACCCGTATGGTCCACCAGCAAACCTCGAACGATCTCGCCTCCCAGGCCATTTTCGCGCCGCAGTGAAGTAAACCGGCCACCACTCCATCTCTGAAGCCCGTTTTGATAGGTGCCGATCCAAACCCCGCCGGAACCGTCACTCGTGACACACGTGGCATGACCGCCGGACCATTCTTCCTCGCCGCCGACCTTGCTCCATCTATCGCCAACGCGGTGCGCCAATTCGCCGTTTTCAGCAACAGCCCACATCACGCCGTTCTGGTCCTCGCAAATCGAACGCACCGCTTCCGACGGCAAACCGGACTCCTTCGCCTGCAATTCGACCACTCGCGTTCGCAAGCGATTCAAACCGCCCCCGTCCGTGCCCGCCCAAACATTTCCTTCGTCGTCGTTGCCCAGGCACAGGATCCCTTGATGTGAAGTCCCTACCTGGGTAAAATTTGTTCCGTCGTAATGAAATAAACCATCAGCCGACGTGCCCACCCAGACCGCGCCGGTTTGGTCTTCGAATATGGCTGTGGGTTCGATCCCTGAACGGTCTGTCGGCAACAGGCCACACGCTATGGCCGTGCCGTTTTGATTATAATGAATTAACCGCGATCCGGCACAAGCCCATACTCCGCCCCTACGGGCCTGTCCGAGTTGAATGCCCCGCTCGCTCAAGGTGGAAATTGTTTGAAAATTTCCGTCGCGGACAGTGCCCACCTGTCCAGCTCTGCTGAACCAAACCTGGCCGTCGGTGTCAGTCGCGACGCTGCAGGGCCCGCTGCGGGCCGGATCCTCGTTGCTGGCGAACCGAGTCACTCGTCCATCGGCGATGCGGCTCACGCTGCCGTCGGCATAGCCGATCCACACGTTGCTTCGCGAATCTTGCGCGATCGCCACCGGCCTCTCCAACGAGAGGCCGTTCGTCGTCGTTAACACATTTGTGCTCTCGCGCGACAACGAAACCACCAGCGCACCTTCGAGCGCCATCCACAGCCGATTCTCGCGCCCCAGCAACATGGTGCGGATAAGCGGACGCGTGCGCCACGAGGGAATCGGCAGGCCAATACTTTGGAAACGCACGCCGTCAAAACGCGCCAGTCCGCTGTGCGTCGCGAGCCAGAGATAGTGGTCGGGCGTTTGAACGATCCCGGTGACCCTGTTGTCCGGAAGACCGTCGTCGAGTTGCCAGACTCGCGCCGACCATCCGGAGTCGTTCGGCGCCGCTGAGATTTGTGACGCCGGCCCCCACAATCCCGCCAGCAGCACCACGAAAAGTCGCGACAGTTTCGGGGCCATGGGCACGAAAATAGTCGCCGGAGCATCGGTCCGCAAGCTACGGAACCGCCTTTTAGGTATCGGCAGTTTTGCCGACTACCCCCTCATCCAGCATCGGCTAAGCTGCTCTGCAATATACTTATGCGTCCGGAACCGAATGAGACTCATCGACGCGAAGTTCTCTTTTTGGCTGGATTCACCCTTATAGAACTTTTGGTGGTCATCGCCATCATCGCCATTCTTGCGGCGATGTTGCTCCCCGCGCTATCCCGGGCCAAGACAAAAGCGCAAGCGATCAAATGCATCAGCAACAACAGGCAAATCGGCTTGGGCATGATCATGTATGCTGGCGACAACAACGATTATATGCCGCCTTTGGCAACAACCACTTATCCTACAGCGCCGGGAGAATTCTGGTATTTTGAATATCTCTCCAAAGGTAAATACATTACCAGTGACACGGTTTCAAACAATGTCTGGCGCTGCCCAGCGGTGCCGGATTCGGATTTGATATCTGGCAACTTTTATAACGTCAAGTTGGAAGGTTACGGCCCGATGGAAGGCAACAAAAACAACGATCCGGCGCAGGGGATTCTTCGTTTTGGCATTGTCGGTGGAGTGAGGGAGGGCAGCCGCAAATTAGGATCATTAACACGTCCAAGCCAGCTCTGGCTGTTAGGCGATGTGGGGCTTCCAAAAAGTGTCGCCGATGAAGCAAGCAACAGATTTCCCGCAGGTGGCTATTATACTGAGTTTAGCACCCGGCAGCCGTATCCACCGGGGTTGCTTCCAGGTCAAGGTTGGGCTGCAGTATTCGCCGCAGGCATACTACCTACAAAGCAGGCGGCCTGCCGCCATAACAGGCGTGCCGCATTTTCAGCTTGTGATGGACACTCCGAAAGTCGGAAATGGGAGGATCTGGTTTCAGATAAGGACGATGTCTTTGCCTTATCTTCCTACTGAAGATGCAAATGCCCCTGGAAAAGCGCCGTTTATGAAAACCAAAAAACAGCCTGACATCCTCCCTAACATAAACCAATCAATGAGGGCGCGTCGTCGGAGTTCGATGACGTTCATTTACGCCATCACCATTATCGTGACATTTCTTGCGATGGCCGGCAAAGCAGGCAACGTACTGGTAAATCCCGGTTTTAATTCGTCCCCGCTTTTTGCCGCCGGGAGTTGGACGCAACACGCCGGCCAAACGTGGATGGAGAATCACGCTACGGCAGAGGATCATAATTCAATTAAGCTGATTCGCACCGGGGCGGATGCCTTGTGGATGCAGGGCCAGTATAATGGTGCCAATCAAGATTCATTTGTTTCACAGACGTTCGCCACTTTTCCCGGAAACGTCTATTCCGCAGATGCGTGGTATTCCACATATACATATGAAGCGACCAACCGTCTGGGCGGCGCCACAGCGCAGACTGTGGGCACCACAACTTACTATACCGGTCTTTTTGGGCCAGCCGGCGGTGCCAACGGCGCTCAAGCAGACGGATGGGTTGAGGTGAAGTTTTTTGATTCAGGCAACAAGCTACTTGCGGATTACAGGTCAATGATAGTTGACCCTGCCTTTGTGGGCTCTTCCACGGAAACCACAGCGCCTTTTGATACGTATACGGGAACGCTACCAACAACAACCAATGGCATTAACAATATCTATTTAAACTGGATTGATATGCCAGTGACCAACCAATATGACGTCTCTAAAATAACGCCGAATACTGATCCAGACGCCGAAATTGCTAACGGTGCCATCACAAATACACTGGGTGCCGGGCAGAATATGGTGGCGCCGCCGGGAGCGGCAAAAGTGGAATTCGGCATACATTTCTTTCAGGCCGGTAATAATCCGGACGGCACTCCCTTTTGGGATGATGCAACCTTAAACCAAATAGCCGGACCGTCGCCATCAATTATCACCACCACTCCGGATGGCACAAAATTCTTCAACGCTGCCAGCACCAATTTCGCTTTCAATGTTGTTTCGGCGTCAACGGGAGGCGCTCCTCTACCCACGAATTCAACCAGGAGCATCGGGATTACTGTGAACGGGGTGAACCAGACGGGGAACATGCAGTTTAGCGGGCCATCGACTAATTTGTCTGTAACTCTGTCGGGTTTGTTAGCACCAAATTCCCCGCTTTATACTGTCAGCATATCAGTCACAAATAGTGCAGGTTTGGTTTCCTCCAAAACCCTAAGTTTTGATACCTTCCCCACCAATGTTTTCATCGTCAACGCTGAAGACTATGATTTCACAAACGGTATGTTCATTGAAAACCCAACACCCACGTCCGCACCTGCCGCCAACAGTTATTTCGGGACCGCAGGCGTTTTGGGGGTGGATCTCTCAACCTATGGCGGAACCGGAGTATTGCCTGGAAATGGCGCTGCGCAGCTTATTCGCTCGGATGGTTACTCGGCAATGCAAAAGGCTGCCGATATACAGTTGCCACAATACGCGGCCGCGAATGACCCAAATGTATATAACGTCCAAATAGCGTATAACAATGGGGGCAACTGGTTTAATTACACAAGGAATTATCCGACTGGCAATTATCTTGTTTACCTGCGATACAATAATGGCAATGCGGGCAACGTCGAAAGCTTCAACCTGTTGACCAGCGGATATGGAACGGCAAATCAAACGACCACTAATTTAGGAGTGTTCATCGGCGACAATACGGGGGCTGGCTATGCTTGGGTGCCTCTGACGGACACTTATGGAAACGATGTAATCGTCAGTGTGCCTGCGGGAAAAAATACACTTCAACTCCTCAGTGGCAACGGTGCCGCTGCCGGTGGCATTGCCAACTTTGTCGATTTTATATTCGTTCCGGCGGGCACTTCGTTCGCCCCCAGCATTAATAATCTCAACCCTAATAACCTCCATCCGCCGATTAATGCGAATATATTCCTGAACGTCACGAACATAACCTATTCGGTCGGCTCTGCTTTCAGCACGGTTGCGACAAATAACATTCACACCTTGATAAACGGAGTTGATGTCTCCTCGTCGGTATCCTATTCGGGTAATAACACGAATTGGAGTGCAAGCCTTCCTTGCCCGCAAAACCAACTAATCACACTGACTATAAATGCTACGGATGCCAACGGACTCTCCAACAGCGTCGCGGAGACCTTTGACACCTTCACCCAAAGCAATATGATGATCGAAGCCGTCGATTTTGACTTCAACGGCGGGCATTTTATTGACAACCCAATTCCAACTGCAGGCCTCTTCACTGCGACGAACAGTTATTATAATGGCGGTGTTGATGCGACCAATGCAGGCTTGCTAAATGTAGATTATTCTGGCTCCCACATTGGTGGTGGTAACGAGACCGAGAATTATCGGCCTCTTGATACAGCTATCGGCAATGAGATTACCGCCGACTTCTTGCGCGACAAATTTATCAACGCCGACGGTTTAGGCGGTAATGCGCAGGACTATGACATGGGATATTGGGGTAACGGATTTTGGGAAAATTACACCCGCACCTTCCCTGCGAGAAGCTATAACGTCTTTGCCCGCCTGGCTGGTGGCGCTGGTCCCTTCAGCGGCACCACATTGGCAGTAGTGACTTCTGGCAGAGGCACGACGACTCAAACAACGTCGGTAGTAGGCTCATTTGCTGATTCGAACGCAGCCGGCTGGCAGACATGGCACTGGATTCCACTGCGGGATACAAACGGTGCCCTTGCTGCTGTTTCACTCGGAGGCGTTCAAACGCTGAGGCTCACGAGTGGAAATAATCTCAATGCGCACTACCTTATGTTTGTGCCGGCTGGTTCCAAACCCGTGAATATGACCGTCTCAATAAGCGGATCCAGCATTTCGCTTCACTTCCCGACCGTGGCTGGGCAGAATTATACGGTGCTTTACAATAACAGTCTCGTCGGCGGCACCTGGCAGCAGCTTTCCGCCTCTATTCCAGGCGACGGCACTATCAAAACTGTGACCGACACCGTGGCGGCAACGAAACGATTCTACCGATTGCGGATTCAATAAAACCGGTCTAGGGGACTACAGTTGGTTCGCCAGAACAGCTGGGGTCGGCGCCGATGTTGAGGCAGCGCCGACCTTTCTGATCTTGAAGATAAGCGTTGCCGAAAACTAGAAAAATGTGCGCTTTCAGGCGCATTGTTCGCTCGTTTGAAGCCAAAGAAACCTTCGGCAAAAAGAACCCGCTCTAATAAAAAGAATGCGGTGTTTGAAGGACAGGTGTTCCCAATTCCCCGGTACCGTCTGTGGTTATTCAGAATCTTTGCGCCACTTGCAATTCTGCTGCTGATCGCCGGCGGCATTGAGTTGGGTTTGCGTTTGGGCGGTTATGGTTATCCTGCTGGTTTCTTTCTAAAAACGGAAATCGAGGGCAAAGATTATTACGTGTCCAACGACCGGTTTGGCTGGAGATTTTTTCCGCCTGCTTTGGCCCGCATGCCGGTGCCCATGCGCATGGCGTCAAAGAAACCGGCTGGCACCTATCGCATTTTTGTGTTTGGAGAATCGGCGGCCATGGGCGATCCCGACCCAACCTTTGGCGTCTGGCGCTATTTGCAGGTCTTGCTGCGCGAACGTTTTCCCGGAGCAGATTTTGAAGTGGTCTGTGTGGCGATGACCGCCATCAATTCACATGTGATTTTGCCCATTGCACGTGAATGCGCACGGCGTGATGGCGATGTGTGGATTATCTACATGGGCAACAACGAAATGGTCGGCCCTTTCGGTGCGAGCACTGTATTCGGTTCGCGCGTGGCTGGAATAAATTTAATTCGCGCCTCACTCGCGGTGAAATCCACAAAGGTCGGGCAATTGCTGGATGCTCTGAGGCAACGATGGGGACATTCGTCCACCCCACAGACCTGGAGCGGCCTGAACATGTTTAAAAACCATCAGCTTCGATACGAAGATCTCAATCGGCTGCGGGCCTGCAAAAACTTCAAACAAAATCTGAACGACATTTTGCGCGCCGGACAAGAAGCCGGCGTGCCCATTATTTTGAGCACGGTGGGAAGCAATTTGAAGGACTGTGCTCCCTTTGGTTCGCTGCATTCAGCCGTTTTGAACAGTACCCAACAAAGTGAATGGGACGGCCTTTATCAGGCGGGCATCACGCTTGAATCGTCCGGCGATTTTCCAGGTGCGCTGAAAAAATATGAACAAGCCGCTGCGATTGATCCGCAATATGCCGAACTGCATTTTCGCGCGGGCCGATGCCGGCTAGCGCTGAGGAATTACGAACAGGCCCTGGGTGAGTTTGAAATGGCCCGAGACGAGGACACACTGGTTTTTCGCGCTGACAGCCGCATTAATCGAATTATAGCAGACGCCGCGGAGGCAAAGGCGAACCAGGGCGTTTATTTTTTGGACGCCCTTAGGGCGCTGGCGCAAAGTTTCCCCGTCAAAATTCCTGGCAATGAATTATTTTATGAGCATGTGCACTTGAACTTTGATGGCAACTATCTATTGGGGCGGGCTTTTGCAGAACAGACTTTGAAGCTGCTTCTGAAATCCATCCTTGCGCACGGCAAAAGCGAATGGGCATCCGAGGAATTATGCGATCGGCGCCTGGCCGTTTCGCCATGGGATCGTTTCCGCGTCTGGCAGGAAAATTACAGCCGCGTATCCGAGCCTCCTTTCACGGACCAATTGAACGATGTTCCGCGTGCAAAATTTTACATAGCGAAACTCCGGGAGTTGAACTCGCAAATGACAGAACAAACCTGCAAGCAATCACGGGCGACCTACGAGGAAGCATTGGCCCTAAGTCCCGAGGACTATTGTTTGCGCGAAAACTTCGCGCAATTCTTGGATCAAACCGGCAATTTGGCCGAAGCCCCTGGGCAAGAACAACGAGTCAGCCAATTACTGCCCCAGAACCCGATGACCCCTTGCATAGTAGGCCGGTTGCTTGTCCGGCTGGGCAATGGCGGCGAAGCGGAAAAATGCTTTTTGCGGGCACTGGCTATTCGCCGTGATTATGTCCCAGCCTTGAACGAAATGGGAATGCTTCTGGCAAACCAACAGAAGAGAGCCGAAGCCGCAAAGTACTTTGCCCGCAGCCTTAAAATGGATCCTGGCTCGGTCGCAGCTTATCAGAACTGGGGATTCATGGAACAAAATGAAGGAAATTGGACTCAGGCCATCAGTCACTACCAGGCCGCGGCCAATTATCAACCGAACGGGCCGGCGGACTATTTCTATCACGCTGTTGGTTTGGCTGCGGAACATCGGGGCAACCAAGCCCTCGACTATTTTAACGCGGCTGTCCAGATGGACCCCAATTTCTGGCAGGCTCGATATTTATTCGGGGGCGAACTGGCATCTGAAGGAAAACTTGAGGAAGCTGAGGCCCAGTTTTCCGAAGTAGTCCATAGCCGCCCGGACTTTGCGCCAGGCCATTTGAACGATGGGCTTGCCCTCGCAAAGTTGGGCAAACTGGATCAAGCGCTCAAGGAGTTTCAAATCGCATTGCGCCTGAATCCAAGGGACACCGTGTCGCGACAGAATCTCGAAAATGTTCAGGCCAATATTCAAGCGTTAAAAACTCGCCAATGATTGACCCTCGACGAGTTGCAGACTCGTGCCGACCATCCGCAGTCCTTCGGCGCTGTTAAACCGGTGACGTCAGCCCGCAAAATCCGCCAGCAGGACCGGGAAAGCTCGCGACATTTTTAGGGCCGTGAGGACGTCAATACGTATGACGCCAACGGCCATGCTGCTGAACAGTCCTAACGTCGGCAGTATTGCCGACTACCACCTCATCCAGCATCGGATAAACTAATCCGCATTCTTTCCATATGACTACATCCAAGACTACCATCTCATCAGTCGCGGGCCTGTGAAGGCTTGTACCGCCACCGGGGAACAGGTATGACGAAAATAATCCAACGTCGGACGGCGCGGGCGGACGCCAGGGGAACTGCCATAACCTTCGTAGGCCTCACGGTTTTAATGCTGACCACGAACCTTTCAGTCCAGTCACAATCGTTGACCATGGTAGCCGCTGCTTTTAAAGATCCCAGCCAGGAGTGGAAGGATTACCCGACTCGCACCCTGGCGGATTTGCCTCCGGCCCTTCGCGAAAAGAGGGACTCCGACCTTAACCCCTACGGTGGACAGCTCCGGATCAAGTCTCAAGCCACAGGATTTTTTCATACGACGAAACACGACGACCGTTGGTGGCTTGTGGACCCGATAGGCTCCCTCTGTTTTTACAAAGGCATCGCGTCTGTCACTTCGTTGCGTGCGCCAGGTGCCATGGCAGCTTTTCAATCGAAGTTTGGCAGCAAAACAAATTGGGCAGCGGCGACAACCGGACTCCTGCGCCAGAACGGCTTCATCGGCACTGGCGCTTGGTCCGACACCGAGGCGCTTCGTTCCGTTCCGCGTCCGCTGGCTTATACACGCATCCTCAATTTAATGAGCGGTTACGGTCGAACACGAGGCGGGACTTATTCGCAACCCGGCCACTCTGGTTACCCAAAGGACTGCATCTTCGTTTTCGATCCGGCTTTTGAGAGTTTCTGTGATGAACACGCTCGAACGTTGGCCGGGAACAAAAATGACCCCTGGTTAATCGGGTATTTCTCAGACAACGAACTACCCTTCAGTCCCACATTGCTGAGCAATTACCTCGCGCTTCCCACGAACGATCCTGGCCATGAAGCCGCGCTCGCGTGGCTGCGTGCGCGTCATGGCGCTCAAGCAGGAGCGCAAGACATCCTCGGCCAGGACCAGTCTGATTTCCTGGCTTTAGTAGTGGAACGCTATTTTCGCATCACCTCAAACGCCATAAAGAAATACGATCCCAACCATCTTTTTCTCGGCTCGCGTTTCTATGGCTCCAATCTAGCTCAGCCGGAAATATTCCGGGCCGCCGGCCATTGGCTCGACGTCATTTCGGTGAATTGGTACCACGCCTGGACGCCGGACCCTGAGCGGTTGGCGATGTGGGAACACCGATCGGGCAAACCCGTTCTCATCACCGAATGGTATGCGAAAGGCATGGACTCGGGACTTGGCAACCATGGCGGCGCGGGATGGGTAGTCAAAACCCAACGCGACCGCGGCTTGTATTACCAGAATTTTACCCTCGGCCTTCTCGAATCGAGAGTCTGCATTGGTTGGGATTGGTTCAAATACGCTGACAACGATCCGGAGGATACCGGAGCCGACCCATCGAACCGGGATTCCAACAAAGGCATTGTGAACAATCGCTACGAGCCTTATGGTCCCTTGCTTGATGCGATGAAACAAATCAATGAACGCGCCTTCTCCTTGGTAGAATACTTTGATCAAAAAGCAAAAGTTCGTTTCCCAGCCAACTGAAGCCCCAAAGCCACTACTTCACACTGGGGTCGTAACGCATTCCGATGAGGTCACGAGCCGCACGCAAAAACCGAATACGCGGAAGGCTGGTATGTGAAATGCCAGAACTAGGGTTTGAACCCCCAATGCTTGCCAAGTTGGGTCCAAACGTTGCCAGAGGGACCAAAATGGGAGTACGAAGAAAATTGGATGGCTACCGTCTTGAGGCAATCAAAGACGGCGATAAGGTTCGGCTCTATTCTCGCCGGGGAAACGATTTCACAAAGAAGTTCGCTACCATTGCGACGAAGGCTTCAAGGATCAAAGAAAGCTCTTTTGTGTTGGATGGCGAGGCAGTTTGCTGTGGACGAAAAAGGAAGGCCATCTTTTCAAATGCTGCAGAATCGCAGTTCGTTACCTGCCGGTTGGTCGCTTGCATATTACATGTTCGGCCTGTTGCGCTTAACCGGAAATGATTTGAGAGCCGCCCTTTGAGAGAACGCCGAGCCTAGCTTGAAATGGTTCTTGGAAATTCGGGGTGCTGCTGTCCCAGTCGTTGCCAGGCACTCTGAGCCAGACCATGGAAGCCGTGAAACAGGACGGGTTAGGGGCGTGATCGCCAAGCGTGTACTGCCAAAAACCTCGGCCGACGCGGAGAATTGGTGCGTCATGCGCCTCCCGATAGTAATAGTTTAACATCCCGCCGAGTTCCTTCTGGCATCGGATACG
>Ga0210409_10004755_pt1 | contig 14511 bp, 13 predicted proteins | sample IncBWH17MmetaG_FD_161649 | JGI IMG/M metagenome (GOLD analysis project Ga0210409, IMG submission 161649) | Forest soil microbial communities from Barre Woods Harvard Forest LTER site, Petersham, Massachusetts, United States - Inc-BW-H-17-M | ecosystem: Environmental > Terrestrial > Soil >... | reverse complement strand
CGCGCGCATTCGAGGAATAAAGTTTGCAGTACCCCCGGCCGGAAATTTGCGTGGGGTGGTGATGTCGCTTGGGAGGTCCGATGTGGGGCAATAAGAAGCCGGATGCACCGCAAGCAGGGCAACCGGAGTTTAAAAATTTAGCAACGAATCAGCCGTCGAAGCCTGCTTCGGCGACTTGGGAGGAAAAACCCGCAATGAGTACAGATGCGATGCGTCCATTGGGTGCAACCGCCGACCGCGCTACGGCGCGGCTGGGGGCCAGCCTGCACGTGAAAGGTGAAATCTCCGGCAATGAAGATCTGCTGATCGATGGCTCGGTCGAAGGACTGATCCAGCTCGATGAACGGAAGCTGACTGTCGGTGCCACGGCCAAAGTTACCGCCGACATCATTGCCCGAGAGGTGGTGGTGTACGGCAACGTGAAGGGTAACCTTCGCGCGAAGGACAGAATTGAAATCAAGAAGGACGGTTCGGTCAACGGTGACTTGACCACTTCCCGCATCATGATCGAAGACGGCGCCTACTTCAAAGGCTCCATCGAGATCGACAAGACTCCCGAAAAGGAATCCGGTGGCAACGCGTTTGCTCGCAGCTCCGCGCCCGCCGGTGCTGCGGCAACCAAGACCATTTAGTTTTCGATCTTCATTAACTCTGTTTTCGTCAACGGCGCCTTGGTCAACCGGGGCGCCGTTCGTTTCTTGGAGTGCGGTGGCTCGCTTTCCCCGAACTTCGAAGGGCCGCCGCTTACAAGGACTTCTGATGGCTGAGCGATTGTGTTCGCAGGGCACCAGCGGCGCGTTGTCTCATACAGACTCACTGAGCGTCACGATACAGAGCGCCGTGAACCGCGCGCTTCCTATCTCTCGACGCCGCTATTACTGCTAACTGATGGGAGAGATATTCTTGTCTGTCCGCTTTTTCTTCTCCGCCAGCAGTCTCGTCAGAATTTCTCATCGTAATCCGACCTCCTCTGTCATCCTGAGTGCAGCGAAGGATCTCATCTGGTCCATACCTCATGATGAGCATTCAGCAAAATCCTTCGGATTCTTCAAACGCTCAGGATGACAGGTTGATTTTGGGTCTAACCTTTTCGCGGTACGCTCATCCAATCTGAAAACGATAAAACAATCCGGCTCGCCGTGACCGCCGTTCGAACAGCACGAGTCAAAAGAGGATTCAAATGGAGACGCGAAAACTAGGAAATTCCGACATCAAAATTACGCCGGTGGGTTTCGGAGCGTGGGCCCTCGGTGGTGGCGGCTGGGAATTTGCCTGGGGCCCCCAGGACGACGCCGACTCCATCGCCGCCATCCATCGCGCGCTGGAATTGGGCGTCAACTGGATCGACACCGCCGCGGTGTACGGCCTGGGCCACTCCGAAGAAATCGTCGCGCGTGCGCTCAAAGAGTGGCGCGGCCCGCGCCCCTACGTTTTCACGAAATGCATTTTGCGCTGGAATGATAGTGGGAAAATTTGGAAGGAATTCACTGCCGAATCCATTCGCCGCGAATGCGAAGACAGCCTGCGTCGCCTGCAAGTCGAAACGATCGAGCTCTATCAAATGCACTGGCCCCCGGACGAAGGCAAGCCCGGCATCGAAGAAGCCTGGCAAACTCTCGCCGCCCTGAAATCAGAAGGAAAAGTCCGCTGGATTGGTGTTTCGAATTTCAACGCCGCACAAATCCAGCGCGCCGAAAAAATCTCCCCGGTTACTTCTTTGCAGCCGCCCTACTCCATCATTCGCCGCGCCATTGAAGCCGAGACGCTCCCTTACTGCGAGAAGCGGGGGATCGGCGTGATTTCTTACGCGCCCATGGCTTCCGGCCTGCTCACCGGAGCCATGACTCGCGAGCGCGCCGCTGCTCTGCCCGCCGATGATTTTCGCAGCCGCAATCCGGAATTCCGCGAGCCGCGCTTGTCAAAAAATATCGAACTCGTAGAACGCCTTCGCGCAGTCGGCGGGCACCACGGCCGCACTCCTGGTGAGGTAGCTATTGCCTGGACGCTGCGCCGCCCGGTCATCACTGCTGCCATCGTTGGCGCCCGCAACGCGAAGCAATCCGAAGGCGTTATGCGCGCCGGTGAACTAAAACTCACCACCGAAGAAATCGCGGAAATCGAAGGCGCCGCAGCCGCTGCCGCCGCGCGTTAAGTTTTTTTAATTGTTAAAGCGGAGCGCATAAATGGACTTTGGACTCAAAGGCAAAAGAGCAGTCGTCTCCGGCTCGACTGCCGGCATCGGTTTTGCCATCGCAGCCGCACTCGCTGCCGAAGGTGCGCAGGTAATTGTCAATGGCCGCACTGAAGCAAGAGTGGCTGCCGCCCTCCAGAATATCCGGCAGCGTGTCAAGAATGCCGATGTCCGTGGCGTTCCCGCCGACCTTGGCACCGCCCAGGGCGTCGCGGCCTTCCTGCAACAAGTGCCGGAGGCGGACATTCTGGTGAACAACCTCGGAATATTCGAGATCAAGCCCTTTTTGGAAATCCCCGATTCGGACTGGCTCCGCTTTTTCGAAGTGAACGTTCTGAGCGGCGTTCGCCTCTCGCGCCACTATCTGCCGGGCATGCTCAAGAAAAACTGGGGCCGCGTCATTTTCATTTCCAGCGAATCCGCGCAGCAGATTCCTGTCGAAATGATTCATTACGGAATGACCAAGACCGCCCAGGTTGCTGTTGCTCGCGGCTTGGCGGAATCCGTCGCAGGCACAGGCGTCACCGTGAATTCCATCCTCGTTGGCCCAACGGCGTCGGAAGGCGCGGGGACTTTCGTGGAAAGCATGGCCAAACAGCAGGGCGTCACCAAAGCGGAAATCGAGAAACAATTCTTTTCAACCGCGCGCCCTTCCTCGCTCTTGAAACGCTTTGAAACGACAGAAGAAGTCGCTGCTGTGGTCACGTTCGTGGCCAGCACGCCAGCCGCCGCCATCAACGGTTCCGCCGTGCGCGCCGAAGGCGGCGTCGTTCAAAGTATTTTCTAGGAATCTCCCGGACTACGCTCTCTGGTAGTCCGGCCTCCAGCTCTTGATGAGTTGCTTGATGGCTTTGCGCTCCGTTAGCTTTTCGTCCAGAACTTTTCGTGCCAGCGCCGGCAATTCCGCATCGCAGGCAAAGCGCAGCGAAACAATTTGATTGATCGTCAGTTCGCCGGTTCTCGCCTGCAAATCCGCAGGCAACACTTGCGCGTACCGCAGCCGTTCTTCCAGGCGAATGACGCGGTCCTGCACCGCAAGCGCAAACAGGCGCGCCTCGAAAACCAGGACGACCAGAGCCGCGGCGAGAATCACTCCAAAGATTCCCGCAGAAGAAAACTCCAGCTGTTTGAGTCGGAACAGCGACCAAACAAAGTTGGCTACAAATACAGGTATCGTGAAAAAATGAAACACCGGGACAATCTTTCCGTGATTCTTAAAATTCTGTTCCGCCATTGCGATTCCTCCATTATCGTGCTCGATTGTAGCAAACCCCGGTCGCAACGCCCGCAGGACTCACCGGGCGCCGATTCTCCGTTTCGATGCACATCGACTTTTTCCGTTGCGAATGAAATTTATGAATCGCTTGCGCTGCAGCCGCATCCAATCCTTTGGACAAGTTCATCGGTCCGGCGATATCCTAACAAGAGCAATCCTGCTGCGCCGGGGGCGCGCAAAATGCCGAAAGCATCGTGGGGCGGAAAAGTGATCGCGGAAAGCAACGCTACAGTCGTCGTTGAAGGCAACCAGTATTTCCCGGCGGAAGCCGTCAAGAAAGAACTCTTGAAGCCCAGCAATCACACCACTATCTGCCCGTGGAAGGGAACCGCTCACTACTACCACGTCACCGTCGACGGCATGCAAAACGATAATGCCGCCTGGTACTACCCCGAACCCAAGCCAGCCGCCGCCGAAATCAAAAATCACATTGCTTTCTGGAAAGGCGTTCGCGTCGAGAGCTAGCTTCTCGCGCCTTCCCCCAAGAATTATTCAACGTCTTCGCCTGCTTCGCCCAATCCGTCTTTCACTTACCAGCGGGTTTTTGTACCCCTACTGTTGCAGGAGTATCCAATTGTGCTGGCAAATTCTTTGTCCTGCCGATCTCATTCCTGAACACCACCCCGTTGTGCATCACGAACCGGACGTGCTCCAATTCTCCAATCTCTTTCAGTGGATCGCCTGACACTGCAATCACTTCCGCGTAGGCGCCGGCAGCAAGCACGCCGATCTCTCCCTTCATGTCCAACATCTCTGCTGACCGGGAGGTCGCCGAATGAATCGCATCCATCGGCGCCATTCCCATGGAGACCATTCTCTTGAACTCCTGCGCGATCGGTTCGGTCCAGGGAATGCCGCCCATATCCGTTCCAAACACTATTTTTAGGTGTGCCTGCAGCGCCTTCTTGAAACTGATTTCGTGGACTGCTGCTCGCGCGCGGTCGCGTTTTCCTCCCAGTGTGTCCGCGGACGCCCAATCGAGGTAGTACGGTGAAAGGGTCGGGCAATACCACGTGCCCTGGCGCTGCATCTGGGAGATCTGCGCGTCGGTAATTTCGAGCCCGTGCTCGATGGAATCGCATCCGCCGTCCAGAGCCCGCTGCAACCCGATTCCGTTGTACGCGTGGCAAGCCACTTTCTTCTGCCATCCATGCGTTTCGTCCACAATGGCCTTCAACTCTTCCACCGTGAGCGTCGGCTGCGAAACCAGTTTTCCTTCTTTGTCCACCCACGAGCGGTGTGTCATGTACACCTTGATCCAATCCGCGCCGTGCTCCAGTTGTTGCCGCGCGGCTTTGCGCGCTTCCACCGGACCGTCAACAATTTGCGCGCCCTTGGGCATCTCCAGTTCCGGCGCGTATCCTTCGAGGTTATACCCGCCCGTTGTTGAGATCGCTCGCGTGGAGGCAAAGATTCTCGGCCCGGGAATCGTTCCTTCCTCGATGGCCTGTTTGATCTCGACGTCACCATATCCCGCGCCTTCGGTTTCGACGTCCCGCAGCGTGGTAAAGCCCTGCTCGAGCGCTCGCCGGGCTGCGACGGTGGCTCGCGCCGCCCGCAGTGCAATTCCCGCATTCAAAATGTTTGCGTCGTAACCGCCCTTCGCCGGATCCTCACCCCACAAGAAAATATGCGTGTGAGCATCGATTAGTCCTGGCAGCACCGTGGCGTTCCCGAGATCAATCACTGTTGTCCCGACGGGGATGGGCATCGATGCAGAAGCGTCCATCACCTTCTCTATGCGCTCTCCGCGCACAAAAATGAGCTGATTCTTCCGCGGCGCGTCGCTCACGCCGTCAATCAGCGTCCCGGCGTGGATGACCGTGAGCGGCAGCCCCGGAGGGGTGGACTGACCACGAGCGCCAACCGAGCACATAGTCAGCGCGAGTGTGAAACAGGCAAGGGAACGACGCATAGTGAGCTCCTTAACAGCGTCCGGTAGCTTGCCGCAAAGCCACAGGCGATTGCAACCATTCCGCAAAGGGCCTTGGCTGGTGGAATCGTGGGCGGCCTACTTTGTTGGGAAAAAAGGGAACAGCCTGCGAATCTCTTCTTCCGTAGGCCGGCGCCCGTATTCAGTGATTTCAAATGCCTCGGCGTGCTGAATCCTGGACGCCCCGGCAGAATAGAATTTCTCCAATGTGTCCCTCCACTCGGGCTTCACGGTGCTGTTGTTGACCACGATGGGCTGCGTCGCGAGCCATGTCTTTCTCGCAACGGGATCTTTGGGAACCTCCTCAAGCTTCCTATCTGTCCACGGAAGCCACTCGTAGAATTGCGATACTTGAGCATCGAGCATCTCGATCTTTCTCTGGAACACGTCGTCGATCGAAACCACTATGTCTGCCCGGAAGACTTGCGGCTGTGTGAACCGGTCACTGTAATAAAGGAACACGGGATTACGGCGCAGGGCAGGCGTGTCGGTCACAATATTCGGCACGATGACCATGTACGAAGCGTCCTGCACGAGCATCCCGGTGTAGCGATGATCGGGGTGATAGTCGTTGGGGCGAGGCCCGATAACAATATCAGCTTTCCACTGGCGGATCTCGCGGATGACCTGCTCGCGGACGTCTAAAGTAGGCAAGAGCCGGCCGTCATGGTTTTCGAGCACTTCGTACTCGATGCCGATACGCCGCGCGGCTTCAAGAGCTTCGGCACGGCGGCGTATGGCGAGCTGGCCGCCACCCTCGGATTGATGTCCGGCATCGCCGTTGGTCAGGGAAACGAACTTCACCTTGTGGCCGAGAGCGGCGAATTTGGCAGCAAGGCCCCCTGCTTTGAGGTCGCAGTCGTCGGGGTGCGCGCCAAAAGCAATGACACGCACGGGTTCATTCTGAGCCCGCGCGCACGAGGCTCCCAACAGGAGCATCGCCACCGTTAACAGAATTCGTTTCGTCGTCATTCGTCACCCCCGCAAAGCGGGGCTAGCTTGCTCCAAAGCCACTGGCGATTGCAACCATTCATCGGAAATGTCTGAACCTCTCAAATTCTGAAAGTCGCAACAACGTTCTGCAACCGGGTGCCCGGAACCCAGCAACGCACTCGATATCCCCAGGGGCAGCTTTTTGCCCAGACCCCGCAACTAAACGTTCGAGAGAAACTTTGTTTATTCGTGCCATAATCGGCGACAAGACAGCAACTAGCTATGACGGCAATTGCTAACCATCCGCTAGCAAGCAGGCGATTGAGACTGAATTCATGCCTCCGACCGTTCGTTTTGGCCGCCCTTCTTTCCGGAGTCATGGCTTCGGGCAACGCGCAGGTACAACTTAGCCAGGGGCCGAGTGGTACAGGCAATCCCCCCGCTAGTGTTCATGGCACGGTGCTGAATCGGATTACGCACGAACCCATCGGCCGTGCCCTCGTCTTTTCCCCCGACCAGCGATATGCCGCACTGACGGATGATCGCGGCCATTTTGAGTTTAAGTTTCCGCCGCAGGAGTCCGAGCCGGAATGGAATCTGTCTGCTCCGCCGACTGATGCCGGCCCGTTGAGTGCCCGGCAGGGGCGTGTGCTGCAAAATTCGAGGCCTAATGTGTTCATGGCGCGCAAGCCGGGGTTTCTGGAGCGCACGGGAAACCCGTCCTATGGCCACGCCAACGCCACGCAGCCGGAAGTCACTATCTATCTCGATCCGGAGTCTCTGATTATTGGCCACGTCATTCTGCCGGGGACAGAAGGTGATCTGCGCGTCCGGCTGGAGCTGTACCGGCGGAACGTCAGCGAAGGGCAGGAACACTGGACTTCGGCGGGCACATTCACGACGTGGGCCGATGGAGAGTTTCGTTTTTGCGACCTGCAAGCGGGAACTTACAAATTGGTGTCGCACGAGCAACTTGATCGAGATCCATTTAATTTCACTCCGGGCGGACAGCTCTTCGGGTACTCGCCCATTTTTTATCCGAACGCTTCCGATTTCTCCGCGGCGCATCCCATTCAACTTGCTGCGGGCGCGACGTTCCAGGCCAACCTGACGGCTGTGCGGCGCGAATATTATTCGGTCAAGATTCCTGTCGACAATGCAGCCGCCGGGCAGTCGATGAACATTCGCGTGTATCCCTTGGGGCATGCTGGTCCGGGTTATTCGCTCGGTTACAATTTCGCGGAACAATTGATTCAGGGAATGCTTCCAGAGGGCAACTACACGTTGCAAGCTGATACCCATGGCCAGCCGGGCTCCACGGGTGTTCTCAATTTTTCAGTGGATGGTGCGCCGTACGAAGGGACTCCGCTCAACCTCATACCCAATTCATCGTTGACGGTGAATGTGACGGAAGAATTCAAATCCGCGCAACGCGCTGTCAACCAAGGCACTTTGGGATTTGCCGATGGGTCGTCGAACACGGTTTCCTTTCGGAACTTGAATGTCCAAGTCACACTGGTGCCCATGGAAGAATTTGGCTCAGGCGAAGGTGGCGCCTCACAACCGCTGGAGGGTGCTCCGGAAAATACCCTAGTTATCCCGAATGTGAGGCCGGGGCGCTACCGCGTGAGTGTCGAGACTGGCGCTGGATTCGTGGCCTCTGTTTTGTGCGGAGGGACGGACCTGCTGCACGAAGCTCTGGTCGTCGGCCCAGGCGGCTTGAGTTCACCGATTGAAGTTACGCTCCGCGATGATGGAGCCGAGGTGGACGGCAAGGCCGAAGGTGCCAGCCAGTATTACGTATTCTTCCTGCCGGTTGGCGAGAGTTTCCGGCAAAACCGGGCAACGACCAGCAACGCCGACGGGTCGTTTACAGTGGAGCAGCTTCCGCCCGGCACGTATCACGTGCTGGCCTTTGACAGTGAACAGGAAGATCTGGCCTATACCAATCAGGAAGCGCTGCGTAACTTCGAGTCCCAGGGGCAAATCATTCATGTGACCGCCGGCCAGAAAGAGCACCTGCGGCTGAAAGTCATCACGAGGGGCGAAACTCAATGAGCGTTCGCGCGCGGATTCGGTGGTTATTTTTTTTCATCCCGGGATTAGCGCTCTTGCAGCCGGGTGGCGCAGCTGCAGGGCAGAATCAAAATCCTGTGGCACAGGAAAGTGCCCAACCTGGCAAAACATTTAAAATTGCGGGAACGGTGGTGAATGCGATTACCGGCGAGCCGCTTTCCCAGACCCGCATCACCATCGGCGAAACGAAAGAACGCAGCAAGTCGATTTCGATGATCACTTCGGAAAATGGCCGCTTTGAGTTTTCGCAAGTGAAGCCGGGGAAGTATTCCTTGCAGGGAGCGAAGCGCGGATTCATTTCGTCGGCTTACGAACAGCACGAGCAGTTCTCCACGGCTATTGTGACCGGCCCGGAATTTGCCGCGGAAAATCTGATTCTTCGGCTTACGCCCATGGCGCTCATCACCGGGCACGTGCTCGATGAATTTGGCGACCCGGTGCGAAAAGCGCGTGTGGTTCTCTTTATCGAGGACCATCGCGCGGGGATGAACCGCATCACGCGTCTCTATCTTTCGACGAGCGACGATCGTGGTTTTTACGATTTTTCTCTGCTGCGGCCCGGCAAGTATTACATCTCCGTGACAGCAAAGCCGTGGTACGCAATGCATCCGGTGGCGACGTCAGACGCATCGGGCAGTACCGCGCAGCAAATCTCTCCTGCTCTGGACGCGGCTTACCCCACCACTTACTACCATGACGCCACGGAAGCTGAATCTGCTACTCCCATCGAGGTGAACGGAGGCGATCGCCTGCAAATTGAGATGCATCTGAATCCCACACCTGCTCTGCATCTTCTTTTTCGCATCCCTCAGGAGCAACAGAATAGTTACAACATGCCGATGCTTCAGAAGCGCGTCTTCGACTCCGTCGAAATGGTGCAGACGGATGGCATGCGCCCGGTAGCACCGGGCGTGTACGAAGTGACCGGCGTTCCGCCTGGCCGCTACAACGTGAGAGAAAAGAACGCGGCCTCCGGACAGCTGGAGCAATCGTCGGACGTCGAACTAGTCCGCAATGGGCAGGAGCTGAACGATTCTCGCAGCGAGCCGCTTGGCAGCCTCAAGTTGTCCATCAAGAATCCGGGGGAAGAAGGGCTTCCCAAGCCCTACACGCTGGGCTTGCAGGATTCCCGGCGGCGGATGGTGGCTTTCCAGCAAGGAGATCCTTCGGGACAAGTTGCATTTCAGGATTTGGCGCCGGGCAAATACGCGATTATGCTGTTTTCACAAACGAAGCCTTATGCCGTGGCGCGGACTTCGTCGCCAGCGGGCGAATCGGCGGGCCACTCGGTGACCGTGATGCCTGGGGCGGCGCTGGACGTGACGGCGGTCCTTACTTCGGGTGTTGTGAGCATCGAAGGAGTTGTCCATAAGAAGGACAAGCCGGTAGCCGGGATCATGGTGGCGCTGGTTCCGGATGACCCGGAGATGCACATTGAACTGTTCCGGCGCGACCAAAGCGATTTCGATGGGACGTTTCTTGTGCGCGGCGTGATTCCAGGTTCCTACACTATCGTTGCCGTCGAAGACGCCTGGGGTTTTGAATGGCTGCAGCCCGGAGTGCTCGCCCGCTACGTTCAGCATGGTCAGAACCTGACAATTGGACCACTGATGCGTGGAACGGTTCACTTGCCGGAGCCAGTGGAAGTCCAGCCACGTTAAGCGCCCGGGAAGCCGTCACCCACCCATGCGATTCGCGTGTACAATGTCGGCTACTCCATAACCTCAAATTCAAAGCTTGGTGGAGAAAATGAACGCAACGACTGCAAAGACTCAGACGCCGCCTGCCCACGTCGGCATGTTTCAACTGTTGAATGGCGTGTTCGTGGTGGGCGCAGTTTCTTGCCTTGCGCGGCTTGGCATTCCCGATCTTGTCGAACACGGGCCGAAGTCGGCTGAGGAGCTTGCCGCGCAGGTTGGAGCGGACGCGCAGGCGCTCTACCGGTTGATGCGAGCTACGGCCTCGGTGGGAGTGCTATCGGAAAGGGCGGATGGAAAGTTTTCGGAAACTCCGTTGTCTGCGGTGCTGCGAAGCAACGCGAATCCCAGCTTGCGAGGCTTCGCGATCATGCATAGCAGAGAGTGGCATGGACTCGGCTGGTCCCATCTCGATTATTGCGTGCGCACGGGAAAGCAAGCTCTCGACAAAATTTATGGCATGCCCATCTTTAAATTCTTTGAGCAGCACCCCGAGGAGTCGAAACTTTTCAATCAATCCATGACCGATTTATCCATGATCGACGGCCCGGCGGTGGCGGACGCCTATTCGTTCGGCGAAATTCATTCTCTTGTGGATGTGGGCGGCGGGCACGGACTGCTGCTGGCGACGATCCTGGGGAGAAATCCGCATATGAAAGGAACGCTCTACGATATGGCGCACGTCGTGGCGGGGGCCAAGGACGGACCGCTCAAGCCGGTGATGGAACGTTGCACGCTGGCGTCCGGCGATATGTTTTCCGCAGTTCCCGCGGGGGCCGACGCGTACATCATGAAACACATTATTCACGACTGGCCGGATGAAGGATGCATCAATATTCTGAAAGCCTGCCGCAAGGGCGTGAAGCCCGGCGGCAAGCTGCTCGTAGTGGACAACGTGATTCAGCCGGGCAACGATTTCGCTCCGGGCAAGTTCCTCGACCTTCAAATGTTGATTTTTCCTGGCGGGTGCGAGCGCACAGAAAAACAGTTCCGGGACCTGTTTGCAGATGCGGGCTGGCGGTTGACCCGTGTCATTCCCACCGCCGTCCCCGAGTCCATTGTTGAGGGTGTTCCCGCCTGAGGCCCCAGACAAGACGGAACCTTTTTACGCGGGTCATTCGATTCCACACACGGCGCGGGCATTGGCGACGAGCGTGGCCAAATCATCGAGCTTGGAAAAGACGGCAGTGATTCCATAAGACAGAGCTTTCTTCTCGATTTTCATGCTGTATTCCGCTGTGAGCATAAAGATTGGCAGTTCAGGCGTGATGGCCTTGAGCTTCAGAGCCAACTCTAAACCGCCCATGTCGGGCAAGGAGAAGTTCAGGACTACCAGGCTGGGCAATAGCCGTTTCGCTTTTTTTTGGGCTTCAACGCCTTTTTTGGCCTCCAAGCAAGCCTCGAAGCCACTGCCAAGCTCGAAAAGCGTACGAAGTTTTTTCCGGAAAGCCTTATCGTCATCGACGATAAGCACCGTAGGCATGTTTTGTCCGCCCTAGAACAATCGTTCAGGAGAAGTTCACCGAAAGATTTCGCCAGGCAATCTATTCCACGTGCGTCTCGGGTTGCAGCGGTCTATCGCAGTGTGAACAGCTGGGAACGTTGTTTTGCCAAACGACCGCTAGAGCTTGAAGACAGAAGGGGCAGGAGCCCGACCATTCGTGGCTGCACTCCGGACATGTGCTAAGAATGAGTTCCGAGCGGCGCAAGAGTTTGTTACCTTCGCGCAGGGAAATCAGAAACCGACATTTTCCGTTTTTGCAGATCAAGAATTCTTCCACGCTGGCTTTCCCCTTGCGAACGGACCGTTTTGGAGCCATGAGAGAAGCCGGGGCGGCCCGGAATTTAGTAATTGGCCTCGAACTCCCTATTCTTTTTTCAGCCATGGAGTGCTATCCAATCAATCGCGTCCAGTAGAACAGGACGCGATTACCCGCGGATGAAGTTCACTAAGCCCACGCCCCTTTATGGAACCTCACGTTGGTTGATGCAATGCCGAAAACTACGTACAGCCAATCACGTATTGGTTAGCCCCGTTCATGGCTCGACCCTTGGATCTCTTGGATGCAAGCGGGGCTGCCATTTCCCCAGGATTGGAGTACTATCGGCGCAACGAAGTAGCGATCTCGTAAGCAACCGACTCCCGTTGAAAGACAGGAGTTCCAGCGACGAAGAGGATGACGTGCCCTGACAACTGCTAGGTCGGGTCTGGTGGAGGGCACCATGAGCCAAACCGGGGCCAATACGAGCCACAGCGATGCCGACAAGGCGTCGAATGCTATCGAAGAGCGTCTGCGGCTCATTATCGACACAATTCCCACCATAGTCTGGCGCAAATTGCCTGATGGCTCGGCTGATTTCTTCAACAAACATTTTCGGGAATACACGGGCCTTTCCCTGGAGGAGGGGATGGGCTGGGGATGGATGAACAATGCGTTCCATCCTGACGACCGTTTGATCGAAGAATGGCGCGCGGCTTTGGCGGCCGGGAAACCCTTTGAGAAGGAGGCGCGTCTCCGCCGTGCGGACGGGCAGTATCGCTGGTTTCTAGTTCGCGCCGTGCCGCTGCTGGATGAGCAGAACAACATCGTGAAATGGTACGGAACAACCAACGACATCGAAGATCGGAAAAGGGCCGAAGATCGCGTTCGGCTTATCATCGACACACTTCCCACGATGGTATGGACCCTTCTGCCTGATGGAGCCGTGGATTTCGTCAATCAGACTTGGATGGACTATACGGGCCTCTCTTTGGAGGAGGAAATCGAAGACCCGACGCGTACCGTTCATCCTGAAGATCTTCCAAGAGTCATGGAAAAGTGGCGCGTGGACTTGGCCGCCGGGGAAGCCTCGGAGGATGAAATACGGCTCCGGCGCGCTGACGGAGAATATCGCTGGTTCCTGATTCGCACCGCGCCGCTGCGCGACGAGCAGGGAAAGGTGGTCAAGTGGTACGGAGTATCCATCGACATCGAGGACCACAAGCGGGCGGAAGAAGCCCTCAGATCGAGCGAGCGGGAACAGCGCCACATAGCCGCGCAATTGGAAAGAGAGCGCGCTCGCTTGGTCGAGGCTCAGGAGGTGGCGAAAATAGGAAGTTGGGAAGCGGAGTTACAGAACTTGAACGTGATTTGGTCAGAACAAACGCACCGCATCTTTGAGACTGACTCGTCTCGTTTCCACCCCACTCGGCCAAAGTTCCGCGAATTCATTCACCCGGAGGACCGCGCCAAGGTGGATGAGGCCTTTGCGGCGTCCCTCGGCAAGCACACACCCAGCACGGTCGAATATCGGATCCTTATGCCGGATGGCCGAGTTAAAATTCTCGAGGAGCGCTGGCAAGCTTTTCATGATGAAGAAGGAAATCCGCTTCGTGTCGCGGGCACTTGCCGAGACATCACCGAACGTGTGCGGGCGGAGGCGGAACTCCAGCGGCTTTCCGGCCAGCTCTTGCGTTTGCAGGACGAGGAGCGGCGGAGAATGGCCAGGGACTTGCACGACTCCACGGGCCAAGACCTCGTTGCACTAGCGACCACCCTGAGTCAGCTCCATGCTTCCCTACCCTCGTCCGGCCGGAAGTTGCGAAAGCTAGCTTCGCAATGCCAGGCGGTGGCGGATCAGTGTGTCCGTGAAGTGCGCACCCTCTCCTATTTATTGCATCCACCGATGCTCGATGAAGCGGGCCTGGAAGATGCAATTCGTCATTACGTGGATGGCTTTACGGAGCGAACTGGAATCGAGGTTGAAGTAGAGACCTCACCTAGTTCCGAACGGATGAAGCCAGATGTCGAGTTGGCTCTTTTTCGCGTGGTTCAAGAGAGTCTCACGAACATTCAGCGGCATTCGGGGAGTCTCCAGGCCAAGATACGAATTGAGCGCGACCCCGGGAAGATCACGCTGGAGATCAGCGACAGAGGCAGCGGAATTTCCGGGAACCAACGGGGACGCAACGGGGAACTATCCTCTAGGCTTGGCGTTGGCGTCCCGAGCATGCGCGAGCGAGTAAAGGTCATCGGCGGCAGGCTGGATATTGAATCCAGCAGCGGCGGCACGACGGTACGCGCGACGATACCCGTAGATGGCTAGAGGAACGAAAAGACTTCGTATTCTGGTGGCGGACGACCACGAGCTCGTCCGGCGCGGCATACGGGGAGTGCTGTGCGCTCGACGCGGGTGGACCGTGGTGGGCGAGGCGGTAAACGGCCGGGAAGCAGTAGAGAAAGCAAGCAAGCTGAAACCGGACGTAGCCATCCTTGATATCAGCATGCCCGATCTGGACGGGCTGCACGCGACGCGGCGGATTCGAGAGGAAGTCCCGACTACCGAAGTTGTTGTGCTCACGATGCACGATTCCGACCAGATGGTGCGCCGGGTTCTGGATGCCGGAGCCCTTGGCTACGTCTTG
>Ga0210409_10004754_pt1 | contig 14512 bp, 9 predicted proteins | sample IncBWH17MmetaG_FD_161649 | JGI IMG/M metagenome (GOLD analysis project Ga0210409, IMG submission 161649) | Forest soil microbial communities from Barre Woods Harvard Forest LTER site, Petersham, Massachusetts, United States - Inc-BW-H-17-M | ecosystem: Environmental > Terrestrial > Soil >... | reverse complement strand
GAGTTCTTTTTCGCGTTTGGCAGCTTGCGCGAGGAGGAGATTGGCGAGATTCACGCAGGCGATGAGCAGCACCAGGCCGACAACGCCCATCAGGACGCCGCCGGCGAGGGAGAACTGGGCGCGTTGATTAATGCCGAGCGCCGATTGGTTGAGCGGGTAGAGCTCGCAGGTACGGCCAGGATTGTCGCGTGGATACTCCTTTTCGAGAGCGGAGGCGATTGTTTTCATGGCAGGGCGGGCCTGGTCGACGGTAACGTTCGGTTTCAGGCGGCCAACGATGTTTATCCAACGCATGCGGCGGTGATTCTCAAGTTCCTTGAGCTGACCTGTCAGGACGTAGTCGCGCATGCTGAGGGGAACCCAGAGCACGTCCGGCTGAGCGAGCGAGACGATACCTTTGAAATTGGGCGGAGACACACCGATGATGGTGAACGAGGTTGCATTGAGAGAGATAGTCTGGCCCACGACGTTGGGGTCGGAACCAAATTGCTTGGCCCAGAGCGCGTAGCTCAGGACGACGACAGGATCGGCACCGATCTTCTTGCCCTCGTCGGGGAAAAAAGTGCGGCCGCGATAGGCCTTTACGCCGAGAACATCGAAGAAGTTGGGGCTGACCATGGAGGCCAGAAGCTGCTGAGGTTCGGCTTGGCCGCCCCAGTTGACGGGAATTGGAAACGTTGTAGCAGCCAGCCCAGTGAAAACAGTGTTCTGGTCGCGGTAGTCCTCGTAGTTGGGAAGGGAAGTGGCGGTTAGCTGGAAGTTGGCGTTGGCGTTGACCGTCTTGGTGTCGCGAGTGAACATCTCGGCGAGCTGGGCGGGTTCCTGGACGGGGAGCGGATGGAGGAAGACGGCGTTGATGATGGTGAAGATGGCGGTGTTGGCGCCGATGCCGAGAGCGAGCGAGAGAACGGCGACGAAGGTGAAGCCCGGGCTTTTCTTCAACATGCGCACGCCGCTGCGTAGATCCTGGCTAAGCGTTCCGGCCATTTAGAGACCTCCCGGGCACACTTGCCCGCTGGGTTGTTTGACGGTTATGGGCGGACATTGTTTCTGGGCGGCAGTGAATAGTGAGCAGTGGGTAGTGAGTAGTCGAGAGCGAAGTGTGGTGGGCGCCCATTTGCTGCTCGGGGTGAACGAGAAGAGGGACCCCTCCGCCCACCCCGGGGGGGTTTTGTAACTGCACATTCCAAAGGGTTTTAAGGTTTTAAGTCCTGTGTTTTGAAACTGCGGATTCCAAAGGGGTTAGAGGCGGGTTTTTCGTAAGTGCGGATTGTAAAGGAGTTAGTGGCTCTTCGACTGCCTTCAGGTTAAACGAATGAGTCGCGACCAGTGAGGTCATAGTCGCAGGGTCGAAGAAGGATGCGGGTTTGAAGCCCCGCCACTACAAGAGCTTGAAAGAGAGCTGAACGCAGAGACGCTGAGTGCGTAGAGGGAAGAAAAACCGGGTGAAGGGGAGAGTGATTGGCTGGATTGCGACGAGAGCATGAGACAGTGTAGCATGATTTTGTATTACTGTCAATAACTATTATTGAGTGGTACCGTTCGAATGAGACAGATGGAAGTGAGTGATTGGAAGGAGTTGGTTGGAATTTAAGGAATTCGCGAGACAGTGCCAATCAATCTGCATTGCGCCGAGTTGCTTGAGAGTTTGGGCGGCTGACATGGTCCGCACTAATCGAAGAGAAGCGACTGCAATGGTTCTATGTTACTTTGAATTTCCATAAGTTATTTGCCTCTCCACGTCCTATGAAGATCTCTTCAGGCCATCTTCGGTTGAGCGCCTCGGATTTGAGCAACCATCTGGCTTGCCGGCATTTGACTACCTTGGATTTGGAGGTGGCGCGTGGGTTGCGGGCTGCGCCGGATTGGGCTGCGCCGGATCTGAAGGTGATTCAGGAGTTGGGCTTGCGGCATGAGGCGGCTTATCTGGCGCACCTTCGCGGACGGGATTTGAACGTCGAAGATCTTGGGTCGATCGATCACAAAAACGAAAAGAGATTGGTGGAGGAGACGCTGGCGCTGATGGAGCGTGGCGTGGACGTGATTGCTCAGGGTGCTTTGCGAGATGGGGAGTGGTTCGGGCGGCCGGATGTGTTGCGGCGGGTGGAGCGGGGCGGTGGGAAGTGGGCTTGGTCGTATGAGGTGGCGGATACGAAATTAGCTCGAGAGACGAAGGCCACGACGATTTTGCAGTTGTCGCTGTATTCGGAGCTTTTGGGGAAGATTCAGGGTGTGGCGCCGGAGTTTTTGTGGGTGGTGCCGCCGGGTGCGGGGTTTGCGGGAGAGAAGTATCGGGTAGGGGAGTATGCGGCTTATTACCGGTATGTGAAGGGCAGGTTGGTGCGTGCGGTGGGAAATGGAGTTACGGGAAAACCAATAGGGAGCGAGGAGGGTGCCACGGGTCAGTATGCGCTTGGGTTTGGGGGAGCACGGGCTGAAGCCTGCGCCACTGGGACGTATCCCGAACCCGTGGAGCATTGCAATGTTTGCCAGTGGTTTAAGGAGTGCGATGCGCGGCGGCGGGCGGACGATCATTTGTCTTTGGTGGCGGGGATTCGGAGGCAGCAGCGGGACCAGTTTGAGGCCTGGGATGCGGGGACGATGGCAAAGCTGGCGGAGCTGCCGATTCCGTTGAAGGAACGGCCGAAGCATGGAGCGCGTGTGGGTTATGAACGGGCGCGGGAGCAGGCTCGCGTGCAGGTTGAGGGGCGCACGGGGAAGAAGCTGATGTATGAGGCACTCTTGCCAGTGGCGGCGGGTATGGGATTTTGCCGGTTGCCGGAGCCTTCGGCGGACGACATATTTTTGGATTTGGAAGGCGACCCGTTTGTCGGCGAGCAGGGGTTGCAGTATATGTTTGGATTTGCGTTTCGGGATGCGGCAGGCGAATGGCGCTATGAAAAAAAGTGGGCGTTGAATCGCGAGAAGGAAAAGGAAGGGTTCGAGTGGGTGGTGGACGAGATTATGCGGCGGCGCGCGACTGATCCGAAGATGCATGTGTATCACTTTGGTGGATATGAGCCGGGCGCGCTGAAGCGGTTGATGGGGATGTATGCGACGCGAGAAGACGAGATTGACCGTATGCTGCGCGCGGGGGTGCTGGTGGATTTGCATCAGGCGTTCAAGCAGAGCACGCGGGCTAGCGTGGAAGAGTATTCGCTGAAGAAGATTGAGGCTTTTTATGGATTTGTGCGGGCGATGCCGCTGGATGTGTCGCGGGCGGCGATGCGGTATGTGGAGCACCGGCTGGAACTGGGGCGGCTGGACGAGGCTGCGGAGATTCCGGAGAAGTTTCGCGAGGCACTGGAGGGATACAACGGGGAGGATTGCGTTTCGACGGGGAAATTACGAGATTGGCTAGAGGCGGAGCGGGAGAAGGTCGCGGCGGCGGAAGGGGCGAGCATTCCGCGGTTCGTGGATGGTGACGAAGAGGCATCGGAGGAACTGGACGAACGGCAAAAGCGAGTGGCGGCGCTTACGGCGAAACTTGTGGAGGGAATACCGGCAGACGCGGCGGAGCGCACGGAGGAGCAGCAGGCGAAATGGCTTCTGGCGCAGCTTTTGGATTGGCACAGAAGAGAGAACAAGGCGACGTATTGGGAAGGCTTCCGGCTCGCGGACCTAGATGACCATGATTTGCTAGAAGAACGAGCCGGATTGGCAGGGCTTCAGCTTGTGAAGCGATTGGGAGTGGAACGAAACATTCCGACGGATCGGTATTCGTTCGAAAAGCAGGAGACGGAAGCGCGAGTTGAGAAGGACTTGTATTACAAGGCGGAGAAGTTCGGAACTGTGGTGGCAATGGATTTGGCTGGGCGCACGATTGACGTGAAGAAAACGAGGAAGACGGCGGAATTGCATCCGACAGCGGTGTACGCGTGGGAGCGGCCGTTTAACGTGAAGGAGCACGCGGAGGCGCTGTTCCGAATGGGCGAATTTGTGGTGGCAAATGGCGTAGATGCTACGGGGCGGTACCGGGCGGGGCGCGATTTGCTGTTGCGAAGGCGGCCACTGCTTTCCGGAGGCGAAACGCTGGGAGCGCTGCCGGGAGAAGAAGTAAAGGACACGGCGTGCCGAATCGTTGCTGCGTTGAAAGACTCGGTGTTCGCGATTCAGGGACCGCCGGGCGCAGGGAAAACGTTCACGGGTGCGCGGATGATTTGCGAGTTGGTTAAACGGGGAAAAAAAATCGGCGTCACGGCGCTGAGCCACAAGGTGATCCGACATTTGCTGGAAGAAGTGACGGACGCGGCGAAGGAGATGAAGTTCAACGGCTTGCGGTGCATGCAGCGAACGACTGAGGAGGAGCCGACCGCGGAGATCGCGATTGCGGAGGACAACGACGAAGCGATGGCGGCGCTGGTGAGCGGAAAAGCCAACACGCTCGGCGGGACGTCGTGGTTGTGGGCTCCGGAAGCCGCGCTCGAGAGCGTGGACGTGCTGTTCATCGATGAGGCGGGGCAGATGGCGCTGGCGGATGTGCTGGCGGTGTCGCAGGCGGCGAAGAGCATTGTGCTGATCGGCGATCCGCAACAATTGGAACGGCCGTTGAAAGGGAGCCATCCGGAGGGCGCGGAAAAGTCGGCGCTGGAACATTTGTTGAATGGGCGGAAAACGATCGCGGCGGATATGGGATTTTTGCTACCGGAAACATGGAGGCTGCATCCGAAGGTTTGCGAATTTACATCGGAGATGTTCTACGAAGGGCGATTGGTGGCGAGGGATTTCTTGCGGAACCGGGTGATAAAAGGCCATGGGTGGGTCAGCGAGGCGGGGTTGTGGTTTGTTCCCGCGGAACATGAAGGCAACAGGAATTCTTCGGCGGAGGAAGTGGACTTGGTGGCACGAATTGTGGAAGGCCTGCTGAAGCCGGAGGTGCAGTGGCTGCGTGGCACGGGGAATCCACGCGGCTTGATGGAGGAGGACATTTTGATTGTGGCGCCGTACAACGCGCAGGTTTCGGATTTGTTGGCTAGATTGCCGGGGATGCGGATCGGGACGGTTGATAAGTTTCAGGGGCAGGAGGCGCCGGTGGTGATTTATTCGCTGACGACTTCGTCGCCAGAGGAGGCGCCGCGAGGGATGGAATTTTTGTATAGCTTGAACCGGTTGAATGTGGCGACTTCGCGGGCGATGACGGCGGTGATTTTGGTGGGGAGTCCGAGGTTGTTTGAGCCGGAGTGCCGGACGCCACGGCAGATGCAGTTGGCAAATGGATTGTGTGCTTACCGGGAGATGGCGACTGAAGTTGATCCGGGAAGAATTTAGGTGAGGTAAGAGATCAGCTGGTGAGGAGATTCTGCAGCAGGGGATGCTTGGGGGTGGCGAAGGGATTGGCTACTGTGATGGAGTTCCAGGTGAAGCCGGGGTGGAGGTCTTCGGAGAGGAGGAGGCGGCAGCCGGCTTCGGCGGCGGAAGCGAGGACCATGCCATCCCAGAAGCTGAAGCGATGGCTGACGGAGAGTTCGGCAGCTCCGAGGAGCACGGGCAGAGAGGTTTCCGCGACGGGGAAGACGTTACACCAAGAGAGGATGGCGGCGCGGGCCTGCGCGGGGAGCAATTGACCTTTGCGGATAAGAACTTGGAAGAGTTCGGCGATGACCTGCGCGGGAAGAACAACGGCGCCAGTGGGCAGGGCCCCGATCAAGGCGAGAGCCATTTTCTTCATGGCGTCGCCATTTACGCCTTGCGCGTAGGCGAGGAGGTTCGTGTCCAGCGCGACTCTCACTCGGCGTCCTCGTAGAGTTCGTCGCGCGTCCAACGATGGCGTGGGCTAGCCCCTTTTGGCAGCTTCTGGGCCCTTAGGCGGCGCAGGAGCGAGGCGTGGGCAACCTCGGCGTTGGAAGTGTCGGAGTCGGCGGGAATGAGCTTGGCAACGGGCTTGCCGTGTGAAGTGACAACATAGCTGAGACCTTTGCGGACGCCGCGAAGGAGTTCGGAGAATTTACGATTGGCGTCGGCGGCGGAGACGGTCTTTTCCATGATGGCTCCAATAGTAGTGATATTACCTACTATACTGCAGAAGGATTCTAAGCTACGACTTTAGAATTCTCAAGACGCGATGGCGGAGTTTGAAGGTTGCAGACGGATGGCGGGCACGATGTATCGTGCCCCTACAATGACATGAACTAGAGTTACAGAGGGACGGGGGAGAAGGACTATGGCGAGGAAAAACCAAGTACGGGATTCGGTTTTGCAGGCGATTGGGAATACGCCGGTGGTGCGGCTGAGGAAGATTGTGTCGGCGTCGATGGCGGAGGTGCTGGTTAAGCTGGAGTACTACAATCCGACTGGGTCGTACAAGGATCGCATGGCATTGGCGATGATTGAGGGGGCGGAGGCGCGGGGCGAGTTGCGTCCGGGGATGCGGGTGGTGGAGTGGACGGGAGGAAGTACCGGGTCATCGCTGGCGATGGTGTGCGCGATCAAGGGGTACCGGTTTACGCCGATTTCGTCGGACGGATTTTCGGATGAGAAGCTGCGGACGATGAGGCTTTTCGGCGGGGACCTGGAAATTTTTCCGGCTGAGGACGGCAAGTTGGTGCCGGAGCTTTACCAGAGGATGAAGCGGCGCGCAGAAGAGTTGGCGCAGCATCCGGGCACGTTCTACACAAACCAATTCAATAACCAGGACGCGATTCGCGCTTACATGGGGATTGGCAAGGAACTCGTGGAACAAGCGGGTGACAGACTGACGGCGTTTTGCGGCGGCGTGGGCACCGCTGGAATGATTATTGGCGTGTCGCGCGCGCTGAAGGAGGCCGGATGCAGGGCGCGAATTGTGGCGCTGGAGCCGGCAGGTTCGCCGGTGCTCACCACGGGGAAAGGCGGTGCGCACCGCGTCGAGGGGATTGCCGCGGGATTCCGGCCACCACACTTGAAGGACGGGGAATTCGATGAAGTGCGCACGGTGGAGGAAGTGGCGGCGCGCGAAATGGCACGGCGGTTGGCGAAGGAAGAAGGAATATTCGCGGGGACGTCGTCCGGGCTGAACGTTGCGGCGGCGTTGCAACTGGCACAGGAACTTGGGCCTGGCAGTACCGTCGCCACGGTGGCCGTGGACACAGGCTTCAAGTATCTCGCGGGGGATCTGTATCGAGAGTGAGCGGCGTAGCGGAAGATGAAATCCCCATCCTTCGAGGAGAAGAAGGATGGGGAGGCCTTGCCCATGTGCTCTACCAATTGGGACTGACGTAAGGCCACGATGCGGTGCGGCCGTCAGGGCTTTTTCTTTGATGGCGGCGTTTTTGTTTTTTCTCCGCCCTTGATGCTAATGAGTGCCAAGAAGTCTTTGGCGTTGAACGGATAGCGGCGAACGGACTGTTGCCCGGTGGTGCTAAGGGTGACGTCGACGCGGCGATTGTTGGCCAGCACGAGCACCTGGAGATTGCGCATCATTTTTTGACGTTCCTCGGCACTCAAGTCGGGATTGTCTGCCATCTGTTGTTTGATTTGGTCGGCGGTCAGTTGGTCCTCTTCGCCGAACGCCTTCAACTCAAAGTGATCAGCGGGGACGCCGTGTTCCACAAGGAAGCTCTTGGCGCGTTCCACGCGGCGCTCGGTGAGTTTCTTGTTGTATTCGGGCGTGCCGCGCGGATCGGCATGGCCGCTGAGGATCAGGTGAGCATCCGGCATGTATTTCAGATAGCTTGTAAAATCCGCGGCGAGCGCTATCAGAATGGCCGCCTGACTGTCGAGCAAGCCACCTTCGGGGTGCTCGGCGGTGGGGCGAGCGGTCTGGAAATAGATGCTGTGAAGCGCGAGTCTAGTTTCCAACTGCTTGATCTCGGGCGCTGGAGGAGGTGGCGGTGGTGGAGCTTGCACTTCCACCATGGTGGTGGACGAAGCTGTGAGCGGCGGATTGCGGTCATCGCTCACGTTGCAAGTGACGGTGATACGGCTTGGTTGCGCGCCCTGTGTACTCAGTGCGGCGGTGGGGCCGGTGCCCGCGATGTTACCGGAGCTGGCGGAGTAGCTGTAAATCAGCCTGCGGCCATCCGGGCTGCTGGCGGTCGAAGTGATCGTTGAAGTGCCGCCTATTGGGACACTCGAGGGATCGGCGGAGCATGAAATGACAGGCGGACGAGGCTCCTTCACAGTGAGCCTGGCGCTGCAGGATGTGGAACCATTTTTTCTACCATCGCTTAGATTGGCAGTAACTACGTAGGCGCCGGGCTGCAATCCGGTCGTGTCAATCTGAGCGGTGGTATCGCTGCCGGTTACCTTTACTCCGGTGCCGTTCCAGCTGTAGGAGACCTTGCGCTTGGGAGCGAAATTGGAGCCAGTGGCGGTCGCGGTCACAGGCTCGCCAGCGAAAACTTCGGCCGGCTCTACGGAGCATGCCGCAGTGGGAGGCAGAGGAGCTGGTCCTCCACCAAACTTGAAGATAAGACCAGTCTCTGCGCGCAAGCCTCGGATATCCGTGGACGGCACGGTCGGGGGACCATAGCGGTAATTGGACATTACAAAGTCGGCCCTGATCAATCTCAGGGCAACGTGCCTGGACACGTCGATATCGAGACCGGCGCCGACCATGAGGCCTATTTTGCTGACATTGTGCAGAGCATCGGGCATAAGGCGATGGTCACCCACCAAGACCTCAAGAAAAGGGGCAAAACGATCGTGCCGGAAAGTAAACTTCGGACCGAAGGAGAGATTGGAGAAAGCGGTGTCGTCAATTCTCTTCGCGAATCCAGTTTCACCGCTGTTCGAATTCGTGCTGGTGTCGAGAGTGAGTCCGACCCAGCGGTTAAAATTATAGGTAGCGCTGAGGCCAAAGCCGCGGGGGTTCGATTCCAAGGGGCTGCTCAATGGGAGCAAGGCTCCTGGAAGCTGGGCGTTCACGTCAGCGTTTGGATAAAAGAAGGAATATCCGCCGAAAAGCTCCCACTTGGGAGGAGGCTGTTCCTGAGCGGCAGCGAGGGCGGCAAACGCAGGCAGGACGGCAAGCATTGCCAAAAGCATTGTTAGACGGCGGACAAGGCAGCCCTTTGAATGAGATGACATGCGAATATTCCTCCGAACTTCAATAACGTAAAATCAAGCTCCTCCAGCGAGCCTGGCAGCGGACCAGCCGCGAGCTGGTCTCGCCGCCGAACGCCTCACGGACAGGAAGGTACATTCACCGTATCGCTGATTAAGGTGACTGCGCCGATCGACGCCAGCGCTCTGCCATTGAGCGTCACGCCCGAGCTGAGCGAGATAGACTGGCTAGCCATAATGGTTCCTGCAAATGTGGTGTTAGTGCCAAGGGTTGCTGAACTGCCGATCTGCCAGAACACGTTGTGAGAGGTGGCACCGCCCGCCATGATGACTTGGCTGTTGCCGGCAGCCGTGGTCAATGTGGACACGACTTGGAAGATCCAGACACCACTCGAAGGGCCGCTGAGAGTAAGGTTTCCAGTTATTCCCAGCGAGGGCTGAGCGCTCGTTGTCTTATAAACGCCCGGGGCGAGCGTTAAACCTCCAATATCCGCGGGAAGAACAGCGCCTCCTGCTGTTCCCGCAGCGTTGTTATACGCCGTGGTCAAGGCACCCTGAGCGCCCATGGCAACTGAATCGCCCGAATGTAGCGTGCCCGTTAAGGTTCCCGGAGGAAATCCAACTATCGCAGTTCCTGCCCAGACGCCGACATCGCCACTGACGTTAGTAGGCGCCGCGGTTGTCGAGGTATTGGTGACCGTGGAGCCGGCGAGAATTCCGAAACTGCAGGCCGCTCCCAAGGGTATAGCTCCGCCCGGAGGTGTGCAGGTAGGTGAAGTCGTGAACGTCCAAACGAAATTGGCGGCCAGTGCAATGCCAGACGTGTCCTGGGCTCCGGTGGTAATCGTGGCGGTGTAAGAGGCGCTCGGCGTAAGAGCGGTCGAGGGAGTAAACGTCGCAACATTGGTTGATGCAACGTAGGTGACAGCACCAACAACGGTGGTAGCGCCGGGCCCGATCAAGGTAAACGTCGTGGCGTTGATGGTCGCCGGGTTCATCGCATGGCTGAAAGTCGCGGTGATAATCGCGGTGTTGGGGCAAGTAATGGCAGAGCCATTCGGCGGAGTTACGGCGGTCACAGTAGGCGGCGGGCAGCCAGCAGAGGCCGTGAAGGACCAAAAGAAATTGGTAGCCAGACCATTGCCGTACAGGTCTTGAGCCCCAGTGGTAATCGTGGCGACATAAAGTGCGTTTGGCGAAAGAGGGGCCGAGGGTGTGAAGGTGGCAACATTGGTGGTCGCAACGTAGGTGACGACTCCGGCAACGCTCGTCGCGCCCGTGGTCAAAGTGAACGTCGTGGTGTTGATCGTCGCAGGGTTCATGGCCTTGCTGAAGGATGCATTGATAACCACTGGAGTGCCGCAAGTGAGGATAGAGCCGGCCAGAGGATTTACAGACGACACCTGGGGCGGGGTTAGGGGGTTGCCGGGTTTCCCTGCGCCGGGATTCGCGTCCGAATCGCCGCAGCCGGCCATAGCGATGGCGAGCAGGAAGACCGGGATCCAAATTTTGCTGACATTCAATTTGCGCATTAGCTTCTCCTCTTGACCCCGTTACAAGGCGTTCAGTACTCCTGGGTGCGGCCCCAGAGACACGCGGAAAATCCGGTTTCAACCACCGCGCATTAAGAATCTTTAAGGTGCCTAGCACTGTGCCAACTCTTGGTTTCGCCGTCTGTTCAATATGGTACAGAGCCGACTTGCAGTTCTCAGGCGGTCAGGTGTGAACTTCTTCGCAGCTCCTGGAAATTGTGCTCGGCAGGGTGGAGAGATACGGAGTTCTGAAGACTCGAGCTAATGTCTAAAATCGAAGAGCGGGCACCGCGTGCCGTGGCCCTGCTATGGAAAGAGAGATCTATTCGGAGGCGCCGAGGGGGAGGAAGTATTGGGTGCCTTTGACGGGCTCTTGTAGGCGGCGGAGGAGTTGTTGGAGGTCTTCGCTGCGCTCGACGAAATCGATGTCGGAGGTGTTGATGACCAGGAGATCGGAGGCCGCGTAGCGGAAGAAGAAGTGTTCGTAAGCGTGGGCGACTTCTTCGATGTATTCGGGTGAGATTTGGGATTCGTCGCGGGAGGATTTTTTGGCGATGCGGGCGCGGAGGACTTCGGGCTTGGCTTGGAGGTAGATGACGAGATCGGGGGCGGGAATGTCCGCGGCGAGGGATTCGTAGTAGCGGTCGTAGAGTTTGAGCTCTTCGTCGTCGAGATTGAGATTGGCGAAGATGCGATCTTTTTCTAGAAGGAAATCGGAGAGGACGGGGCCGGGGGCTTCAACGGCTAGAGCTTCGCGAATGCGTTTTTGGCGTTCGATCAGGAAATACATTTGAGCGCGAAAGGCGGCGCCAGCTTTTTCTTTGTAGAAATCGGCGAGGAAGGGATTGTCTTCGCAATCGTAGATGCGGCGGGCGTGGAGGCGTTCGGCGAGAATCTTGGCGAGGGTGGTTTTGCCGACGCGGAGCGGGCCTTCGATGACGATGAAGCGGGGAGATTGCGGTCCGCGCTCTGGTTGAGGCGCGCGCTTGGCTGCGGTGGATTCGTTGGCCGCCATTGGTTAGTGGGACCTCAAGAGAAACCTCTAGAGCAATGTCTAGAGTAACCTCGGCGTGGCCGGGGTCAATGGACGCGATTATAACAGAGTCGTTCTTCCACAAATGCGGACAAGCGGTGTTTTGTTTGGGACGCAAACCGACCGAAAAGAGTGCGAAGTGGCGTTCAAACGCTTCAAATCCAAACGAAGTGCGGCAACGCTATGCCGCAAATGTGAAAAGTTGTTCACTTTGCGGGCTAGTACGGGTGTCCTAAAAGGGACAAACCGAAGAGCCAGAAGAGAGTACTAATAAGAATGTGACCAACGGGCCAGTGTCACCTGCCCTTTTGGACAGTATATTGTGCCTAGTTGAGAGTGGGGACCGGAATGCATAGCTCTTAACTACTGAGGTGAAACATGCTGCTCGCAACGATCCTTTTGCTCTATCCCTTTCCGCAAAGTGGAGATGCAATAAAGGCAGTAACGGAGCGCCCCGCAGGCATTTCCGTGGATGCGGCTAAAGATTCTTCTTCCTCAAGGGCGCTGCCTTCGGTGCCAGATCCAAAGATAAAAACGGACGCGGAGATTGCGGCGGATTCAAATGCCGCGGGTGTGACGCCCGGTCCGGCGGCTCAACCGATCGCACCGGGGAGCGCACCCCTGGCCATTCGGCCAGGTAAGCCGGCTTTCAACCCTGAGGACGTTACGGAGCGACAGAAGAAGATTTGGTATGGACTGATTTTTGCATCGTCTGGCGCGGCGGCGTTTGATGCGTGGTCGACGCGGCGGGCGGTTTCCGGTGGATACGGCACGGAAGGCAATGTGTTCTTGCGGCCGTTTTCACACTCGAATGCAATCTACGCGGCGACGCAGGTGAGCCCCCTGGTGTTGGATTATGTTGGGCGGCGGATGATGACAAGCAAGAACCCCACTTTGCGCAAGATGTGGTGGCTGCCGCAGACGGCAGGGACCGGGATGTCGCTGTTCGCGGGAGTTCATAACGTTGGCGTGGTGCCCTCGAACTAACGCGCCGAAAGAATCGAGAAAATCAAAAACGTCCCGGTGGGTGATTTCACCGGGACGCTTTTATTTTGTGGCAACGTTGCGTGCGCCGGCCCGATGCGCACGGGCGATTTACCTGGTTATTTGCTGATGACTACGATGCCAAAGGAGCCGGGCTTCATTTTACCGCGGCGCTCACCGGCAGCTGGAGCATCGAAGTCGGCGGCAGGAAGAAAGATGTTGTGAGTTTTCAAGTCGAGGGCCATGGTGCGAGCGCTACGCTTTGTCGGGACGTTTTCGACGACAGTATATTTGTCAGGCGAGTCTTCGTGGATGACAGTGAGGTTGCCATCGCCGCAGGAGGCGAACACGTAGCCAGTGGCCGGATCGAAGCCCGCGGCGTCGGGTCCGTCGCAGATCTTTGGAGTGGCGACGACAGCGCCGGTGTCCGCGTTCACGACTGCCATGACTTTTTCATCGCAGACGGCGAAGAGGCGGCGATTCTTGAGATCCATGGCGAGACCAGAAGGCGACTTGCAAGGTGCGAGCGGCCAGCGATGAGTTTCCGTGATTTTCTGGGCGTCAAATTGGACTAGCTGGTTTGTGTCTTCGATGTTGACGAAGATGCTGCCCTTGCCATCGGCCTGGGCGAATTCGGGTTTGCCGCCGAGAGCGAGCGTTCCGGCTACGGAGCCGTCGGCGCCGTTGATCGCGGTGGTGTTCTGGCCGCGGCCGTTGAGCGTGAAGACGCGCTTGGTGACGCTGTCGTAGACAATGGCGTCGGGATTGGCGTCGGTTTTTACCGTGCCAAGAGTCTTGAGCGATTTAATGTCGAAAATCACAGCGGTGTTGGCGCGGCCGGCGCTGACGAAGCCGCGACCGAGGTCTGGAGCGAGTGCGATGCCGTGAACACCTTGCGTGTCAGGGATGTCGCCTTCGACGGCGTAGGTGTCGGTGTTCATCACGACGACGTGGGAGCCGTGAGAAATGTAGACGCGGCGCGCATCGGCGTCGACCGTGAGATAGTCCCAGCCTTCATCGCCGGGAATCGGGACTGTTTTGACCACGTGGTAGCCGGACGGACCCGGAGCGGGCGCAGCGGCGCGCGACAGCAGGCCGGCGCAAAGGATCGCCGCCACGGAGAGGGTACCGAGAACGGTGAATGTTGCAAAACTCTTACGCATAAAAATTTCTCTCCTAGAATTGCTTACCCTTATTTCAGATTGGGGCAGAACTATCTATACAGGTCGCAAGCTAAACCCAAGATAAACGACGGGAGTAAGGAGCTGCGGTGGCGCTTCGGGCTAGTTTTGAAGCGCTTTGAGTTAGCTTACGCGGGCGGGGCCCTTCGCAAGGTCTCGGCGTAAACAAGCTCCGCCCCTACAATCGGCGGAAGGAACTAGGGCATGTCTCTAGTTGGTGGCTTTGTGTTGTTGGAACCAGCCCGCTACGTAGAGCATTTTGGTGATGTGATGGCTGGGGCGGCGGCTGATGCCATGGGGCTCCTCGGGGACGCGGACCAGGACGGCATCGATGTTGAGGAGCTTGAGGGCCGCGTAGAACTGCTCGGCTTCGGAGATGGGGGTGCGATAGTCGGCTTCGCCGGTCATAAGCAGAGTTGGCGTTTTGATTTTGGCGACTAGATTAGTGAGAGAGCGCTGCATGTACTGATCGGTGTTTTCCCAGGGAACGCCGGGGAACCAATATTTTGAGGTCCAGGGGATGTCGCTGGTTAGAACGAAGCTGTACCAGTTGATGACGGGATAGAGACACGCGGCGGCGCGGAAGCGTTCGGTGTGCTCGATGGTCCAGGCGGTGAGGACTCCGCCGCCGCTACCGCCGGAAACGAAGAGATTGTTTGTGTCGATGTAGCCTCTGGCAATGACGGCGTCGACGCCGCTATTTAGGTCGGCGAAATCGTCACCTGGGTAGGCGTGGTGGATGAGGTTGGAAAATTCTTCGCCGTAGCTAGTGCTGCCGCGGGGGTTGGTATAGAGGACGA
>Ga0210409_10004753_pt1 | contig 14515 bp, 12 predicted proteins | sample IncBWH17MmetaG_FD_161649 | JGI IMG/M metagenome (GOLD analysis project Ga0210409, IMG submission 161649) | Forest soil microbial communities from Barre Woods Harvard Forest LTER site, Petersham, Massachusetts, United States - Inc-BW-H-17-M | ecosystem: Environmental > Terrestrial > Soil >... | reverse complement strand
TTGGGTCTCGTCAGCCTTTTAGGGACGGGTATTCGAACTTCGATTGTTTCCGCAAGGCTGGGGCTGAACTCGAGACTGAGGCGATCCTCAAGCCAGAGATGAAGTTAATGAGTCGGCTCGAGGATAAGTTTTTGGACACGCCAGTTCAATAGCTCAGCGATGAAAAGTTCGTCCGGCGACGGGCACGCGATTTGGTGGATCCATCCAAATTGTTTCAGTTGCTTGCCCGACTCGCCGAGAACACCTAAAACTATTCCGTCCAGGCGGAGTTTGTAGATGCGGCCAGGATATCCATCTGAGCTATACAAGATTTGATTCGGCGGAGGCGTGATGCATATCGCCCATGGGGCACCCGGCGCGGCCGTTTGGTCACCGGTAGGGGGTAGATGCGGCCGATTGCCGATTGCAGCGCGCGCATTGGGATCAAAAGGCACATCAATCACGATTTGCCGAAGGAATTTTCCTTCGCCGTCGAACACCTGAATGCGACGGTTGCCGCGATCCGCGACATACACAGATCCGTTAGCATCGACGGCGATGCTGTGTGGAGTATTGAACTGGCCTGGCCCGTTCCCGGGTTCGCCCCATGACTTAATCCAGTTGCCGTTCTTGTCGACCTTGGCGATGCGCGAATTGATGTAGCCATCGCTGATATAGGTGTTGCCGGCAGGGTCCCAAGCCATGTCGGTCACCTGGCGGAACAAGCCGTCCACTGGCGGCAGCGGCGGCTTGGGATGCTTCAACGGTTCGGTACCTTCGTCCGAAGCTTCTTGCTTGCGTCCGAACACCATGGTTACGTGGCCCTCCGGGTCGAACTTGATCACCATGTCAGAGCCTTTGTCTGCGACCCAGATGTTGTCGTCCTTGTCGATCTTTACCGAGTGGGCGAAGGACCAGGCATAGAGATTGTGGCCGATCTCGCGCAGAAACTTGCCGTCAGCATCGAACTCCAACAGTTGTGCGGCGGCCGCGCCGTAGGCGGGTCCCGTTGTATTGCCGCGCGAGAAAACGTAAACGTGCCCTTTGGAGTTGACGGCTACGCCGGCCACCTCGCCCAAGTACACATCCGGGGGCAGCTTCAGGAATCCTGGAACTGATCGATAAGGAATTTCGGGTGCACGTGTTGACTGCGCGAGCAGCGAACCGCTAAGAGACAGAAGCAGCAGAAACATCGATCGTTTCATCAAGGCCTCCCCGGGTCAGGTTCAGCAGCCATTTGGCGAAGCAGCGAACGTCGAAATCGTGGGCAGCCCGCGAGCATTTTGTGCCCAAATCGCAATCGTCGATTCCGCGGACTCGCGACTCGATGTGTTTCGGTCTGACAACGGAACGCGATAGCGCCCTACAACGGCGATCGCTCCAAACGTCCGCGACCAACCACGCCAGTTTCTATATCCGCTTGAGCCTCTTTCCCCGCCACCTCAAGAACTCGGTTGGGATCGACGACCGTCCAGGACAAAGCACCCGTCAGGCACAATGCTGCTGCTACCAAGAATGAAGCTGTCCACCCGAAGTGGCTCGCGATCGCCGGCGTGAGCGAAGCGGTAACGGCGCCTCCGATCTGCGCCCCCATATTCATGAAGCCCGAAACCGATCCAGAAGAACTACCGGCGATGTCTGCCGTCACCGACCAGAAAGAACTCTGCGAGAGATATAACGCTCCGGCACCTCCGGCTAATACGACGCTGGCTAAACGGGCGCTCTGGACTTCGGCGCCAAACACCAGGAACGCGCCGGCCATGGCGATGGCAGCCGCGGCAAGATAGCAGCGCCCGATCCGGGGACCATACATGCGCGTCAGCCGGTCGCTCAGTGTCCCGCCCAATGGACAGCAAGCCGCCATGGCGAGAAATGGGAGCATGGCATAGAAGGCGCTGGCCTTCAGGTTCAGACCCCGCACCTGAGCCAGGTAAATATAAAACCAACTGAAAAAGATCCAGGCTACATAACCAAATGAGAAGTAGCTGATCGTGATGGCGAGCACTTCCCTGCTCTGCAGAACTGTTCCCCATGCGACCAGCTTCCGGTCTCGGCGCGCACTCGAAGGAGCAAGTCCGTCATGAATGAATAAAAGCTCCGCTGGCGAGACCAAGGAATGCTCTTCCGGAGTGTCCCGCGCCGCGAAAAACCATACCAGTCCTGCCAGCAAGCCAATGCCAGCGCACACCCAGAAAGAGGCTCTCCAGCCGTAATGGAACATGATGTAGGTGATCAGTGGAGGCGAGAGGCCGGCGCCGGCGCCCACGCCGGCGAAAATCCATCCGTTTGCGATGCCACGCTCGCGGCTCGGAATCCAACGCGCTACGAATTGATTCGAGGCGGGATAAACCACAGCTTCTCCAGCTCCCAACAGGAAACGTATAGAGATAAACAGGAAAAGCGCGCCTTGGATGCCCGCCGGAACGGCAGCAGTCAGGGCCGTGAAGACTCCCCACCAGATCACCCCCGCCGCGAGCACGCGACGTGGGCCTAAGCGATCGGCCAACCTGCCGCCTGGGGTTTGGAAAAGCGCGTAACCAGCGAGGAAGGAGCTGAACACCCATCCCAGTTCGACGTTACTGAGATGGTAGGCCGCGGCCAGCGAGCTTCCGGCAATCGAAATGTTGACGCGATCCAGAAAGGCGACCGCACTGAGCATGAACAGCCAGAAGATCAGGAACCAGCGCACGTGGCTGGAATGGGTCATCCGATTTCTCCGGCAGAGTTCATGATCGCAATCTCAGTGCACAAGTTGGAGAGTTTCCCGGTCTGGAGCCGTCAATGCGCAGAGACGGAGAAGTGCGTGTGAACGGCGCTGGGCACAGCTACTTGTATTCTCTGACCTTCTGCCGTGACTCTCCTAGACCTTCGACTCCCAGTTCGACGACATCGCCCGCGTTCAGATACACAGGGGGATTCATTCCGAGCCCTACTCCCGCGGGCGTTCCCGTACTGATTACATCTCCGGGAAGAAGAGTCATGAACTGGCTGACGTACGAGACCAGCGTCGGGACATCGAAGATCATGTTGGAGGTGGAACTGTTCTGGCGGACAATGCCGTTCACTTTGAGCCACATCCTGAGATTCCCTACGATCGGAATCTCATCTTGCGTGGCGAGGAAGGGACCCAGCGGAGCGAATGTGTCCGCGCTTTTTCCCTTTACCCATTGACCGCCACGCTCGAGTTGGAAATGACGCTCGGAATAGTCGTTGTGCAGTGCATAGCCGGCGACGTACTCGAGAGCCTTCTCTTTCGCAACGTAGGAGGCCTTCTTGCCGATCACGACCGCGAGTTCCACCTCCCAATCCACCTTCGAGGAGTTCAGGGGCCTGACCAAGTCGTCATTCGGGCCCACCAGGGACGTGGTCGCCTTAAAAAAGAGAACCGGCTCCTTGGGCGCCTCCGCCTTGGTTTCGGCCGCGTGATCGCGGTAGTTGAGTCCGATACAAATGATCTTGCTGGGCCGGCAAACGGGAGGTCCGAGGCGCACCGAGGAGGCTACGCGAGGCGCGGAAGATGAGTTCTTCTTTAGCCAGGAATCGAGTTCTTTCAGGCCGTTGTTTCCAAAAAACGCCTCGTTATAGTCCGAGCCGAAAGCGGAGGTATCGATGCGGCTGCCGTCCGGCAGGAGTGCACCGGGTTTTTCTTTGCCCGGCTCGCCCAATCGAATCAGTTTCATGGTGAGGATCTCCCGGATTTTCTAGTGAGCGGTCTTCTCACGCGACCCACTAGATTAATTGTCATATATAGGTATAATACTAACTTATCGCGTTGGCCAGACGAGTCGCCAAAATAATTCCAAGGAGAGTCGGATGAGCAAGATTCTCGCGTCATTGGGGTTGTGTGCTGTGCTGTCTCCGCTGGTACTGGCGCAAGCCACCGGCGCTCGCATCGACCTGTACTTTGATGACTGGCACGGGGCGACCCCACGCACGACGCTCGGAGCTCTTGAAGAGCGCGACATCTTTACTCACGGTGATCCACAGAACCCACCAAAAAAAGGCGCTGTCCTCCGCTTTCTGAACTCTCATACCTACGCCACGCTCGCGCCGCACGCTGCGACTAAGGCCGCACGCCTGGATGGTCAACAGGAGATCTACTTCGTCGAGTCCGGCCGTGGCTCGGCAACTGCCGGAGCAGAAACCGTTGACCTGTACAAGAACATCGCGGTCCTGGTTCCGGCGAATTTGGAGTTTACTCTAAAAAACACAGGCGACGAGCCACTGGCAATGTATGTGATCAACGAGCCGACGCCTCCCGGCTTTCGACCGAACGCGAACCTGCTGGTCCGAGACGAGAACAAAATTCCGATCACCTCGAGCGACGGGCACTGGGCCCACATCGTGAAAACGCTGTTCGTGACTGACGACGGGCTCGGTACGCTGCAAAGTGTTCTTACTGTCACGCTGGATCCGCTGACAATGGGCAAGCCGCATGTGGTGGATCACGATGACATTGAGGAAGTCTGGACCGCACTAGATGGCACCAGCCTCGCGTTCGTGAGCAACGAGCTGCGCCGCCAAACTCCTGGCATGGCGTTCTATCACATCCCCGACAACAAGACGCCGCACACCAACATCAATCAAAACGAAGATGCGCAGGTCAAATTTCTTTATTTTGCCCGCTACCACCCGCACGAAACTCGTAAGTAGCACGGCAAAGAATAAGGAGACTGCCTTATGCAACGACCCAATCTTGCCGTTTTGACTCTGTACACTCTGGTTTTGGTGTGCTGGTCGTTGGCCACAGCGCAGACGAATCCGCCGTCCAGCGGAACGAAGAACGCGATCAACGGAATTAATTCGTATCCCGGGCCGGAGTTCGTGAAGTATGCGCCAGAGCGCCCGACCAACGAGCGGCGGATCGACATGTTCCTTGGCGATTGGCAGAGTTCGATGCCCCGTTTCGAGCATGGGTCTCTGGTCCTGCGCGACATTCTCACACGCGGTGACAATTTTGCTCCCGCGCAGAAGGGCGCGGTCCTGCATGCCGCTAATTTCTTCGCGTATGGCCGTTTGGCACCCGGGTCATGGACAACGCCCTCGAAACTCGACCGGCACCAAGAGGTGTATTACATCCTCGGCGGCGAAGGGGAGATCAGCGCGGGTGGCGAGACGGCGAAGCTGCAGAAGAACGTCGCGGTCCTCATGCCCGCCGGGCTCGAGTTCGTGATGAAGTCCGTCGGCGACGAGGCTCTTATTATGTATGTCATCAACGAGCCAACACCTGACGGCTTCCATCCGAAGGAAAAGATGTTGGTGAAGGATGAAGCTGCGGCCCGGCAGAGAACACCGGCCGGTGGAGATCCTTATATTGTGGGGGGCGCGTCAGGGCATTGGGCGCATATTGTGAAGGAACTATTCTCCCCCGCCGATGGGCTGGCGACGGAGCAAAGCGTGATCACGGTCACGGTCAATCCGCTGACTTTGGGGGAGCCGCATCCGCACCGTCCGGGGCAGGAAGAAGTCTGGGCCGCAATCGACGGCACGAGCCTGATGCTGATGGGAACGGAATTGCGCGTTCAGCGGCCAGGGATGGCGTATATGCTGCCGCCGGATTCTACGACCATTCACTCCAACATCAATGCCGGGGACACACCAGTCAAGTTTCTTTACTTTGCGCGATTCCCCGAAGGTGACAATTACACGCATGCCGTGATCCCGCAGCACCGCTAGAAGGTTGGCCGAGGCGGGGTAGGTTGCTGTCAAAAACAACTCATGAGAAATATCCGCAATCTTATCTTGCTCGCTGTTTCGACGATTGCTTCGCTTCCCTATGCGTGGAGTGCGCCCGCCGGCGAGTACTTCGTGTATTTCGGCACCTATACCGGCTTCACTTATATGAAGGAGGGCCTTCCGGCCGGAGCAAGCAACAGCAAGGGCATCTACGTGAGCCGCTTCAACCCAGCAACCGGGGTGGTGAGTAAGCCGGAACTCGCAGCAGAACTGGTGAATCCAGCGTACCTCGCGCTTCATCCCAACCACCGATTGCTCTACGTGGCGACCGAAGACCCGCTGTCGCTCGGGCCGGACTTCGATCACGAGTCTTACATAAGTGCTTTCGCCATCGATCCCGCCACCGGCAAGTTGCGTCTGCTGAACACGCTGCCCACCGGCGGGACAAGCACCTGCTATCTGTCCATCGACAAGACCGGGCGTTATGTGCTGATGGCGAATTTCGGCAGCAGCAGCGTGACCGTGTTGCGGATCAAGGAAGACGGCTCGCTCAGCGAGCAGACAGCATTCATGAAACACGTTGGACACGGCAAGGACGCGTCCTTCCAGTCGCAGGCCCATCCGCATTCGATCGATGTTTCCCCGGACAACCGGTTCGCGGTGGTTTCCGATCTTGGAGTCGACAAGGTATTTGTCTATCACTTCGATGCCGCGACCGGCACGCTGTCTCCCGACAATCCACCCTTCGTCGAAGCGGAGGCGGGCGGTGGTCCGCGCCATTTTGTTTTCGATGCGGCCGGCAAGTTCGGATATGCGCTGCACGAAATGAGCGGGTTCGTTACCGTGATGGCATGGGATGGAGCGAGCGGCACTTTTACGAAAGTGCAGGAGGCCAGGACGCTGCAGCCCGATTTTGTCGGCTCCAACGACAGCGCCGAAATTGCGATTCACCCGAACGGAAGGTTTCTCTACGAGTCCAACCGGAGATTCCGGGGGCCTGATCTGTGGGGGCCGGATTCGATCGGCGTGTTCGCGATCGATCCGGTGAAGGGCACCCTGAGCGAGGTCGAACAGGTAGCGCCGCAAGGGACCATGCCACGGCAGTTCGCGATCGATCCTACCGGCGGTTATTTGTTCGCCGCGAACGAACTAACGGGGAACGTCGTACTGTTTCGCATCGATAGCACAACGGGGCGGCTCTCGGCCACCAAGACCGAGTTGAAGATCGATGTGCCCGTTTGCATTGTGTTTGTTCCCGTAGAGCGATGAGTTTTTTCTCCGGCGGTGTTGGTGCCGTGTTTTCACGCTTCTGCAGTTAGGAGATCGAGACTTTCATGAGACGAATCCGGTGCGCGCTGTTCTTGATGGTTGCCATCGCCCTCACGGCTCTGGCAGGGCCTACAGCTTTCGCTCAAGACGGCGATTTCTTTGTTTATGTCGGGACCTACACCGGATTCAAGTACGTGCACCACAGCAAGCCTTACGGATTTGGAGACAGTCGGAGCAAGGGGATTTATGTCAGCCGCTTTCACCTGGCTACGGGCGAACTCAGCGAACCTGAGTTGGCGGCCGAGGTCGTCAATCCGTCATTTCTGGCAATTTCTCCGAATCACCGGTTCCTGTATGCGGTCAGCGAAGACCCGCTCTCGCTGGGGCCTCCGCTCGATCATTCGTCATACGTGAGTGCGTTTGCGATTGATTCCGCAAGCGGCAAGCTGCGACTGTTGAATACCGCTCCCGCCAGCGGCACGAGCACCTGCTACATTTCGATGGATCGGACCGGAAGATACGTCTTCATGGCCAATTTCGGGAGCGGGAGCGTGTCCGTGATCCGGGTTAGAGACGACGGATCTTTGGGCGAGTTGACCTCTTTCATTCAGAATGTTGGCCACAGCGTGGACCGGTCGATTCAGATGGAGCCGCACCCTCACTGGGTCGGGCCTTCGCCAGACAATCGCTTCGTGGTCGTCTCAGACCTGGGCATGGACCAGGTGCAGATTTTTCGCTTTGATGCGGAGACTGGGAGGCTTTCGCCACCCGGCCCTCCCTTTGTGAAAGTTTATCCCGGGGGTGGTCCGCGCCACTTTACCTTCGACCTCGCCGGCAAATTTGGTTACCAACTTAGCGAGATGAGCGGGACCGTCGACGTCTTCGCCTGGGACCCTTCCCAAGGGACGTTGACCCTACTGCAGCGCGCTCAAACCGTCCCCCATGATTTCTTCGGCGGCAATCACAGCGCGGAGATCGAGATCCATCCAAATGGAAAATTTCTCTACGAATCGAACCGGCGGACCTACAGCGAGACGCAGAGAGCGCCTGACACGATCGGAGTCTTTGCAATTGATCCGGAGAAAGGCACGCTGACCCCGGTGGAACAATCATTGACGGGCGGTATCATGCCGCGCAATTTCACGATTGATCCGAACGGGAAATACCTACTCACGGCGAACCAGCTATCAAACAACGTCGTGGTGTACGCAATCGATCCTGGTACTGGACGGCTTTCGAAGACGGGCAAAGAGATCAAAGTGGACACGCCAGTCTGCCTGAAGTTTATTCCGGCGAGTCGTTAAAGCAGGTATGAGTGGGGAAGACCCTCGGAGCAATTATCATATAATATAATTGTTTCGTTTCGGAATCCTCGGTCTGCAAGAGTCTGTGAAATGAAGAAACTTCCGCTTGTTCGCGCGCTTGCAGTTCCTCTGCTCTTGTTTTGGGTCTTCCCTATTTTGACGAATTCCGCAGTTGCTCCGGCGAACGCCTCCTTTCACAATGCACCTGCGTCCGCGCGGGCTGTGAAGAATCCGTACGTGGGACAAGCCGAAGCGGTTCAGGCTGGGAAGACGGTCTACACACGTAACTGCGGCGCGTGCCACGGAATCGCCGGCCGGGGTACGGGCAACGTTCCGCCTCTGGCGCGCGGACCTGCGCAGAGCGCGACCGATGGCGAGATCTTCTGGTACGTCACGCGCGGGGACGCGGACAATGGTATGCCCTCCTGGGCGCAGTTGCCGGAAAAGCAACGATGGGAGGTGATCACCTATCTCAAGTCTCTGAAGAATGCGGCGTCAGGGTCCGCGCACGAGTCGAGCGAAGTCGCCGAACCGACAACCACGAAGAAATCCACAGCGCCGCCGCCCAAAGCTCCATTCACAGACTATCGGTATGAGAAGCCTGGAACCATCCGCCATATCACCCTGCAGGACTTGCCGGAACCGTATGCGACCGAGTCCGCCACCGCTGGTCCGAAAGTTGTCGCTCGTCCGGCGGATGCCTGGCCGAAAGCTCCCGAAGGATTCAAGGTGGAGCTATATGCGACGGGTCTGACCAATCCACGCATCATCCGCGTTGCTCCCAACGGAGACTTCTTTCTGGCGGAGACCAGTGCCGGAGACATCAAGGTGTTTCGCGGAATCACTGTTGATGGAAAACCCGAGAGGGTACAAGTTTTCGCCACCGGTCTCAACACGCCCTTCGGAATCGCCTTCTACCCGCTGGGACCGGATCCTAAATGGGTGTACGTCGCGAACATGGATTCGGTTGTGCGGTTTCCGTATCACAATGGCGACATGACCAGCAGTGGTCCGTCCCAGCATCTGTTCGACCTGCCGAGCGGGGGCCACCACCGTTCCCGGGATGTGCAGTTCACCCCCGATGGAACGAAGATGTTTGTTTCGGTGGGATCGCACGAGAATGTCAGCGACGCTCCTGAAGAAGAGAATCGCGCGGATATTCTTGAATACAATCCCGACGGCTCGGCGATGCGCGTCTACGCATCCGGAATTCGCAATGCGGTCGGCATTGCCATCAATCCGAAGACGGGCGAGTTATGGTGTTCCGTAAACGAGCGCGACGGGCTGGGCAATGACCTTGTACCCGACTACATCACGCATGTTCAGGAAGGCGGTTTCTACGGCTGGCCCTGGTGGTACATGGGCGGTCACCAGGATCCGCGCTTCCCCGGAAAGCATCCCGAACTGAAAGACAAAGTGATCACCCCCGATGTGCTCCTGCAGCCGCACAATGCGTCCCTGCAAATGACGTTCTACGAAGGCAAGCAGTTTCCAGCAGAGTATCAAGGAGACATCTTCGCGTCTGAGCACGGTTCGTGGAATCGTTCCCCGCGTGCGGGATATGAAGTCATTCGCGTGCCTCTGCACCAGACCGGGCACGCGACTGGAGAGTACGAAGATTTTCTCACCGGATTTGTAATCGATGACGACAGTGTCTGGGGACGACCCGTGGGAGTGGCCACGGCGCCCGACGGTTCCCTGCTGGTGAGCGATGATGCATCGGGATCCATCTGGCGCGTTATCTACGCGGGCAAATGAATAAGCGGTACGCGCCCAGATTCCATAAACGGTAAGCTGCAGATAACAAGTGAATTGCCTCAGTGCTCGCAATTTTAATTATGATATGATATTAAAAGTTTTGCGTTTTTCAGATCAGGATTGACGACCGGACGATGAAAATCAATCCCAACAAATGCGTCGCCTGCGGAAACTGCACCTATGTATGCCCCATGGGGGCGATTTACGTGGATCCCACCATCAATCGGGCCACAATTGACCGCGACGAATGCGTGGAGTGCTACGCCTGCTATTACGGTTTGAGCACTGAGCATCTGAATCCGCCGATCGTGCGCCTGATCCGCAAGATTTTTCAATGGGGCCGGCTGCGGTTCGATCCGGAACCCGACATTTGCCCAACGGCCGCCTTTGAACCCGACGACCTACAGTGGCCTCGCGTGGTGCGCCGCGCATTCTCCGATCCGCGCGCCACGCATGAGTCCACCGGAGTCCAAGGCCGCGGCACGGAAGAGGTAAAGACCAACGACGTGACAGGACGGGTGAAGTGGGGTGAAGTAGGATTCACCATCGAGTTCGGACGGCCCGGCGTAGGAGTGTGGATTCGGGATATCCAGAAGATGACGTGGGCGCTCGCCAAAGCGGGCGTTGCATTTGAGAAGAAAAATCCTTTCACTCTGCTGATGAGCGACGTGAGCACCGGAACTCTGCGAGAAGACGTTCTCAACGAAAAAGTTCTGTCGGCCATCGTCGAGATCAAAGTGAAAGTGGAGCAGACGCAACAGATCATTGAGCTCGTGCGCGAAGTCGAAAAAGATGTCGATACGGTGATTGCTCTCGGTGTTGGCACACGCTGTGACGAAAACGGCGAAGAACATCTGGTGGCGCCGATCCTCGAGAGCTTGGGATACAAGCTCGAACGGGCCAAGACCAACATGGGGCTGGGACGAATCACGAATTCCATCGAAAGCAAAAAGCAAGAGGAACCCAAAGAAGTTCCCAGCGAAACCCGATGACCAACACTCTGCATCGTTACGGGGACTCGGAGAGCTTTCGCGACGACTACATTGTGTTTGCTACGCCCAGCAATGACAGGAATGATGTAAACAGTATCCCCAAGCTGAAGAAATTTCTGGAAATGGCATTGCCCTTCAAGCCGGTGAGCATCGGTGATCCGGTCCACGGCGGCACGCTACGGCCAGCACGCAACCTCCACACCACCTCGAACTGGAAGCGCGACATGACACCGGACTTCCGTGCCGTGATCGACGGTATTGATACTCCGGCTTCGGTGGTAGCGATCTTCGACAATCAGTTGGCCGCAAAACAGTTTTTGAAGCTGGTCGCGGACGCGGACCTCGGCCTATCCATCAATATGTCAGCATCGGTCGAAGGCGCAAAAGAATGTTGCCATTTCGCCGGGGTCACTCGCCATAGTGTCGGCTATTCGCTAGGCTTCGAAGGCTCAACCGACAAGTTGCCCAACAGCCAGCAACTCAAGTTGACTACGATGTGCGGTCACGGCATGGTTTCGGCCAGCTTGGCCAAGAAGATGATTGATTGGGTGAAAGAAGGCCGTCGCACTCCCGCCCAAGCTGTCACTTACATGGCCCGATTCTGCTCGTGTGGTGTGTTCAATCCGGCCCGCGCTCGCCGCATCCTCGATGAGGCGCGGAAGAAGATGGAATGAACCGGAAGCCGAGTCCACGAAGCTGAAGGGCGAATCGAGACGTCCATAATGGCATCGTTTCTGGCTGAGCAAATCATTGGGTGAGGGACCTGTACTTGAACCTCCGGGTGTTCGCGCGCGTTCTCTGTTGGCTTCTCCTTGCTCCGTTAGCGGGCTTGTGCCAGTCCGACTGGCCGACGTACAGCCATGACCCTGCAAGCACGCGCTATTCTTCGCTGAACCAGATCAACACTCAAAACGTGCAGAACCTCGCTCGTGCGTGGACCTACCACATGAAAAAAGAAGGGCCGCGCCCGACATCTGCGGGTGCAGTGGGCCGAGGTGGTGGGCGGCGCACATCGCAGGCCACTCCGATTGTGGTCAACGGCAAGTTGTATATGCCGACTCCGTATGGGAACGTGATTGCTCTGGATCCCGAGACGGGCAACGAAGTTTGGTCTTTCAAAATGGATCACGGGCGCCCTGCCGGACGCGGCGTAGCGTACTGGCCAGGAGACGCGAAAACGCCGGCCTCGATTTTGTTTGGAACGAGCGACGGGCGCCTGTTTTCGCTGAATGCCGAGACTGGCAAACCCACAGCAGGGTTTGGTGTAAATGGCGCTGTGGACATCAAGACCGGCGTTCTCAACGGATTCCCCAACGCTCAATTCGATGTCACTTCGCCAGTCACAATCTACAAAAACCTTGCAATCACGGGCGGGCAGGTGCAGGAGGCGCCAGGCACTGGGGCGTCAGGTGATCCGAGAGCCTGGGATGTACACACCGGGAAACTGGTATGGCGGTTTCATTCGGTGCCGCATCCGGGAGAAGTCGGCAACGAAACCTGGCCTGGGACGAGTTGGAAAAATCGTTCAGGGACGAATGTCTGGGGTTTCATGAGCACTGACCTCGAGCGAGGGTTGGTCTTTCTTCCGTTCGGTTCGCCGAGTTCCGATTTCTACGGCGCGGATCGGAAAGGCAAGGATCTGTTCGGCAACTCGCTGGTCGCGCTTCATGCCGACACTGGAAAACTGGCGTGGTATTTCCAGACCGTTCATCACGACACCTGGGATTACGATCTGGAATCGCCCCCTGTGCTGATCGACGTGGTGCAGAAGGGCGAGAAGATTCCTGCGGTTGCCATTATTGGAAAGGCCGGGTTGATGTTCATTCTCGACCGGCGCGACGGCAAGCCGATCTTCGGCGTCGAAGAACGTCCCGTGCCGCCGAGTGACGTTCCGGGTGAAGCAAGTTGGCCGACGCAGCCCTTCCCTTTAAAACCGCCTCCCTTTGGACGGCACAGCTTCAGTCCCGACGAAATTGCCAGCGTGACGCCGGAGCAAAAGAAATTTTGCACTGACCTGCTGGCGACGGAAGGCGGGTTGAGCAGCGGCGGACCATACAACCACTACGGAACCAAGCTCACTATCGTTTTTCCGGGCACGCTGGGAACAACCAACTGGCCAGGGATGTCGTACAACCCGGAGCTGGGCTATCTCTTCATTAATACGGTGAACGTCGCGGATGTCGGCAAGATCTCGAAAAACGAAGATGCCGCGGATCCTGCATACGAGCGCAACAGTCCTTGGGGGATGTATGCGCGCTTCTGGAATAACGACAAGTTCTGGCCGTGTCAGGAACCACCTTGGGGAGAGCTCTGGGCGGTCAATGTCAACACCGGCGACATTGCGTGGAAACAGCCGTTCGGCGTCATCGAGGAACTGGATGCAAAGGGAGTTCACGGAACCGGGACTCTGAATTTTGGAGGCTCCATCACGACGGCTGGGGGTCTTCTGTTTATCGCCGCGACAAACGATCAGCACTTCCGTGCCTTCGAAGCGGCAAGGGGCAAGGTGCTATGGGATACGAAGCTTGAGACCGGAGCATACGTCACGCCTATGACCTATCAAGGTAAGAGCGGCAAACAGTACATCGTCATCGTGGCAAGTGGCGGCAGTTTCTACGACACGACTGCAGGCGACTCGGTGATTGCCTTCGCATTGCCGTAATCAACGATGTTGGGCACGAGCATTCGGCTCGTTCTGTCTCCTTTTCGAGAGCACACGGGTCGGGACGCAGTGCTCGAGAATCGAATCAGAACTGGGTATTGATGTCGCGGTGTGAAGGTGGATTGATTAGAGATTCAGGAAGGAATACGTCGAGCAAGAATCAAAAGGCTGCCGCCGAATAAAGCTCGGCCGCAGCCCGACCAAAGAACTCTGCTACTGCTTGTCGTATACGACCACTTCGTGGAAGGGCTTGCCGTCCTTATCCGTGCCATCCATGGTAAAGGTTGTCGTCTTGCCGTCTTTGGACAAAACCGACTTACTCTTTCCCGGCTTTCCATTGAAGTTCCAGGTGTGTTCGATGGTGTGATCGTTCACTCGTTTCACCGTGACGGTCACGTTTTCTCTGCCGGTGACCTGAACGGGCTGCCCTTCGATGGGTTTGTAAGTCCAGGTGATAACCTTCCCCTCCGCAGTGGTTTCATTGATCGTCACCGTGCCGTCGGGTTGAATGGTGCACATATCGACCTTCGGGGGCGGTCCAGGGAATTTGGATTTCGCAAAGTTTGCGGACCAGGTTCCGGCGAAGCCACCCGCGGGCATGTCGGCGGCGGCGAGGGTCAGCGACAGAGCTAGGAGCACGCAAGGCAAATGCATCATCCGCGTCTTCATGGCTGATATGATAATACTAATAGCAAACGCGTCAAGTCCTTTCTGAAGTGGCACAGGTTGCGCTGAGGATGCGTGATGGAGCTGCCAGGCTTGGTTTTGGAAGGGCCAAACGATATATTCGTGGCCCCGGACAAGGATGGCCAGGCGCGCTTCCCTTCGCGCTCAGATCGCGGCGACCTCAGCCACTCTAGCCAATATGATATTAT
>Ga0210409_10004752_pt1 | contig 14518 bp, 7 predicted proteins | sample IncBWH17MmetaG_FD_161649 | JGI IMG/M metagenome (GOLD analysis project Ga0210409, IMG submission 161649) | Forest soil microbial communities from Barre Woods Harvard Forest LTER site, Petersham, Massachusetts, United States - Inc-BW-H-17-M | ecosystem: Environmental > Terrestrial > Soil >... | reverse complement strand
GGACTGACCGACAAAGACCTCAGCGCGGTCGTCGGACTGCGGCACTTCGCGATGCCATTCGCGCTGTCGGACGCGATGTGGCAGAAGTACAAGATCGGCGAAGCGTTCAAGATCGATGACCCAGCCACCAAAGCGCCGGCGGTCCGCAATCCGGTCCTGCACGCGGACGGCGTGCCGTTCCCCGGCGCCGAGCTCCCGACGCTCGCGAGCCGCGGGGTGATCTTCACGGCCTGCAACGTGGCGACGGCCAAGATCAGCGAGAAGCTCGCGCCGATGGCCGGCGTGACGCCCGAGGCCGCGTACAAGGAATGGGTGGCCGCGCTGCAGCCGGGCGTGACGCTCGTACCGATTGGGGTACTCGCCGTCAACCGCGCCCAGGAAAAAGGCTGTACGTATTGTTATGGTGGCTAGGTGACGGTCGTTGGTCTTTTTCTGGCATTAGCAGTCGGGCTGTCGCTCGGCCTCCTCGGCGGAGGCGGCTCAGTCCTCACGGTTCCGATCTTCAAGTACGTCCTGGGGTTCGATGCCAAGCAGGCCATCGCGATGAGTCTCATCGTGGTGGGCGCATTGAGCTTGATCGGCGCGGCTCGCCACTGGCGAGCGGGCCGCGTCGATTTGCGGGTTGCCGCCATCATGGGTGGCATCGCCATTCCCGCGTCGTATGTGGCGGCTCGCCTCGCGGTATGGATCTCCGGCGCCGCGCAGCTCACGATGTTCGCGATCGTGGTTTGCGTAGCGGCGATTTCCATGCTCCGTCCGCGCCCGGACGACAATGAGACGGCCGCGCCCGCCCATCTCGTCCGCATGTTCCCCGCCGCGCTCGGCGTCGGTGCGCTCACGGGGCTCATCGGCGTCGGCGGCGGATTCTTGATCGTTCCGACGCTCGTACTCTTTGGTGGCGTCCCCATGAAGGTCGCGATCGGGACGTCGTTGCTCGTCATCGCCGCCAACTGCGCGGCGGGATTCGCCGGCTACGTGGGACACGTCGCGATTCCCTGGGTGAGCGTCGCGGAGTTCACCGCGATCGCCGCGTTCGGCATCTTCGGCGGGGCGCAACTCTGCGAGTACGTGTCGCCGGCGCGACTGCGCCGCGGGTTCGCCGTGCTGCTGCTCGGCGTCGGCATCGCCGTGTTTGCCCAGAGCGGGCGCAAGGTCAAAGCCGCGGCGCCCGCTGGCCCCGCCGTGGCGGACACGATCGACCCGTCGCGCATCCCGCCCGACTCGGCGATTCCGCACGATTCCGTTGGTGCGTCGATCCGGCGGGGGATGGCTCTCGTCGCGCACACACCCGATAGTCTGCCGCACAACACGCCGACCACACTCCGATGCGTGAGCTGCCACCTCGATGGCGGCCGCCGTGCCGGAGTCGTATCGATGCTCGGCGCGTATGCGCGGTATCCGCGCCTCACGGTCCGCGAGAATCGAGTCGCGTCCATCGAAGACCGCGTGAATTTCTGTCTCACCCGAAGCCTGTCCGGCCGCCCACTGCCCAACGACAGTCGCGATATGCGCGACATGGTCCGCTATCTCGCCTATCTGTCGACCGGCGTGACGCATCAAGACTGGGTCCGTGGCGAGGGCCTACCGAACCCCGTGCCAATACTCGCGACTGACACAGCGCGCGGAGCGCGCGTGTACACATCGACCTGTGCGCGATGTCACGGACTCAACGGCGATGGCACAGGCCCAATCCCGGCACTCTGGGGCCCCCGGTCGTACGACATTGGCGCGTCGATGGCCCGCGTCGGCGTCGCGGCGACCTTCATCCGTCGGGCCATGCCCTACGACCAGCCCGGGACGCTGACCGACCAAGAGGCCTACGACGTGGCGGCGTTTGTCCTCAGCCACCCGCGTCCGGACTATCCGGGGAAGGCGGGGGACTGGCCCAAGGGCGATGCGCCTCCCGATGTGCCCTACGTCACAAAGGACCACACCCCGAGCCGGCCAACGCCGCCTTTACTGCCCCACATAGGCGAGTAGCACGGGTTTTGCCCTCCAAGGTGGGCATGAGACTAAACACAGCGCGATTTGCTCTCTCGATGATCGTCGGCTTAGCAGCGTGCGCCAGTGGCGGGGGCGGGGGTCGGTATTACGATTCAGACCACCGCGACTACCACCGCTGGAACGATACGGAAGTCACGTTCTACGTCCAGTGGGAGGGCGAAACACGCCGCCCGCACCAGGAGTTCGAACGGCGGAACGCGGACGAGCAGCGCGAGTACTGGAACTGGCGCCACAACCACGAGCACGACCGCGACGACCACCACTAGGTCTCGAAGTACACCCGTTCCATGTGGCGCGCGAAGTCCGGTGTATCGCACACCGGGCTTCGCGCGAGTCGTTCTCGCATAGTCGCCCGGAGCTCGGCGAGCTTCGTCGGCGCGCGGCTCAATTCGATCGCGCAAGCCACGTAGTCATCGAAGTCGCGGCGCACCCACTCCCCGAGTCCGCCGGCCCGCAGGATGGACGCGCTCGTTCGCGCGACCCAGCGGTCGCCCCAAAACGTAACCACCGGCACGCCCTGCCAGATCGCCTCGGTCGTCGTCGTTCCGCCGTTGTACGGGAACGTGTCGAGCGCGATGTCGATTTCGTCGTACGCCTGCAAGAACTCATAGTGATCGGACGGCCCATCCAGCCGGACACGCCCCTCTGGGAACTGCTCGCGCACGAACTGTCGCTCGTCTTCCCCCGCGAGTGCCGTCGATTTCAGTATGAGTGAGCTGTCCGGCACCTCGGCCAAGATGCGGCGCCAGAGCGCAATGACATCCGGCGTGATCTTGTAGAGCGGCGCCAAACACCCAAACGTGATGGCGCCGTTGGCGAGACACGGCGGCGCCACGACGTCCGGCACCGGGTATCCCACTGCGAACGTGAGATAACTACCAGGGACTCGCACGATGCGCTCTCTATAGTATTGGTCTTCCTCGACCGGCACGACCTCGGCATCGCCAATAAGGCAGTCATACGACGCCATGCCGGTCGTGGCGAACATATTGAACCACGCGATAAGCACCGGCGCGGGCTTGAGCGCCGCGATGGGAAGTCGTCGCATCGCGCTGTAACCGTTGAGGTCGACCAGCACATCGATGCCCGAGCGCTCGATCAGGTCCGCAACGGCCTCGTTGGGACTCGCGCTGATGTCATGATACTGATCGCCGCGATGCCTTTCATACCCGTACTGAATCGCGGATTCGGGGGCGTCGGAGAAGAGGTGCAGGTCGATCTGCTCACGATCGTGCTGATTGATGAGCCCCCATACGGGCTTCATCCAATTGTGACGATGAAAAAACGATGAGAGGTACCCGACGCGAAGCCGCGAGTGGCGGGCGTGACGCACGCGCCGAGCCGCGGGCAAATCGTTATCGGCGAATGTCGATCGCGCGTCGAGGATGCCCTGATTGTTGCTCGTCGGACTTCCCGGAATGACGACCGCGACCATCGACCGGGGCAGCTCGGGATGCCGCCCTTCCGCCGCGCGACGAAACAGCGCGAGCGCCTCGTCGACCTGGCCAAGGGTGAACACCATGTGCGCCAGGTTGTGCTGCGCCTCGGGCCAGTCGGGCTCGAGGGCGAGCGCCCGACGAAAGCAGGCGATGGCCGCGACGTAGCGCTTCCGCGCGCTCTCCGCACATCCCGCGGTGTACCAGATATTCGCCCGCGAGGGATCGACCGCCAGCGCGGCACGATACGCGGCGATCGCCTCGTCGAATCGCCCGAGCTCCTGCAGGGCGTTGCCGAGGTTGGACTGCCCATCGACGAACTCGGGCTGGATCGCGAGCGCTCGCTGATAGGCAGCGATGGCCTCGTCGAGCCGGCCTTGTTGGTGGGCGATGAGGCCGAGCTGGTATCGCGCGTTCTCGTACTCGGGATCGGATACCGGCACCCGCCGGTAGCACTCAGCGGCTTCGGCGAGCCTGCCGGCGCGGTGGTGCGCCATGCCCTGTTGCAGCATAGCGAAAACTAGCGGGGGATGACTGCGTCAGGTCGAACACCATGAGCTTCGTCGGTCCAACCGCCAACAACGCTTGATCGCCCGGGATGGCCAACAATTGTAGAGGAGTCTCCGGCGTGTCGACGATTTCGCGAAGTGTCATGCTCGGCGTCGGATCGCCGGACAACGCGAACCGAAAGTAGTACGCAGGGCCGGTCTGCGCGCAGGCCGTATCGCCACACACCGCCGGCGCCACGACGTAAAAATCATTGCCGCTCGCCGAGATCGCGGCGCCGTCGCTGATGCCGAGCGTCAACGGCGCGTCGGGGATTTGCGCCGAGCCCAGTGAGGCGAGGCCGCTGTTGAACAGCTGGACGCCAATGTTGAGCCGCTCGCCGTTTTGACTCGCCGCGACTTGTCCCAGAAACTGCTCTCCGCACGTCTCGATGTAGAACATGAACGCTTTCGTCGTCGCGTCGTACTCGGCCAGCCCGCAGCCGCCGACATCGCGCATGACGACGATCGATCCGTCGCCGCTCCGGACCGGCGCGCTCCCATCGGCGGTCGTATCGTAGAGTTGGGCCTTGCCCGTCGCGAGGTCATAGTCGCCGACGGCGCCGCCGTGCGCGCCGAGCACCAACAGGACCCGGCCGTCCATGGCGACGCGCGGAAACACGAGCGTGTAGGGAGCCAGCGCGTCGAGATGCAGGGTGCTGGTCGAATGGGTGGCGCCACTCAGGTCGACGATGACGAGGTCGTCCGTGTTGGCGATGGCCACGACGAGACTGTCGCCGCTCGGGACGAGGTCGAGGCCAGAGGGCGCCCCGGGTAGTGGAACCGACGCACCATAGGTCATCGTGGCCAACGACAGCACGCTCACACTCGACTGTCCCTGCACGGCGAGATACACAAGGCCACGCTTCGCGTCGTAGACGAGATCCCGCACGAGCGATGCCAGCGGCACGCTTCGCACCGGCCGATCCACGTACTCGGCGATGCCACCGACCGTAAAGGTCGTGTCGATCAGCGTGCCATCCCGCGATCGGGAGAACACCTCGAGCCAGCCGGGACTCATGTCGGATCCGCCCGGCACCGTCATGGGAAATGATGCCACGACAGAGGACCCGCTCGCCGGAACGGAGTCTCTCAGGTTGGCGGGTGGCCCGAGGGCCCACCCGACCCACGCGACGCCGGCATCATCCTTCGCGGTGATGACCACCGTGTCAACTGTGCCGGCGATCATATCCAGCACCCGATTGAACGGACTGGTGGTAAACACCGCCGGCGTGCTGGGCGATTTCACGACGATCGCGAGTGACCGGGTAGGCGGATGTGGCGTGATTCGGAGAGCAGCGCTCGCCGAGTCGTGGCGATTGGGCATATACACGGTGACCGTCAGCGTTCCGGCCGGCAAGTCCGGCGGCACGACGAAGACACCGGTCAGGGTCTGTTGCGATGGGGGGACGGTGAGCGTGTCCCACATCGCCGGCTTGGTATCGAACGCGATGTGGAGGTATACGGGATCGCCGGGCGCGTCGACGAACGCGAACGTGATCGAGAATCCGACCGAGTCGCCGGAGGAGGCTTCTTGCTTGTCGAGCGTGAGGTCGAGCCCGGGATCCTTGAGGTGCGGCGATACCGGTCCGTGGCTGCTACACGCGACGACGAGCGAGGCCGTGGCGAGCATCACCACGCGGTGAGACATGCCGTTCCCCGACTGACGTTCGTTTCGATCGCTTGAGCAAGACTTGTGGCGCGGGAGCGAAATACGCGTAAATCGGCAACGTCGCCACGCCAAGCGCGGCCGAGTCGACGCCGGCGGTAGCCAGCAAGTGGCGCGGCGCGGTCACCTTGCCGCCGATGCGACGGCTCGGCAACGCGCTCGCCACGCGCTCCATCAAGCCCTTGAGCATCGCGTCGGTCAAGTGACCGCCGTAGAAAATCGCCTCGGGGTCGATCAAGTACTCGACGGACAGGACGAGACCGGTCAGATAATCGGCGGCGACATCCAACCACTCGAGGAGCGCCGGATGGCCGGCCGCCAGGAGCGGATCCAGATCGGCGGGCCGCCGTACGGTTTCGCCCGCGTCCCGAAGAATCCCATACAGCCGCGGCAGGTTGAAGTGCATACCGGTATGCGTCGAGTCACCATTCATGGTCGCCGGGAAATACCCGATCTCGCCAGCATTGCCGGTGAATCCTTCATACGGCCGCCCATTCATCACGAGCCCACCACCCAGCCCGCTTCCAAAAAAGAGATAAAAGAAAGTCGTGAGTTGTTGGCCGGCCCCGTACCAGTGCTCGCCAACGGCGGCAGCCGTGGCGTTGTTTTCCAAAAAGACGGGCAGCCCCAAACGCTCACGAGCCCAACTCGCCAGAGGAATGTTGTGCCAGCCAGGAAACGCGGTCGGGTTGATGACGTATTCGTCGTCGCCATTATCCCCATGGTGCATCGGTCCGGGCACCCCGATGCCCACGCCCCAGATCGCAGCCGGGGACAGGCGCTGCTTCTTGATCAGCGCCTCGACCGTATCGGCCATGAGATCCAGCGCCCGCTCGGGGGCAGGGAGCTCGATCTCCACATGAGCTCGCTGCCGGACGTTCCCGGCGAGGTCTACAAGAACCCCTGTCAGATGGTCGCGGTTGAAATCGAGCCCGACCGAAAACGCCGCTTCTGGGTTGATCGCCAAAGAGGTCGATGGCGCGCCCCGTCCCTGCCGCCGCTGTTCGGCTTCCACGATGAGGTCAAGCTCAAGTAACTCCTTGACCAGATTGGAGATGGTCTGACCCGTCAGCGCGGTGTGGCGGGCGATGTCCGCGCGCGAAATCGGACCGAATTGGCGGATCACCTCGTGGACGATGCGCAGGTTGTACTGCTTCGTATACACCAGGTTCGTGCCGGTCAGCATGGCGGGAAAATCGCTCGGGCAGATTATAAAATCAACTTGACGAAAAAAATATCGACTAATAGACTAGTCGCGCCATGCGAACCCGGGTGCGCCGAATCGCGCTCCTTCTCAGCCTCGCGCCGGCGGTCGCCTTCTCTCGGGAACCGTCCCCTCGGCCATTCGTCCGAGTGCGCGAAGGGCAGTTCGTCATCGGCGCCAAGCCGTACCACTTCCTCGGCGTCAATCTCTGGTTCGGGATGAACCTCGGCGCCGCCGATCGCTCGCGGCTCATCCGCGAGCTCGATCGGCTGCAGCGGCTCGGCGTCACCAACATCCGCCTCATGGCGTCGAGCGAGGGTCCGAGCACCGAGCCGTTCCGGGTCACGCCGGCCGTACAGAACGCGCCGGGCGAATACGACGAGACGCAGTTGCGGGGCCTCGATTTTCTCCTGGCCGAGATGGCGAAGCGCGATATGCGCGGTGTCTTGGTACTGAACAATTTCTTCCAGTGGTCCGGCGGCATGGCCCAGTATGTCAGTTGGGCCACGGGCGACCCGATACCGTATCCGGATCAGAACGGCCACACGTGGGACGAGTTCCAAACCTACTCGGCCCGATTTTATGTAACCGAAAAAGCCGAAGCCCAATACGAGCGCTACGTCGCCGCGCTGATCGCCCGCCGAAATACCATCACGGGCGTCGCCTACCGCGACGACCCGACGATCATGTCCTGGCAGCTCTCGAATGAGCCAAGGGGATTCGCGTACTCCGATGCGTACGTGAAGTGGGTCGACCGAATCGGGGCCTTCGTTCGAAACCGCGCCCCCAATCAATTGATCTCACTCGGCGGCGAAGGGAAGCTCGATCGCCACACTCCGGGGACCGGCACGCAGTTCGAACGCGTGAGCCGGTCCCCTTTTCTTGATTACCTCACGATCCATCTCTGGATCGAAAACTGGGGTTGGTACGATCCGTCTCACCCCGATGCGACGTGGGACGTCGCGCTCGGTCGTTCCATGAGCTATCTGGCCGATCACGTCAGCATCGCGCAGGCGCTCCACAAGCCGCTCGTGCTGGAAGAATTCGGCGTGTCGCGCGATGGCCGCGCGTACGATCCCGCGGCGCCGGTGACCCATCGCGACCACTTCCTGACGACGGTGCTCGAGGCCCTCTACTACCTGGCCTCGGAACCGACGGTCGTCGCCGGCGGCAACGTCTGGTCCTGGTCCGGCGAAGGTCGGCCCGCGACACCGGGCGGCCGCTGGCACGCTGGCGATCCATTCACCGGCGACCCGCCGCACGAGCGGCAAGGATGGTATTCGATCTACGCCACCGACACGAGCACGATCTCGATCATTCGCACGTACGCGCACCGTATGGATGGCATCGGCCGACTGCAACTCTCCCGACTAGTCACCGATGGCATGGTCATGCAGCGCGACGCCCGCGTTCCCGTGTGGGGATGGGCGGCGCCCGGGGATAACGTGGTGGTCACGTTCGACGGCCACTCCTATAGCACCCAGGTCGAGCCCTCCGGCGATTGGAGCGTCACCCTGCCGCCGATGTCAGCGGGCGGCCCGCACCAGATGACCATCGCCGATGGCGATGACCACGTGACGATCCACGACATTTTGGTCGGCGATGTCTGGGTGTGCTCAGGCCAATCGAACATGGAGTGGTCGGTCGCCGACGCTCGCAACGGAGCCCAGGAAGTCGCCGCCGCGCATGATGAAGAGATCCGACACTTCAAGATCCCGAAATCGTGGGCGAGTCATCCCGACTCACAAGTCGATGGCGGCCCGTGGGAGCCAGCCGACCCCGATCATGTAGGCCATTTCACGGCGGTCGGATATTTCTTCGCCCGCGAGCTCCGCAAAACCGTCCAGGTGCCCATTGGTTTGCTGAACACCTCGTGGGGCGGGAGCCGCATCGAGCCCTGGATGAGCGCGGCCGCGCTCCGCCTCGACGACGCCGCGGTCGCCGAGCTGCTGCGACGCGACAGCGTGCATCAGACACAAGTGCTCGACAGCCTCCGCGCGCGTACCGGAAGCGAGCTGCCGACCTACGACGCGGGCCTGGTGGATGGCAAGGCGGTGTGGGCCGATCCAGCGCTCGATGACGCGCACTGGGCGACGATCGACGTGCCCAAGCTCTGGCCCCAGGCCGGATACGATGGGTTCGACGGCGTCGCGTGGTACCGCACGCAATTTGCGCTGTCCGCGACCGAGGCCACGAGCGCAGTCCACCTGTCGCTCGGCGCGATCGACAACTCGGACATCACGTGGGTCAACGGAACCGAGGTCGGACGCAAAGACAACGCGTGGAACCTACGGCGCCTGTACACCGTCCCGCCGGGCGCGCTCCACGCGGGCCGCAACGTGCTCGCGATCCGCGTGCAGAACTACAGTGGCGGCGGCGGAATATACGGTGACCCGTCGCTCCTGTTCGTCGACGTGGCCGGTACCCACCGACCGCTCGCCGGCCAATGGCGATTCAAGGTCGGCCAATACATCTACCGCGACGATACGCACAAGAATCAGGTGCCGACGTTGCTCTACAACAAGATGGTGTACCCGATCCTGCGATTCCCGATTGCAGGCGTGCTCTGGTACCAGGGCGAGGCCAACGCCAACACCGCCCAGGATGCGCGGAACTATCGCACGCTGTTCGCCGACCTGATCACGAGCTGGCGGGAGGATTGGCGTCAGCCATCGCTCCCGTTCTTGTGGGTCCAGCTCGCGAACTTCATGGCCGCCGACTCGGCCCCTGCCGAAAGCAATTGGGCGTTGCTGCGCGAATCCCAGCATCACGCGCTCTCGCTTCCGAACACGGGAGAAGCCGTGACGATCGATATCGGTGACGCAAACGACATCCATCCCAGAGACAAGCAGGATGTCGGTATCCGATTGGCACTCGCGGCGCGACACGTCGCGGGCCCCACGTTTCGCGGCGCGCATATCCAACATGGACGCATGGTGATCGAGTTCGACCATGTGGGTGGTGGATTGGTGACGCATGGCCAACTCAACGGCGTGAAGGGATTCGCGATCGCCGGAGCAGACCAGCACTTCGTCTGGGCCGATGCGGCGATCAAGGGTGACCGCGTGATCGTGTGGAGCGATTCCGTGCGTGACCCGGTGGCGGTGCGCTACGCCTGGGGCAACAACCCCGCGGCGGCAAACCTGTACAACCGGGACGGCCTGCCGGCCGCCCCGTTCCGGACGGATCAATGGTGATTCACTCTCTACCCCTCGGAGGCGTCACGCTATGAGGCATTGTCGTTGGGCGTTAGTGGTGACTATGGTGGTCGGCACGCTGCTCGGGGTGAGACGAGTGGATGCCCAAGTGGCGGGCGACACGATCAAAAGGGCAGGTGTTGGACACCTCCCAGGTGGCGATTCCGAATGTCCGCATCACACTGGTGGGCACGCCGAAGGGCGCGCTGACGCGGACTGATGGGCGCTACGTCATCACCGGCGTCGCGCCCGGTCAGTACACCGTCGCGGCGGCCCGGCTCGGGTTTCAAGCCCAGCAGCACACCGTCACGGTGACCGCCGGCCAGACCTCGGTGGTGGATTTCGCGATGCACCACGCGGCCTTCCGCCTCGAGGAGCAGGTCGTCGTGGCCTACGGAACCGAGACGAAAGCCGATGTCACCGGCTCAGTCGCGACGATCACCGGTGACGAGGTCAATCAATCGGCGACCGCGACCGTGGAGCAGGGGCTCCAGGGTCGTATGGCGGGCGTCAACGTGATCCAGAACGACGCCGCGCCGGGCGGAGGCATCAGCGTGCAGATTCGCGGGATGAGCACGCTCACCGGCGTCACCAGCCCTCTGTACGTCGTCGATGGCGTGATCTACGAAACGTCACTGACCGACAAGAATCAGATCCTCTCCCAGACGGGCAAGAGCACGAGCCTCGGACTCACCGATCTGACCTCGACGAATCCGCTCGCCGAGATCAACCCCGCCGACATCGAGTCCATCGATATCCTCAAGGACGCATCGGCAACGGCGCTCTATGGCAGCCGTGCGACGAACGGCGTGGTGATCATCACGACGAAGCGCGGCCACAACATGAGGCAAGGCCACTGGACCCTGAACCTCCAACAGGGTTACGCCGAGAACATCAACCAGATCCAGGTGCTGAACGCGTTCCAGTATGCCACATACGTGAATACGGCGTACACGAACAACAACAATGGCAGCACCGCGAACAACCCATATGGCGGCGCCAACCACCCGGGGAGCTATACCCCGTCGCAGATCCAGGCCGCGGTCGGCAATGGCATCAACTGGCAGGACAGGATCTTCCACACGGCGCCGGTCACCAACCTCCAGGGTGGATTCCTCGGCGGCGACGATCACACCAACTACGCGATCGCCGGCAGCTACCTGAAGCAGAGCGGCTCGATCCAGGGCTCCGAGTACGATCGATTCGGGATTCGCGCCAATATCGATCGCGATATCAACTCGCACATCAAGCTCTACTTCAGCTCGGAGTTCAACCGCACGAGCAACAACATCGTCTTCACGTCGACCCAGACGAGTCAGAACGCGGCCGGCGTCGTGCGTATGGCCCTGCAGTACCCCCCGTTCTTGCCCCTCGGCGATTCGCTCGCGCTGCGCTCGAATCCGCAGTTCACGGACCCCTCCTTGTTCGCCCAATACGGCGCGAATCCGCTCGACTACACCGACGATGTGCCCGAGAACCAGCAGTATCTCCGCGGCATCGCCAACGCGCGCGTCACGGCCGATCTCACGCACCACTTCTCACTCGACGCGAGTGTCGGCGGGAACTTCGAGCAGCAGAACTACAGTATCTATACGCCGAGCTACGTGCAGGAGGGTGGGAGCACCAGCGGCCTGGCGGTCCAGGCCAACTCGCAGTTCAGCGATATCCAGACCGAAGACCTGCTCCGGTACGGGAACACCTTTGGCCCCCACCGCGTGGACTTCGTCGGCGGCTACACGTATGAGGCGGACCGCAATACGTACCTGGCCACGACGACCGCCGACTTCCCGAACGACTTCCTCCGCGCGAACGCCCTCGCCAACGCGCTGCTCGTGTATCCGGTCAACAACGGGCTCCAGACGTGGTCGCTCCGGTCGTGGCTCGGCCGCGTGAACTACTCGTACGCGGACCGGTACCTGGCAACGGCGACGATTCGACAGGACTGCTCGTCGCTCTTCGCCAACAACAACAAGTGCGCGACCTTCCCGGCCTTTGCGTTGGCGTGGCGGCCGATCGAAGAGCCGTTCATGAAGAACCAGCAGATCTTCTCCGATCTCAAGCTCCGCGCCAGCTGGGGCCAGTCCGGCAACACGTCGATCGGGCCGTATCAGTCGCTAGGCCAGATTACGACGCCGGGCAGCTATCAGACGCCGATCGGGAACACGATCGTGTCGGACCTGTCGGTCTCGGCCCTCGGGAACCCGAACCTCAAGTGGGAGACGACGTCGCAGCTGGACCTCGGGTTGGATTTTGGATTGTTCGATCAGCGCGTGACGTTCAGCGGCGACTACTACAACAAGCGAACGATCAATCTCCTCCAAGCCCTGGCGCTGCCCGACAACACGGGCTTCGGGTCGATCTTCTTCAACTCCGGTATCGTCACCAACAAAGGCGTCGAGTTCTCCGCCGCCCTCGACGTGTTCCGGAACCAGCGCGTGCTCAGTCAGTCGTTCAGCTGGAACATCTCGGCCAATGCGTTCCACAACTCGAACAACGTCGTGAGCCTGGGTCCGATCGCCGAAGAGTTCCTCACTCGACTCGGCCCCGGTGCCGGCGCGACGTTCCAACCGTTCATCGAGAAACCGGGCCTCCCCCTCGGCACGATCTGGGGCTACGTCGCCGACGGCATCTTCAAGACGCAGGCCGAGGTGAACGCGTACGCCCAGATCCAGCCCGGCGCGACCATCGGAAGCTATCGGTGGAAGCACTTCGGCTCGGCCACCACGCCGCTCAGCCCGGACGATGAGCGGCCGATTGGCAACGTCAACCCCGACTGGGTCTACGGGTTCACGAACCGCTTCAAGTTCGGCCGCGCCGACCTGAGCGTGCTGGTGAACATCTCGCGCGGCAACAGCATCATCAACCTGCAGCGCTTTGAGTACCTGCAGCTCAACGGCTTGTACAACGAACCGCTGTCCTACGTCCAGAACTCGTTCAATCCAACCACGAACCCGAACGGCAAGTACGCCCGGATCAACTCCGGCAACGGGGCGTTCCCGTTCATGAACAGTCTGATGGTGGAGGATGGATCGTATCTCCGCCTCAAGAACGTCCAGCTCGGCTACACGATCGACCTCCCGGGCGCGCGGTCCGCTCGGATCTATGTCTCCGGGATCAACCTCCTGACCTCGACCAACTACACCGGGTACGATCCCGAAGTCGGCGCGGCCGGCAATGGTATTGGCGCCGACGTCAACCACATGCCCGGCGTCGACCAAGGCAGCTACCCGATGCAGCGTATCTTCTCATTCGGCGTGAACACGTCATTCTGAGGACACTTTTCCCATGAATCGCTACTTGGCCCTCATAGTGGTGGGAACGGGCCTCATCGGCTGCGGCAACATGAAAGAGTCGCCGAATGGGTTCCTGACCCCGAATCAATTCTTCCAGAACGATCAGGAGATACACGCCGGACTCGCTGGCGCGTGGGAGCCTCTGATCGACTACAACCTGTACAAGCAGCCGTCGTGGATCGGCGAGTCGTTCGAGGATCCGTATCTGAATCCGCAGAACTGGCTCGGTGGCTCGGGCACCTACAACGGTGTGACCGAAGGCAACTGGTACACCTCGCGTCCCTGGTCCGGCGACTACCAGTTGATCTCGGGCGCGGACCAGATCCTGGCCGCCATCCCGAAGTGCAGCGGATGTACGAAGGCGAACAGTAAGCTCTACGCGGGGCAGGCCTATTTCCTCCGGGCCTGGGCGTACTTCGATCTCGCCATACGCTTCGGCCCGGCCGTGATCCGGAATACGCCATACACGTTCACGCCGACTGGCGGCGCGGTCAAACGCTCACCGCTGCCCGTCGTGTACCAGCAGATTTCGTCCGACCTGCACAACGCCATCGATTCGCTGCCGGCCGCGAACTACTCGGAGTCGATCGGCGGCAGCCGGCCGAGTGCGATCAGCGCCTGGGGTCTCCTGGCGAAAGTGTACTTGTTCGAGGCGGGCCACCAGTTCGACGACGAGGCCCCCGCCGACACCAGCAGCTACCACCCGAACGTGACCTACATGGATTCGGCGGCCTTTGCCGCGCAGCAGGTCATGTCGAGCGGCGTCGCGTCGCTCGAGCCGAACTACCAGACGCTGTTCGACGCGACCGCGCAGAAGACGAGCTCCGAGATCCTGTGGACAGTCGATATGAGTAACGCGGCGAGCGGCAGTGGATCGGAGATCAGCGACTACTTCACGCCGGTCGACTGGCAGCTGGGCGGTGGGTTCGGGCAGGGGTTCATCGGCATGCGCCGGGATTTCTACAACACATTCGAGCCCGGCGATCTGCGCGTCGCGCCGAACAAGGGCATCTTCATTCACTGGATCCAGAACCAGACCAAAGGCGCGACGTCGCCCCAGGGCATTCTCCTGGACTCGCTCGCGGCGTACGAGGCGGCGCGCGGCGCGGTGAAGGACTCGATCTACAACTACGGCGCGTGGCACCAGAATTGTCGCGACTTCGGCGCGAA
>Ga0210409_10004751_pt1 | contig 14521 bp, 12 predicted proteins | sample IncBWH17MmetaG_FD_161649 | JGI IMG/M metagenome (GOLD analysis project Ga0210409, IMG submission 161649) | Forest soil microbial communities from Barre Woods Harvard Forest LTER site, Petersham, Massachusetts, United States - Inc-BW-H-17-M | ecosystem: Environmental > Terrestrial > Soil >... | reverse complement strand
ATCAACCCATGTCGAACGCTCTCAAACTCAAGAAAAAAGCTGCCGAGTTCGAGCAGAAGAAGCAGTTCGACAAGGCGCTGCAGATTTACATCCAGATCCTCGACGAGTCGACCGGCGAGGATGACGAAGCCGATGTAGCCCTGTACAATCGGGTCGGTGATCTGCTGATGCGCCAGGGTAGTGTCGGCGATGCCGTGAACTACTACGAGAAAGCCGTCGACTTGTACGCCGAAAGCGGCTTCTTCAACAACGCCATCGCGCTCTGCAACAAAATCCTTCGTCAGTCCCCAGGCAGAAACTCGATCTACTACAAGCTTGGGAAGATCAGCGCGAAAAAAGGCTTCATCTCCGACGCCAAGCAGAATTTTTTGGAATATGCCGACCGCATGCAAAAAGGCGGTCAGCTCGACGAGGCATTTCGCGCCCTAAAAGAGTTCGCCGATCTCTGCCCGGACCAAGATGACATTCGGCTGATGCTAGCCGAGCAGTTATCCAAAAAAGATCGCAAAGGCGAGGCGATCGAACAGCTGCAGCACCTGTACGAGAAGTTCGTAGCCGAAGGCCGCGGCGCCGAGGCGCGCGCGACTGTCGATCGCATGAAGGCGATCGATCCCGACGTCGAGCCGAAAGAAGGCGGCGGCACCGCGCGAGCGAAGTCGAGCGATCTCGTCTTCATCGACCTCTCGGACAGCGGGGCGGCAGGAGGGGCGCCCAAGGCCAAGCCGGCGCGCCCCGAGCAAGCGCGCAAGACCGTCAAGCTGCCGCAGCCCGAAGTGCCGGAACCGGATGTGCTCGACGAACTGCCGCCACTCGACGTCGAGGCAGAAGCCGAGGACGATCTGCTGCCGCTTCCGCCGCTCGACGACGTGGAGCCGGAGCTCGACCCGATGGAGCCACTCGAACCGCTCGATCCGCTTGATATCGGCGGTCAGGCCGAGGGTCTCGAGACGATGGAAGAGTTCTCGGTGCCCGAGGAAGCGGCGCCCGGGCAGATCGCCGGCTTCGAGCAGACCGTGCTCGATCCCGAGCTCGAGGCGGCGTTCCCGGCCGAGACGCTGCCCGAGCTCGAGCCGCTCACGGGGAGCGAGTTCGCCGAGCTCGATCTCGGGCCGGCAGCGGATCCCGCGCCGCGCCACAGCTCGCACGATCTCTCGCTGCCCGGACGGTTGCCATCGCTCGACGCGCCATCGGGCCGAAGCCCGCTGTCGCTGACTGGGGAGATGGAGCTCATCATCCCCGAGAGCGACCTGCCCCTGCCCAAGCCTCGGAAGAAATCGACGAACGGCGCTCCGCCAGCGCCGCTCGAGGTCGACTTCACGCCGGAAGTGGACACGAGTGACCTCGATGGTCGCTCGGCGTCGGCCGCCGACAAGCTGGCGCTCACGAGCGGCGCGGATTCGCTGACCTCGGAGCCGCCCGAGGCAGACGACGTCGAGCTACCGGCGTGGATGTCTCCGGGTGACGACGCGCCGCCATCGGACGAAGCCCCGACGGATCTCCCGCTGCTCGATGTCGGTCCGGAGCCCCACCACCACTCGCACACGCCGCTCGCGCGAGAGGTGGATACGTTGCGCCAGCGCGCTGCCGCCGAGCCCACGAACTGGGCAGTGCGCCAGCGCTTGGCCGAGGCACTGCTCGAGGATGGCGATCGGGAGGAAGGTCTGCAGGAGCTCGAGATCGTGATGCTCGGCCTCGAGCGGTCCCACGATTTGGATAGCGCGCGCTCCGTAGCCGACGAAATAATTCGGCTCAACCCGAACTCCGTACGCCATCACCAGAAGCGCGTCGAGTATGCGTTCCGCGCTACCGACAAGCCGCGCTTGGCCGAAGCGTACCTGGCGCTCGCCGACGCGTTGTTCCGTGCCGGCCACGCTGACAAGGCGCGTGCCGTCTACCAGCGCGTGTTGGAGCTCGCGCCGGACGATCCGCGGGCCCAAGTCGCGCTGAGCACATTCGAGCCCCCGCCGCGGCAGCAGCCGACGCCATCGGCCGTGCGCGCGGTGCGCCACGAAGCGCCGAGCGCGAACGACGATTTCGTGAACCTGAGCGACTGGCTCGCCGAAGATCAAGCACCCAAGTCGACCCGCATGGTGGTCGACGAAGAAGCGCCGACCGGCGACGAAGAAGCGGACTTCGCCGACATGCTGCGCAAGTTCAAGCAGGGTGTCGCGGACAACGTCGACGACGAAGATTTCGAGAGCCACTACGACCTCGGTGTCGCCTACAAAGAGATGGGTCTGGTCGATGAGGCGATCGCCGAGTTCCAGAAGGCGCTGCGCGGTGCCACCGGACGCGTCCGGACTTACGAGGCGCTGGGTCAATGCTTCCTGGAGAAGCAGCAATTCCAGGTCGCGGCCACGATCCTGTCGCGTGCGCTGAACGAGCAGGGCATTGGCGACGATCAGCTGGTCGGCGTGCTCTATCTCCTCGGCTACTGCTCCGAGGCACTGCGAGCGCAGGCGGACGCGCTCGCGTATTATCAGCGGGTGTTCGCCGTCGACATTCAATTTCGTGACGTAGCCGACCGGCTGGCGCGCCTGGACAAGGTGGGCCGGTGACCGGGCGGGGCGTTCGGCCGACGCTTGGCGAAATCCAGGCGACGGTCCGCCACGAGTTGCGCGAGGTCGAGGTCGAGTTGCGTCGCATCGTGGACGACGACTCGCCGCTCATCGCCGCGGTGAGCGGACACCTGATGGGAATGAAGGGAAAGTTGTTACGTCCCACCCTCGTGCTGCTCGCCAACGCGATCGACGAACGCCCGAGCGGCGCTGCGACCACGCTCGCCGCGATCCTGGAGCTGATCCACGTCGCGACCCTGGTCCACGACGACGCCGTCGACCACTCGGTGCTGCGGCGCGGCATGCCGACGCTCAATTCGCTGCTCGGCCACCAAATCTCGGTGATCGCGGGCGATTTCCTGTATCTGCGTGCCCTGAAGGAGCTGGCGCGACTCGGCAACGTCGAGGCGTTGCGCATTATCACCGATGCCTCGGACGAGATGACGCGCGGCGAGCTGACGCAGCTCACGCGCGACGAGCCGTTCTCCGTCAGCGAGGAAGATTACGAGCGGTGGATCGAGGCTAAGACGGCATCACTCTTCCGTGCCGCGTGTGAGCTGGGCGCCCTCGCCGGCGCGCCGGAGTACCGCGCCCAGCTCGCCCGTTACGGGCTCAAGTTGGGGATGGCGTTCCAGATTGCCGATGATTTGCTCGACTATACGGCGGAGCAGGCGGTGACCGGGAAGCCGAGTGGGCTCGATCTTCGCGAGCGGAAGATGACCTTGCCATTGATCGCCGCGCTCCGCTCCATGTCCTCTGCGGATCGTTCCCGCGTTGAAGCGCTGTTCTCGACGGAATCGCCCACTGACGCGGAAATTCACGCGGTCATCGGAATCGTCGCGGATGCGGGCGGGTTGGAGTACGCACGTCGGCGCGGCGCCGACTACGCGATGCAAGCCGAAGCAGCCTTGGGCGAGCTTCCGGACACGCCAGTCCGAGCGGCGCTCGCCGATACGATCAGCTACGTGACGGAGCGATCACGCTAATGCCACCGCGCGCGACAGGCGGCTCGTCCCGCCACCGGCCTGCGTTCCACGCGATCGTTCTCGCCTGCGGGTTCGTGGTCGGCGGGTTCCTGACCCAGTTCGCCCGCAAATTTCTGCCGGCCGGGGCCGTTAAGGAACTCCTGACTACCGGGGTCACTCCCTCCATCGGGCCCCTCGGTCTCGACCTGGTGATCCTCAAGCTATCACTCGGGCCGATCGCCCTGGATGTTTCTCTACTCTCGCTAATAGGCGTATTGATCGCCTACCTGATAGCTAGATCTCTCTTCTAGCCGCGTGTCGATTTCCGCCAGCGCCGTTCGTCGCCTGGGTGTAAGGCACTCAACCCAGGGAGACAACGATGCGGTTCATGGTTCTGGTGAAGGGGAATGCAGAGAGTGAGGCAGGCGTGCTCCCATCCCGGGAGCTCCTCACCGAGATGCATAAGTTCAATGAAGAGCTGGTAAAAGCCGGCGTCCTGCTGGCTGCCGAGGGACTCCATGCCAGCTCGAAGGGCGCCCGGGTCAAGTTCACGGGTACGCACAAGGCGACGGTCGTCGACGGCCCGTTCGCCGAAACAAAGGAATTGGTCGCCGGCTACTGGCTGTGGCAGGTGAAGTCCAAGGAAGAGGCGATCGAGTGGATCAAGCGCGCCCCGTTCGGCCCCGGCGCCGAGATCGAGATTCGCCAGGTGTTCGAGGCCGCCGAATTCGGCGACAACGCCCCCCCGGAACTCCGCGAGGCCGCTTCGCGCCTCCGCTCCCAAATACGCTAAGGAGACACGACGATGAAATACATGGCCCTGTGGCGCCCGACGAAGGAACCCACCGGCCTGCCTTCCCAGGGAGAGATGTCGGCGATGGGCAAGCTGATCGAAGAGCTCACGAAAGAAGGCGTGCTCGTCGCGACCGACGGGCTGCAATCGAGCGCGACGGGCACGATCGTGCGCTCGACGAATGGCAAGGTCACGGTCACCGATGGGCCGTTCGCCGAGACGAAGGAGCTCGTCGCCGGCTACGCGATCTTCAACGTGAAGTCGAAGGAGCAGATGATCGAGCTCACGAAGCGATTCCTGAAAGTCGTCGGTGTGGATGGCGTGAGCGAAATCCGCCAGATGCATGAAGGATAAGGACAGCGCCGATCGCGCGATCGAAGCAGTCTGGCGGATCGAATCCGCCAGACTGATCGCCGGTCTCGCGCGGATGGTACGAGATGTCGGCCTCGCCGAAGACCTCGCGCAGGACGCGTTGCTCGCCGCCCTGGAGAAATGGCCGGAGTCTGGCGTCCCGGATAATCCAGGCGCCTGGCTCATGGCCACGGCCAAGCGCCGCGCGATCGATCTGTTGCGGCGGAATACGCTCCTCGACCGCAAGCACGTCGAGCTCGGTCACGAGCTCGAGTCGCGGCAAGAAGCTGGTGTCACGGCGCTGGATGCCGCGCTCGACGATGACGTCGGAGATGATATGCTCCGCCTGATCTTCACCTCGTGCCACCCTGTGCTCTCATCGGAAGCCAGAGTCGCCTTGACGCTGCGTCTTCTTGGTGGCCTGACCACTGACGAGATCGCACGCGCATTCCTGGTACCCGAGCCAACCATCGCCCAGCGAATCGTCCGCGCCAAGCGCACGCTGCGCGAAGCGCGCGTGCCATTCGAGATGCCGCGTCCGGCGGATCGCCCCGCGCGGTTGGCGTCGGTCCTGGAGGTGATCTATCTCGTCTTTAACGAGGGTTACTCCGCGACGGCAGGGGAGGACTGGGTTCGGCCGGGCCTCTGCGAGGATGCCCTGCGCCTGGGTCGCATACTCGCGGCACTCATGCCGGACGAATCGGAAGTCCACGGCCTCGTCGCCTTGATGGCGATCCAAGCATCCCGTCTCTCAGCCCGCGTCGGCCCCACTGGCGAGCCGATCTTGCTACTCGACCAAGACCGTGGTCGCTGGGACCACGTCCTCATCAACCACGGCCTCGCGGCGCTCGACCGCGCCGAGCGCATGGCCGATACGCTTGGGCCCTATACACTCCAAGCCGCGATCGCCGCCTGTCACGCACGCGCCCGCACGGCCGACGAAACGGACTGGCAGCGCATTGCCGCGCTGTACGATGCGCTGGCGTCGCTGGTACCATCACCCGTTGTCGAGTTGAACCGCGCCGTCGCCGTAGGGATGGCATTCGGCCCGGGCGCGGGCCTCGAGCTCGTCGATCAGCTCATGAGCGAGCCGTCGCTCGCGCACTATCACTTGTTGCCGAGCGTGCGAGGCGATCTCTTGAAGAAGCTCGGGCGCGTCGCCGAGGCCCGGGTAGAATTTCAGCGAGCGGCCGCGCTCACGCGAAACGAGCGTGAGCGCGCCCTTTTGTTGGAACGCGCTAAGTAGACGACGACTGCTTGGCGGCGGCCTCGACGTCCTTCCGGTTGTCGACGATCTTCGCGGCGTCGCGCAGGTTGGCCATATACATCTGGATCGCCTGGTCGCGCTGCTGTTGCATCAGCGCTTGCCGCTGTTGGGTCTTCTGCGCTTCCCATGCGGTGCGGCTCGTCTCCGTTCGCTTGTCGACGCGAATCACATACATCGCGTCTTCGGTCGCGATCGGCCCACTGATGGCGTTGAGCGGAAGCGAGAACGCCGCGCCAATGACCTCGTTCATCCGCCCGACATCGGGCACGAAGCCGGTGCGATTGAACGACGGGCTCTTGATCACCGACAGCCCGGCGGTCTTGGCCTGAGCCTCGAGTGAGGTCGCCACCGCGGCGGTCGCGAACGCCTGCGCTTTGACCCTAAGCGATTCGATCGCCGCTCTTCGCGCCAGGATCGTGCGAATCTGCGATTTCGCGGCCGCCTCTGCGCCCCGCGAATTCGGGTCCAATCCAGGCGTGAGCGAATCGAGCCGGGCGAGATAATACGCGTCATCGGCGTCGAACAACTCACTCGACTCGCCGACCTGCGCGCCCGAGAACGCCCACGTGCCGACGCTCGGCACGGCACGGCCATTCCAGATGAGGGGCTCGTCCTCGTTGACGTGCAGGCGCACCACCGGCAACCCGAACGCCTTCACCGCCTTATCGAACTGTCCCGCCATCTCGGCGTGCCCGGCGATTTTGTCGAGCGAGTCGGCCAGGCGATTGGTCCGCGCGGCGGCCGAATCACTCTGTTGGATACGCAGGAGGATATGCCGAACCGTTATAGAATCGCCCTTCTTCGAATCCACCCGAATCAGGTGAAAGCCGTAGGGCGACAAGACCGGCTGTGACAATTCACCGGGTTTGAGCGCGAACGCCGCGCTGTCGAACTGGGGGACGAAGCGCCCCCGCGTGACGGTCCCCAGCAACCCACCTTGCACGGCGGATGCCGAGTCCTGCGACTCCTGCTTGGCGACATCGTCGAACTTCGCGCCCTTCTCGATCTGCTCGCGGAGGGCGAGCAAATGCGCGCGGGTCGCGGCCGTGTCGGAGGCCGTTACGGTGCGTGGCAAAATGAGCACGGATACCGACGCGCGGCCTTTGCGCGCGAGCTGCTTCCTATGGGCCTCGAAATACTCGTGTATGGCTTGGTCGGACACATGGACCGACGAGTCGGGCACCGCGTCCGGATGCCAAGACACATAGGAGACTTGGGCCGAGTCGTGCCCATCGCGCCACAGGTTCCAGAGCTGCGCGTCTGTGATGTAAACCTCAGACGCTACCTGCTCGAAGAGCTTTTCTTTGGGGATCTGGTCGCGATACAATGCTTCGAGCTGGAGCAAAAGCCCGGACTGCTTGGCCATCGGGCTCGAGAGGTACCGCTGGTACTTCTCGGGATCGAACTTGCCGTCGGTCTGGAGCTCAGGAGCCTGCAGGAACGCCGGCGGCGGGTTGGTCTGGGCCATTTCCCGGACCTCGTCGTCCGAGACGCCGATGCCCCGTTTTTGGTATTCCTGCTGGAGCAGGATATCGGAGACCATCTCGTCGTAGGTCTGCTGCTGGAGCTCCTTCTGCTCGTCGAGCGTCAACCCCCGACCGAGGCGCTGCTGGGCATCTTGTTCGCGCCGCTGGGTTGCGTTGAGCCACTGGGTGAGCGCGATCTCCTGGCCGTTGACCTTGAAGACCGTCGTGGTGGCGGTATTCCTGGTTCGTCCGGAAAGACCGGAGGTTTGATACAAAAGAAAGCCGACGATAAAAGCGGCCACGACGAAATACCAGATGTATTTCGCATTGGCCCGCATCTGTGAGAGCATGGGTCAAAACCTAGAAGTCGCGATTGGCTAAAATCAAGAGAGAGTGTCACTTCTGATTGACTTCGCTCGTCAGCAAGGTATATCTTCCCCGTCCTTACCGAGAGCCCAGATGGCCATATCCGCCCGGATAGAGGAACTGGAAAGGAAGTTCAACGAAAATCCCCGGCGATACTTTGCGCCGCTCGCCAACGAGTACAGGAAGGCTGGCGATCTGACGCAGGCCATATCGATCTGTCGCACATACGTGCCTCAGCAGCCCGCTCACATGAGCGGACATATCGTGTTTGGGCAGGCACTGTTCGAGGCCGGGGAGTTCGAAGAAGCGCGCGGTGTTTTCGAGTCGGCGTTGCAGCTCGACCCGGAGAACCTGATCGCGCTACGTCACTTGGGTGACATCGCTCGCGAGCGTGGTGAGCTCACCGCGGCGCGGACGTGGTATCGTCGCGTGCTCGATGCCGATCCGCGCAATCCTGAGGTCGTCGCGCTCCTGAGCTCGATCGATGGTCTGCCGGATGCGCAGGCGTATCGCCAGTCGAGCCCGGTCGAAGCGCTCTCGGGTTGGCAGGATATCAATCCCGAGCGGACGCTCGAGCTGCCGCCGACATTGGCTACGCCAACACCGCCCAGCCCGCCGCCTGCCGTAGCCGATCCAGTGACGGCTCCGACGCCGGTTCTCACGCCGCGCGTGGAACCGCACTCGGGTCCGATGGAAGGGTTCTTCAGCGCCGAAAGCGACCTCGAAGAAATGAAGACGGCACCGCCGCCCGCTGCTGACGAGGGCGGGATGGGGTCGGGCTTCGAGACGATGGAGTTCCAGGCGCCGAAGCGCGAGGACCATCCAGAGGTCCCTGCGATGGAGCCGCCGGCGGAGTCGGACACGCCTCAGGCGTTCGTCACGGAGACCATGGCCGAGCTGTACCTGCAGCAGGGTTTCCGCGATGAGGCGCTCGCGGTTTACCGCCAGCTCCTCGCTCAGAATCCGCACGACGACAATCTGCGCGAGCGCGTGACTCAGCTCGAGAGCGGATCGCGCTCGAGCTTTAGCGTCGCCGCGGTATCCGACTCCGTGATCGATGCCGCGCGCGAACGGCGCAATGCGCCGACCATGCGTTCGGTGCGGTCATTCTTCGGTGGTCTCGCTGCGCGCCGCGTGGTATCGCACCACGCCGCGGCCGAGGAGCCGGTGGCCGAGCACGAAGCCGCCGAGCCTGTCGCCGAGCAACACGCCGAGCACGTCGCCGAGCACGTTGCTCCGCCACCCGTGGCGGAGCCGGAGCCCGAGCCCGAGGCCCACACCGAGCCTGAGCCGACGCGCGAGGTGCACGCCGAGACGGTGCCTGAGCCCCCGCATGCCGAGCATCGCGATTCCGATGCGTACAGTGACGAGGCGTTCTCGGACGATGCGTTCGGCGCGAACTCGTTCACGGGCGGTTACACAGCACGCGCGAGCGGTGGAATTCTCGCGAAGGACGATTTTGGCGGTGACTCGCTAGTCTCTCGCGTGACCGAAGAAGTGGATGTCTTTGGCCTACCCGTGCGCCCGGAGCAATCCGAGCCGGAACCCGAACCGGGACACGAGCCGGGGCCGCCACGAGCTGCGACCCCAGAGACGCTGTCAGTCGCGGAACCCGAAGCGGTGGCCGCGCCGGCGGCGCCGCGTAATTCGGGTCAAGTTGATGCCTCGGTGAATGGTCTGTTTAGTGGCTCGACAGTGGCCCCGACCGATGATGCCGCGGCCTCGACGCTCGCGGGAGCGTTCGGTGGGAGCCAGCCGGAAGCGCCGCCGCAGGAGCGTGCGGTCCGCCCGGCGACGAACGAGCTCTCGCTGGACAGCGTATTCCGCGAAAGTCCCAGCGACGCGAACCCAACTCGCCGCGAGTCGAGCGCGTTCTCGTTTGATCAGTTTTTTGGATCCGACTCGAATGCCGACAATGTCTCGCCGATCGAGGGCGTCGACGGCAACGACGACAGCGCCGGGAACGAGACGGAACAGTTCAGCAGTTGGTTGTCGGGACTGAAGAAAAAGTGAGAATCGCGGTTCTCAACGGCCCCAGCCTGAACCTCCTCGGCACGCGAGAACCGGCGATCTACGGGACAACGACGCTGGCGGACATTCAGCATCGGTTGACCGACGTCGGGCGCGAGCTGGCGGTCGACGTCGACTTCGCGCAGCACAATGGCGAGGGCGCGCTGATCGACGCCATCCATCGCTTGCGGGGCACGACCGCCGGCGCCCTCATCAATGCAGGCGCCTACAGTCACACCAGCCTGGCGATCCGCGACGCGCTCGCCGCCGTGTCCGTGCCGTTCGTCGAGATTCACCTGACGAACATTTTTTCGCGCGAGCCCGAGCGTCGCACGTCCATGCTGGCGCCGGCCGCTCGCGGCGTGCTCTGTGGCTTCGGCGCCTACGGGTACGAGTTGGCCCTGCGCGGCCTCGTATCGTTGCTGAACAGCCAGCATGCGTGATCGCCGGCCGGATCGCATCGCCGCGTTGACGGATGTCATCGCGTCGTCCCAGCTGGATGGTCTTTTGTTGTCCAGTCCAGCGAATATCCGCTACCTGACGGGCTTCTCGGGCTCCTCGGCTCTGGTGTTCGTGACGGCGCGTCGTGACGTCCTACTGATCACCGACTTCCGCTATAAGACGCAAGTCGCAGATGAAGTCGGTGACCTGGCGCGCGTGATGATCGAGTCCCAGAGCCTCTGGACGGGTTTGTGGCAGGCGCTCCCGAATTATGGCCACGTAGAAGTCGCGGGATTCGAGTCAGCCCATCTCCTCCATCGCGACTTTCAGCGGCTACTCGACGCTGGTGCGCGCTGGCAATGGCGTCCGGTCGTTGACCTGGTGGAGTCGCTCCGGGAGCGTAAAGACCCGGATGAAGTAGCACTGATTGCCGATGCCGCCTCGATTGCTACCCGTGCGCTCGCGCGGACGTTGCCCGGGGTGCATGTCGGCATGACGGAGCTCGAAGTCGCTGGTGTTTTGGAGCAGGCCCTACGCGATGAGGGATCGGGCTCATTCCCGTTCCCATCTATCGTCGCGTCAGGCGCGCGCTCAGCGCTGCCACACGCGCGTTCATCGGCCAAGGCCATCGAACGCGGCGATTTTTTGTTGATGGACTTCGGCGCCGAGACGGGGGGATATTGCGCGGATGTCACGCGTACCGTCATCGTAGGCAGTGCAAGCGCCGAGCAGCAGGAGCTGTATGAGATTGTCCGCTGCGCCAACGAGACGGCGACCGCGCAGGTGCGGGCCGGACTGAAGGGAAAGGATGCCGACGCGCTGGCGCGCGACTACATTGAGCGGCGCGGCTACGGCGATGCGTTCGGCCACAGCTTGGGACACGGGCTGGGGCTGGAGGTACACGAGGCGCCGCGTCTGGCGCGGACGGCCGACCAAGTGCTGGCCGTCGGCGCCGTTGTAACCATCGAGCCGGGGATTTACCGGCCGGGCTGGGGCGGTGTACGGATCGAAGATGACGTACACCTCGGCCCGGACGGACCGGCCGTCCTGACGCACTTCACGCGCGAATTGCTCGAGGTGGCGTGATCGTCCAATGATCGATCTTCGCTATGTCAAAAAGCTGATCGAGCTGCTCGACGGATCGAGTGTCGATTCGATCGAAATATCGTCAGATAAGGGGATGAAGATCCGGCTGTCGAAGTCGCCTTCGCAGCGCGGCGCGGTTCAGGTGGCGGCCCCGGTTTCGGTGCCGGTACTGACCGCTGCCCCGGCGCCGGCGCGGCTGACGCCGGTCGAAGGGGTGACGACGCAGCCCGCCGAAGGGGCCGGGAAGCCGGAGCCGCCCAAGCCGAAGTTATTGGAGATCAAGTCGCCGATGGTGGGAACGTTCTACTCCGCGCCCGAGCCGGGCGCGAAAGCGTACGTCACGGAAGGCCAGCGCATCGCGCGCGGGCAGATGGTTTGCATCATCGAAGCGATGAAGATCATGAACGAGATCGAATCGGAGTTCGCGGGCATGGTCAAGGAAGTCTTGGTCCAGGACTCGCACCCCGTGGAGTACGGACAAGTGCTTTTCCGGATCGACCCCAATGGCTAGCAGCACTGCTCCCGCGGCAGCGCCGGCGCCGCAACCCGAAGCGGGCGCGCCGGCGCCGTTCAACTTCAAGGCCATCCTGCAGGAGATGGTGAAGCAGAACGCGTCCGACTTGCACCTGAAGGTCGGCCGTCCGCCCACACTCCGCGTGCAAGGCGAGCTGTCGCCCCTGCAGCACGCGGCCATGCGCCCGGAAGACCTGAAGTCGCTCGCCGAGCAGGTGATGTCGCCTCGCCAGGTGAAAGAGTTCGCCGAGAACAAGGAAGCCGACTTCGCGATCGGCGTCCCCGGCATCGGTCGTTTCCGCGTGAACGTGTATCAGCAGCGCGGCACCATCGCCTATGCGTTGCGCTCGATCCCGTATCAAACGAGCACGGTCGAGGAGCTCAATCTGCCCGCGGTCGTGGAGCAGATCGCGATGCGCCCGCGCGGCCTGGTCCTGGTCACGGGCATCACGGGCTCGGGCAAGTCGACGGCCCTCGCGGCCATGATCCAGCACATCAACGAGCAACGGCACGCGAATATCATCACGATCGAGGACCCGATCGAGTTCCTCCACCGCGATATCAACTGCCATATCAACCAACGCGAAGTGGGGACCGATACGGGGAGCTTCTCGGCGGCACTCCGTCGCGTTCTCCGTCAGGACCCGGACGTGATCCTGCTCGGCGAGATCCGCGATCTGGACACGTTGGATACCGCGCTCAAGGCGGCCGACACGGGTCACTTGGTGTTCTCGACGCTCCACACGACGGACGCGACGCAGACTATCAATCGCGTCTTGTCGTTCTACCCGCCGCACCAACAAGCGGAAGTTCGCTTTTCCCTGTCGTCGGCCCTACAAGCCGTTGTCTCGCTGCGACTCGTGCCGCGTCAGGACAAGCCGGGCCGCGTGCCGGCGTGCGAGGTATTGATCAATACCGCCGCCGTACGAGATAATATTCGTGATATGACCAAGTCGTTGAACATCCCGGATCTGATCAAAGAAGGCACGATCCAGTACGGCATGCAGAGCTTCGATCAGTCGATCATGGGGTGGTACACGAAGGGCATCATCTCGTACGAGACGGCGGTGTTCTACGCGACGACGCCGAGCGAATTCGCGCTTCGCGTCCAAGGCGTGGCCGGCTCGAGCGACACGTCGTGGGACGCATTTCAGTCAGACGCCAATAGCTGAGTGTTCAAGAAGATCCTGATCGCCAACCGCGGCGAAATCGCGCTGCGGGTGATTCGCGCGTGCAAGGAGTTGGGTGTCCAGACGGTCGCCGTCTACTCGGAGGCCGACCGCGAGTCGCTTCATGTCCGCTTCGCCGATGACGATGTCTGCATCGGTCCGCCGCCCTCCCGGGACTCCTACCTCAAAATCCCGCGCCTGATCGCGGCCGCGGAGATTACTGGCGCGGACGCGATCCATCCCGGCTACGGTTTCCTCGCCGAGAACGCCGAGTTCGCCGAGACGTGTGCGGCGTCGAACATCGCCTTCATCGGCCCGACGGCCGAGCAGATCCGCGTCATGGGCGACAAGTCCGCGGCCCGCACGGCGATGCAGGCCGCCAATGTCCCGATCATCCCTGGGACGCCGGGCCCGGTCGAAGATGTGGACGAAGCGCTCGCGTTCTCCAAGCAAATCGGCTTCCCAGTCATAATTAAGGCCGCGGCCGGCGGCGGCGGCAAAGGGATGCGCGTCGCGCGCGATTCCGATGAGTTCGCGCGTTCATTCCAGCTCGCCCGCTCGGAAGCCCTTTCGGCCTTCGGGTCGGGCGACGTGTACGTGGAGAAGTATCTCGATCGCCCGCGCCACATAGAGTTCCAGATCCTTGGCGACACGCACGGCCACGTGATTCATCTCGGCGAACGTGACTGCTCCGTGCAGCGCCGCCACCAGAAACTGATAGAAGAGGCGCCGAGCCCGGCGGTCAGCCCTGACCTTCGCCAACGCATGGGTGATGCGGCAGTCAAAGGCGCAAAGGCAATTGACTATGTCGGTGCCGGAACGATAGAGATGCTGTTAGATGAAGATGGCTCGTTCTATTTCATGGAGATGAACACCCGCATTCAAGTCGAGCATCCGGTGACCGAGATGCTCACGGGTGTCGATCTCGTCAAAGAACAGATTCGCGTGGCCGCCGGGATGCCGCTGTCGATCTCGACGCTGCCGCCCCTCCGCGGCCATGTGATCGAATGTCGCGTCAACGCCGAAGATCCGGCACGGGGTTTCCAACCGTCGCCGGGACGCATTATCGCATTCCATCCGCCAGGGGGTCCGGGCGTTCGCCTCGACACGCACGTCTACGCGGGCTACACGGTCCCGCCCTACTACGACTCCTTGCTCGCGAAGCTCATCTGTGAGGGTCGCGACCGCGAGGAGGCACGCCGCCGGATGAAAATCGCGCTGGAGAGTTTCATCATCGAGGGCGTGACGACGACGATCCCGTTCCTGGCGCGCGTCATGGACAATCCACGCTTCCGCGCGGGCGAGGTAGACACCAAGTTCCTCGAACGGGAGACCGACCTGTTCAAGGAGCCGTCGTAGGTGCGTCTGGATGTGTTCTTCAAGGTAGGTGAAGTCGCGCCAGCCGATGTCAGCGGTCGCGTAGTCGCCGTGATCGACGTCCTGCGCGCATCGACGACGATCGCGGTCGCGCTGGCGAACGGCGCCAAGACGGTCATTCCGTTCGAGAGCTCGGAGGACGTGATCGTCCGATCCAAG
>Ga0210409_10004749_pt1 | contig 14524 bp, 13 predicted proteins | sample IncBWH17MmetaG_FD_161649 | JGI IMG/M metagenome (GOLD analysis project Ga0210409, IMG submission 161649) | Forest soil microbial communities from Barre Woods Harvard Forest LTER site, Petersham, Massachusetts, United States - Inc-BW-H-17-M | ecosystem: Environmental > Terrestrial > Soil >... | reverse complement strand
GTCGTGATTTCTCGATCGAACCTCCGCCAAACCCGTCACGATCGCTTGCCGACTCCAACTCCTCTACTTCCTTCACCTCATCTATCTCCTTTGCTTTCTTTATCTCCCATCTTCCGTACCTTCTTCCAAGTTCCGTATCCCGCAACTCCTTTGTTTCCCACTCTTACGAAAACTGCCGGGGTGTGTACCAACAATTCCCAAATTGGAACGTTACGGCTCATGCCGAAAAGGAACTCTCATGACTCCAGAAACTTCTAGCTCCACCATCACTGCCACCCTCGTTCTGCCCCATTGTCAGCAGCGCACTCCTAGCGGCCGTCGTTGCCGCATGGCCGTCTCCGATCCGGACTCCGGCCTCTGCTCCAGACATGCCGCTGAGCGCCAGAAAGACCTCGACCAGGCCGATCTCTCCGCCTCCCTCATCGGCGACGTCCAGGAATTCCTCTCCGCCGCCGACATCAACCACTCTCTTGGTGAACTCTATAAGCTCCAGGCCCGTAACAAGATCACTCCTCGCCGCGCCGCCGTCATGGCCTATACCTGCAACCTTCTCCTCCGCACCCTCCCCGCCATCGCCCGGGACAGCGGCCTCCAGCCCCAGCCGAAAGTCCTCGAACTCGACTTTAGCGACTGGCCCGGTCCCACAGACGCCTCTGGCATTAAGGGCCCAGCCTGCTATCGCCGTGCCGTCGAAATGGGTACACTCCCTGACCCCCGAATCCGCGCATCCCAGCAAGCGGCCCCCGCGGCGGAAACAAATCTCCCTCCCGCGCGTCCTAACCGTTGACTGGGGGTGGCGCTATGGCTGGTAACTTCCAACAGGATCTCCGGGGCGGCTTGCGGATGCTAAAGAAGAGCCCGGGCTTCACGTTTGTGGCGGTGCTGTCGCTGGCATTGGGAATCGGCGCGAACACCGCTATCTTCACGATTATCAACGCGGTCTTCCTCCACCCGCTGCCGGTCGAGGAGCCTTCGCGCCTCGCCGAGATGTTCACCCGCGACACGCTGACTGTCGACACCAACGTCAATTTTCAGATCACCCCGACTTCGCTGCCCAATTACGAGGACTATCGCGACCAGAACACCGTTTTCTCCGGACTGGCGCTGGTCACCTTTCCCATCCCCCTGAATTGGGGCGGGCAAGCCGAGCCTCAGCAATTGAACGCCTCGCTGGTGAGCGGGAATTTTTTCGATGTGCTGGGCGTGAAGCCCTATCGCGGGCGCACCTTCATCGCCGATGGCGACAAGAAGATCGGCGGCAACCCCGAAGTGGTCTTGAGCTACAGCCTGTGGACCCAGAAACTCGGTTCCGACGAAAAGTTCATCGGTCGGACCATCAGCCTGAACGGGACACCCTATACCATCGTGGGCATCGCGCCGCCGAGTTTCAAGGGCATCGTGTCGCTCGGACGGCCGGACCTGCTGTGGATCCCCATCACCATGCGCGACTATGTGCTTACCGGACAGCTCAAGGATCTCGAAAACAACCGGCGCTTCCGCTGGACCTCCATTGTTGGTCGCTTGAAACCGCAGGTTGGGATCGCCGAGGCTCGGGCAGCCATGAAAACCGTCGCTTCCGGCCTGGAGAAGGAATATCCGCGCGAAAACAAGGGCCGCACCGTCGAACTCTATCCCCTGAACGAATCCGCGCTGGGGATCAATCAACGCAAGCAGTTTTCGCTCGCCGGCGGGGTGCTTATGGGCGTCGTCGGCCTGGTTCTGCTCATCGCATGCGTCAATCTTGCCAACTTGCTGCTCGCGCAAGCCTCCAGACGCGAGAAAGAGTTGAGCATTCGCGCGGCCATGGGCGCGGGGCGCGCGCGCCTGGTCCGGCAGCTCTTGACCGAAAGCACCGTGCTTTCGCTGCTGGGCGGCCTGGCAGGGCTGCTGGTCGCGTACTGGGGGCGCAGCGTGTTGTGGTCCTTCCGGCCACCATTTCTGGCCGACGGTTCGATCGATCTTTCCTTCGATGCCCGTGTGATGGGATTTACCGTGCTGATTTCCGTGCTGACTGGGCTGCTTTTCGGGATCATCCCGGCCATCAAGGCTTCCGGCACGGACGTCAACGAGGTTTTGAAGACCGGCGGGCGCGGCGGCGCATTGGGGTGGACGCACAACCGGCTGCGTGGCTTGCTGGTAATCTCAGAAATTGCGCTGGCCCTCGTGGCCCTCGTTGGCTCGGGACTCTTTCTGCGCAGCATGCAGAACGCGCAGCAATACAATCCCGGCTTTGAGTCACAGAACCTGTTTCAAATGTTCTTTGACCTTGGCGCCTTGCGTTACGACGAGAATCATGGACAGCAGTTCTTCCGCGACGTGATCGAGCGCGCGAAAACGGTCCCTGGCGTGGTGAACGCTTCAGTGTCCGCGAACGGCGTCTTCGGCGGCGGCATCTCAGCCACGGTCTTTCGCGAAGGAGAACAGACAGACCCGAATAACCGCGGAACGCTTGTAAATCTTGACGAAGTGACGCCCGGCCATTTCGACACCATGCGCATCCCGTTCTTGGGCGGCCGTGACTTTACCGACTTTGACCGTGAGAACACCACGCCCGTCGTCGTCATAAATCAGGCGATGGCCAATCTCCTCTGGCCGGGCCAGGAGGCGCTCGGGAAACGGTTCGCGGTCGTGCAGGAACCAAACCTGCTCCAGGTTATTGGAGTAGTTGGGACCACCGTTGTTGGCCAAATCGGCGAAGATCCCCAGCCAATCGCCTATTTTCCCATGCGTCAGCGATACTCGCCTTTTGCGACGGTCGTGGTGCGGACGACGGGGAACCCCGAAGCGCTTCTCGGAACTGTACGCACGCAGGTGCAGCAGATTGATAGAAATTTGGCATTCACCAACGGCCAGACGGTGCAGCAGCTTCTGGGGCAGGGGTTGTGGCCCGCACGCATGGGCGCTGCGTTGCTTGGCTTATTTGGCGCGCTCGCGCTGATTCTCGCGTCGATTGGAATTTATGGCGTGCTGGCGTATTCCGTGGCTCAACGAACCAGCGAAATTGGATTGCGCATGGCGCTTGGTGCGCAACCTCGGCAAGTGCTCGGGCTTGTGCTCAGGCAAGGCATGCTCCTGGCGCTGATCGGCGCGGCCGTGGGCATAGTGGTGGCTTTACCGGTCGCCCGCATGGCCGGGGGCCTGCTTTACGGCGTTAGTGCGACAGATCCGCTCACCTATGCGGGCATCACTCTGTTGCTGATGGGCGTCGCGCTCCTGGCCTGCTACCTTCCCGCGCGGCGCGCCACCCGCATCGATCCGCTGGTCGCGTTGCGTGTGGATTAGTTTCCGTTCCGTTGGATCGGCGGATTCCTGAGCCGTGAGGACGAACAAACTGTTGCGCACTTGGTATGAAGGTCGTCGGGTTAACTGCCAATTAGCGCTCGCCGTTCTAGATGGAAACTCGCGGCCAAGTTTTTTTTCGCCGCGTTTTGATTGACATGCGGCGCTAACCAGCATACCGTTCGGCACCGATGAATTTTTTTGCCGGGTGCCGATGAAGAACAAATTCCTCGTGGCGGCCGTTGTCGCCGCAACGATTGCAGTCGTTGCATCGCTGCTCGCGGGCGCTCAAATCTTGTCGCTGCCGGCCGCTCTCCCGGCGATTCTGCGCTGGCTCGCCGTTTTTTTCATCGCCGCGTATGCCACTTCGCGTCGATCGCTGACGGCTTGGATTTTCGTCGGGCTTCTTGCCGGCGCGGAATTTGGCCACGATTGGCCTTCCGTCGCTGTCAACTTGCAAGTCCTCGGCACGATTTTCCTTCGCCTCATCAAAGTCATCATCGCGCCACTGCTTTTCGGCGTTCTCGTTGTCGGCATCGCGGGCCCCTCCGACTTGAAAAAAGTCGGACGGCTCGGCATCAAGTCGCTTATCTATTTTGAAATCGTTTCGACGCTTGCAATGCTGGTCGGCTATGCGGCAATTCATATCAGCCGCGCCGGCGAAGGCGTCCACTTGCCGGCGGCGTCGACGGCACAATCGCTGAATGTTTCGCCGCACACCGCGACGCAACTCATCACGGACATTTTCCCGGAGAACATTGCGAAATCGGTCGCTGAAGGCCAAACGTTGCAAATCGTGGTGTTCAGCGTTCTTTTTGGGATGGGGCTGATTCTGGTTCCTGAAGTAAAACGCCGGCCGATGCTCATTTTCGCGGAGAGCCTTTCGGAAACGATGTTCAAGTTTACGAACCTGGTGATGTACGCCGCGCCGCTCGGCGTATTTGGTGCGGTGTCTTACACCGTGGGGCATTTGGGATTGGGAGTGCTGCTGCCGCTACTGAAATTGGTGGCGACGATGTACGTCGCGCTCGTTTTTTTTACCGTGTGCGTTCTGCTGCCCATCTTGTTGTGGGCCCACGTTCCGCTCAAGCGCTTCATTCAAATCGCCGCCGAGCCTGTCACTCTCGGATTTGCGACTGCTAGCTCGGAAGCGACTCTTCCCAGCGCGATCGAACAGATGGAAAAATTCGGAGTGCCGCGCGAAATCGTCGGATTCGTTCTTCCCGCCGGCTATAGCTTCAATATGGATGGCGCGAGCCTCTATCAATCGCTGGGGCTGTTTTTTGTAGTGCAGGCCGCGGGACTGCATCTGAGCATCGGCCAGCAAGTCATGATGATTCTGACGCTGCTGATCAGCAGCAAAGGAACGGCGGGCGTGGCGCGCGCTTCCTTCCTGATTGTTTTTGGCGCGGCGACTTCGTTTCACCTGCCGATGGAGCCATTGTTTCTTCTCTTTGCGATCGATCAGTTGATGGATATGGGGCGGACTGCGGTCACGGTTCTCGGGAATTGCGTGGCTTGCGTGGTGATTGCGAGATGGGAAGGTGAATTTCCTCCGAAGGCTGTCACCTCGAGCTAGGAATTGCTCACCATTCGAATCGAGTAGGAACGCACTATCGAGTAGCGAGTGTTGTATATTGCCTTCCGCACGGCTAGGAGGGAAATCCCATGGAACTGTGGTCACGGCGTAAATTTTTCCTGACTTCGCTGGCGGGGAGCGCGGTTGCCAGCGCGGGCAAACTGTTTGGGCGGACGCCGCCGAACGGCGGCGATGCGCCTGCTCTTGCTGGCTTGGTGCCGGCAGCGCAGGGGAAGCGGCCGCTGATTATTTCCAGCGCGAATGGACTGCACGCGCTGGGCGCGGGCATGGACATTCTCAAGAAGGGAGGCGACACGCTGGATGCCGTCGTTGCAGCGGTGAGCATAGTTGAGGACGATCCGAACGACGACTCGGTGGGTTATGGCGGGCTGCCTAACGAAGAAGGGGAAGTGGAGCTGGATGCCAGCGTGATGCACGGGCCGACGCATCGCGCGGGGTCGGTGGCGAGCGTGCGGCGGATCAAAAATGTTTCGCGGCTCGCAAAGACGGTGATGGAAAAGACCAATCACGTGATGATTGTGGGAGACGGGGCTAGGCGCTTTGCGGTGGCGGAGGGATTCGAGGAGATGAATCTCCTTACTGAGCACTCGCGGAAAATCTGGCTGGCTTGGAAAGCTGCGTCTTCGATGAATTGGCGGCCGGGAATCGATTCGCCGGAATGGAAAGAACACATTTCGGCAATCTTTGATGGAGATAAAGAGCAGATTGCCTATGCCGAGCGGGTGATCGCACATCCGCCGACGGGAACGATTCCTTGCATCGCGGTGGATGCGAAAGGGGACATTTCCGCGACGACGACGACTTCCGGCTTGTCGTGGAAGATTCCGGGCCGCGTGGGGGATTCGCCGATCATCGGGGCGGGCTGCTGCGTGGATAATGAAGTGGGAGCGGCGGGATCGACCGGGAAAGGCGAAGAAAATATCAAGGTTTCCGGCGGGCACACGATTGTTGAAATGATGAGGCGCGGGAAGGCACCTGAGGAGGCGTGCCTTGAGGCGCTGGCGCGCATCGCGCGCAATTACAACAACGACAAAAAGAGACTCTCGACTTTTCATATTTTTTTCTATGCGCTGAACAAAGACGGCGTCCACGGAGCGGCTTCGCTGTGGAGGAATCATTACGAGGAAAAGCAGCACTCAGTGTACGCGGTTCACGACGGCACAGAAGCGCGGCTCGCCGAATGCAAACCATTTTTCGATGAAATTAATACTCATGGATAAGGCGCGCGGATAAAATAGGTTCATGGACCGAGCCAACATTCTGATCATTGGCGGCGGCGTGATCGGATGCGCGATCGCCGAGGCCGTTTCCAAGAGATGGCAGGACGTTTTTCTGGTCGAGCAATTCCCGAAGGTGGGAATGGCGACCAGCACGCGCAACAGCGGCGTGAATCATTCCGGGATCTACTATCCGAAAAATTCGCTGAAGGCAAAACTGTGCGTAGAAGGCAACCGGCTCTTATATGAATTTTGCGCGAAGCACAAAGTTCCCTTTCGTCATTGCGGGAAGATTGTCGTGGCCGCCGATGCGCATCAGGAGAGCGAACTGGCGGCGCTGAAAAAACGCGGCGAAGATAACGGGGTGGAAGGGCTGCGGTTGATCGGCGCGGATGAAATTCGCAAGAAAGAGCCACACATTAAGGGCGTTGCGGCACTGGATGTGCCTTCGACGGGCATCGTCTCGGCGGAAGAATTGGTTCATGCGTATGCGCGGGTGGCGACGAATCAGGGAGCGAATATTGTTACGTTCGCGCAGGTCACTTCGCTGGAGCCTGCCGGTGAAACCATACGCGTGGGATTGCGAATCGGCGATGAGGTAGACGCGCAAAACGAAACGATTGAGGCGCGTTGCGTCATTAATGCTGCGGGGCTTTTTGCGGATGAAGTGGCGGCGATGCTGGGGAATCACTCGTGGAAGATTTACCCGGTGCGCGGCGAGTACTGCGAAGTGCGCGGGCCGCGTTCGTCGCTGATCAACAATCTAGTTTATCCGCTACCGCACTCGGACGGGCTCAGCCTGGGAGTGCATTTCACGAAGACGCTGTGGGGAACGTTTCTGCTGGGGCCGACGGCGACGTACGTCGAAGGGAAAGACAATTACGAGAAAAACCGATTGCCGATTGCCGATTTTGCCGAGAGCGCGAAACATTTGTTGCCGGAAATTGAGGAGAAGGACCTACAGCTTGGATATTCGGGGCTGCGGCCGAAGCTTGCCGCTCCGGACCACAAGGGGATTGTTGATTTCGTGATTACGCGGGATCCCAAGGTGCCGCAGGCGATTCACCTGGTGGGGATGGAGTCACCGGGGCTAACGGCGGCGCCTGCGGTAGCTGAGCATGTCGCAAAAATGGTTGGGGAAGTGCTTACCTAAGGTTATTCGACGACAATACGCACAAACTTCTTCTTACCGGCACGGAGGAGAAAGTCTGCAGGTTTGCCGAGGTCGACTTCCGCGCGGGGATCTACGATGGTCACGCTGTCAATTTCCACAGCCTTTTGTTTAATTAGGCGCTCGGCCTCGCTACGTGACGGAGCAAGGTCGCATATAAAAAGAAGAGTAGAGACTCGCGTCGGCCTGCCCCGAGCCAGTTTTCTTATGGCCGGTTCTTCCGGCGCCTGGCGGTCGCGGAAGACGTGCTGGAAGTATTCGGCAGCTTTGCGACCCGCAGTTTCGCCATGAAAACTGGCAACAATCTCTTGGGCAAGATTCATCTTGATGTCCATCGGATGCTCATTGCCCACCTCAGCTTGTAGCTTCAATGCGTCGACTTCACTCTTTCCATGATCAGTTAACAACATCATGTAATCCCAGATCAATCGGTCGGGAATCGACATCAACTTTCCGAACATTTCGCTTGGGGTTTCGTTAATCCCGACGTAGTTCCCAAGACTCTTGGACATTTTCTGCTGACCGTCCAGGCCAACGAGAATCGGCATCGTCAGAACGGCTTGTGACTCTTGGTTATATGCGCGCTGGATTTCTCGACCAACTAGGAGATTAAATTTCTGTTCTGTGGCACCGAGCTCAACGTCCGCTTCAAGCTTAACCGAATCATAAGCCTGAAGCAGTGGATATAAGAGCTCATGGATTGAAATAGTTTGTGGGCCCCTTGATTGAGTAGGTTCTGGGGAGATGATTCTTGGTAGGTCCGTTTCAGACTCAGTTTCACTATGCACCGGTGGCCGCAATAACTCTGACTTCCAAATGGTTTTTTGTTCAAGGAGAAGCCGAGAACGGAAGTCCTCTCGTTCAAGCATTCTTGCAAGGCTGTAGTGCGAGCAGAGCTTGATTAGTCTTTGACCGGTGAGTTTACCAAGCCATTCGCTGTTGTAACGAACTTCTGTCCTCTCGGGGTCGAGAATCTTAAATACCTGCTCCAAGTAAGTCTTAGCATTGGCCTTGATTTTTTCAGGCTTGAGCGATGGACGAGTCTTAGATTGTCCTGTAGGGTCACCGACACTTGCCGTGAAGTCGCCTACCAGGAAGATGGCGGTGTGCCCCATGTCCTGGAAATGTTTTAGCTTGCGGATCACAACCGCGTGCCCGAGGTGGATATCGGGCGCTGTAGGATCTACACCTAGTTTTACCCGAAGGGGTTTCTTCAACTCAAATGATCGTTGAAGCTTATTTCGAAGGGAGTCTCGTGGATGTAACAAAGGCGATCGAAAGCTTGAGTCAGCTGGAATGATTTCTGCAGCTCCTTTGCTTAGATAGGCTAGTTGATCTTCGACGGGCTTAAATTTGTTTTCGGTCATCTCGAGTTTTCGTTTAGACTGCGAATTACGTCTTGAACCTTATTTTACGCTGAGATCCGTCAGGCATCCTTATCGGGCCCGCAGAATGACAGATCTTTACAGTTTACGATGAGCGCAGCACGCGGCGGCCGGCGATTTTGAATTCTCCTTCCAGGACGATTTTGACAGCTTGGGAATAGATGCGGTGCTCTTCTTTCAGAATTTTTTCGGAGAGCGAGGCCTCGGTGTCTCTATCAAGCACTGGAACGGTGGCTTGCAAAATGATGGGGCCGGCGTCGAGATTTTCATCGACGAAGTGAACGGTGCAGCCGGCGAATTTCACGCCGTACTCGAGGGCCTGGCGCTGGGATTCGAGGCCTGGGAAGGAGGGGAGGAGCGAGGGGTGAATGTTCAGGATTCGGTTGGGATATTTTGCGACAAAAAACGGAGAGAGCAGGCGCATGTATCCGGCAAGGCAGATGAGGTCGACTTTGTGCTCGTCCAGAACGGCGGCGACCTGCCGGTCGTACACTTCCCGCTCCAGTCCTTTCGAGGGAATCACGTGCGTTCGAATGCTCCGCGCGTTGGCTCGCTCGATGCCGGGTGCGCCTTCGCGATTGCTGATGACGACGGCGATTTCCGCGTTCGGGATTCTTCCCGCCGCGACGCTTTCCGCGAGGGCTTCGAAATTCGAGCCGCGCCCGCTTAAGAGCACGCCTATGCGCTTGGTCATAAACAAAAAACGTTAACACAGTTTTAGCGGGAGTCGAAATGCAGATGCATCGAGGCTAGGCGGAGCTAGGGCGGGTTTTGAAGTAGGAAATTACAAAGAGAAGGCCGAGCAAAAGGTCCGCGCCCGCAAAGACCAGGTCCGACTTGTGCATTCGGCCTTGCGAGACGAGGACAATTACTGCTCCGCCCCAACTGACCTTTTCGAGGATGGAAGGAATCATGAGAGGCCGAAAGCGCGCTGGGTCTGTGGCGATGATGATAAAGGCGACCTGCCAGGCGAGGGCGACTCCCACGAATCCATAGAAAAATCCGGGATGCGTAATGGGAGGAGGATCGTTGCGCCCGATTGCGTCGAACAAAAAGTAGAGCGGCGTGAGGACCAGAAAGCCCCAGATGCCGGCGACCTTAAATGCAATTTTCGCAAATCTCATGGATTCCTCGCGGAGTTCATGTGACGGATTTGCCGTGGAATTTGCTGAGGCCGAAAGCGAGGAGCAGGACGTTGAAGAAAACCAGCCCGACGACCACGGCCAACAAGGGGAGATGCGGGTATTGCGGGACCATGGTGCCGCGGAGACCTTCGCTGGCGTAAACCAGTGGATTTACGAGCACGGCTTTCTGAAGGATGGGGAATTTTTCGAGCGCGCTCCAGGGATAGTACGTGCAGCCGAAGAAAATCATGGGCGCGACGACGAGGCTGAACATCAAGCCGATGTGCGTCTGCTGCATGCTGCAGCCGAGGGCGAGGCCTCCGGTGGCCGAGAAAAGAGCGACCAGCAAGGCCACAACCGCAAAAAGCAGGGGATGAGTGATGTTTAACCCCACGCCGGGGCGGAGCAATAGCCAAGCCGCGGGGATGACCATGAAGCCTGCGGCGAGGGCTTGCAGCGTTCCAGCGACAACTTTTTCGATCGCCAGCCAGGAAATTTCCATGGGTGCGAGCAGCCGGTCTTCGATCTCGCGCGTGAATTGAAACTCGGCGATCAAAGGCATGGCGACGGCCCAAATGCCGGTGCCGACCATGCAGATAGCCATGATTCCGGGGAGCAGGAGACCCTTGTAAGAGGCGGGCATGTAGCCGCTGCCGACCATGACGCGGCCGAAGATGAAGACGAACATCAGCGGCTGCAAAAAAGTTTGAAAGAGCAGCGCTACGAAATTGCGGCGGGCGACATGGGCGTCGCGCGCGAGCATGGCGAAAAAAGCTTTCCAGTTCATTCGCGCAAGCTCCTTCCGGTATGGTGCAGAAAAAGATTTTCGAGGCTGGGCTCGGAAATATGCACGTCGCAGAGTTCGACGCCGGCGTTGGCGGCGAGATTGGCGACTTCCGCAATCAACGAACCGCTGCGATCGGCGTAGAGATCGGCGCCGTTGCCGTCGGTGGCGCGAACTTCCCGGACGCCAGACAGGCCCTGGAGACGCTGAAGAAGTTCCGGAGAATGAACGCCGAAGCGAAGCCGCAACAAATAGCCGCCGGGAACGGAAGCTTTCAGCTCCTGCGGAGTTCCCAAAGCAATGACGCGGCCGTGATCGATGATGGCGAGGCGTTTGCAGAGCGCGTCGGCTTCTTCCATGTTGTGAGTGGTCAGCAGAATCGTTTTCCCGCTCTGGTTGTATTCGCGGACGATTTCCCAGAGGAGCAGGCGGGTTTGCGGGTCCAGGCCGGCGCTGGGCTCGTCGAGGAAAAGAACCTGCGGGTCGTGCATCATGGCGCGAGCGATGGAGAGGCGCTGCATCATGCCGCCGGAGAAGCCGCGGACCATTTGGTCGGCGCGATCGGTGAGCTTGAAGCGCTCGAGGAGCGATTCGGCGCGTTTGGCGCGTTCATGAGAGGACAGGCCAAAATACGCCCCGTGAAAGGTAAGGATTTCGCGCGCAGTCAGAGAAAAATCCAGATTGGGGCGCTGGGCTACGACGCCGATCAGGCGTTTGACGGCGACTTGCGTTTGCCAGACGTCGTGCTCGCCGATGAAGGCCTGGCCGCTGGTAGGGCGAACGCGGGTGGTGAGAACGCCGACGGTGGTGGACTTGCCGGCGCCGTTGGGCCCGAGGAGGCAGAAAATTTCGCCGGGCAAAATGTCAAGGGAGATGCCGTCGAGCGCGACGATTTCCGGCTTGGGCTGCTTGCCTTTAGCTTTGGGCTTTGGCGGGCCAAAGGAGAAACCGCCCGTGCCGGCGGCCACGGGTGGAGCGGAGGTAAAGACCTTGCGAAGGTCAACGGTCCGAATGCCGGCTACCATGCTGGAGATGCCTCTCGGAAGTGCTCAAGAAATGCGACTAGGGACGAACGACTTGAGCTCGTGCTGCCAATGGTTTAAAGTACGCATGCGATGATTCCAGAGTATCGGGACAGATGTCAATTTCCAGGGGAATGGGTCTCCGGTAATCCGACTTACGTGGCAGGTCTCAGACAGGCATCGACATCCCTGCGTCTCGGCCATCCCCACAACACGTTCGAATTGTTAGATACCCCACAGACAGTATTCCTTCTTCGGAGTTAGATTCGGTTTGAGGATTCACTTGGCTGCGATGGTCAAAAAACTCAAAAATGTAAAGGCGCACGTTTTCGATGCGCAAGCTTTTCTCGACTCGGCCGGGGTGGCAAGAAAAGTTAAAGAATTTAAGAAGGCGGTGCTCGTCTACTCTCAAGGCGACGCCGCTGACAGCGTAATGTACTTACAAGAAGGCAGCGTGAAGCTGACCGTGATTAGTGAAGGCGGCAAGGAAGCGGTCATCGCCATATTGGGGCCAGGCGACTTCTTTGGTGAAGGTTGCCTGGCAGGCCAGTCCGTTCGCATGGGGACGGCCACGGCCATTGCTCCAAGCACAGTGCTAGTCATCGAGAAGAGAGAAATGTTCAAGGTGCTTCACGAGCAGCATGAGCTTTCTGACCGGTTCATCAGTTTCATGCTGGCACGGAACATTCGAATCGAGGAGGACTTGGTCGATCAGCTATTCAACTCCAGCGAGAAGCGGCTCGCCCGCACTCTTCTATTGCTTGCCCGTTACGGCAAGGAAGACCAGCCTCACGGGGTACTCCCCAGAGTATCGCAAGAAACGTTGGCGGAAATGATCGGTGCCACGCGCTCACGGGTCAATTTCTTTATGAATAAATTCAGGAAGCTCGGTTTCATCAAGTACAACGGCGGGCTTCAGATTAACACTTCTCTCTTGAGTGTCGTGCTGCATGAATAAGGTAGGTTAGACGCTGCACCAAGATATGGGATCGCGCCCGATTAGTGCGCTTACCCGACAGGGGCAAGAATTGCTATCGCAATCCGAGGTCATCCTCGAACTGTTGAATGACGCCGTAGCACTCACACGCGGAGGTCTGAAGTTTCCTGCGGTTCAAAACCTTCACTGAACCTCGCACGTATTCTATGATTCCCTTTTTTTGCAGTACAGAGGCTGCCAAGCTCACAGTGGACCGGTCAGTACCCATCATGGTCGCAATGAAATCATGGGTGATCGGAAGCACTGCCAAATTCACCCTATCCTGAGTCATTAGCAGCCACCTCGAGAGACGCTGCTGTATGTCGTGCAGCCGATTGCATGCCGCGGTCTGTGCGACCTGCATTCCTTGAAGCCCCGTATGCCTGTTCAATATCACCTGCAACTGCGGGGCCGACCGCAAAATGCGTTCCAGGGCATTGCCCATCATTCGGAAGCCATCGCCGGCGATTTGGATAATTTCACGCACTGAACTTCGGCTCAAGCCGGCTGCCAATCCTGCCCCAACGTAGCCCTCGTTACCCACTACACCCACTTCCACGGTTCGGCCGTCTTTGGTCACTACAACTTGAGAAACCATTCCACGGTTCGGGAAATAGACGAATTCGATCTTTTGCGCCGGCTCATGAAGGCTGAGATGATGCGGCAGTTCGATATACGTCAAGTCAGGACGCATCAATTCGTATTCATTTTCGGGCATTGCCAACAGGACTCTGTTGCTTACTTGTTTTCCTTCGGCGTTGGTCCGTTGTCCTGCCGGTGCAACTCGAAAGTTTTTCTCGCTCATGCTAATCCTGAAGGGCACCGGAGTGCCTTGCATTCCTTGGGTGAAACTTCATTGGCTCTGAGATTCCATGTCAATTCAACCAAAAGAGGGGTCTAACAATCTGTGCCTAATGGGACATCGCTCAAAACCAAAGCAGAGCGCATGGTGCGCCAGATCGACGTTCCTTGGCCGGGGAATCCGGTACTCTCACTTAAACTGCCGCACTCCAAAAATTTCTCACTTTCGCGATAGAATGCCAGCCTCATCGTTAGAAGGCTCTTCTTGGAGAACCCGAACAATGGCGAATCTTGATAGGAATTTTGGAAAAGCATCGATGGCGGCCGCGCTGTTGGCGTTGCTGGCTCTTGGGGCGATTAGGACCGTTGCGCAGCAGACCGGCCCGCGCGACCCGGCGGAACCCGCGCAGGGGAAGCCGCAGCCGAAGATTTTGCCCCGGCCGGCGGGCGCAATCACGCGACAGAGCGTGGATGAAAAAACGATGCGGGCGTTGATTCACGAACAAGTCAGTTGCGGGACGCGCCTCACGCTTTCCTCGTGGACCGATCCGAAGCGCGGAGCCGGCTGCGGGCGAGACTTCATCGTGGCGCGATTCAATGCGATTGCCAAGGAGTCGGGAGGAAAGCTGCAAGTCGTGGTGGATAAGTTCGAGATGACGTCCGAGCGGACCGGAGAAAAACCAGTGCACCTGGAAAATGTGTACGGAATTCTGCCGGGCTCGGATCCCAAGCTGGCCAAAACGATTTTCATCGTCGTCGGTGACTTTGACTCTCGGCCTTCCAACGTGATGGATCCCGAGGCAGACGCACCCGGAGCAGACGACGATGCTTCCGGGACAGCAGTCAGCCTGGAGTCAGCGCGGCTTCTGAGCAAAGCGGCGGCCGCCGGGCATGGCGGACGCGCGACAATTTTGTTTGGCGCGCTTTCCGGAGAAGAACAGGGACTGCTCGGTAGCTATCATTTGCTCGAATGGTTGAAACAGCAGGGCTATACGGTAGGAGCAATGCTGGACAACGATATCGTGGGTGCGGACACGGCGCCCGGCGGACCGCACCGGGTGCGCGTCTTCTCCGGAAACGGAGAAATCGAAGATTGCGACTCGCCTGCGCGCGAATTGGCGCGAACGATTGAGGAGATCGATGGCCGCTCTGCAATTCGAATGAT
>Ga0210409_10004747_pt1 | contig 14528 bp, 7 predicted proteins | sample IncBWH17MmetaG_FD_161649 | JGI IMG/M metagenome (GOLD analysis project Ga0210409, IMG submission 161649) | Forest soil microbial communities from Barre Woods Harvard Forest LTER site, Petersham, Massachusetts, United States - Inc-BW-H-17-M | ecosystem: Environmental > Terrestrial > Soil >... | reverse complement strand
TTTTGGAAGGCTTTGATGGCAGCAATGGTCGTGGGGCCACACTTGCCATCCACCTTCAAACCGGCCTTGGCCAGCTTGTTCAAGGCCGTCTGCGTAGAGGTCACGTCGTCCGGCTTGTTCTTGCCGCCCTGCCCAACTGACGCCGTGATGGAAAAGCCCTTCGACGCGGATGCACCCCCGGTTTGGCCAGCCGCTCCTGCGGTTGGTTGTGAGGAGGCCCCGGCATCCGCCGGCTGGCTGCCGGTTGACGGACCGCCGGAGGCGGCGCCCGCTGGTTTCTGTTGCGCCGTTCCGGTGTCATCATCGTCACCACCCGCAGACTCATCGCCCACCTTTACGCCGTACTTCTTGCCGGTGAAACTCTTGAGCGCAGCCTGGATTTTTTGCGCCAGCCCTGATACTTTATCTTCCAGCGCCAGGACCAGTTTGCCCTGCTCAAAATGGCAAGTGCCGGGCTTCAGAAAATGTTTGCCGCCGGTGGCCTTGGTGACATCCTCCTTGTGCTTGGGGGTGATTTTCCTGGCAATATGCACACCCCACACCGGCTTCGCCTCGCAGACAACGAACTCGAAGGACAGGTCTTTCGAACCCTTTAATTTCGCAAGCGCGGCTGTCAGTTGTGCCTTAAAATCTCCCATTTCCTTGTCGTCCTTGTCGCCCTTGTCGTCCTTGTCGTCGTCACCCTTGTCCTTGTCGTCCTTTTCTTTTTGCTTGTCCGCACCGGCTTGCTTTTTGGCATCCGCTTCGGCATTTTTCCGATCCGCATCGGCGGCAGCGGTAACATCCTTGAGATGTTTGAGGACCGTGGCGTTGGCGGCGGCTTCCTTAACTTTTTGCATGCTGGCCGCAAGCTTGCTGATCAAAGCTGCGGCCTGGGCCAATTCCTCGTGGGCCTTGTCATCGAGCTTCTCGAAAGCGGCCAGTGCCTTCTGCAGGCCGTTGTCCTTGAGTTTGAACTTGATTACGTGGGCTTTCCAGGCGGCTTCAGTCAATATTTTTGGGTCCATAGTCAGTTAATCAGGTTTGAGATTTTCGTCGTGTAACTTTTCATTGTCGATCTGCCTCTAAGGTTCTTAAGAAAGATTTGGTTTTCACTTGGTTTGCGGCCTGTGTTTTCGTCGTCACCGCATCAACCTTCACCTCTCAGTGCGCTGTTCCGTGGCAAAAAGTCTCAGCCAATTGAGAACATGTTTTTGTTTGGTATTGGCCCGCCCCGCACTTCCTTGAAATCTGGGGCGGTGTGGGACCTGGCGACAGGTGACCCAATCGGTGAACCAATTCTGGGACGCACAGACCGGGCTTCCGCTCATGGACTGGATCCAACACAGGGACACCGTTCAAACTGTGCAGTTCGATCCGACCGACCGCCGGTTGGTCACGCGCGATCAAACCGGCTTTCGACTCTGTGAAACTGAGACGGGCGAAGCCATCAGGGTGCACTACGCCAGCCCGGTCACCGGCGGCGTAGGCCTGAACTCGCCAACCATGCGCGATACATTCTCGTCAGACGGGCGGCGCGTGTTCCCGGCGGCGTTCGGCTCGAAGGACTATTACGAGGTCCGGGTGAAACGGTATCTGGCCGAGCTTCATTAACGCAGCCTGAAAAACTGCTTCGAATTGCCCGTTGGAGTGACAATGAACGTCGTTCCGGTCGGCACTGGACTCACATCAGCCCATCCACCAGCGGGCGAGGCGGACTGTTGCAGGATGCCCGCCCCGGTCCAACTGATCTTGATCGTGCCGTCGGCCTGCTTTGCAGCCGCCAGCGGGCCGAGCTTGGCGGATCCGGAACCCGGGCCGGACAGCAGGGCATTGTCATAGAAACCTTCGACAATGTTGTTCCCATTGTTCCCGTAGTTGACATAGGTGCCGGCGCCAAAAACGATGCCATTGGTAAAGGGGAAAGGTGCCGCGCCTCCCTGGATGCCGTCCACGTAAAGCTTAGCGGTAATCCCGTTGACTTCCACCTTCAGATGGTGGTTGCCTAAATCATTAAGCGCGGCGATGTCCAGGGCGGTCATCCCGATCCCACCGCCGGGCAAAGGCGTATCGTTGGTCGAACCAATCACGTCGTTGTACTGCCAGCCTCCCGCAGTGCCGTCGTGCGTGTCATAGTCGTTGAAAAAGACGTAGTTAGTGGTCGGATCTTTCACCCAAACTCCGGTCCGTTCTTTGACCGATGTGCCTCCCACAAGAACATACTGCATTTTGACTCGATCGATTTCAAAGCTCACCGGCGACGTCACGCTGGCGATCACCGAGGTGGTCAATAAGAGCGCAAACCCAGGCCAATCAGCACTGGCACAGGTGATCGCCATCTCGACCTGGTTATTCGTGATAAAGACCCCTGAATTGTTGGTGGTTGTGCCGCCCGCCACCAGCGGTGTGGCGTCCAGTGTCCAGTTATTGGAGTTGATATTGGTGGTCGAAAAAGTATCGCTGAACCAGGGCACGGACGGTGTCACCACGGTGACAGCCACGCCGCTGTTCACCGGCACGGATTGATTGTTGGTGATGACAAACGAAGTCTGGCCGACTCCAACAGCCATGACATTGAATGCCTGCAGGTTCGTTCCGCCCGCCGGAAACTGAAGTGTCAACGCGCCATTGACCGCCCCCTGAGGGATCGCCACGTTGGGGTTCTGGCTCGTGATAGTCACTGCGATAGTTGTGCTGCGCAGTTGTGGTGCGGTGATCGTGACGACGTTCGTATTGACTCCAAGTGGCGTCTCAATCTCGGTTGGGGTCACAGTGATGGGCGGCAGAATGTTTTGTACCTGGACGTTGTCAAACACCCCGTTGACGGAATCCCCAACGGCACGCGCGTAGGCCCCGAGTTCAAAGTGGATTCCTGCCGTCACCGGGAAGCTGAACTTGCCTCCGGATTGCCCGTCCAGAAAGACTTCCACCCGGCTGCCATCGGCTACCAGCTTGATATGATGCGCGTTGGTATCGTTGAGAGACGAGAATTGCGTAATGGCGGTGCCGCTGCCGGTTGGCGACCCCGGGTTGACGTTTACCTCCCAACCCGTTTCACCCAGATCCTGGCCAAAAAACACGAACTTCGAATGGTCCGCGGTAGTAATGAATACGCCGGTCCTGGCGCCAGTGCTCGGTGAGAGGGTTACACTGCTGGTCGGATCAATGGAAACCCGGTCCACATCGAAGACGAGCGGAAGTTGGGTGGTTGCCGTAAAGGGTTGTGTCGTGTCGAGCGCAATACCCGGCCAGTAGGGCACTTGATCGTCACTTCCGCTGATAACCAGCGTGCCGTTGGTCTGGCTCACGCTAAATGTCCCCACCCCCGTAGGTTCGAAGCCATTCGTGTCCACCTGCCACTTGTTAGTGTCAATGGTCGTGGCCGAAAAGTCATCGGTCAATCGAACCCCGGCGCCCAGGAGCACCACGACGCTCAGCGAATTGGCTGTTCCCATGCCGATGTCGTTTGTCATCGAGAAGATGGCTCCGCCGACTCCCGCTGATTTTATAGGCAGAGTCTGAACATTAGTCGCCCCGGTGGCGAAGGTGAGCACCAAGCTCCCGCTCACCGGCCCTGGAAATGCCACACCAGGTGTGTCACTCGTGACCGTAACGTGCACGTCCTGGCCTTTGTTGGCTCCCGGCGGAATCCGCACGACGACATTCGAGGCGGATTGACCTGAGAGGATTGTCACCGCGCTCGGGGAGAAGGCCTCCAGTCCCACCGTTTCTGCTACGACATTGGAAAAAGTGGTATCCGCAATATCGTTGTTAGCCCGCGCCAGGCTCCCGAGCGCGAAGGCGACCTTATTAAACGGGAACGGCACGCTCACACCAAAAGCGCCGTCCAAATACAGCTTTGCCGACGTTCCATCGCACACCGCGTTCATCGTGTGCAATCCACCGTCCAGGTAGGGCGATCCAGCCGCGTCGAACGCATTGATGGCCGTCCCGCTTCCCGTTGGCACGTCACCGCTCAGTCCGATCTTTCGGTTGTACTCCCATTGGGTTTCACCCACGTCTTCCGCGAACAGGACAAAGTAGGTTCCGGTCGAGTCCAGAATCCACAGCGCGGTGCGGTGCGCCGTGCCCGAGCCGTTCTCGCTCACCCGGTCCACTGAAAACGACACGTTCGTTTCGAGATTAACCGAGTAGTTGGTGGCTACCTGAAGCGATCCTCCCGCCCACCATTGCTCTGTCGTGGTGCCGGTGATCTCCACCACTCCATTGGACACTATCGGCACTATGGTGCCCGTCCCTCCTTCCAGCGTGCGGGATCCAACAATCCACTTGTTCGTATTCAAAGGGCCCGAAAAATCTTCTGAAAAGACCACGTTGGTTACCTGAGCTGATGCTTTCGAGGGGACCATCGATCCCGCCAGCACGAGCAATAAAAACAGGGATTGATTCGTTATTTTCATGACTCTGGTTTGTTTGCTTTTGGTTTTCAGATGAACTGGAGCCGCCGTGCAATGGCCTGGTTAAGCGTTGCCCTACGCTTGGAATCCGTGCCAAAAGCCGGAGGAAGCATGCAAAAAAAGGGCCGCAAAGCTTCGCGCCCAGTTTTCATCGGAGACTTCTTAACCATGGCCTGATTTTGTTCAAAGTCAAGTTCGGGCTTGGAGCAGGCGTTCGGGAGTTTGCGCCAAGAGGTTTGTTGCTGGCGACGAAGAGGAAAAGGGTTGGCCTGATACTCGCCAGCCCTGCCTTATTTGTGGGTTGATTCAAATTCGGCTTCTTCCCTCTTTCGTTTTTACCGTGCCATTTTGGGACCTTAACTCGAAGAGATGGTAGCGGATCAGGCAACCACAGAGCTCGCGGCCGGTGTCGCGGGAGAAGAATTACTACCAAAAAAGAGGGCCCGCTGATTTGACCCAAGTTTCGTTCAGAGGCAACTTTCGTGAGGTGGTGAAGGCGCTCTCAAAAATATCGCTCAAACAAGGAAAATGCTTCGTGACGTTGATAAGCATCAGCTTATTCGCGCCGCTTACATAGACTCATTTCGCAACCGACCCGGGCTTGCCGACCACAAATTTGCTGGCTGCGGGGTAGCTCCAGCGGGTCCCATCAGTAGCGCGGCAGAAGACCGTTGCACTCTCCTCGAGAGCAATATTCGATTTGTAGAGCCTGGCGGCATTGGAAACGGCGCCACCCGGAGCTCGCGGGTCCGACCCATCCAGGGTGTAATAGACTTTTCCCTGCCGCGCGCGCAACTCGAGTTTGGCGCCGTGGTTGACCGTTCCTCCCCGGATAGAAAACGATGGCGGGAGCATTAATTCTTGATCCATCCACTCGATGCGCTGACGGATCCATTCTTTTAAAAAGCCAACTTCGTCACTGAAGCTTTGGCCGACAAAGGCATTCGGCCATATGTTCCGGCCCAAAACCCGCCATCGTCGGAAATTTCTCGCCTGGGCTTCGTTGAGCAGAGCCGCCAATTCATCGATTCGGGCAAGGATTTTGACAAGGGCAAATTGATTGGTGCGCAGCTCGCCCCATCGGTCCACGTAGCGTTGCGCAAAATCAGGATCCTCAAAAAGGCGGCGGAACCAGGTGTATTGCCGATCGTCGAGTTGGGGCCAGTACCATCCTTCGGGGTTGAACCCTTCGCGAGCGTTCGCGTTGCCAAAGCACAGGTTCCAGTCCCAGATGGGGCCCATGTTGAGCCTGGCTCCGCGGTCCTTGTAATAAAAGGTGCTGAAGCGAAACCCATCGATATTCTTGGAGAGCTCGACCAGGAGGTGGTGGTCGATGAATGAATCAGGATCGATGTAGGCCGCGTAACCGGTCTTGGGATCTTTGAAATCATCGCTGTAGAGCACCCGCTCCAATTTGTTGATATACTGCCTTAACCACGTCTTCTGCTCGGCGGTAATCACGTCACCTTTAGGCTCAACGTAAATGAATTGGCTGCCGTGACTCGAGTGAAACGAGGAGTCCTTCCTGGGCGTCGAACCTCCGAGCATAGGGATGCTGTCATCGGGATTATCAACCTGATCAGAATGATCCTTTTTGATAATGTAGCCCCCGGAGATGTTGGGTTCGGTAACGTCCTCGGGAGTGAGCTTTTCGATGGCCACGCGGTTTTTGCCGCGCTTAATCTTTTCTTCAAAAACGTAAACACCCAGGTAGTTGCGTTGGGTCAATTTCCCATGAGAGTCGTTGAGGAAAACCTCGACCAACCTTGTTCGTGCCGCATATCGGCCGATTTGGTTGCTCAGCTCATAGCCCAGCACATCCCGAATCAGTGACTTGTCTACGTAGGGAGCGTAGAGAACCCAATCCGATTCCTTGGGCAAACCGAGCAGGGCAACTTTGGGCGAAGTCTTTCCCTCGTGTTTGGTTTGGAAATGATAGGAGTGCTTGGGAAAGCGCAGAGAGGTATGACCTCTCACGTTGATCTCGCCCAAACCTTCAAAATCCGGCGAACCCAGCAAACTGCTGCGGCCGGTTTTGGCGTCAACGAAACGTGCCGCGACCGGAATCTTTTGCCCGTAAGGCACACGCTCCCCGAAGGTATCCAGAACGACCAAAGGCAGATTCGAGCTGAACGCCGCAAGGCCAGGGTCCATAAAACTGTAAGCCTCGGTAGCAGTTGGGCCGCTCGCAGAGCCGGAACCGAAAGCCTTGGCCTTGAGCAAGGTCGGTCCAGAAATGTCGATCGGCGAGGAATATTCGGGGGACGCGCGCGTCGGCTCCGAACCATCGAGAGTGTAACGAATGACCTCTGATGTTGAGTTGACGGAGAGTTTAACGGAGACCGCATTTGTATAAAGCCCGCCACGGATCGAAAATGTCGGTTCAGCGAGTTTTGGATAAGAAGAGTCGACTTGTGTCTCGGCTCCACAAGCATTGCGGAGCAAGAAACCAGCAACCACGACAAGGCGGAACCTTAAAAGCGGGTTGCCGAGTTTCAATTGGTTCAACAGCTTCCTCGCGGAAAGCCAGCTTTCTGCCATGATAGATTCTCCCAGCGCGTATCGTGATACGACGGTCTTCCAGATGCGGACTTTATTGACTTTGTGCAATTGAGCCAAGGAGAAATGAAGCGTTTCCAGGTTTCCGGGGAACATCTCATTTTCTGTGAGCCCCGGCCAAGGTGGTGGTTAACCGAAATTCCCCTCACCCCAACCCTCTCCCCGAGGAGAGGGAGCGAGCATCGAGCCTATTTGACTGGCACGCGGATCACGGTCATTGAATGAGCCGGAAACCAGTGCTGGAAGTGGTTTGATACGTCGGAGATTGCAGACTCCACGGGAACAACATTTTTGGGCTGCTCGAACGAGTTGAGCGCGGCCGGGCTATCGCCGGTCAGAAGGATGGCACGGCTGCCCAGTCCGACCGAACCGGCCCCTTCGAGCCTGATCTCGGCATCGGCGCTGGCTGCGCCCGCATTCACCACCTTGAGGATAATCCCGCGGGGAGCGCTCTCCCACGTGGCAGAAGCGAACAATGTGGGAATGGCATTGCTCGAACCCGCGGCGGGCTCCTGCGCCAGCTTGAGCGTCGTCGGCAGCACCTGGTCGCCACGATTTCGGCTGAATAATTGCTGAACATAGTAATTGGGCGTGGCCACGACAGAGAGGTTGTTGACCCAGATCAGATCGGGCGTCCATTGCCACGCCTCCGCATGGGCGAAGAGCGGCGCATAAGACGCCAACCTTACCACGTCCGCGTTCCGTTCCAGGCCGGTCAGGTAAGCGGCTTCGGCGAGGGCACATTCGAGGTTGTTGCGGTTCTTCGGACTAAGAGTGTACTGGCTCTGGGCGGCATATTCGCCCATGAAGACTTTGGGACCGTTGCGGTCGTAGTCATCGTAGCGATGGGTGTTTTTGAGGAACCAATCGGGCGTGGCATAACAATGTTCGTCGATCACATCTGCTTTCAGTGCCCGCAGCTTCGACCAGAGGAACTTGAACCGCTCATCGTCAGGACTGGGCCCGGCGGCTGCGATCAGGGCGATTTCGGGGTGTTGCTCTTTGAGGACTTTGGCGAAGCGGGCATAGCGCTCGACGTATTCAGACCCCCATTGCTCATTGCCCACGCCCATCATTTTCATGTTAAAGGGCTCGGGGTGACCCATGGCCGCGCGTTTGGCTCCCCATCCACTGGTGACCGGGCCGTTGGCAAACTCGATGAGGTCAAGGGCATCCTGAATAAACGGGTCAAGCTGGACCAGCGGGCACAGTTCGGCCGAGTTGAACTGGCAGGCCATGCCACAGTTCAAAATCGGGAGCGGCTGCGCGCCGATATCCTCGCACAATTGGAAGAACTCGAAAAATCCCAGGCCAAAGGACTGGAAATAGTCGGGTGCCGGGCGATGGAGGAACTCATAATTCCAGCGATTGACGAGCAGCGGTCGCTCTTCCACCGGGCCGAGGGTCTTCTTCCATTGATACCTCCGGGCCAGGTCGGTGCCTTCCACGATGCAGCCGCCGGGGAAGCGCATGAATCCCGGTTTCAGATCCGCCAGCAACTGCACCATGTCCGCGCGGAGTCCCGCTGGACGGTTTTTCCAGGTTTTTTCCGGACACAGCGAAACCAGGTCAATGTCGAACCCACCTTTGCCTTCGACGAGGAGATAAAGTTTTGCTTTGGGATCAGTGTCCTTGGGGTGGAGCACGGCAGTTTGTCTGGTCCAGTTGGCGGGGCATTCCTTCAGGGAGACTGAATCCAGCAACGAGCCGTCGGCGCCGTAAAGTTCGATCTTAAACGAGGCGGCGCCGTTGATCCGGCGGATTTCGGCAGAGAAGTTGTAGGTCTCGCCCCGGCGCACACCCATGCCGCGAAAACCTTCATTGGCCACGCCGAATGGCGCCGCAGCTTCCGACTCGATTCGCAAATAATGTGGGTTGGCGGCGTTGAAAGGATTGTCGGCGTGGATGGAAAGCTGGCCCTTGGCCAAACTCGGGCTGAGCCTGAACCATCCCATCATTGGATCGGGAAACTCAAATCCCCGGTTCTTCACCAACTCGGCATAGAGGCCCCCATCGGCCCCGAAGTTGATGTCCTCGAAAAAAATGCCCCACATCGCGGAGTTGATAGTTACGGCCGGGTGGTCGGCTTGCACCTCGATAGTCGCCGTGGCAGCCATCGCCGATGTGGACAGGACTGCAGATAGCCCGAGCGCGATAAGAGGATTCAGGTTCAGCATGGGTCTCTTTTCTTATTTCCGGCGAACAGAGAGGATTGGACAGAAAAGTTGAAAGATCTGGAAGCTTTTTTAACGCCTTGGCGCCGCAGGCAACCAAGGCAGTTTACTTGGTTACTTCAAGTCGATAAAACCGCGCGCTGTCGGCTGCCAGAGAATCTTGCACCTGAAGAACACCGCCTGTGCCCTGAAGGTTGTTGGTCAAAGTTTGCCAATTGCCGCCAAGGATGGCCGAGCTATATGTGACGCTGTAGATTCGGCCGGTGACCGATGGCCAGTTCAAGAGCATGTTGCCTGCCACCGCTTTCTCCTGAAGTCGCAACACCGAATTTGGATTCGTTGGATCGGTACCAGCGATCAGTTCAGCCCAATCCGGCATACCGTCATGATCCGTATCTGCTGATGGATTCACGAACTCGTAAGCGCCGATATCAAAGGCTGGCGACCCGCTGTTCCTGCCGTCGAGCGGACGAGGTGTGCCGTCTCTATCCATGCGGGGCGCGGATAGACTTGCGCCAGCATCAATGCAGGGCGAGCCCGCTAGCAGATGGAAGTCCCCGGCGGCAGCGTTGGTGAATCCGGGATCCACATGAATATCGCCGATTCCCGGCCCGAGAGGAGACAGCCCGGCATAATTGATCGGATTGGCGACGCAATTGTTGAAGTTGGTGGCTGGAGCCGGCCCGCCGCGCAGCCAGATGCCGCCGGAGTTGGAAACGATAATGTTGTTCACCAGCGCAATTGTGTTGGTAAGCAGGTTCAGCGCGATGCCGCCACCCATGTCGCCTAGGACAGGGCTGGGAGCGATGTTTCCGAAAATAGTGTTATTGATGAACGAGACGCTGCTCAGATCGTCGCCTTCGTAGTAAATCCCGCCACCCATGCCGCTGGAGGAGTCCGCCGAGTAAGCCTGGTTCTGATAAATGACATTGTTTTGAACAACGCCGGCCCCAGGCGCCTTGAGATCAAGTCCCGCGCCAACACCCGCCCGATTCCCTACAATCGTATTGCCTTCGATCAGAAAGCTATTGCACCCCGTAAGCAAAACCGCTCCATCGAAAGCGCCATAATAGGTTGGCGGAGAGTTATCGTAGAAATAATTGGCCTGAATCAAATTGCCCGTGAGCCGGATCGAGCTCAGCAGGTCCGCAGAAACGGCGGAGCCATAGACAGCGTGATTCGCGTAAAGGACATTCTGTGTGATCGTAGGCTTTGAGCGAAGCAAGTAAATGCCGCCGCCGCTGCCCGCAGTATGGTCGAGCACGTCGTTCTGAGCGATCGTGTTACCCGAGATGAGCGCGTGACTGAGATAGAGATTGATGCCGCCGCCTTTTGACGTGCCGTTTGAGTTGAACGGAGTGCCGACCGAATTGGAGCGGATAACATTGTTCGCGATGATCGGCGCGCTCACCTGGCAATTGATCCCACCACCTTGCAGCTCAGGACTGCCCGTGAAGGATTGGCCACCTGTGTAAATTCCGCCGTTCTGGACCGTGAACCCATCGAGTGTGCTGACCAGATAGCCGGCGCTGAGGCTTTGCACCACTCTAGGCTGGCCGGCGCCATCGAGAATCGTGGGATTCGCAGAAATGTTTCTGCCGGTCCGGCTGGTTTCGCTTCCCGCAAACCCGCCGTAGAGATACACAAACGCCGGAATAGTCACGTGTTGAGTATAGGATCCCTGCTCAACCCAGACCTCGCCGCCAAGTATCACGCCCGGAGCTGCGGAGTTGATGCCCGCTTGCACCGTCCGCTTTGCGGTCGCCCAGGTCAGTCCATCGTTGGCGTCGCTCCCAGTCGGGCTGACGTGGATGATCGTTGTGGGCGAGCTCAGCGTTGCTCCACTCGATTCATAGGCGCCAATATCGACCGCTGATCCGACAACTCGAGTGTTCCCGCTTCGGTCAGGCCAACCAGGCACGACCGCCGCCGTTAAGCCTGCATCTATACAAGGCGACCCCGGTTGAAGCCGAAAATCGCCGACGCGCGAATTTGCCACACCCGGGTCGGCGCTAATGTTGCCATTGATGCCAAGCGCACTCGGGATTCCAACGAAATCCGTGTTCTGGCTGAGAACATTGTTTCCATAAACGTCGTTGCTCTTGAAGATAATGGCGCTGGAATCAGAACGTTCGAGCCCGGCTGAGTTGAAGGCAACCAGATTGTTGTAGTTGGTCGGGGACGCATTCGCGAAAAAGATTCCCGAACCGCTGTTAGCAACGATGGTGTTGTTGACCACCAGGGCGCCACCGGCGCCAGCGGCAGGCGGCGCGTCCACCAGGGCCATGCCTCCGCCGGAGTCCGCGCCGTTGGCGGCAATGACATTGTTGATGATAGTGGGGCTGCTGACGGCGAAAAAAACCGGCTGGCCGTCGTAATCGTCAGCGGTCGCGAGGATGCCACCGCCGAGCCCAATCGCGTCGGCGCTGGAGGCGTTCGCTTCGATAATGTTGTTGGCGATGGTGGGCTGACAATTTCCAAAGCAAGCGATGCCGCCTCCTTTGTCGCCGGCCACGTTGAACAGAATCTTGTTCCAGGCAATCAACGGCGAGGAATTACGCACGCAGATGCCCGCCGCTTCGCCGATCGACCCCAGTGCCGTATTCTGATAAATGATATTGTTGGTCACGATTGGCTGCGCGACGGGCGGAACGTTCTGATAGAAATTGAGGTAGATGCCGCCGCCGATGCTGCCGGCAGCCGTGTTGCCAAAAATAAAATTGTTCGCGATGACCGGTCCGGAGCCGCTGCACGCAATACCGCCGCCGAAGGTGGAGGTAAATGCGCCGCCCATGATGGCCATCCCATCCACGCGCGTATCCGGTCCACAACCGGTTGGAATGGTTACGACCGACCCCTGATAATTGCCATGAACCCAGCAAAGATTGGTGAACCAATTGCGCTGGGAGAGAGCCGTTTCTGTGCCATTGAATCCACCGTAAAGCGCCACGCCGGCCTTCATCGTCACCAGCTGCGTATAGATTCCGCTGGCGACCCAAATCTGATCCCCAGCCGAAGACGACGCAATGGCGTTCGTGATGCTCTGCTTGGCTTGCGCCCAGGATGCGCCGGAGAGCATATCGCTGCCAGTGGACCTGACGTAGAAAGTTCCACCTCGGCTAACGCCGCCAGCGAGAACACAGAACGCCGCGGAAGCCGCAAGTGACGACCGCAAATTTCGAAGGGAAATGATGTTCTTTAGTATCATAAGAAAGAAATTGTTACAATGGTTTGCTTCGTTTCGATTGTGCTCATTCACTCCCTTCAAAGGGATTGCCGAGCGGTTGTTACAGGAAACTCGAAGAACCACGGACCGACACGAGCTGCTCTCATTAACACCCCGCTGAAGCAGGGTGTTAATGAAAAGAACACGGCCCATTCTACCTCGCTGCTTTCCTGATCCAAGTCGGGCATATCTTCGAATTGGGCACCAAGTATTCCGACGCGATGAACTGCCGATGCCTGGATGCCCAGGGCAAATCGCAGCCGGTAATCATGGGCTGTTACGGGATCGGCATCACGCGAATGGCGGCTGCCTGGATCCTCAGCCAGGCTGCCGGAAACGCGGATGCGCCGGATCGAGACTACCTGCGACATGCTTGCATCTGGAAAGAAACGAGTCTGTTGTTTTGGCGGTCTAAAGTGGCTTATGAAAGATCACCCGACATCAAGCGAAGGATGGCTTCGGCTGCCGAACCCCAAAAAACCTGTTTCGTCGAGATCGAAAAAGTAGAACACCACGATTCCTGCGCGAGAAGACCAATTTACCGATTCCGGTTCTCCGGCCCCACCAGAGGGGACTCGCTCAGGTTTGCGGCGGCCAGTTTACGCCGGCCAGTTCTCGTGGCAATTGTTTGGGATCGACCGGATAAATGAGTGAGAGGTCCATCTTGGATGAGCCTTGAAGAAATTCCAGTTCCTCAGGCGCCCCCACAATGAGCCACAGCGCCTCGGCCTCCGTGTCGTTAAACACCTGGCGCAACTGCCCTGGCCCTACCAGAACGACGCCGTAGCGTGGCACGGTCAACGTTTCGTCGCCAATGCGTATGCGGCCGGTCCCTTCCAGCACGAAGTAAAATTCCTCTTGCCGGATGTGCTTATGTAACGTGTTTGCGCTGTTGGGTGGCAACCGCCAAAGCCGGGCGGCGAGATTTTCACTGCCGGTTCGCTCTAGAAAATCCGCGTTCGGGATCTTCATCAGGTTGGACGGACGCCAATGCAGGTCGTCTGGCTTGATTAAGAAATAACCTTCGATGGGCTTCATAGACTTAATAATGCGGTAACGATTCGCGATCTATATAGTGCGGTATGGATCACCAGCACATCGATCATCGTGTCGGCACCTGAAACGAAGGGCTCTTTGTCGAGCCCAGGCCGGGTCGGAATGCTCGCCAGTCTTCTGCTGGGGGTCGAAACCAAATTCGCTGGGAGTCTTTGTAAACCTCTCGCACGCGGTGAAAGGGAATGCGATGAACCTATCCGTCGAGGTCCGCTGGCGCTGACCATCACCTGTTCGACGCTTTGGGATACCATTCACGCAAGCGCACTTCAACACCAGCATCCGTGCCCACGAGTTCTTTGAATTTGTTGAGGTCGGAGCCGCGGTAGTGATACGGGTATACGACTCGAGGCCTGAAGGCCCGCACCGCCCGGGCGGCCTGCTCCACCGTCATAGTGTAGGGCAGGTTCATGCAAACAAAGGCCACATCGATGTTCTTCAACGCCAGCATTTCGGGAATGTCCTCGGTATCGCCACTCAGATAAATGCGCTTGCCCCCAAGCGTCACCACGTAGCCATTCCCCCGGCCCTTGGTGTGGAATTTGAGCCGCTCGGCCGTGAGATTGTACATGGGGATGGCTTCAATCTTAACCCCCAAAAGCTCCCCGGTTTGCCCATTGGTCAGAATGGTGGCGCTGTTGAGCAAATCAGGAGTCATTTGATCAGCCACTGCGGCAGGGCACACGAGCTTCGTATTGGGCCCGGCCAATTCGGCCAGTGTTTCCTTGCTGAAATGGTCGCCGTGAATATCTGTGACCAAGATTAGGTCCGGTTTGGCCAATCCTTGGAACGCCTTGGCGCCGCCAACCGGGTCCACATAGATGGTTCGGTCCTTCCATTGCAAAGCCAAAGTGGCGTGGTTGATCGGGAGAATCTTCAAAGCCCCATCTTCCGTGGCGACTGAATCCGCCGTCGGAACGCCGTCCGCTGAGCAGGTCAGTGGAACCCAGGACAGCACAAGAGTTGCTAACCCCAGTGCCGGTAAGCCAAAGGATAGCGTGTTTTTCATAGTCCATTCCTATGCCCCGATCAGCAGGCAGGTGCAACTCGAAAAGGCGAGGCCCGCTGATTAAGTCAACGATCCCCCACCCCGGACCGCTTGACACAAGGGAACACTCT
>Ga0210409_10004745_pt1 | contig 14530 bp, 5 predicted proteins | sample IncBWH17MmetaG_FD_161649 | JGI IMG/M metagenome (GOLD analysis project Ga0210409, IMG submission 161649) | Forest soil microbial communities from Barre Woods Harvard Forest LTER site, Petersham, Massachusetts, United States - Inc-BW-H-17-M | ecosystem: Environmental > Terrestrial > Soil >... | reverse complement strand
CCCATCGAGTTTAGAGGACAATTCCTTCATGGCCTGCTCGGGCCGATCGACTGGCCGATTGGTTTCAGCAAACGTACCGAGGGTCAGATTCATGGCTTCTTCCACGGCGGCACAGAAACGTAGAAGGGAACCAGACAGGGACTCGCCGTGCTGATCCGGCACCGGGACCCGTTGTTTTTCCTTTCCAGAAGAAGCCCCGCCTATTAGCGAAGAGAGGATCGGCTTGAGCAGTGCCTGCGATTGCTTCAGCTCATTCCGCAAGGCGACCATATGCTCCCGCACCATCATTTCAAGCAGCCGCCGCGTTGAGGTTCGCAATTCCTCCCTCTTGAGAAAAGGTTCCCATTCGACCAGACGACGCAATGCCCAAGCCTGAGCCTGGGCCGCTTCAGAACGAGCGAGAGCTTCTCGAGACAGTCCGGCAATTTCTCCTTGCACACAGGCGCTCTGACCCTCACTCTGACTCCTGGCACACTTGCCGGCGCTGAAGTACTTTTTCAGCCAGTCTTCAATCGCCAGCTTCGGCTTTGGGGTGTCGGCGTCCGCCTGCTGGCCGAGAGCCGCCGGGACTCCTTCGCCAACCGGGTTCTCTGGCGCTTCGGCTACACTGCGAATGCCGGCAGCGACCAGCGGGATTCCACGCAACGCAAGCAACACCTCCGTTTTGCGATCTTCGCTATCCACTACGCCCTCGACTTCAATCCGGCCGAGACCTACGCGTACTGCTATCGGCCTTCCCATGCACGCGCGCACGCTGTGGAGCGCGTATTGCGCTTCGACTTCCGCGGAGGTTAAGTCGGCTTCGGTCGGCAACAGATCGGCTTCGGAGGGCCACATCTCGACGTGGACCGGAACTGGCATGAGCCGCCGGAAGGGTGCGCGCGAAATCCGCATGGGAACGGGAGCGGGATTGGCAAAGATCGAGGAAGGCACCGCATTGAGAGCTATCACGTCGAATGCGACTTCTCCCAGCGAATAGTCCACAACTTCGTGCTGCTTCTGAACCAGAAGCCGTTGTCCCACGGGGTGCCAGTCTGCTGCCCGCACGGTAAATTCGGCGCCGACGATTGCGTCTGGTGGAAAAGGCCCTTGTCCGGATACCTTGAGGATCGTGGCCCGGTCGCCATTGGGAAGACTGCCTTCGAACACCTCCTCCGACTCGTGCGTTATTGAACTCCGCCACAGTTCATAATTGGAGGGAGATAGCGGCCGGCCGAGATCGGCCTGGTGACTCCGGAACACTTCCCCGTAGTCCTCGAGAACCGGAGCGACAGGCGTTGGCGCCGCACTCACGAGCCGCCTCAGGCGCTTGTTTTTGGTGTCATTCCAGATTTCCCAGCTAACCGTTTCGCGATGGCGCTGGGAACTTCGGCGCAGCTCAAGCTTCTCGTAAATCACCGGTTCGAGCACTTGCCCCATCTGTCGGGACTCGGCTTCGCGTACCCGGAACAAAACCTCTTTGGCCGACACGGGCTGCGTCATGTTCAGCCAGAAGATCGCGGTGATGAGGCCCAGCGATGCCAGCAAGAGCGTCACCCGTGCGGGAACTCGTCGAGCAAACAGGCCCTGCGCGTATTCGCGGATCACATCGGAGAAAAGGCTGGGAACGCCGCAGTCCGCCTCCAACCGGTCCAGTTTTGCTGTAAATCCCGGCAAGGCGCGGGCAGGGAACTCCGGCGGGCCCCCAAACGAAGCATCGCGGGCTTCCATGAATTCCGAGATCGCGCGCTCGATCTTTTCCAGCCGCAGCCTGCAGGACCAGCAATTCTTCGCGTGGGACCTAACCCGGTCTTTCTTGGCGCCGAGTTCACCGTCGAGGTAGAGCATCAGCTCTTCAAACGACGGGTGCCAGGTCTGATGGAACAACCGGTTGCGCCAGAAACTAATCATAGGTCGTCTCTTTGACCAACTTCTTCACAATGCGGCCCAGGTATTTGACTAGCGTGGGCATCCGCATGTCCAAGACGCCCGCAATTTCCCTGTAGGACAGGCCCTCCGCCCTCAGTTCGAGACAAAGCTTCTCGTGAATCGAGAGCGAATTTAGCGCGTGGCGCAATTTCCGGTGCTGCTCCTCATCGAGCACCCGCTGCTCGGCGCCTGGAGCTGGATCGCAAGATTCATCCCACCCGGCCGGGTCCATTGGCTCAAACTGGATCTTCTTTCGATGCTGGTCGATTGCCAGGTTGTGCGCTACACGAAACACCCACGCCCGAATGTTGGTCAGCGTGTGGCCTTTGTGCAGGTAGATGTAAAGACGCAAGAACACCTCTTGGGTCAGATCTTCGGCTTCATGCGGGTTTTCGAGAACCCTGAAGAGGTAGCGGTAGACCGGGTCGCGCAATAGCTCGAAGACTTTGGTCACTCTTTGCTTGAGAGCGGAACTATTCCGGATGCTGAACGAGAGTTCAGCGTCCAGCGGTAGTCCCTCGGAAGCCGCGTAGCTCTCTTCCATTGCTATCCTGAAAGCTCAGCTAGACGACGTTGTACACGCTGAAAATAAGGAACTTCCATCCCACACCAATCCTCGCCGTTCAGAGTGCGGCGAATGACGCCCCCCTTATGTCTTTCTACTAAAGACGATTGACCACCGGATTTTATACCGGAATGGAAAAGATTTTTGCCCTACACCGTTCTATTGTGAAAGGTATGAAAGCGGTCATTTGTGCCTTGCTGCTATTCACCGCCTACGCTTGGGCTGACGGAGCCGCCGATCGCGCGGCCATAGAGCACGTGATTGGATCGCTGGACGCCGGCCAAAACGCGGGTGAGAAACCCCTCCCCGTTCTGTTCACGGCTGATGCGGAAAACGAACTGAATCGTCTGGCGAGTTTGGATCGCTGGCTGCTCGAGCGTTCTAACGAGCCTTGGTCCGAGGTCACCGCTCCTCGCCTTGTGATCCAATCCGTGCGATTCGTCACTCCAGACGTGGCATTGGTGGATGCTGCGAACACGCACTTCGGTTCCACGATCCTGGCACTGCGGATTCCAGTGCTGTTTGTAATGAAAAAGGAAGGAGCAGTCTGGCGGATATCGTCATTACGAGTGCTGGTGGATATCGCGAGTTTGCCTTGACGCGCGTGCCGTCCGGTGAGTCTCACATGGGCGGTCGCACGGTGAAGAGAAAGTCCTCCATGGATGCCGGATTCTGTTCTCCGGCGGTCTTCTGCCCTATTCGTTTGATTTCCTCCAACTCGGCTTCGGCCTTCCGTTCGTCGCCCACGGCGTGATATGCGGTTCGGAGTGCATAGCGGGCCGGAATTAACGAAGGCTGAAGATGCGTAGCCTCGAGCAGATGCCGGATTGCGGCCGGGTAATCCTTTTGCGATAGCGAGATTTTACCCGCCAGCAGGTAGATATATGGATCTTTTTCCGTCAGCGCCAGCGCGCGTGCGATTGCGCGCTCCGCGCCCTCCCGATCGTCCGGAGCCGACTGGGTTATCGCCAGGGCCTGATAATAGTAAGCTTCGGGTGTGTTGGCGCCCAACGCAATCGCTGTATCGAGAGCCTGCTTCGCCTCCAGGGGTTTCAGCTGAAGTTCCAAAAGAATTCCGTTCAACAAATAGGGGCGATCCCACTCCGGCCAGCGCGCCTGAATTCTCTCCAGTAGCTTACTGGCATCGATATCGCGATGGGCCAAAGTTAGCGTGACCCAATGGGCCAGCAACAACTCCCGCGAATCGGGAATGATGCGGTTGGCCTGTTCGAGCAATGCCATCGCCTCCTGGCGCAATTGATGTTTTAGTAGAAAGGAGGCGGCTTGAAAATAGAGGCTGGCTCTAGTAGGCGCTGCCTGCATGCCACGGTTCAGGGCATCCGCAGCCTCTTGAACCTTGCCCAGGGAATCCAGCAGTTGCGCCCGAAGCAGGTAATAGTCGCCACGGCGGTCTGTCTCCGGGATCTTTTCCAGTTCCTCGAGTGCTGTTCCGGCGCTCTCAAGATGAAAGACGGCCGTGGCCAAGTCGAGCCGGATCTCACTCAGAGAGGGAGCCGCGGCGATGGCCGATTCCAGATATTGGCGCGCGGGCTCATAGTAGTCGAATTGCAATAGAGCCTCGCCGCAGCGCCTGAGCACATCGGGATCGGAAGTGGCTGCCTTGATTTCGCGAAAAATCTCCAGCGCCTCAGCGCTCTTTCCATCAGCCAACAATTCACGTCCTAGCCGGATCCGCCAACGAAAATCGCCGGGGTCAGCAGAAACGCTCTTTCGTAAGTTGGCGAGGTACCGGGAGTGCTGCTCGGCCGGAGGCAGGCTGAGGTAATCAATGAGCCCCGCCCGATGCCTCGGTGCTTCAGCAGGCGTCCTCGATTGTGTCAGACGCAATTGAATGGCGGCGGCTTCCTGGTGACGCCCGAGCTTCTGGAGCGCTTTGAGATAAACCGCAAGCGCCGATGTAGCCTCCGGAGCCACATCCAAAGCCCGCTTCAAGACAAGGGCAGCGTCGCTAGCGCGATCGAGTGCCATGTATGCCTGACCCAAGCGGATAAGAAAGTGATAATTGCCGGGCTCCCGCTCCAGCAAGAATCGCAGGTCATCCACGGACGCAGCCGGCTTCCCATCTTCGATGTTGAGCACGGCGCGAGTGTATCGAGCTTGGGCCAACCCTGGATCGAGCGCGAGTGCACGGTCCAGAGATTGAAGCGCCTTGCCGCGGTCCGCATACGTCTCCGCCACCGCCAGTTCGTAGAATCCAACTGGTTCACGGGGATGCTTTTGAACGTATGCAGCCAAACCCGGTAATGCACTTTTGAACTGGCCATCGCTGGCCAGCGCGAAGTCGTGTTCGCGGCGTGCCACGTCGTCTCCGGGCTTCAATTTCAGGTAGCGGCCGTAAGTTGCCGCGGCGTCTTGGTAGAACTCGAGCTGTGCGGAAGCCTGCGCCAGGAGCAACAGAATGTCTGCACGCCCGGGTGCAAGCTTTTCCGCTTTTGCTAGGAGAGCCGCAGCGTCGACTTTTCGCTCCTGCCGTATATATGCATGCGAGAGTTGATAGAGGCAATCGACGTCTTCTGGCCGCTCGTTGAGCGCGGTCTCGAACACGCTTGTGGCGCGGTCATTGTGCCCCGCTTGCAATGCCGCCAACCCCAAGTTGTAAAGGATGTCAAAGTTTCGCGGATCGGCATCCAATGCGCTAGAGAACGAGGCCTCCGCCTGATCGTAAAGTTTGCAGCCGGCGAAAACTGCTCCGGCGGAAAAGTGAATGCGCCAATCGCCGGCCGCCTGACCCACCAGGCTTTTGACAACTTCACTGGCTTCCCCACATTGGCCGGTGAGGCTGAGGGCCCGAGCGCGCAATTCGAGCACGACAGGATTGCTGCTGCCGCTATTTCCAAGATGGCTCAAGTAGCCGAGCGCCGCCCGGCCTCGTTTGTCCTCTATGCTCATCCGCGCCAGTTGCAGATTGGCGTTCGGGTGCTGCGGGTCGAGGGCTACCGCCTTCAGATATAATTCCCGCGCCCGGCTCCGCTCCCCGCTGGAAAGATAGTGATTGGCGGCGTTATTCAACAGCTGAGACGAAATCGGCGCAATCTTCAGCGCGCGCTGGTAATACACCTCAGCATCGCTGTAGCGCTGCTCCGCATCGAGGACCGCACCAATGAGAATGAGGGCGCGTAAATCCGAGGGATTCGCTTCGAGAACGGGGCGGAGCTTTTGTTCTGCTTCTGCGGTCTTGCCCTCCTGGAACGCTCGAGTAGCTTCTTCGATTGCACGCTCCGGTTCAGGCTGCTGGGCGAAGAGCAGGATGCCGCCTGGAAACGAAAGCGCAATCACCGCATTGCAGAGAAGTTTCCTTCCACTCATGCCGAATTCTCTTGTTTATCACGCTTCGGTTCCTCTTGCGCGGCCTCACGCCGAGGCTGATCGACGGGTTTTGGTACAGTTTTGCAACAGTTGGCTCAAGAGAGCGCATTTCAAAAGTGAAGGCTCTTTGGGAAGTGTTTTATAATCAATCGACACGTTCGGGCGGTTAGCTCAGTTGGTTAGAGCGTCTGCCTTACAAGCAGAAGGTCCGCGGTTCGAGCCCGCGACCGCCCACCACGTAGTCAACGCTTGCAGCAGCATGCGTAATATCTTCGCCCGCTCATAACCCGCTCAATTGATCGGCCTGTGGACATCGGAGCACAGCGCCGCGTCCAGGCTCTCGACAGCGGCCTTGACCTGCTCGGGAATCTCCTTCATATAGAGGCCGGTCATAGAGAGCCGGGAATGCCGCAATTGCGCCTGCGCGTCCTTCGGGTTGCCGTGCCGCTGGAAATGCGTTGCACACGTGCGGCGCATTGCCTGGAATGTGAAATCCGGGATACCCGCGCGCAGGGCTAGCGGCTTAAGATGGCGTTTCAGGTAGTTACCTATCCTGAACGAGGTCCCCCTGTTCGTCGGGAACAGGAACGGCGATCCCTGTACATTGGCTTTGCATGTCGACGAGCGCACAATGAGCCAATTCTGGATCTCCTGGTATAACCCACCACTTATGCATTCGCTGCCTCGCGATCGAACCCGGGTCCCGCCTGCGCGGCGGGCGGAATCTGAAGCGTATGCGATGAAGGCGGCGTCTGAGCGGCGCTCAGTAGCGCAGATAGCGACAGCAAGAACGTGAGCAGGCGCGGCAGCACCACAAAAGCATACCGCAGCAAGCCAAGCAGTGCGTGAGTTCGAACCGGACGGACACTCTAACAGGCAGCGGAACCAAAAGTCGGTATCCGTAGACTGATCCGATCCGTCGTTTTCGCTAGATCGACTACTTGGAAACACCCCCCGCGGTAGTAGGCTCCAAGGTTTCCGTGAGCTTCATGATTCTGAAGCCGCTGCGATTTAGGACCTCCTCTTCGTCGAGTTCAACTCGGCGATGGAAGCTATGGTGCTGATTTTGACAGACCGGTCGTTACCGTTCCCGACGATCAGATCAGAGCGCAGAAAGAGCGGCGTAAAACGTGTCCCCACGGTGATCCGGGTGGCTGGGGCACGCCGTTAACAAACGGGTGGACAGATTCCGTTCGGGCACCCGAATGATTCTCTTTCTCCCCGGAAGTTAACGGGCAGTGACCAGCGATGTGTACTGGTCCTGAGCGACATAAGTCCAGCCCGGCATCAATCGGCAACCAGACTTATTTTGCTTGCACCACCGAGCACTGCGATCGATTAGTCGGTTATGAAGCCTGCTGTTAACAAGCCAGTGGCTTTTCTAAATCGTTTGGGGACCCGAAGATTTCTGCCCACCCGATTGTTAACGAGGCTCGGAACCGGCCCTAAAGGCCGGACGACCACATTTTCAACACACAAACCGCAGACGCGTTGCCAGATTGGCCTATTTCGAGTCCTGCGCTACCATCGTGCTCAGCCGGTGTGGAGATGAACTACGACCAGGACAAAGTCGACGAGATGGTATTGGCCTTGCTGCATCTGACGATATCAGAGCACCACGAATGGGGAGCCAGAGCCTGGAAATCCCATGACTGGGATGCGCTGGACCGGATGCACACAAAGGGGTACATCTCGGACCCGAAGAGCAAGGCCAAGTCGGTGGTGCTGAACGCGGAGGGCGTGAAGCGGGCGCGGGAACTCTTCGAGCAGCATTTCGGGCGCTGAAGTTGCTCCGGTTCAGCAGCGTGAGCCATTCCTCACGGGGGCTGTATCCATGGCAGAGAAAACTTCAACGCAGCCAGTCGATACAGCCAATTATCACGACCGCGAGCCACGCAGAACAGCGAAGGGATGGAAGAGAGCCTTGCCAGCAGGTATTTTGGTTGCGGCAATGACGATTGTTTCCATCTGGCTGCTGAGGGGTCATGGTAGCCTTCGATCGAATGCGATCACGGCACCAGCCGCGGTTGTGCTGCTCCCGTTGACTACCATCGAGGGCGATCAGAGGATGCCGGCGATCTCGCCCGATGGCAGCCGGGTCGTATTCTGGCGCTCGGCCAGCCTGCGAAATGAGTCGGGACTGTATGCGGCAGTGGTCGGCTCCCAGAGTTCGGTCAGGCTGACGCAAAGTGACGAGAAGACTCCAGCAGCCGAGGACCCCTACTCTCCCACATGGTCACCAGACGGCCGTGAAGTCGCTTTTCTTCGCGATCGAGGCGACAGATTTCTGATTGAGACAGTGCCGGCGCTTGGTGGCTCTGAGAAGACTATCTATACTGGTGTGCGCTCCCCTGGTAAGTACGAGACCGGAGCAGGTGGACTCAAAGGAATACGCCCCTGCCTGATTCCCTCCGTGCAGTTCGAGACAGGCCAAGCGATACGGTTGATCCAATTCCTGATTCGTCATAAAGCCCACCCAAGGCATCATTATGGACTGTCGGCCGTTCAGGTTCCACCGGACTGCCCCCGGCTCAGTTCACGCCGCAGCCAGCTCTTTGCCAACTTCCAGTCTCGCTGCACGGTCTCCGGCGAAACCTTTAAGATGTCGGCGATTTCCTTCACGCTCAGCCCACCCAAAAAACGCAACTCAACAACCTGAGCCTATCAGACTCGCTCACTGAGTTTTTGCAACACAGCCCTACATCGAGTCGCTGGGCGGCGTATATTGTCCAGTGGAGCCGATTGGCATTACACCTAGTCCCGCCTTTCGGTCACGAGAACGGAATGGATCTTTCGGACTACACTCTCGACCCTCTGCACGAAAATGGTGAATTCGTCCTCTGCCGGGGCCGCGAGCGAAGAGGCACGAGTGCGCATCCGGCCTCTATTCTCGTGGTAATGCCAAGATCGGAGCATCCGCAAACAGACGTTGTCCACATGATGGAACATGAGTATTCCTTGCGGGCCGAGCTGAATTCGGAGTGGGCAGTTCCGCCAATTGAGCTCACGGAGCATGAGGGCCGAAGCGTGCTCGTCCTCGAGGATGCAGGGGGACAGCCCCTCGATCAACTGGTTGGAACGCCGATGGAGATGCGAGACTTCCTGCGGGCTGCGATCGGTCTTTGTGCCGCAATCAGGCAGCTGCACGGTCAGGGCCTCATCCACAAGGACATCAAACCGGCCAATGTCATGATCGAACCCAGCACCGGCGATGCTTGGCTGATGGGCTTTGGGATCGCTTCGCGCCTTCCGCGTGAGCGCCAGGCGCCTGAACCTCCCGAGTTCATAGCCGGAACACTCCCCTACATGGCCCCCGAACAAACCGGGCGAATGAATCGCTCCGTCGATTCGCGGAGCGATCTCTATGCTCTCGGCGTGACGCTCTACGAAATGCTGACCGGGAGCCTTCCCTTTTCGGCTACCGATCCGATGGAGTTGATGCACTGCCATATCGCGCGACAGCCAGTTCCGCCCGGCGAGCAGTTGAACGGCATTCCTGGCCCGGTCTCGGCAATCATCATGAAGTTGCTCGCCAAAACCGCTGAGGAACGATACCAGACCGCTGCTGGCGCTGCGAGCGACCTTCGGCGCTGCCTTGCTGAATGGGAAACTCAGCATCGTATCGACGAATTCCCGCTCGGCGAACAGGACACGCCAGACCGGCTGCTGATTCCCGAAAAATTGTACGGGCGAGCATCTGAAATTAAGACCGTCCTCGCTGCTTTCGACCGCATCGTCGCCGGCGGCAGACCGGAGTTGGTGCTCGTTTCCGGATACTCCGGAATCGGCAAGTCATCCGTTGTCAATGAACTCCACAAGCCGCTTGTTCCGCCGCGGGGCTTGTTTGCGTTAGGCAAGTTCGACCAGTACAAGCGCGACATCCCTTATGCCACTTTGGCGCAGGCTTTTCAAAGCCTCATCCGCCTACTGCTAAGCAAGAGCGAAAAGGAGCTGAGTAAATGGAGAGATGCCCTTCGTGAAGCGTTAGATCCGAACGGACAACTCGTTGTGGATCTGGTTCCCGAATTGAAGCTCATCATAGGAGAACAACCACCGGTTCCTGAGCTACCGCCACAGGACGCGCAGGGCCGCTTCCAACTGGTGTTCCGTCGATTTATCAGCGTATTCACACTGGAACATCCGCTGGCCCTGTTCCTCGACGATTTGCAATGGCTCGACGCGGCAACGCTCGATTTGATGGAGGATCTGTTGACCCGGCCGGACGTGCAACATTTGATGTTGATCGGCGCCTACCGGGACAACGAGGTTAATCCTACCCATCCGCTGATGCGCAAGCTCGAAGTGATCCGCCAAGCTGGTACGACAGCGCAGGATATCGTACTTGCGCCCCTGGGTCGTGAAGACCTGCGACAACTAGTTGCCGATTCCCTCCACTGCGAACAGGAGCGCGCCGAACCGCTGGCGCAACTGATCCACGAGAAGACTGCTGGCAATCCATTTTTCGCCATTCAGTTCCTTTCTGCGCTTGCCGAAGAGAACCTACTCACCTTCGATCACGGTGAACAGCGATGGTCCTGGGATTTGAATAGCATTCGGGCCAAGGGCTATACCGATAACGTCGTGGACCTTATGGTCGGCAAGTTGAACCGCCTGCCCGCAGAAACCCGGAAGACGTTGCAGCTACTAGCGTGCATGGGCAACAGCGCAGAGTTCGCCCTGCTGGAGATGGTTTCTCAGGACTTGAGTGAGGAAATGCATGGCCGGCTTTGGGAAGCGGTTCGAGCGGGCCTCATCTTCCGCACGGAACATTCCTACAGGTTCCTCCACGACCGTGTTCAGGAAGCAGCCTATTCCTTGATCCCGGAGGAATCACGCGCGGAGGTGCATCTCCGCATAGGAAGGCTGCTTGCCGCGCACACTCCTCCAGAGAAGCAGGAGGAGGGGATCTTTGAGATCGTCAATCAGCTCAACCGCGGCTCTCACCTCATTACCTCACCAGAGGAGCGTGAGCGGATCGCAGAGCTGAATCTCGTTGCTGGTAGGCGCGCGAAGATATCGACAGCGTATGCCTCGGCCCTCAAGTACCTCGCAGCCGGTAGGGCATTGTTGACAGAAGACACCTGGAACCATAACTACGCGCTCATCTTCTCTATCGAATATCTAATCGCGGAGTGCGAACTGCTGAGCGCGGACATGGCTTCGGCCGAAAATCGGCTTTCCATGCTCGCCGAGCGCGCCAAAGGCGCCCACGATATCGCTGTCGTGACGCGTTTGCGCCTAACCCTCTACACTACTTTGGATCTGAGCGACCGGGGCGTGGAGATATGTCTTGAATACCTGCGATGCGGCGGTACTGATTGGTCGCCGCACCCGACCCGCGATGAAGTACTGCGCGAATACGATCGAATCTGGTTCCTGGTTGGAAGCCGGCAAATCGAGGAACTTGTTGACTTGCCCTTGCTGACCAACCCAGACGTCCTGGACACTCTGGACGTCCTGACCGAAGTCGTAACGCCGGCGTACTATTGCGACGAGAGCTTGTCATCGCTCGTCATTTGCCACATGGTGAATCTTAGCCTCGAGCACGGAAACAGCGACGCGGCGTGCTTCGCGTACGTATGGTTTGCCATCATAGCCGGGCCGCGCTTCGGCAACTACAAAGACGGTTTTCGGTTCGGCCGGCTCGGCTATGATCTAGTCGAAAAACGTGGCTTGAAGCGTTATGAGGCACGAACCTATATGTGTTTTGGAAATATCGTCCTGCCCTGGGCGAGGCATGCCCGGGAAGGCCGCGCGTTGGTGCGCCGCGCCTTCGATGCCGCCAACCGTGTCGGTGATCTTACCTTTGCGGCTTATAGCTGCAACCAGTTGATCACGAACTTTTTGACGGTTGGAGACCCTCTCGGTGAGGTGCATCGGGAAGCAGAGAATGTTCTCGCGTTTGCGCGGAAAACGCGCTTCGGCCTTGTTGTTGACGTCATCGTTGCGCAGCTTGGGTTGATCCGCACCCTTCGTGGCTTGACTCCGAAATTTGGTTGCTTCACCGATAGAGCCTTTGATGAGCTCCGATTCGAACAGCATCTGGCAAGCAATCCCCTTTTGGCGCTGGCCGAGTTCTGGTATTGGGCCCGCAAGCTGCAAGCCCGGTTCCTTGCGGCCGACTATGCTTCCGCCGTCGACGCATCGTTGCATGCGCAGGGACTGCTCTGGACATCACCATCGCAATCCGAAACGGCGGAGTTTCGCTTCTATGGCGCCCTTTCCCACGCGGTATCCTGGGATTCCGCACTTCCCGACCAGAGACAGAAGCATTTCGAGGCTCTGGCCGCTCACCATAGGCAACTTGAGATATGGGCAGAGCATTGCCCGGAGAATTTCGAAAACCGTGCCGCGCTGGTCGGCGCGGAGATAGCACGAATCGAAGGCCGCGACCTCGAGGCCATGCGCCTCTACAAGCAAGCCATCAGTTCCGCACACGCAAACGGCTTTATGCACAATGAGGCTGTCGCCTACGAGGTCGCCGCGCGCTTTTATACGGTACGTGGGTTCGACGACTTCGCGGACGCATATTTGCGGCAAGCCCGTTACAACTACCTGCGTTGGGGAGCCGATGGGAAGGTGAGCCAACTTGACTATTTGTATCCGCACCTCAAGGAAAAAAGATCCGCTCCCGGGCCCGTGAGCACGATTATGGCCCCGGTCGAACTCCTAGATCTGGCCACTGTTATCAAGGTCTCGCAAGTAGTCTCGGGCGAGATGGTTCTGGAAAAGCTGATCGATAGGCTGATGCGCGCGGCCATCGAGCACGCGGGTGCTGAACGAGGTCTCCTGATTGTTCCACGAGGGGATGAGCTACAGATACAGGCAGAAGCGACCATTAGTGGGGAGGATGTGACCGTGCACCTACAAGACGCCTCCTTCACCGCAGCCGCTTTGCCTGAGTCCATCCTCCGTTACGTCGTGCGCACTCAGGAGAACGTAATCCTGCAGGATGCATCATCCGGGAACCCGTTTTCCGCTGATCCCTACATTGTTCAGCATCGAGCCCGTTCCATTCTCTGTTTGCCGTTGATTAACCAGGGCAAACTTACCGGCGTTCTATACCTTGAAAACAATCTGACACCGCAAGTTTTCACTTCCGAACGGATGACGGTTCTGAAGGTGCTGGCGTCGCAAGCGGCGATATCGCTCGAGAATACGCGGCTTTACCGTGATCTGGAAGAGCGTGAAGCGAGGATTCGCCGATTGGTCGACGCCAACATCCTGGGGATTTTCATCTGGAATCTCGAAGGTGCGATCGTCGCGGCTAACGAAGCGTTTCTGCGAATTGTGCAATACAGTCGTGAAGATATCGCCTCGGGTGGAGTGCGCTGGACGGACCTGACGCCACCTGAATGGCGCAAGCGCGACGAACGTACCCTTGTAGAATTAAAGGCAACTGCAACTGCTCAGCCATACGAGAAGGAGTTCTTCCGTAAAGATGGCAGCCGCGTGCCTGTGCTCGCTGGAGCCACGCTTTTCCAAGAAGGTGGCAACGAGGGTGTCGCGTTCGTACTCGATTTGAGCGAACAAAAGCACGCGGAAGAAGCCTTACGACGCAGTGAATCCTACTTGGCTGAGGCACAGAGACTGACACACTCGGGCACTTGGGCCTTCAGTCCTGCGAACCCTGAAAACAGCTATTGGAGCTCGGAATACTATCGGATTTATGGATTTGATCCGGCCAAGGACGCTGCGCGGAACTCGGCTGTCCTCGAACGAATTCACTCTGACGATCGCGCCCGGCGTGCTCACAAATTCGAGGAAGCAAACATCACAAAGAAGGACTTCGAAGATGACTTTCGGATCGTTCTACCAGATGGAACTGAGAAACACCTTCACACGGTGGCTCATCCGATAGTCGATCAATCGGGCCAGATTGTCGAGTTCGTCGGGACATCTATGGACGTCACAGAGCAGTATCGAAACAGAATGGCTCTGGAAAAAGCTTTCCAAGAGATCCAAGTTCTAAAGGAACAACTCTACAAAGAGAATCTGGCACTGCGTGACGAGGTGGACCGGGCCTCGATGTTCGAGGAAATCGTCGGCGCCTCGAAGCCGCTCAAGACCGTTCTTTCCCGGATTGGCAAGGTGGGGCCCACCGACTCCACCGTTTTCATTACGGGGGAGACCGGAACCGGCAAGGAACTCATCGCCCGCGCTGTTCACAAACGATCCCAAAGGTCTGGACGGGCCTTCGTCAGTGTGAACTGTGCTGCGCTTGCACCGACGCTGATTTCCTCGGAGTTATTCGGTCATGAGAAAGGGGCCTTCACGGGAGCCACGCAAAGACGGCTTGGCCGCTTCGAAATGGCTGACGGCGGAACGATCTTCCTGGATGAAGTGGGCGAACTCTTGCCTGACACCCAGGTTGCACTATTAAGGGTGCTACAGGAACGGGAATTTGAGCGAGTCGGGGGTGGGCAACCGATCCACGTGGACGTCCGCGTCATCGCTGCCACCAATCGTGATTTGCAAGCAGCCATTGCCAGTGGAGCCTTTCGCCAGGACCTGTTTTATCGGCTGAATGTGTTTCCTATCCAAGTGCCGCCTCTACGAGACCGGAAGGACGACATCCTGATGCTGGTCGAATATTTCGCAAAACGGTACGCCAGCCGCGCGGGCAAGAACATCCGATCGATCGACAAGAAGACTCTGGACCTCTTGCAGTCCTATGAATGGCCGGGCAACATCCGCGAGTTGCAGAACGTGATTGCAAGGTCCGTGATA
>Ga0210409_10004743_pt1 | contig 14534 bp, 14 predicted proteins | sample IncBWH17MmetaG_FD_161649 | JGI IMG/M metagenome (GOLD analysis project Ga0210409, IMG submission 161649) | Forest soil microbial communities from Barre Woods Harvard Forest LTER site, Petersham, Massachusetts, United States - Inc-BW-H-17-M | ecosystem: Environmental > Terrestrial > Soil >... | reverse complement strand
GCGGTGAGCACCGGCGGCATTACCGGCGTAGGTCTGATGGAAGGCAAGCAGAAGCTGTTTTATCTGCCTGAGCCCCACACCGACTTCATCTTCGCGGTGACTGCCGAGGAACTGGGCCTGGTGGGCGCGCTGGTAATCGTGCTGCTTTTCGCCATAGTTCTCTGGCGCGGCATGCGCACCGCTCTGCGAACCCAAGACATGTTCGGACGCTTCCTCGCCGTCGGTATCACCAGCATGATCGTCGTCCAAGCCTTCATCAACATCAGCGTGGTCCTAGGCCTGATGCCCACCAAAGGCATCCCTCTGCCGCTGGTCTCCTATGGTGGCTCGTCGTTATTGGTAACCCTGGCCTGCGTAGGCGTACTATTGAACATCTCAAAGCAAGCCGAATAGAACCGATGAAATGGAGAACGGGCGTCTCGCCCGTTCCTGTCGAAACCAAGAAACCAGAAAGCTTCCCCGAAAAATAAAAAGAGGGCAGCCGATCGGCTGCCCTCAAAGACTTATACACTGATCCGTCTACGGCAATGGCACCTTAGCAAACTCCACGTCCTGCACGTGTACGCCGCCAACCGAGCGCCGGCCGTCGGTCCAGGTAACCAGGGCATTCCCGGTCGTAGCGGTGTTGTAGTCGTAATCTCCCGCGTAGCAGGACTGCACAGTTGGATCGTCCTGGGCAGGCTGCGGGATCAAGGCCGTGCTGATGGTGATGTCAGCCAGCCAAGATGCCCCGTTGTTCTTGGATTGACGCCCTACGCGCTCGTACGAGCATCCCTTGTCGGTGACATTGACGCAAGAGGTGGTGGCCGCTCGACGATCGTACCAAGAGGCAGTTACGTCGCCCGTGAGGTCGACGGACAGTGAAGGCATCCACTGCGTCCTGAACTGGTTGTCTTTGTCGGTGTTGAGTTTGATCGGCTTCGACCAGGTCTTGCCGTTGTCGATCGACCGCACGTAGAAGATGTCTCCTACGTCTCCGCTTGTTCCCGCACCAGCGTAGTCATAGTGGACCACGCCTTTGGGGCCGACTGCCGGTTCTCCCCAACCCATGTGCCGCCAGATCGGAGCTACAGCCTGAAAGTACCCGCAATTTACGTTGCCCGGAGGATTGAAGCGCGGACCCAACGTCGTCGAGGTCCAGGTGACGCCGCCATCGAGCGATTTGTACATGATGTTCTGGCGGGTCGAATTTCCCCCTCCACCCTCATCCATCGCGGCAACGAACACCGTGCTGTTCTTGCCTTCGAACAACGTTGTGCCCCGCGGTGTGCCGGTGACCTGTACGTCGCGAATGAAGTTCGGATTGAGGACTACCGTGCTGCTCCAGGTCTTCCCGTCATCCGAGTAGACCAAGGAAAGAGCTCCGCCGTTGTTGGTGAAATCATTAAACGACACGTACATCCGGCCGTATGTTCCGCTGGTTGTTTCGTTGTCTACCCAAAACGACTCGCGGTCGTCGCTGCCACCGTTGTGGGCGCAGCTTCCTGCGGTCCAGGTCTTGCCATTTGCAGACGTCCACAAACCGACGCCGAAGCCACCGCACGCAGTCGCCAAATCGCCCGCAAAGAACATGTTCAACTTGGAGTTGAACACGACGATCGGATCGCCATAATTGGTGCCATGGCCGTTAAGAAAAGGTGGCGGCTGAATTTCGTGGAAGGTCACGCCGCCATCGCTGGAGTACGAAGTTCCCGTATAGCTCGAGCCGTTCCCGGCGCTGTCGTTGTAGTTGACCACAATTTGCTTGGGGTTCTTGGTGCTCGCCCACGCATTGCTTTCGCTCTTGGTACAGCTGGTCGATGAACTGCAGGCCCGGTTGCTGGCCCGAACGTTGGGAGGAGCCGCTGGCGTGATCGGCTCACCCGCGATGCCCGAAGGATGACCGCCTTGTACTAACCCGCATTCAATCAGGATCACGCCGGCGCGCATGTTGTCCTGCTTTTCAATTCCTAATTCGTGAATCTTTGAGCAATCGACCCCCACCGACGTCATTTGCGCCGCGGCCGACGCAGGCTGAAGGACACACGCTACCCCTAGAATCGGCAGCGCAAGGTACCAAAGCTTTTTACTTCTGCGTTTCGTGTTCATTGTCGCTTTCCCCTTTTCTTGCTGATTTTTGAAGCTGTGACGGTGGGTTGGAAGTACGCCGCTGCGCCCCTGGGACAGGAGCCACCTCAGTCCCAAAGTATTCTTGATCCATCCAGATTCCGGTCTTCTTCTTCAGATCGTTCAACATCGCTTGCATCTTGTCGCCTTGCACCTGCTTTTCGATCAGGGACGAAACTTCTCCTAGTTGCTGACGGTCGCGCTTCACCAACTGCACGAGGATAATAGAGTCCGCGGTTTCTTCAACCTGAGACCACGCACCCTCCTTGATTGCGAACGCTACCTTCTCAATTTTCGGCGGCAACTCTCCTCGCGGAAAGCTGAGCGGCTGTCCATCAAACAGGCCGTCGTCCGAGTCCTTGAACGCATCCGTCAGTTTCGTTGTATCCTGGCCGGCCGCTGCCGCCTGAAGAATTGCGTCCGCCCGGGCCCTCGCTTCCTGCGCACTCAAACCATGGGTATTCTTGGAGCCGCCGCCAGTCTTCCAGATGAACAGCCGGCGGATTCGTACCTCCTCAAAATCCGACGGATGAGCGGAGTAATATCGCTCGATCTCTTCGTAGGTAGGCTGCGCCTTGCTCATCAGGCTGGCGAATTCAGCGTCGGACAATATCTGAACGCGATCGATGGCCAACTGCCGCCTTACCTCGGGCGTGGTGTCAAGATGGCTGGCAACCGCTTGCTGGGAAAGCATGAGCACCGAGGCGTAGTCGTCGCCGAGCTTTCGGCGATCCTTATCTTTATCACCGGCGGAGCCTTCCTTGTCCGGGTCGGCTTGCGGCTCGATCTGCCCCACTCCGGATTCGAATTCCGCCTGCGTAACCTGCACGTCCCCAACTTTGAGGACCACGCGGTCGGTTCCAGTGGAAACGGTTTTTGCGGGCGTAGAAGCCGAAGCCCCAGAGGAGGCTGCTGCACTTGGGCTGGAAGGCGCTTGCGCCTGGCCCAGGGCCACCAGAAATCCCGCCAATAGAAGAGAAGGAGCTATTCGCGCTCTGATCAAGTCCACTTAAAAGCCTAACCCGATGGCCAACCTTTCCTAGGTAGGGGCAGTGCCAGTCGCCACAGATTGCCCAAGTGCCAGCAGGGAGAGACTAAATGCACCCGGTTGGAGCGAAAACGATGCCCAGTAGTAGAGCGCCAGAACTTTAGTACATCTGACTGTCTAGTGTCAACGTGCAAAGTTCTGCATACGGGCGCGCTCCAGTTTCCTCAGCGCAAGCCTCAATCCGACCCACCGTGCCCGGCTCCGGCCCACCTCGCAGCAGGTGCCACGCCTCTTTGTACCGTCCATATTTCGACTTCTTCAGCTTGGGATACAGCCCGACATTCCCCTGCATCTTGAAACTCTCGACCGGAAGGATGTACCAAATATCCAAGGGGATCAGATAAGCCGCGACAAAGTCAAAAGGATCGCCCGTATACTTCCCCCGCCACCCCCGCACCGTGACTACATACCCTCCGCGATCCAGAAACATCGTAGACTTTACCTGCACCCGGACAAATCGCCCTTTGTACTCCACCGCGAAGTCATACCGCGACATCTCGCCCCAGGGCCGGGTCACGCACAACCCATGCTCCGCCGCCCGCGTCATAAAACACATCTCCGCCCATTCACCCCGCAACTTGGGATGCTTGATCTTCATTCCGTTATTTTTCATAAGATATTCGCTGGAAACTCCCTCCCCATTGATAAAAACCGCCCCCAAAATAAAAACGCGGCCCAGAAAGGCCGCGCTAAGATTCTTGGAGACTCAATTCTAACTATGCCACACCGCGGACAATAAAAAGCACCCCACAAAAGAAAAACATCCCGCCCATCCCATTTCGGGAATGCATTCGCAGTCAGCCGTCACAGACACAACTCCAGCCCGCTGTCATCCTGAGGAAGCGCAGGCCTTCGCAAAGCGAAGGCCTGCCAACGAAGGATCTATGTACTCCGCGCCCCGCTTCTATTACGTTTACATAATGACAAACCGCTCGAAACACTTTACATAGGTGTAACCGGACACCTGGAAAAACGTGTCTTCGAGCACAAGCAAGGCATCAAAGGCGAATTCGCCGCCCGCTACAAAATCGACCGGTTGGCCTACTTCGAGCACTTCGGAGATATCCGCGCCGCGATCGCTCGCGAGAAGCAGATCAAAGGGCTGTTGCGAATCAAGAAAATCGCCCTGATCGTGTCCATGAATCCAGAGTGGAAAGATCTAAGCGAAGCATGGTCGGTCCGCCATCAGCATCAGCCAGAGAGTGCATAGATCCTTCGCTAAACGCTTCAGGATGACAGTGCTTAGAGGATCTCACAACTCCGCCACTCGCCCGTAAACAAAACCCGCTGTCATCCTGAGGAAGCGCAGGCCTTCGCAAAGCGAAGGCCTGCCAACGAAGGATTTATGTACTCCGCGCTGAAAACCACGAAGTCCAATCTAAAAACATTGACACCTCGACTCTGCGAACCCTACGCTATAGTCCATGGAAGTACGTTTAACCCCCGATCTGCAGGCCAAGCTCGTGCAACTCGCGTCCCAGCGGGGCTGCGACACTGAGGCCCTGGTGGTCGAAGCCGTGGAGCGGATGGTGAACTACGACGAGTGGTTCATTCGCGAAGTTGAGAAAGGAATCGCCGCCGCCGATCGTGGCGAGTTTGTCGAGCACGGCGAAGTCAGAAGACGCATAGACCAACGGTATCCTGGCTGATGCGGATTCGTTGGACGGAACCCGCGGCTCGCGACCTCACTCAAATTGCAGATTATCTCGAAAAACGTGGCAGCAGCGCCATCGCCCGCCGCATCGCCATTTCGATCTCCGGAGCGCATAGAAGCGCTGGCGCAATTTCCAGAGCGAAGGACGAACAGGTCGCAAGTCGGGCACTCGCGAACTTGTTCTAAGCGGTCTTCCCTATCTCGCCGTGTATCGCCTTGAAGGGGATGCTATAGAAATTCTTCGCATTCTCCACGGAGCCCAGATGTGGCCATAAAAACAAACGGAGCGGCTTGCGCCGCCCCGCCAACGACGAACGACTGCTGCTACGTCCCTTCACTCCAACCCGCCAGATACTCTTCCTGCTCCGGCGTCAGCTTGTCGATCTTGATCCCCATCGATTCGAGCTTCAACTTCGCCACCCGCTTGTCCAGATCATCGGGCACGCGGTAGACCTTCTTCTCAAGCGACTTGTGATTCTTCACCATGTAATCGACCGAGAGCGCCTGGTCAGCAAAGCTCATGTCCATCACCGACGCCGGATGCCCCTCGGCTGCAGCCAGATTAATCAGCCGGCCTTCGCCCAGCAGATTGATTTTTCGTCCATCTTTCAGCGAGTACTCTTCGACAGAAGTACGCGTAGTGCGCTTCGACGAAGACAATTTCTCGAGCGCCGGGATATCGATCTCGACATTGAAGTGTCCGGAGTTTGAAATGATGGCCCCGTCTTTCATCAACTCGAAGTGATCCTTGGTGAGAACGCTCTTGTTGCCAGTCACGGTGCAAAAGACATCGCCGATTTTGGCCGCTTCCGTCATCGACATCACGCGGAATCCGTCCATCACTGCTTCCAGAGCTTTCGTCGGATCGACCTCAGTGATAATCACTTCGGCGCCGTTGCCGCGAGCGCGGCTCGCGAGACCGCGTCCGCACCAGCCGTAACCGGCTACCACGAACTTCGATCCTGCCAGCAGGAAGTTGGTGGCACGGATAATGCCATCGATCGTCGACTGCCCGGTCCCGTAACGGTTGTCGAACAGGTGCTTGGTGTCGGCGTCGTTCACAGCGACAATGGGAAAGCGCAGCACGCCTTCCTTCGCCATGGCCCGCAGCCGGATCACGCCAGTCGTGGTCTCTTCTGTGCCGCCAATCACATCGTCGAGCGCGTCCTGCCGCTTGGTGTGCAGAATGGTCACGAGATCGGCGCCATCATCCATGGTGATGTGCGGCCGGTGATCGATGGCCGCAAGAATATGGCTGTAGTAAGTGTCGTTGTCCTCTCCCTTGATGGCAAAGACAGGAATGTTATGGTCGCGCACCAGGCTGGCGGCAACGTCGTCTTGCGTGGACAGCGGGTTCGAGGCGCACAGCACCATCTCAGCGCCGCCATCGCGAAGCGTGATGGCCAGATTCGCCGTCTCCGCGGTGACGTGCAGGCAGGCCGAAATGCGAATGCCCTGCAGCGGCTGGTTCTTAATGAATTCCTTGCGGATAATCTGCAGAACTTTCATCGACTGGTTGGCCCACTCGATGCGTTTCTTGCCTAGATCGGCAAAATCCAAGCCTTTGATATCCGACTGCGCTTGTGTTGGTGTTGTCGACATACTTCTCCTGTGGCGCTGAATTAATCTTGATTCTAAACCTTAGGAAACTAATTTACCGGGTGCCCCATTTCTCGCGTTCTTTGCGAGAAGTGGGAGCGGGATGCCCCACTCTTTCGCGTTCTTTGAAAACGGTGGGAGCCACACTCTACTTGTGCGCCGCAACCGGCTCGCGCAACCCCGCATCACTGGCCAGCTTCGCCGCCTTGTCGGTCAGTTCCCACGTGAAATCCGGATCGCTGCGCCCGAAATGTCCATAAGCCGCGGTCTTGCAATAGATCGGCCGTCGCAGATTCAGCGACTCGATAATCCCCTTGGGCGTCAGTTTGAAGTGGGCGCGCACCAGATCCGAAATAATCGTGGTGTCGACTTTCCCCGTGCCGAACGTATCCACCAGCACGCTTACCGGATCGGCCACGCCGATCGCGTATGCCAACTGCACCTCGCAACGATCCGCCAACCCAGCCGCAACAATGTTCTTCGCGATGTGACGCGCCATATACGCCGCCGAGCGATCCACCTTGGTCGGATCCTTGCCGCTAAAAGCCCCGCCGCCGTGCCGCCCCATCCCGCCGTAGGTGTCCACGATAATCTTGCGCCCGGTCAATCCGGTATCGCCCATCGGTCCGCCAATCACAAAGCGTCCCGTCGGATTAATGTGGTACTTCGTGTCTTCGTCGAGAAGGTGAGCCGGAATCGTGGCTTGAATCACATGCTTGAGAATGTCGCTGCGGAGTTCGTCGTTCCCCACCGTCTCCGAATGCTGCGTCGAAACCACAACCGCATCCACCCGAACCGGCTTGTGATGCGCATCATATTCCACGGTAACTTGCGACTTTCCATCGGGCCGCAAATAAGGAAGCTTCCCATGTTTGCGAACCTCCGAAAGCCGCATGCAAAGCCGGTGCGCAAAAGAAATAGGCGCCGGCATCAATTCCGCAGTCTCATTGCAAGCAAACCCAAACATCATTCCCTGGTCGCCGGCGCCGCCGGTGTCTACGCCCATGGCTATGTCGCCGGATTGTTTGTTGATGCTGGAGATCACCGCGCAGGTGTTGGAGTCGAAGCCATAGAGAGCATTGTTGTAACCGATGGAGGCGATTGTGCCGCGGACCAGATTCTGAAAATCGACGTACGCCTTGGTGGTGATTTCGCCAGCGATTACTACCAGGCCGGTCGCGGTCAGGGTCTCGCAGGCTACGCGGCTGGCGGGGTCATCGGTCAGGCAGGCGTCGAGGATGGCGTCGGACACCTGGTCTGCGATTTTATCGGGATGTCCTTCGGTCACGGATTCGGATGTAAATAAATGGCGGTTCTTCGACAAGCGTTTTCTCCTTAAGCTCACGATCTGGGCGTCACGTCTGGCGGGGGTCGATCAGAACACAACGGCCACACGAAATGTTTCCTTTTGGGGTCCACAAAAGGCTACCAGAGAACGAGTGGAGGCGCAATCCTTTTAGGCTGGGTTGCGGGTTCCGGCAGTGAGTGGAGTTCCTTCTTGAGTGGAGGGTCAGGAACGCGGGTTCAACGGGAAGATTCCGTTGATTGCGCGGCTTTGTGCCGGTTTTATTGGTTTTGCCGACCGGGGGCTTGGCGCTCATTCTGCATCGCAGGTGCCCGCGGTTTTGCTGGTAATTTCGCCGAAAAGCGTAGTAAGCTGTGCCGCACGTGATTGGACGGTAGCGGCCGGGCCGACGGCCGCCGGTGCAGGGACTCCGCAGTTTTGGTTTTGGCCTGGATTTGAGAGCCCATCTCCGGGGTATATCTTTTTCGCATTTGGGGAACGATCCCGTGAGAGGTAACAGAGTGTGAAACGCGCAGGGATTGGAATCTGTTTAGCGCTGGTGATTGTTGCGACCGCGCATTTGGTGCCGGGACGGGCGCAGGGAACCGGCGCGGTGCAGCAACAGCCCCCGACCATCGCGGAGCCCGTGAATCCGCTGCGGGTCGCATTGCTGCGTTGGTACCGGGCGAACACGACGACGAGGTTCAAAGTCGGGAGTCAGCCGTATGGCGTTGCCTTTGACGGGGCCAACATCTGGACGGCAAACTTTGGCGACGGCACCGTCACCAAGCTGCGGGCCAACGACGGCGAAGTGCTGGGCACCTTCAAGGTCGGTGCCGCGCCTTACGGGGTGGCGTTCGACGGGGCCAATATTTGGGTCAGCAACCAGGGGGACGGCACCGTCACGAAGCTGCGAGCCAGCGACGGGAAAAACCTGGGGACGTTTCAGATCGGGCGGGCAACAGGCTGGCCGGCCTTTGACGGCGCGAACATCTGGGTAACGAGTGTTCCCAGTACGAAAGGCAAGCTGAGCAAGGTGCGAGCCAGCGACGGACAGGTTTTGGGGACTTTCACCGTGGGCATTAGCCCCACGGCGGTTGCCTTTGACGGGGCCAATGTCTGGGTGACCAATAACGGCGAGAAGACGGTGAACAAGCTGCGAGCCAGCGACGGTAAGGTCCTGGGGACGTTCACGGTAGGCAGCAATCCGCTCGGCATAGCCTTTGACGGCACGAATATGTGGGTTGCCAACCAGAATGACAACACCGTCAGCAAGCTCCGCGCCAGCGACGGAAAGACACTGGGTACATTCAGGGCCACCGACCTGCCCTATGGTGTGGCGTTCGACGGGGAGAGTATATGGGTGACCGGGCTGCCCTTCGTCGTCAAGCTGCGGCCAAGTGATGGCAAGTTACTGTTCTCAGCCCGGGACGAGGGCGGCGCCGGTCTGGCCTTCGACGGGGCAAACGTCTGGGTGGGGGAGTTTAACGACAACGTTGTGGGCAAGCTGTGAAAATGACACGAGTGGGGGCAGGTCTCTAAGCGGGGGAACTCACAATCAAAAGGGAGGACGTATGGGGAAGCATTTTGGGCCGTTGCAGTTTCTTGTTCCGGCTGTTCTAGCGATTGTTTTCCTTGCCTTCGCAAGCGCCGCGTCGGGCGCCCAGAATCCATGCAGCACGGGCGTATGCGTATCCAGCGAAACCATCTACGTACTCGATACCGATAACCACCGCGTCCAGACATTAACGGCAAAGGCGTCTACCGGAGCCATTTCGGCCACTCTTTTGATCTGCCAGTCGGCATCGCGCTGGATAGCGTCAGCAACGTGTATGTGAAAGACGGCAATCTAAACCGCGATTGACTCGGGCGGCAACATTTACCTTGCAGATAGCGGAAATAACCGGGTGCAGAAATTCGACAAGGATGGAGTCTACCAGAGTCAGTTTGGATCCAGAGGCTCGGGCAACGGACAGTTTGCATATCCGGTCGGCATCGCTTTCGGCACTAATGGAACGATCTACGTGACCGATGTCGGCAACAACCGCGTGCAGAGGTTTGATAGCAAGGGGGCGTACCTGAGCCAGTTCGGATCCTACGGACAGGGTAAGGGAGAATTCTTCGCGCCCTTTGGCATCGTAATCAGCAAATAATTCCGGCATTCTCCAAGTCTCGAAAAGCGCGACTTGGGGCACCGGCTGGTGGCTTACAATTGTCGGCACAACTTTTGTTTGATTTTGTGAATACGCTTCGCTAGCGTGTTCGCGTGGATCCATTCACGTGAATCCAGGGGAGTGCGTATGTTACCTTCCGATCTCCTCCTCCGCAGGGAAACGCAGTTTACATTTTGGCGTCCGAGTGTCGGCGGTCAGGCGCCGGTTTTGGTTATTGGCACCTTCGCGGCCGGTAATCCCAATACTCTTGCGAACAGCAGGAGTATTCCGCTTTCGGCGGCAGGTCCGAACGCGCCCGGTCTGTGGACTGTCTCGGCGGATACGGTCGTCGTTGTGGCTAATTTCTCGGACTACGCCACTCCGAACGGTCTCACCGACCCCAATGCGGAATACGTGGTTCCGAATTGGCCGCAGACTCCGGCTGGCAGGCACTGGCGGGAAGTGACACAGCAGCGCGACGTCTTGCCGGCGCAGGTGGGGCGCGAGCCAATCTTCCCGTGGGAAGCCAAGGTGTACACGCTGGCTTAGCCGGGCTGCGGAACCTGTTCTTGAGCTTCCGCGGAGGCGGAAAAGAATCAGATTTAATTGGAGACGAGTTTTAAAAAAACACAGGGCCGGTGGAGGAATGACCGGCCCTGTCGAGCGGCGGACTTTACGCTGTAATCAGAGATTCCAAAGCGACGCGGTTCGGGATCACCAGGGTGCAACCGTTCTGCTGGATGAGACGCTGTTTCTTGAATCCGGCGAACAGGCGGCTGACGGTCTCGCGCGAGGTGCCGATCATCTGGCCGATCTCTTCGTGAGTCAGGGCCAGCTTCATCTGGCTGGGGTTTCTGGCTTCGGTGTTCTGGTCGAGCCATCCTACGAGCAGCCGAGCGAGCTTTTCGCTGGCGGAATCGGAAAGGATGAGGTCGCGGATTTCACGGCAGGTGCAAGCGTAGTCCTGACTGATGTGCTGGGTCACCCACAGGGCAATTTCGCCATTCAGGCGCATGAGCCGCAGCAGATCGCTTTGCCGGAGGAAGCTGATCTCGCAGGGTTCCTGGGTCTCGGCTGTGGCTTCATACTGGCGTCCGGAAACGACTGCGGCAACTCCGAGCGGGCAACCGGCCTCGACAATCCGCAGAATCAGGGTGCGACCGTCGCTGCCACAGATGGAAAGCTTTACCTTCCCCCGGCGGACGATGAACACTCCTCGGGGGGATTGACCTTCGGCGAACAGAACTGCTCCGGTCGGGTAGGTGGTGGTGACGGCTTCCTGCTCTAAGGCATCGGCTACGGATTGAGGAAAATCGCAGAAAGCCTTGTCTGCTGCTGCAAATTTCTGGGTGTGGTTGACGATTTGTGTGGCCATTTGTGCCTCCGCTCACAGGTACTTTGGCAAGTCCGTCGCCACTCTTTCCGGGCAGCGCAGGACCTCAGTAAATGTCGTATAACCAAAACAAAGCAATAGGCTTGATTTGATTTGGGCAAAGACAGCTTGCAGGGTTATCTACCAGCGGTATGTTCGAGAAGTGGGTGCTTTCACACACCGATGTGTGATCTCCATCACCGATCCATTGGTTACGGGCACGGGCAGGGGTGATCTGCGACCGTCTGGGCTTGGTTTTCCACATGGGTGGGAAGGGTATGCCTCGTCACAAATCGTGTCAAGCTTAGAAACTGGAATTCAACGATTGCGGAGGGGAGCAAGGGTGCTATGCGGCAAACGGGATTACGAAAACCCAGTTGTCAGATCCCGGTTCTCAGTTCTCCGGGGGGTTCCAGTGAACCTATCCTAGGGTGGTATGGATCGTATTCAGCAAGGCGGTTCTGGTGAAGGGTTTTTCGAGGAGCGTGATGCCGCGCTTCAAGACCTCGCGTTCCGCCATTAGTTCCCCCGTGTATCCGGACATGTATACGACTTTCAGAGTGGGATGAGAGACGCCCAGGCGTTCCACTAACTCTGGACCACTCATTCGGCGCATGACTACGTCAGTCAACAACAAGTCAATTGGCTCGGCGTGAGACTCAATCCATTCGAGGGCAGATTTTCCGTCGCTGGCTTCGACTACCGTGTAGCCGTGTTCCTGGAGGAGTTGCCGGGTCAGGCTGCGCATGATGTCGTCGTCTTCAACCAGCAGAATGGTAGTGCCTTGTCGTTTGGGACTGACGGCCTCAGGCTCAGGCTTGGATGCGACGCCGATTTTGTGATCGGCGCTGGGGAGATAGATCTTAAATGTCGTCCCGTGTCCTGGCTCACTGTAAACCAGGATGTGTCCCGCACTCTGCTTAACGATGCCGTAGACAGTAGCCAGACCCAAACCAGTTCCCTTGCCGATCTCCTTGGTGGTGAAGAACGGCTCGAAGATGCGCGAGATAGTGGCTTCATCCATGCCGTGGCCGGTATCGCTAACCGCGAGCATGACGTATTTTCCGGCCGGCATGGTTTGATGTTGGTCGGCGAAGTCTTCGTCAAATCTCACCGCGCCGGTTTCAAGAATAAACTTGCCGCCACGAGGCATGGCGTCGCGCGCATTCACCGCAAGGTTGACCACAATCTGGTCCAGTTGACCAGGGTCAGCCTCGACCACCGCCAAGGCTGATTTGGGCACGACGAGAATCTCGACATCGTCTCCCAGCAGCGGGCGCAGAAGCTTGCTGATGTCCTTGAGCCGTTCGTTCACATCGAGAACACGAGGTTGGACTACAGACGTCCGGCTGAAGGTGAGGAGTTGGCGAGTTAATGAAGTGCCGCGCTCGATGGCTTTCTTAATATTGTCGACGTAAGGCGATGGTTCGCTGGCGGCGTCGATGCGGTCACGGAGAAATTCGTTGCAGGCGCTGATGATTCCCAGGATGTTGTTAAAGTCGTGGGCTACTCCTCCGGCCAAACGGCCAATCGCTTCCATTTTCTGGGACTGACGAAGCTGGCTTTCCGCCTTTTTCTGGGCGGTGACATCGCGCACGATCGCGGACGCTCCCACAATGTCCCCCGTTGCACTGCGCAATGGAGAGACGGAAATGGAGACGTTGAGGTGGCGTTTATCCTTGGTAACCCGCACTGATTCGTAGTGTTCAAGGCTTTCACCACGCGCGATTCTCTGAAGAATATCCGAGATTTCGTCTGGACGGTCGCTGGGAGTCAGCAGGGATATGTGCTTCCCGACGACCTCTTCGGGCGTATAGCCGTAGATATGTTCAGCCCCCCGGTTCCAACTCGTGATAATGCCGTTCAAATCTTTGCTCAGGATGGCGTCCTCGGAGGAGTCAATGATCGAGGCCAGTTTCGAGCGGTATTCGCCGAGTTGCTCGGCGGTTCTGCGATGCAGTTCTTCGTTCGCTCTTCGCAGTTCCTCCGCGATCCTCTTACGATCGCTGATGTCGCGGATCGCACTCAGCACGAAGATTCCCTTCTCCGTGGAGACCGGGCTGAGACTAATTTCCACGGGGAATTCCGAGCCATTGCGTCGTCTTCCGTAGAGATCTAAATCGGCTCCCATTCGTCGCGTCTTCGGTGTTTCCGCGAAGGTCTCGCGATGATGATGGTGCTGGCCGCGATAGCTTTCAGGAACGAGCAGTTCGACTTTCTGGCCGACCAATTCGTCGCGGTCGTAGCCAAATAGTTCTTGCGCCTGGGAATTGACTAGAACAATGGTTCCATCGCGATCGACGGCTACGATGGCGTCGGGCAGGGTCTCCAGGAGCTCGGCGGAAAGGAGAGCTTCCGTCATGGTCTTAGCCGAGAGTGTGACCGCCGGCTCCTGATGATCCGAGGAAGGTTTCGACATAAACAACCCCATTTCAACTTGTCGGTCTTTAAATCTATGTCGGAACGGGCTTGCCTGTAAAGCTCTGAAGCACGGTTGAGTGAGAAGTTGACGGCAGTCTGGAGTTTGTTAGCTGGGCAACGGTAGCTCGATACTTCGGTAACCCCATGCAAGATTCGGAATCTCACAGATTCGTGGCGGGCGCCGATGACCCAAAGTAGCCTCCCTTCTATATGTCCAGGGTTCCGGGAACCATGCTCACGTGCAATTGGCTCGGTCGTTTGCTTTTACCCTTGTTTCTGGTCACGACCCTGACGCCCACAAACTTCCTTTCGCGCAATCGACTCAAGACAGTTCCGAGGAATCCACAAATCTCACGTACCACAGCACCGCCTCCGAAGTGCAGCTGATGTTTTTCGCGACCGACGAAAATAATCACCCGCTGGAAGAGCTTCAGAAGGATGACTTTGCGGTGGTCGACGATGGGAGGGTGATTCGACGCTTCCGTAGTTTCGCCCACTCCGACTTGATCAAACTCGACGTCGTGATGCTGATTGATTCCAGCGAATCGGTTCTGCCGCAGTGCGAACGGGAGATCGAGTATGTCCAACAAATGATTTCGCAATGGCCGTGGAGTCCCGGAGATCTCACTCAAATCATCGATGATTGCATTCAGCCCGCGTAGTCACGTACGGGCCACCAGAGTCCAATTCTGATTTCCACTCCACTCGCATCCTCCCTACTCACAATCTGAACTTGCAATTTCGCTGTCGCCGAGGGCTACTACAAGAATTCAGGCAACGGCCGTTACGGAGGACGTCCGTGAGACAGATATGGTCGTCGATTTTTCCTGCCGTGCAGTTTGCCGGGTTTGCTGGTGGCACAGCTTGGACTCTATCAACATGGCACCGTGGTGAGG
>Ga0210409_10004742_pt1 | contig 14535 bp, 11 predicted proteins | sample IncBWH17MmetaG_FD_161649 | JGI IMG/M metagenome (GOLD analysis project Ga0210409, IMG submission 161649) | Forest soil microbial communities from Barre Woods Harvard Forest LTER site, Petersham, Massachusetts, United States - Inc-BW-H-17-M | ecosystem: Environmental > Terrestrial > Soil >... | reverse complement strand
CGCTCGCGCGTCACGCGCGCGAGGAGCTCGAGCTGCAGCCGGTGGTCCTGATGCCGGCTCACATCGCTCCCCACAAGGCCGCCGAGCAGGATCCCGGCGCCGAGCATCGCCTCGCCATGTGCCGCCTTGCCGTCGACGGCGAGCCCGGGCTGTCGGTGTGCGCGCTCGAGATCGAGCGCCGTGGCCCGTCCTACACCGTCGATACCCTGAGTGCCATACATGCGATCCAGCCGGACGCCGAGCTGACCTTCATCGTGGGAGCCGACATCGCGCGCACGCTGCCGTCCTGGCGTGAGCCCGCAAAGGTTCTCGAGCTGGCGCGCCTGGCCGTGGCCGCTCGCTCGGGGTCCTCCCGCGAGCAGGTGCTGAGCACGATCGACGCGCTCGCCACCCCGCCCGGAGCCGATCGACGGGCCGCGGCGGAGGTGCGGTTCCTTGCGATGCCGGTGATCGAGGTCTCCTCCTCGATGGTGCGCGAACGCGTCGCGCGCGAGGAGCCGCTGGAGCCGCTGGTCGGGGCTCCCGTGGCCGCCTACATCTCCGAGCACGGCCTGTACCGGTCCGTACCCAGGGGGGTGGGCTGATGCGTTCCGAGCAGCTCGTGGGGGAGATAGCCCGATACGCCGAGGACAAGAAGGCTGCGGACGTGGTGGAGATGGACCTGCGGAGCGTTCTCGACTACACCGACTACTTCCTGGTGTGCTCGGGCAACACCGGACGGCAGACGAAGGCGATCCACGACGGCATCCTCGAGGGGCTCAAGCGCGACCATGACGTCCTGCCGCGCCGGGTCGAGGGTTCCTCGCAGACCGGCTGGATACTGATGGACTACATGGACGTGGTGGTCCACATCTTCACGCCGGAGACGCGCGACTTCTATCGCCTCGAGCAGCTGTGGGGCGAGGCGCCCGCGAAGCTCGCCGGCGAGGGCGCGTAGCCCGCTCCGAGCGACCGCCTGGTCGACGTCAGAAAACCCCGAACGGCGGTGCGGCAAAGGTGTAACATCGATTGTTCAAGGCTTCAACTCAGCGGGCGGGCCGGCGATGTCTCTGCACTAGTCGGCTAACGGGGGCGCCGGTCGTCCTGCGACCGGCGCCAAGCCCGCTCCGGCCGCCGCGCCTCCGGAGCGCCTCACGGAGGTGGGAAGATGGCGCGGTGAGCAGCAGCGTCTCCAGCCACGCCCCGCGTCTGACGGCAGTCCTGCGCGACAGCGAGCGTGTGACGCCGCTGGAGCTGTTCTTCGACCTCGTGTTCGTGCTCGCGCTGACGCAGTGCACGACCCTGATCGTGGGCACGCTGACCTGGGGGGCGGTGCTCAAGGGACTGCTCGTGCTCGGCATGCTGTGGTGGTCGTGGGTCGGCTACGCGTGGCTGACGAGCACCGTGGATCCCGAGGAGGGCTCCGTGCGGCTGGTGATGTTCGCCTCGATGGCCGCCTTCCTCGTCGCGGCGCTCTGCGTGCCGCAGGCGTTCGGAAGCAAGGCGCTGCTGTTCGCCTGCGCGTACGCGGTGGTGCGCATCGACCACATTGCGCTCTACCTGCTCGCCAGCCGCGATGATCCGGACCTGCGACGAGCGGTCGTCGGATTGGCGCTCAGCAGCGCAGTCGGCACGGGCCTGCTGGTGATCGCCTCCTTCACCGAGGGTGCCCTTCAGGTGGGGATCTGGGGTCTCGCTCTGGTGCTCGACGCGGGCGGCCCCTTCGTGTCCGGCGGCGAGGGCTGGACGCTCGTGCCGGGCCACTTCGCCGAGCGTCACGGCGCGATCATCATCATCGCGCTGGGCGAGTCGATCGTCGCGATCGGCGCCGGGGCGAAGGCGAGCTTCGGCGCGGGCGTCGTCGCCGCGGCGGTCCTCGGCATGGTCGTTGCAGCCGCGCTGTGGTGGGCGTACTTCGACGTCGTCGCGCGCGTGGCCGTGCGGCGGCTCGCCAGAGCCGAGGGCCGCGCACGCAACGAGATGGCGCGAGACTCCTACTCCTACCTGCACTTCCCGATGGTCGCCGGCATCGCGCTCGTCGCGGTCGGCATGCAACGGACGCTCACCCACATCGCGCACCCGCTCGGCGACGTCGCGGCGGCCGCGATGCTCGGTGGCGCCGCGCTCTACCTGCTCGCGCACGTGGCGTTCAGGTATCGCAACCTCCACACGATTAACAGGCAGCGGCTGCTGTGCGCCGCGCTGCTGCTGGCCCTGCTGCCCTTGGACTACGCCGTTCGACCGCCGTCGCTGGTGACGCTCGGCGTGCTGTCTGCGGTGCTGTCTGGTCTCGTCGGATATGAGGCCGTGCGCTTCGCGGAGGCGCGCGAGCGCGTACGCCATGCGGCCGCACCGGAGCCTGCCGCCGACTAGAGGTGCTTTCTCAGGCACGGAGCCGGTGAACGGGAATATCGCCCCGCGAGAGGCACGTCGCGATCGCGTTGGCACAGCGCAGCGATCGCGGTGCGCAGGACTGCATGGACCTAACAGATGTCGGGCGAATTCGGACCGTTGGGGCAGTGGCCAGGCAGACCTTCCGGACCGCACCACCGGGCGCCAGCCGCAGATGAGAGACAAGCCAGCGGAGGTGGTTCGCGGTCAAGGTGGGCCTCCGCGCAATGGCCAGCTGATCGGCCAACGCAGCGTCGATGTTGGTGAACTGGCGCCTGAGCGACTCGTGCTGGCATCGAACAGCACGGTCTCGCTTCTCCGTGCGGGCCAAATAGTTCTGCCCACCCGGTCGCGGATCTACATCTGTAGTTGGGCCTCGTCCCCGGCGAGCTCTGGCGCGAGGCGCCCGGCGCCGGCAGGCCGGCCGCCGCTGGCGCCCGCGATCAGCAATCCCTGCGCAAGAACCGCGACGCCGCTCGCGAGCGCGAACGCCGCCAGGGTGTCGAGCGACCGCAGCGAGACGGCGAGCGTGAAGCAGAACAGGGCGAAGGCTCCGAAGCCGCTGACCAGGCCCCGCAGCAGCCGCACGAGCTCCTCGGGGCCGCGCTGCGCGTGCGTGAACACCGCCAGCACCGTCGCGATGATCGGAAAGGGCGCCAGCAGCCCGCTCAGCTGCGGGCCCAGCCAGCCCGCGACGGCCGTCAGGGTCAGCACCAGCGCCAGCGCGCAGAAGGCGCGCAGCGGGAGGTCCCATGCGGGGTGCGGCACGTGCACGCGGGGCGAATGGGGTCCTCGTGGCAGCGCAGCCAGGCCGGCTGCGATCGCGACACCCGCCAGGGCGAGGCCCACGCCCGCCGGCAGCGAGACCGTGCTGAAGAGGGCGGTCGCCGCGGCGAAGACGGCCCATCCGGCCAGCATGCTCGCCGTCCACGAGAGCTGCCCCGCCAGGCGGCCGTAGACGACGACGAAGGCGATCAGCGAGACCAGGCCGAGCAGCGTGCCCGCTGCCGCGCCGGCGGCGAACGCGCGCCCGTGGGTGAGGGCGTAGACGAGCAGGATCGGACCTGCGACGACGGGCAGGCCGCCTATCAGGCCGCCGATCCGTGCGCCGAAGCGACGGGTCGCCAGCGAGGCGCCGACGACGAAGCTCGGCGCGAGCAGCAGCTTGACGGCGAGCACGCCCACGTCCTAATGATGACCGGATGGGCCGCTCCGTCGCGCCCCGGCCGTGCCCACCGGCGTCGCGCTCACGCTGGTGTAGGCGCCGGCCGCGCGTTCCGCGCCGGGCCGGCAGTGCCCACGACGCGGTCGCGAAGGACCACCCTGCACCCCTCGGCGGGGCTGATCGTGATGCTCCGCCTGCGCGTGCGCTCGCGCCGGGCGCCGCCTGCGCTGAGCTCGGTGCGTCTCAGGACGGCGGCAAGCACGATCTTCATCTCCAGCAGGGCGAAGCTCGCCCCGAGGCAGCGGCGCCGTCCACCTCCGAACGGAATCCACGCGTACGTGCCCGGCTGCTCGGCGAGGAAGCGCTCCGGCCGGAACGCGTACGGGTCGGGGTAGATCGCAGGATCGTGATGCACGAGGTAGGCGTTCGCGAACAGCGCCACCCCAGGCGGATACCGCACGCCGCCGATCTCCACAGGCTGCTTGACGAGGCGGGGCTCGGCGTTTGGCAGGACGGGTTGCAGCCGCAGGATCTCGTTGATCGTGGCGGTCAGGTAGACGTCCTGTGCGCCCTCGTCGAGCTCCTCCTGCAGACGCGCGAGCACTGCGGGCTCGCGAGCCAGGCGCTCGAACGCCCACGCGAGCTGCGAGGCGGTCGTCTCATGTCCCGCGACGAGGGCGGTCATCAGCTCGTCCCGCAGCTCCTCGGTGCTCATCGGCGTGCCGTCCTCGTGCTCCGCCGCCAGCAGCAGCGCGAGCACGTCCTCGCCCTCTGACCCCTCTCGCCGGCGCTCCTCGATCAGCGCGTAGATGAGCTCGTCGACCTGCACGCGCAGCCGCTCGAGGCGGGCGGGCGCCCCGAAGCGGCTGAGCGCGGGGGGGAGGGGAGGCAGGAGCGAGAGCGGGCTCTCGGTGAACGCGAGGATCCTCGTGAGCAGGTCACGCAGCGCGTCGAGCCGGGCGCCCCGCTCGAGGCCGAAGACGGTGCGCAGGATGATCTCGAGCGTGAGTCGCTGGAGCCGCGGATGCAGCACGATCACCTGCCCGCGGGGCCATGACTCAAGCTCGCGGTCGGCCAGCTCGCTCATCAGTCCTGAGAGGCGCTGCATCCGCTCGCCGTGGAAGGCCGGAAGCATCAGCTTGCGCTGCTCCAGATGGGGAGCCTCGTCGAGCAGGATCACCGACTGGCGCCCGAGCAGCGGTTCTAGGATCCTCGCCCCCTCACCCGGGTGGAGCACCTCCGGCGGAGCCTGGAAGATCTCCTTGATCTCCTGCGGGTCGGAGATCATCACCATCGGCGGCTGGCCGATCAGGCGCAGCGTGAAGCGCCCGCCGTAGCGCCGCCGTGCGCGCTCGAGGAAGGCCGTCGGCCGCGTCCACGTGCCGAGCGTCTGCAACGCCACCGGCATGCGGGGCCCGGGGGGCAGGCTGTCGTTCATCGTCAACCTCGATCCTGTCCGCTATTATTGTACTCATGAGTATATCTACTGAGGCGTATCAGTCAAGGGCGTGGGCGTCGACCGGCCGCGGGCGACGCCGTCCGAACTGCGATCGGACCTTGCGCTGATGCCCCGAGGAGACTTCGACCGCAGCGCCCGCAAGGCGCAGACGCGCTCCAGCCTGCTTGCTGCGGCCGCCCGCGTGTACGCGCGCAGAGGCTTCGGTGGGGCCACGCTCGACGAGGTAGCAGCCGATGCCGGCTTCACGAAGGGCGCCGTGTACAGCCATTTCGGCAGCAAGGAGAACCTGCTTCTGGCGCTGATGGAGGAGCATCTCGCCAGTCAGGTCGCCGAGCAGATCTCCCTGTTCGACCGGGAGCGAACGACCTGGGAGCGACCGCTGGCCGGCAGCGCGCGTTGGATGGAGCAGCTCGAGCAGGACCCCGACCCCTTCCGCCTGTTCGTGGAGCTCTGGGTCTACGCCCAGCGCGACGAGCGCCTGCGCAAGCGGCTCGCCGCCGGCCTGGACGCCCTGCGCGACACCTTCGCGCGGTTCGCGGCGGAGAGTGCCGCTGACGCGGGCCTCCAGGCGACACCGCGCGCCAACGAGCAGTTCGCCAACGTGATGCTGGGGCTCGGGCTCGGCCTGCCGATGCTCAAGCTGATCGAGAGCGACTCCGTCCCGGCGTCGCTGCTGGGCGCCGTCCTGTCGGTGCTGATCCGCACCGCCGAGAGCGATCCGGACGCGCGCGAGCTGCTCGCCGAACCGGAGCTGCGCGCGCCGGCCGGTGCGGGCGCGCCCGGTAACTGAGCTCGAGCGCTCGCTGCAGAGCGGTCGCTCACCTCGCTCGGCTGCTGTTCGGATCTCGGCGCGTCCCACTTGCTTGGGGGGCGTAAGGTGGGGTAGACATAACTGCGGAGGGGGTGCCTGGTCCGCGCTCCGGAGCCACGTGCCCGGCCTCGAGATTCGACTCGATGGAGGTGACGCCTTATGTCTGGCTATGCGGCGGCGACTGCGCCCACGCCGAGCCCGCGCAAGTCCGAACCGGCACACCCGTCGGCACCCGGCGTGTGCGCGCGTGCTCGCATCCGGACCGCCTTCTCCCGAGAGTTCGAGGCCGCCCTGCTCCTTGAAGCCCGTCAGGCCCGCGGTGACGCGCGGGCGCGGCTGATCAGGTCCTTCATGCCCCTGATCGGCGGTATGGCCCGCACCTACCGTCACGTGCCGGGCGTCCACCGCTCCGAGTTGATGCAGGAGGGCGTCGTGGGCGTGCTCCGCGCGCTCGAGCGCTTCAATCCGGATCTCGGGACGCCGTTCTGGGCGTACGCCTCGTGGTGGGTTCGCCAGGCGATGCAGCAGGTCGTCTCGGAGCTGTCGCGGCCGGTCGTGCTGTCCGACCGGGCGCTTCGCCAGCTGGCGCGGCTGCGCGATGCGCGCCGCACGTTCGTGCGCGTTCATTCGCGCGAGCCGAGCCTGCCGGAGCTGGCGACTCATAGCGAGCTGACGATGGTGCAGGTGCAGAGGCTGCTTGTGGCCGAGCGCCAGCCTCGAAGCCTGGAGGAGCCCATCGACGAGACGAGATGGGCCGGGGCGACTTTCGGCGACTTGCTGTGCGATCCCGGCGCCGAGGAGGCCTTCGACGAGCTGGCGACGCGGCTCGACGCGGCCGAGGTGCCGCGACTGCTGGGTTGTCTGAGCGGACGCGAGCGCACCGTGGTCGAGGCGCGCTACGGGATTCGCGGCCCGCAGCGGACGCTGCGCGAGCTCGGCCAGACGATGGGCGTCAGCGCCGAGCGCGTGCGGCAGATCGAGCAGGCGGCCCTCGAGAAGATGCGGCTGGGTGAGGCCGACAGACACGGCCCGCACCGAAGCGTTCCACAGCAGCGGGTGGCTAGGCCTGGCACCGGGGAGCTCCGCGCCTCGCAGCGCCCGCGGCTCGCGTCGGTTCTGTGCAGCTGATGGCTGCACAGGAGCGCACGGGACGCTCGGCGAGGGCCCGTGCGGATCGTGCTCTCGCACGTCCGGCGCGTCAGGCGGCGACGGTCGTCGGCTCCGCTCCGGCACGCTCATCGGCCCTTCCCCAGCGCACGATCAGCTCGTCGCCGTCGGCGTCGACCGTGATCACGTCTCCATCGCCGATCTCGCCCGAGAGCAGGGCGCGCCCGACTCTCGTCTCGACCTCGCGCTGGATGAAGCGGCGCAGTGGGCGCGCGCCGTACACCGGGTCATAGCCCTCTCTCGCGATCAGCTCGCGCGCGGCCTCGCTCAGCTGCAGGTCGAGGCGGCGGTCGGAGAGACGGGCTCTGACGTCCGCGATCTGCAGGTCGACGATGCGCTCGATCTCCTGCAGCGTGAGCGGCTTGAAGAGGACGATCTCATCGACCCTGTTGAGGAACTCCGGGCGGAACTGGGTGCGCAGCTCGCCCATCACCCGATCGCGTGCCTCCTCGCGGATCTCGCCCCTGTCGGTCACGCCGTCCAGCAGGTAGACCGAGCCGATGTTCGACGTCATGATGATCACCGTGTTGCGGAAGTTGACTGTCCGCCCCTGGGCGTCGGTGAGCCGTCCGTCATCGAGGATCTGCAGGAGCGTGTTGAAGACGTCGGGATGAGCCTTCTCGATCTCGTCGAAGAGGACCACCGAATAGGGCTTGCGACGGACCGCCTCCGTGAGCTGGCCGCCCTCTTCGTAACCGACGTAGCCGGGAGGCGCGCCCATCAGGCGACTGACCGTGTGGCGCTCCTGGTACTCGGACATGTCCAGACGCACGGTGTTCTCCTCCGAGTCGAACAGGGTCTGCGCGAGCGCTCGCGAGAGCTCGGTCTTGCCGACCCCCGTCGGTCCGAGGAAGATGAACGAGCCGATCGGCCGGCGTGGATCCTTGATGCCTGCCCGCGCGCGGATCACCGCGTCCGCGACGAGGCGCACCGCCTCGTCCTGGCCGATGACCCGCTCGTGCAGCACCTCGTCCAGGCGCAGGAGCTTCTCGCGTTCACCCTCGAGCAGTCGTGAGACCGGGATCCCGGTCCAGCGAGCGACGATCTCGGCGATCTCGTCCTCGGTGACCTCCTCGCGCAGCAGGCGCGAGCCGCCCTGCTTCTCGTTCAGGCGTTCCTCCTCCGCGTGCAGGCGACGTTCGAGCTCGGGCAGGCGCCCGTGGCGAAGCTCCGCGGCGCGGTTCAAATCGTAGCTGCGCTCGGCCTCCTCGATCTCGCGGCGCAGCTGCTCGAGCTCCTCACGCAGCGTTTGGAGCTTGTGGATCGCCTTTCGCTCGGTCTCCCACTGGGCGGTCATCGCGTCGGCCTGGGCACGAAGGTCGGCGAGCTCCCGGCGCAGCGCATGCAGGCGCTCGCGGCTCGCCTGGTCCGTCTCCTGCTTCAGCGCCGCCTCCTCGATCTCGAGCTGCATGACCCTGCGGGTGATGGCGTCGAGCTCCTGGGGCATCGAGTCGATCTCGGTCCGGACGACCGCGCAGGCCTCGTCCACGAGGTCGATCGCCTTGTCTGGGAGGAAGCGATCGGCGATGTACCGCTGGGCCAGCGTGGCGGCGGCGACGAGCGCCGCGTCCTGGATGCGCACGCCGTGATGGACCTCGAAGCGCTCGCGCAGACCACGCAGGATCGAGATCGTGTTCTCGACCGTGGGCTCGTCGACGAGCAGCGGCTGGAAGCGACGCTCGAGGGCCGCGTCCTTCTCGATGTGCTGGCGATACTCGGCGAGCGTGGTCGCGCCGATGCAGTGCAGCTCGCCGCGGGCGAGCATCGGCTTGAGCATGTTGCTGGCGTCCATCGCTCCTTCGGCCGCGCCGGCGCCGACGACGGTGTGAAGCTCGTCGATGAACATGAGGACCCGTCCCTCGGCCGCCTTCACCTCCTGAAGCACGGCCTGCAGGCGCTCCTCGAACTCTCCGCGGTACTTGGCGCCGGCGAGCAGCGAGCCGAGGTCCAGCGCGAAGATCGTCCTGTCCTTCAGCCCCTCAGGCACGTCGCCACGCACGATGCGCTGCGCAAGCCCCTCCACGATCGCGGTCTTGCCGACCCCCGGGTCGCCGACCAGCACCGGATTGTTCTTCGTCTTGCGGGAGAGGATCTGGACGACCCGGCGTATCTCGTTGTCGCGGCCGATCACAGGATCGAGCCTTCCGGTGCGGGCCTCGCTGACCAGGTCACGTCCGTACTTCTCGAGCGCCTCGTACGCGCTCTCGGGGTTGGCGCTCGTGACGCGCTGCGCGCCTCGGACCTGGGTCAGAACCTCGAGCAGCGCCTCGCGGTTCACGCCATGCTCGCGCAGGAGCCGGCCGGCCCCGCTCGCGCTTGCGGAGGCGAGCATCGCGAGCAGCACATGCTCGACCGAGACGTAGTCGTCCTTGAGCCGCTGGGCCTCCTGCTCGCTCGCGTCGAGCAGCTGCGCGAGCGCGCGGGACATGCCGATCTGTCCCTCGCCGGCCCCGGGACCGCTCACCCTGGGCCTGCTCTCCAGAGCGCGCGCGAGCGCCGCGCGCAAGGCGCCCGTGTCGACGTCCGCGCGCGCGAGCAGGCGAGGGACGAGCCCGTCGGGCTGCTCGAGCAGCGCCAGCAGGAGATGGTCGGTATCGACCTCCGTGTGCCCGTAGCGCAACGCCTTGGTCTGGGCGTCGTGGAGCGCCTCCTGGGTCTTCTGGGTCAGACGGTTCGGGTCCATGTGATCACCTCGTGCTGGGTATGTGTCGGCGCGCCGGCGCGCAACCGCTGCTCCAATTCGTCGATTCGCGTCAGCAGCTCGCTGGCGAGAACGGCGCCCGCGTAGTTGACCCCGAGATCGCGCCGCAGGCGCATCGCACGCGCGATCAGGAGCGCGTCCTGCGGCCCGAAGAGGGGTGCGGCCGACGTCCCGCCGCGTGGTTCGAGCAGCCCCAACTGGACGAACCGCCGCACGATCTCCGGGTGCACGCCGGCATCACGGGCGAGCACGTCCACCGCCACGAGCCTCGGCCGGCGCCTGACCAGCTGCGCGCGCGTGCTTCGCGCCGCGGAGCCCATCAGCGGCCTTTCCGCGGATCGAATTTGGACGCGTCCGCGAGCTTCTCGAAGAGCTCGCGCTCCTGTTTCGTCAGCGTTTTGGGCACGTGCACGGCGAGGACGGCATAGAGGTCGCCGGCCGAGCCGTCCTGGCCCGGCAGTCCCTGGCCTCGAAGACGCAGACGCCGGCCCGTGGAGGAGCCCTCCGGGACCTTCAGCGTGACGCTGCCCGAGAGGGTCGCGACCGGCACCTCGGCGCCCAAGGCGGCCTCCCACGGAGACACGGGCAGGTCGACGTAGATGTCCCGGCCCTCGAGGCGAAACCGCGGGTGGGGTTTGATCCGGACCCTCAGGTACAGGTCGCCGGAAGGGCCGCCGCCGGCACCCTGGCTCCCCTGTCCCGCCAGCCTGATGCGCTGGCCGTCGCGCACGCCGCGCGGTATGTCCACCTCGAAATCGCGCCCGTCTCCGAGCGAGAGCCTTCGTTTGCCGCCCGCGGCCGCCTCCTCGAGCGTCAGCTCGAGGACCGCCTCCTGGTCGACGCCACGCAGCGAGAAGCCGTCGAACCCCGCTCCTCCCGGCGTGGCGCGCGCGCCTCCCCGGGGGCCGCGCGCACCGAAGAGGCCCTCGAAGAAGTCGCTGAAGTCGCCGTTGCCGAAGTCGACGCGAACGTCGCCGAAGCCGTCGCCGGGACGGAACGCTTCGCCGAAGCCGCCGGCACCCGACACGTCCTGGCCGGCTTTCCAGTTCGCTCCAAGCTGGTCGTAGCGTGCGCGCTTATCCTCGTCGCGCAGCACCTCGTAGGCCTCGGAGATCTCCTTGAAACGATCCTCGGCACCCGCCTCTTTGTTGACATCGGGATGGTATTTGCGGGCGAGCTTCCGGTAGGCGCGGCGTATTTCCTCCTGGCTGGCCGTGCGCGGGACCTCCAGCGCCTCGTAGTAGTCCTGGAAGCCGACGGCCATCAGTGCGCATGTTCGGGCGCGCGCGCCACCACGACCTGAGCGGGCCGGATCACGCGGTCGCCGTGCGCGTAGCCGGATCGCTGCACCTCGACGATGGTGCGATCTGGAACGTCGCCCGATGCTCGCACCGCGACCGCCTCATGACGCTCGGGATCGAACTTGTCGCCGAGCGCGCCGATTCGCTGCGCACCCTGACGATCAAGCACCGCGTCTATCTGCTGCAGCACTGCCTGCAGCCCCTCGTAGCACGGGCCTTCGGGCTCGAGCCGAATCGCCCGCTCCACGCTGTCCACGACCTCCAGCCAGTCCCCGAGCCCGGACTCCCTGGCCTCCGCCACACGCCGGTCGACCTCGCGCGCGGCGCGCTTGCGGTAGTTGTCGAGGTCGGCGAGCGCGCGCCTGTAACGGTCCTCGATGCGGGCCAGCTCCGCGCTCATGTCGGCAGCGGCAGCCTCCCCGTTGCTGGCCGCCTCGCCGCCCGCTCCAGTCACCCGATCGCCGAGGGGATCGTGCCCCTGCTGCTGAGGCTCCCGCGCCGACTCGCCTCGCGCCGTCGACTCGGCGCCCGGCGAGCGCCCCCGCTCGCCGGTGTCACTCTCGCGTGAACTCTGCATCGACGACGTCCTCTTCGGTCTCGGTCGTGCTCTCGGGGCCTCCGCCGTTGCCGCCTGAGCCGTTCCCGCCGGCGGCACTCTGCGCCGTGGCGCTCGACGGCAGGCTCGAGAGCATCTGCTGAAGATCCGCGAGCAGCGGTCGCACCCGATCGAGTCCCGCCTCGTCCTGCAGTGCCTGACGCGCGTCGCCGACGAGCTGCTCGGCGCGGGCTTTTTCGTGGACCGGAAGGCGATCCTGGAGCTCGGCGAGGAGCTGCTCGACGCGGTAGGCGAGCGAGTCGAGCTCGTTGCGCGCCTCGATCTCCTCGCGGCGGCGTCGGTCCTCCTCCGCGTGCGCTTCGGCGTCTTTGACCATCTGCTCGATCGATTGCTGATCGAGGTTGGTGCTCTCGGAGATCGTGACCCGCTGTTCCGTCCCAGTCTCCTTGTCTCGCGCCGAGACGTTGAGGATGCCGTTCGCGTCGACGTCGAAGGTAACCTCGACCTGGGGCACGCCGCGCGGCGCGGGCGGGATGCCCTCCAGGCGGAAGCGTGCGAGCTGGCGATTGTCCCGGGCGAGCTCGCGCTCGCCCTGCAGCACCACGATGTCGACTGCCGTCTGGTTGTCCTCGGCGGTCGAGAACACCTCGGTCCGGCGGGCGGGGATCGTCGTGTTGCGCTCGATCACCTTCGTCATCACGCCGCCGAGAGTCTCCAGTCCGAGCGACAGCGGCAGCACGTCGAGAAGCACGACATCCTCGACTTCGCCCTTGAGGACGCCGGCCTGCAGCGCGGCGCCGATCGCCACCACCTCGTCGGGGTTCACGGTCATGTTCGGGTCTTTGCCGCCGGTGAGGCGCCGTACCAGCTCCTGGACGGCCGGCATCCGGGTCGCGCCTCCGACGAGGATCACCTCGTCGATGTCGTTTGCGGTGAGTTTGGCGTCGGTGAGGACCTGCTCGACGGGACCTCGTGTGCGCTCGACGAGGTCCTGCGTGAGCTGCTCGAAGGTCGAGCGCGTGAGCGACACGTTGAGGTGCTTGGGTCCGGAGGCGTCGGCGGTGATGAACGGCAGGTTGATCTGCGTCTGCGTGGCCGTGGAGAGCTCGACCTTCGCACGCTCGGCGGCCTCGTACAGCCGCTGCAGCGCCTGCGGGTCCTCACGCAGGTCGATCCCCTGGTCGCGCTTGAACTCTTCGGCCAGCCAGTCGACGATGCGTTTGTCGAAGTCATCTCCTCCGAGGTGCCCGTCGCCGCTGGTGGCACGCACCTCGACCACGCCGTCGCCGACGTCGAGCAGCGAGACGTCGAAGGTGCCGCCGCCGAGATCGAAGACGAGCACGGTCTCCTGTCCCTTCTTGTCCATCCCGTAGGCGAGCGCGGCGGCGGTGGGCTCGTTGATGATCCGCAGCACCTCGAGTCCCGCGATCTTGCCGGCGTCCTTGGTCGCCTGGCGCTGGGCGTCGTTGAAGTACGCGGGAACCGTGATCACGGCCTCGGTCACCCTCTCGCCGAGGTATTTGCCGGCGTCCTCCGCGAGCTTTCGCAGAATCTGCGCCGAGATCTCCTCTGGCGCGTACTCCTTGCCGCGAATCTCGAAGCGGACCGCGTCGTTGGAGCCTTTCACCACTTTGTAGGAGACGATCTTCGCCTCCTCGTCGACTTCGCCCCACTTGCGGCCGATGAAACGCTTCGCCGAGTAGATCGTGGCCTCCGGGTTGAGGATCGCCTGGCGCTTGGCGACCTGGCCGACGAGGCGTTGTCCGTCGTCCGTGAAGGCGACGACCGACGGTGTCGTCCGCTGGCCCTCGGCGTTGGCGATCACCTCGACTTTGGCGCCCTCCGTTGTCGCGGCGACCACCGAGTTGGTGGTGCCCAGATCGATGCCGACTGCCTTGGGCATGGAAGCTCCTCTCGATCTTGTCCGCTGTGCCCTCCTACCCATAGGGCACGCGACCCGCCCGTCAAGCTGGCGATCCGTGGTCGGCTGCGAAATCGGGTGCGGGGCGGGCGATCCCGGCTCTTGTCGCGCCGTGCACGCGACCTAGCTCTAGAGGAAGAGGCAGCCCCTTACGAAAGGACCGTCTGGCGCGGTCTCAACGAGTCATGAACCACCACCGCGAGGCGTGATGTCCGACGCAACTACAACCGCTGGCGGCACGCGCTTCGACGCGTCCGAGGTCGACGTGGACTACGCGCCCAGCTGGGAGACCATTCGTCGCATCGGTGGCTTGCGCGGGGACGGCCTTCCGATCGTCTCGGCGTATGTGCCGGTTCAGCCGGGGCCGGAGGGTCGAAAGCTCGCGGGGAGCGAGACCGACAGCCTGCTCCACACGGTCCGCCCCCTGGCCAACGGTCGAGAGCTCGCTCACGCCGCGCGCCTGTCGCTGCGCGGGGATATCGATCGCATCGGCGAATTCGTCAAGAGCGCCTCTCTCAAAGCCGGGACGCTCTCGATCTTCTCCTGCAGCGGCGCGGGATTGTTCGAGGCGATCGGCCTGCCTCGGGCCGTGCGCGAGCGGATCATCGTCGAGCAGACGGCGGCGACCCGCCCGATGATGGCGGTCCTGGATGAGTACCGCCGTTGCTGCGTCGTCGTCGTGGATCGTGAGACGGCACACGCATGGGAGCTGTACCTGGGTGAGGTACTCGATCTGGGTGCGCTGCCAGGCGCCGGGCGGCGCGGGCTGGGCCTCGCTGCGAACGAGCGGCGAGACGACCACAGGGCCGAGGAGCTGCAGAAGCGGCATTTCCGCGAGGTCGCCGCAGCGCTCGAGGAGCTGTTCCGCTCGCGCGGGTACGACATCCTCGTACTGGGTGGCCACGAGGACGAGCTGCCCCGCTTTGCCGAGCTGCTGTCAAAGGCTCTGCGCGAGCGCGTGGTCGGTACCTTCCCGGCCGACCAGCACACGGTCAAGCCGGCTACGGTCCGCGAGCATGCCGGGGCGATCGTTCGGAGCTACGAGCTCGCAGAGCACAGGCGGATGGTCACCGAGGTGCTCGCG
>Ga0210409_10004739_pt1 | contig 14538 bp, 14 predicted proteins | sample IncBWH17MmetaG_FD_161649 | JGI IMG/M metagenome (GOLD analysis project Ga0210409, IMG submission 161649) | Forest soil microbial communities from Barre Woods Harvard Forest LTER site, Petersham, Massachusetts, United States - Inc-BW-H-17-M | ecosystem: Environmental > Terrestrial > Soil >... | reverse complement strand
TCAGCTCCTGGTGGAGATGGATGGCTTTGAGGGGAACGAGGGCATCATCGTCATCGCCGCCACCAACCGCCCGGACGTGCTCGATCCGGCGCTGCTGCGCCCGGGGCGTTTCGATCGCCAGGTGGTGGTGCCGCTGCCGGACGTGCGCGGCCGCGAACAGATCCTGCGCGTGCACATGCGGCGCGTGCCGCTGGCCGACGACGTCAAGCCCGCGCTGATCGCGCGCGGAACGCCCGGCTTCTCGGGCGCGGATCTCGCCAACCTCGTCAACGAGGCGGCGCTGTTCGCTGCGCGCGCGAACAAGAGAATCGTCGGCATGGAGGAGTTCGAGCGCGCCAAGGACAAGATCATGATGGGCACCGAGCGGCGCTCCATGGTCATGAGCGAGGCCGAGAAGCGCATGACCGCCTACCACGAGGCGGGGCATGCGATCGTCGGCATGACGGTGCCCGAGCACGACCCGGTGTACAAGGTCACGATCATCCCGCGCGGCCGTGCTCGCGGGGTGACGCAGTTTTTGCCCGAGCAGGATCGCTACAGCTTTTCGAAGCGTCGCCTGGAGAGCGCGATCGCCACGCTCTTCGGCGGGCGCATCGCCGAAGAGCTGATCTTCGGTCCGGAATCCGTGACCACGGGCGCCTCCAACGACATCGAGCGTGCCACCGAGCTGGCACGCAACATGGTCACGAAATGGGGACTCTCGGACAAGCTCGGCCCGCTCACTTACTCGGAGGAGACCGGTGAGGTGTTCCTCGGGCGCAGCGTCACGCAACACAAACAAGTCTCGGATGTGACCGCGCATGCGATCGACGAGGAGATCCGGCGGGTCATCGAGAGCAACTACCAGCGGGCGCGGCAGATTCTCACTACCGCGCTCGACAAGCTGCACCTCATGGCCGAAGCGCTCATGAAGTACGAGACCATCGACGAGGAGCAGCTGAGGGACATCATGGCGGGCAATGCGCCGAAACCGCCCAAGGACTGGGACGACACGCTCGGTAACAAGCCGCCGCAGGCGCCGCCGGCGGCGGCGGGCGGACCGGCGATTCCTGCGGGCCAGCACTGATTCAGTTTTCCCCGGCTGCGAGTTGCGGGGGCTGGGAGCGATGAGGGGACTTTCGGGGCCGCCGTGAATCCATCCCTGGAGGCTGCGGAAAAAACTTTCTGCGCCTTTGCTATCCTGCCCCGCGCAGAAAGCCGGGGATCTGCCATCCCTGGCAGATCCCGCTCGGCGCGCTGCGCCGAGCCCTGGTTTTTACGCCCCCGAAAGTCCCCTCATCACTCCCAGCCGAAGCCCCCCCCGGTCGCCCGCTCCCAGTACTGCGCTCGCCTTCCTCAGACACCACCGAACCGCATGACCTCCCCGCCGCTCGTGCTGCGCTGCGCCGATAAGACGCTGGATCTCAGCGCCCCGGTCGTCATGGGGGTGCTGAATGTCACGCCGGACTCGTTCTCGGACGGCGGACGGTTCTTCTCCGTGGACGCGGCGGTCGAGCAGGGCCTGCGGATGGCCGCAGAGGGTGCCGCGCTCGTCGACGTGGGCGGAGAATCCACGCGGCCAGGCTCGCAGGGGGTGAGCGCAGATGAGGAATTGCGCCGCGTGATTCCGGTCATCGAGCGCCTGCGCAAGGCCACGGAGGCGGTGATCTCCGTCGACACCAGCAAGGCGGAAGTCATCCGTGCGGCCGCCGCTGCGGGCGCCGGCCTCGTGAACGACGTGCGCGCACTGCGTGAGCCTGCGGCGCTCGAGGCGGCCGCGGCGAGCGGTTGCGCGGTCTGCCTGATGCATATGCAGGGCGAGCCGCGCACCATGCAGCTCGCCCCCCATTACACCGACGTGGTGAACGAGGTGCGCGCGTTTCTTGCGGAGCGCGTGGCGGCCTGCCGCAGCGCCGGCTTCGCCGCCGGGCGGCTGGCCGTGGATCCGGGATTCGGTTTCGGCAAGACCGGGGAGCACAATCTGACGCTCTTGCGCCGGCTGCAGGAGCTTGCAGGGGACGGGGCGCCGGTGTTGGTCGGGTTGTCGCGCAAGTCGATGCTGGGCACACTCACGCAGCGGGCGCCGGCGGAACGCACCGCCGGCAGCGTTGCGCTCGCGGTCATTGCGGTGCTCAATGGCGCGCGCATCATCCGTGCCCACGACGTGGCGCCGACGGTCGATGCGCTGAAGGTGGTGGCGGCGGTCCACTCGGGGGGCCGGGCGGCGTAAGCTGCGAAGGAGCTCAATGGGTCGTCGATACTTCGGTACGGACGGGGTCAGGGGACGGGTGGGCGAGCACCCGATGACGGTGGATTTCGCGCTGCAGCTCGCCAGCGCCGCGGCCCGGGTGCTGGCGCCTGAGGGGGGCACCACGCTGATCGGCAAGGACACGCGCCTCTCGGGCTATATGTTCGAATCGGCCCTCGAGGCGGGGTTCGTGGCCGCCGGCGTGAACGTCATGCTCATCGGACCGCTGCCGACGCCCGGCATCGCGTATATGACGCGTCGCTTCAACTGTGATTTCGGCGTGGTGATCAGCGCCTCGCACAATCTGTATGACGACAACGGCATCAAGTTCTTCGATGCCTCCGGCGGCAAGCTGTCCGATGAGCTCGAGGAACGCATCGAGACCGAGCTGGCCCAACCGCCGCTCACACGCGCCTCGCGCAATCTCGGGCGCGCCACGCGCGCGGACCGCTCGCGCACGCACTACCAGGAGTTCTGCGCCTCAAGCCTGCCGCCGGGCCTGGACCTGTCGGGGCTGAAGATCGTGATCGACTGCGCCAATGGCGCCGCCTACAAGGTCGGTCCGCGCATCCTTGCCGACCTCGGCGCGGAGATCGTACCGATCGGCTGCTCGCCCAACGGGCGCAACATCAACGACGGCTGCGGCTCGATGGCGCCCGCGCTGCTGCAGCTGACCGTGCCCGGCGTGCGCGCCAACGTGGGCCTTGCGCTCGATGGGGATGGCGACCGCCTCGTGATGGTTGATCACCTGGGACGTATCGTCGATGGCGACCAGCTGCTGTATGTCATCGCGCGCGCGCTGCAGCAGGCCGGCACGCTGCGCGGACCGGTGGTCGGCACCGTGATGAGCAATCTCGGTCTCGAGGTGGCGCTGCGCGTCGCCGGAATCGAGTTCCGCCGCGCCGCGGTCGGTGACCGCTACGTGCTGTCGATGTTGCGCGAGACCCGCGGCAACCTCGGCGGCGAGACCTCCGGGCACATCCTGTGCCTCGACAAGACAACGACCGGAGATGGGCTGGTGAGCGCGCTGCAGGTGCTCGCGGTGATCAAGCAAACCGGCCGTACGCTCGCGGAACTCACCTCGGGTATGCGCAAGTTCCCCCAGGTGTTGCTGAACGTGCAGGTCGGGCAGCGCTTCGATCCCGCCGGCGTGCCGGCGGTGCAGGAAGCCGTGCAGCGCATCGAGCGACGCCTGGATGGCGAGTGTCGCGTGGTACTGCGGCCGTCCGGAACCGAGCCCGTGATCCGCGTCATGGTCGAAGGACGCGAGGAGGCGGAAACGCGGGCTGCCGCCACCGAGCTCGCCGAAGTGGTCAAGGGCGTAGCCGGCTGAGCCGGGCGGCTGCGCCGCGCTCGCCCGTCGGGCGCGTCTACACCGGTGACACCCGGCTCGCTTCAAGCCGGGTGTCACCGGCCGATCGCTGTCAGGGGCTCTGCACCTCGATGCGGCGGGCACGCAATTCCGCCCGCTTCGGAATCCGCACGGTGAGGACGCCGTCCTTGAGATTCGCCTCGATGCGGTTGTTCTCGAGCTCGGGGCTCAGGACAAAGCTGCAGCGGTAGACGGTGGATCTCACGTCGGCGTAGAGCGCCTCCATCTGCTCGGGCATCCTCACCTGCAGCTCTCCCTCGACGATGAGCGTATTACCCTCGACCTGCAGGTTGAGATGCTCCTTCGATACGCCCGGCATGTCCGCGTACAGCGTGATGCCCTCGGCGGTCTCCAAGACATCCACGGCGGGCCGCATGGCTGATTCGCTGCGCTGAGTGCCCGCCTGGCGTGACACGGCGGATTTTTCCGGCTGCGTGATGCTCTGCTCGTTGGCCATAGGCATTCTCCTCATGAGGGTTGCGGATCAATTCACCTTGATCTGCCGCGGCTTGGCAGATGCCTGCCTGCCGACCGTGACCGTCAGGATCCCGTGCAGGTACTTGGCCTCCACCTTGTCGGGGTCGATGTCGTCGGGGAGGCCGAGACTGCGGCGGAACTCGCCGGTGAAACGCTCGCGGCGATAGTAGGTGGCGTCCTGGACTTCGGAGATCTCGCGCTCGCCGGAGATCGAGAGCAGGTTCTGTCGAATTGATATGTCGAGTTTTTTCGGATCCAGGCCCGGGGCGAACACGTACACGCTGATCGCGTCCTGAGTGGATCCTACATTGAGGGCGGGAAAAGTCCCGGCGGGGAGCGAGCGGATATCGCGGGTGCCCATCAGGGTGGGACCACTCCCGAACAGCTCGTCGAGCTCCTGCTCCAGACGCCTGATCTGACCGGAGAGCGGATTCTCGTAACCCCAGATTCGTTCGAACATAGGCTTACCTCCTCTTCGGTGGGTGGTGGGACGGGCGCAAACATGGGAATGCCCCAGAAAACTTCAAGGGGCTGGCGCTGGTGGTAGGGATGGGTACGCAGCCCGGGAGCGGGAGAGAGGCTTTCCGGGACCGTAAAAAAACAGGACGTTTTTTCCGGAGCCTCCAGGGATGGATTTACGGCGGTCCCGGAAAGCCTCTCTCCCGCTCCCGGGCCTCCGTATCGCCTCGGGGATCCGGGAACGCCGCCGCGCACGGCGTTGCGCCACCCCATCTGCATGGCTATGATCCCGCGCCCTTTGAGTGGGGCGTCAGCGCCTTGCGGGAGACGCCATCCGAGGTCGGTCCATGCGCCTGCCCATTGTTGCCGGAAACTGGAAGATGCACGGCTCTCGCAGCGAGACTGCGCGGCTGATCGAGGAGCTGCTGGCGCAATGTCCGCCTACGCCGGTCGCGGCGTGCGTGGTGTGTCCGCCGTTCGTCTATCTGCAGGAGGCCGGGCGGCTGCTGCGGGACTCGCAGTTCAGCCTCGGTGCTCAGGACGTCTGCGCGGATGCGCAGGGCGCGTTCACCGGCGAGGTGTCGGCCGCCATGCTGAAGGACGTCGGGTGCGAATACGTGATCGTGGGGCACTCCGAGCGGCGCCTGCTCTATCGCGAAAGCGATCAGCTGATCGCGCGCAAGTTTGGCGCGGCGTACGGCAAGGGCCTGGTCCCGATCCTGTGCGTGGGCGAGCAGCTCGCCGAACGCGAGGCCGGACGCACGCGCGAAGTCGTCGCGCGCCAGCTCGACGCGGTTCTCGAGTTGTGCGGGGCGGGGGCCCTGGAACAGGGTGTCATCGCCTATGAACCGGTGTGGGCGATCGGCACCGGACGCAACGCCAGCCCCGAGCAGGCGCAGGAGGTGCACGCCTTCATACGGGCCCGGATCGGGGCACGGGATGCTAGAATCGCGGCGGCTACCCGCATTCTTTACGGGGGCAGCGTCAAGGCCGGCAATGCGGCCGAACTGTTCGCGATGCCAGATGTCGATGGCGGTCTGATCGGCGGCGCTTCGCTCAAGGCGGATGAGTTCCTGGCAATCCTGGCCGCTGCGCGGATTCAGGAAGAGTGAGATTTTTCGATGTTGCGCTTGATTCTGACTTGTGTGCAGGTGTTCGCGTCCTTCGCGATCATCGGCCTTGTGTTGCTTCAGCGCGGCAAGGGCGCTGAGGCAGGCGCCGGCTTCGGCGCGGGAGCCTCCGGAACGGTGTTCGGCGCGCGCGGCGCCACGACGGCGCTTTCGCGAGCCACCGCCGTGTTCGCTGCGATCTTCATGATCAACAGCCTCGCGCTCGCCTACATGGGAACCCGCACCGCCGCCGAGCCGGTACAGAAGACGATCCTCGATGAGGCGGTCGAGCCCAAACCGAAGCCCGCGCCCGCTGCAGACACCTCCGCCCCGGCCCGCCCGGCGGCTGCGCCGGCCTCGGCACCGCCTCCGGTGCCGCCGGCCGGTTCCGCACCGGCGCCGAAATAACGCCCCGCCGCAGGCTGCGCGCGGATCTCATGTTGCCCACGTGGTGGAATTGGTAGACACACTAGCTTGAGGGGCTAGCGTCGCAAGGCGTGTCGGTTCGAATCCGACCGTGGGCACCAAAACGACTGACTGCGCTGCTACAATGCCGGCGCCGTAATCGGGGGCAGGTCGCTTGCTTGACCTGCCTTTTTTACGCACCACAAGCGCATGCTGTCGAACTATCTGCCCATCCTGATCTTCCTGGTCGTGGCCGCAGCCCTGGCGGCGGTGCTGCTGCTGCTTGGCACCGGGATCGGGCGCCACTTTTCACGCTTCCACCGTGATCCGGCCAAGCTCGCGCCCTACGAGTGCGGCTTCGAGGCCTTCGAGGACACGCGCAGCAAGTTCGACGTGCGCTACTACCTGGTGGCGATCCTGTTCATCGTTTTCGACCTGGAGATCGCCTTCCTGTTTCCCTGGGCGGTGGCGCTCGGCAAGATCGGCCTGTTCGGCGTCATCGCCATGGGCATCTTTCTCGCCATTCTCGTGGTGGGTTTCGTCTACGAGTGGAAGAAGGGAGCTCTCGAGTGGGATTAGCGGCCGAAAGCCCGGAAGGCTTCGCGCAACGCGGCTTCCTCACCACCGGGCTCGACAACCTCGTCAGCTGGGCGCGCACGGGGTCGTTATGGCCGATGACCTTCGGGCTCGCCTGCTGCGCGGTGGAGATGATGCATGCCGGGGCCTCGCGCTACGACCTCGACCGCTTCGGCGTGGTCTTTCGCGCGAGCCCGCGCCAGTCGGACGTGATGATCGTCGCCGGCACGCTGGTCAACAAGATGGCGCCGGCGCTGCGCAGGGTGTACGACCAGATGGCCGAGCCGCGCTGGGTCATCTCGATGGGCTCCTGCGCGAACGGCGGCGGCTACTATCATTATTCGTACTCGGTGGTGCGCGGTTGCGACCGCATCGTGCCGGTCGATGTGTATGTCCCGGGCTGCCCGCCGACGGCGGAAGCTCTGGTGTACGGCATCTTGCAGCTGCAGAAGAAGATTGCCCGCACGAGCACGATCGCCAGATAAGCGACGCTATGGAGTGGGTCAGGACGTGAGCGAGCTCATCGAAGCTCTCGCGGGCAAGGTCGACGCGCGACTCGGTGAGCGCGTGAGGCGCCTCCCCGTGCGCGCGGCGGAACTGGCGTACGAGTGCGACGCCGCGCAGCTCCTCGAGGTATGCCGCACGCTGCGCGATGCCGCGGAGCTGAAGTTCGAGATGCTCATGGATCTGGCCGGCGTCGACCACCTGCACTACGGACGCGACGAATGGCAGACCGATAGCGCTACCCGCTCGGGCTTCAGCCGCGGGCGCGTCGCGCGCAGCGACGCGCCCGACCCGGACGCGCCCGGCCGATTCGCGGTTGTCTACAACCTCCTGTCGATCACCCACAACCAGCGGGTGCGTCTGATGGTGAGATGCGCGGATGCGACCGAGCCGGTGGTGGATTCGGTAGTGGACATCTGGGCGAGTGCCAACTGGTTCGAGCGCGAAGCGTTCGATCTGTTCGGGATCCTGTTCCGCGGCCACCCTGACCTGCGCCGCATCCTCACCGACTACGGCTTCATCGGCCATCCCTTCCGCAAGGACTTCCCCCTGAGCGGCAACGTCGAGGTGCAATACGACCCGGACAAGCAGCGCGTGGTGTACCAGCCGGTCAGTATCACGCCCCGGGTACTGGTGCCGAAGGTCATCCGCCATGACCATCGCTATGAGCCCGCCCTCAAAGATCCGCAGGCGCCACGCTGATGTCGGCCACACCGCTCTCCGAGATCCGCCACTACACCATGAACTTCGGGCCGCAGCACCCGGCGGCCCACGGCGTGCTGCGCCTGGTGCTCGAGCTCGATGGCGAGGTGATCCAGAAGGCCGACCCGCACATCGGGCTGCTGCACCGTGGCACGGAGAAGCTCGCCGAGTCCAAGCCCTTCAACCAGTCGATCGGCTACATGGACCGGCTCGACTATGTCTCCATGATGTGCAGCGAGCACGCTTACGTGCTCGCCATCGAGCGGCTGCTCGGGATCACCCCTCCCGAGCGTGCGCAGTACATCCGCGTGATGTTCGACGAGATCACCCGCATCCTGAACCATCTGCTGTGGCTCGGATCGCACGGCCTCGACATCGGCGCGATGACCGTGTTTCTGCTGTGCTTCAAGCAGCGCGAAGAGCTGATGGACGTCTACGAGGCGGTCTCCGGTACGCGCATGCATGCCACCTACTACCGCCCGGGCGGGGTATACCGTGACCTGCCCGACTCCATGCCGAAGTACCTGGCCTCGAAGTGGCGCTCCGCCAGGGAAGCGGCCCGCATGAACGCCGCGCGCTCCGGCACGATGCTGGATTTCATCGAGGCGTTCACGGCGGCGTTTCCGGCGGCCGTCGATGACTACGAGACGCTCCTCACCGACAATCGCATCTGGAAGCAGCGCACCGTCAACATCGGCGTGGTGAGCCCGGAACGCGCCATGCAGCTCGGCTTCTCCGGTCCCATGCTGCGCGGCTCAGGCGTGGCCTGGGACCTGCGCAAGAAGCAGCCGTACGAAGTCTACGAGCGAATGGATTTCGACATACCCGTGGGCGTGAACGGCGATTGCTACGACCGCTACCTGGTGCGCGTCGAGGAGATGCGCCAGGCGAACCGCATCGTCCGCCAGTGCGTCGACTGGCTGCGCACCCACCCCGGTCCCGTCATGATCGACGACCGCAAGGTGCGTCCGCCCTCGCGCGAGCGCATGAAAGAGGACATGGAAGCGCTCATTCATCATTTCAAGTTCTTCACCGAAGGCTACGAGGTGCCCGAGGGCGACACTTACGCCGCGATCGAGGCCCCCAAGGGCGAGTTTGGCGTTTATCTGGTGTCGGACGGCGCCAACAAACCCTATCGGCTCAAGTGCCGCGCGCCGGGCTTTGCGCACCTGGCAGCGCTCGAGGAGATGTGCCGCGGCCACATGCTCGCGGATGTCGTGGCGGTGATCGGCACCCAGGACATCGTGTTCGGAGAAATCGACCGTTGAGCAGCGACAGCATCAACCCCGCCGCGGGAGCAGTCGCCGCCGACGGCAAGGCGCACCTGCTCAGCGAGGGCACCTGCCGGGAGATCGATCACTGGGTGGCGAAATTCCCGCCCGGTCGGCAGCGCTCGGCGTGCCTCGCCGCGCTGCGCGCCGCGCAGGAGCAGAACCACGGGTTCCTCAGCGCCGATCTCATGGATGCGGTGGCGCAGTACCTGAAACTGCCGCCCATCCAGGTCTACGAGGTCGCGAGCTTCTACTCGATGTTCGAGACCCGACCCTGCGGCCGTCATCACGTCAGCATCTGCACCAACATCTCCTGCATGCTGAACGGCGGCGAGGAGCTGGTGGCACATGCGGAAAAGAAGCTCGGCATCAGGGTGAGCGAGAGCACCCCGGACGGGCGCATCTTCCTCAAGCGTGAGGAGGAGTGTCTCGCGGCCTGCACCGGCGCGCCGATGATGATGGTAGACCACGTGTTCCACGAGCACCTCACGCCCGAGAAGCTCGATGCGATCCTGGATGCTTTGAAGTGAGCGACATCGAAAGTAAGTACGCGGCGAAGATGAACCTCACGGTGTTCGAGCCGCTGAAGCTCGAGCGCTCGTGGACGCTCGACACCTACCGCAGCATCGGCGGCTACGAGGTGTGGGAGCGGCTCCTGAAGGAGAAGCCACCGCGCGAGCAGGTCATCGAGCAGGTGAAGGCCTCCGGCCTGCGCGGGCGCGGCGGAGCGGGCTTTCCCACCGGCACCAAGTGGAGCTTCATGCCGCGCAACTCGCCGATGCAGAAATACCTGGTGTGCAACTCCGATGAGAGCGAGCCGGGCACCTGCCACGACCGCGACATCCTGCGCTACAACCCGCATGCCGTCATTGAGGGGCTCGCCATTGCCGGCTACGCCACCAACTCCACCGTGGCTTACAACTACATCCGCGGCGAGTTCCTGGGCGAGCCCGTGCCGCGCTTCGAAGGCGCGCTCGCCGAAGCCTACGCGGCGGGGCTGCTTGGCAAGAACGTCAACGGATCAGGCGTCGATTTCGATCTGCATACCTTTGTCGGCGCCGGCGCCTACATCTGCGGCGAGGAGACCGGGCTTCTGGAGTCACTCGAGGGCAAGCCGGGCAAGCCGCGCTTCAAGCCGCCGTTCCCGGCCAACTTCGGCCTGTACGCCGCCCCCACCACCATCAACAACACCCTGAGCTTCGCCTCCGTGCCGACCATCCTGCGCAAGGGACCGGCCTGGTTCGCGGGGCTGGGGCCGCCGAACTCCGGCGGCACGCTGATCTACTCGGTCTCCGGACACGTGCAGAACCCGCGCAACATCGAGTTGCCGCTCGGCGTCCCGTTCGCGGACCTGCTGGCGCTGTGCGGCGGGGTGCGCGGCGGGCGCAAGCTCAAGGCGGTGATACCCGGCGGAGTCTCGGTGCCGGTGGTGCCCGCAGAGACCATGCTGAAGACCAACATGGACTACGACTCGGTGAAGGCCGCCGGCTCGGCCCTCGGCACCGGCGCGGCCATCGTCATGGACGAGACCACCTGCATGGTGCGAATGCTCGAGCGCATCTCGCGCTTCTACATGTCCGAGTCCTGCGGGCAGTGCACACCCTGCCGCGAGGGTACCGGCTGGATGAACCGCCTGCTGCGGCGCGTGCTCGCCGGCCAGGCGCGGCGCGAGGAGCTGGGATTGCTGCTCGACGTCGCCAACCGCATCGAGGGGCACACCATCTGCGCCTTCGGCGACGCCTCGGCCTGGCCGGTGCAGAGCTTCCTCAGGCACTACCGACACGAGTTCGAGTACATGATCGATAGCGGCGGGCGCAGCCTCGCGAGCGAGACACTGGGAGCGCGGGCGGCCTGAGGGCCGCGCGAACGGGCGGACCCTCCATGGCAGATGACCTGGTCAACATCGAAGTCGACGGCGTGCCGGTGAAGGCCCGCAAGGGCGAGATGATCATTCGCGTCACCGACCGCAACGGTGTCTACGTCCCGCGCTTCTGCTACCACGAGAAGCTCTCGATCGCCGCCAACTGCCGCATGTGCCTGGTCGAGGTGGAGAAGGCGCCCAAGCCCCTGCCGGCTTGCGCCACGCCGGTGACGGAGGGCATGAAGGTCTTCACCAAATCACCGCGCGCCATCGGGGCGCAGCGCGCCACCATGGAGTTCCTGCTCATCAATCACCCGCTCGACTGCCCGATCTGCGACCAGGGCGGGGAGTGCGAGCTGCAGGACCTGGCGGTCGGGTTCGGGCGCGACATTTCGCGCTACCACGAGGGCAAGCGCGCGGTGGCGGACGAGAACCTGGGTCCGCTCATCGCCACGGACATGACGCGCTGCATCCAGTGCAGCCGCTGCATCCGTTTCACCGAGGAGATCGCCGGCGTTCAGGAGCTCGGCATGGTCGGTCGCGGCGAGCACATGGAAGTGCGCACTTATATAGAGAGCACGGTGAATCACGAGCTCTCGGGCAACGTCATCGACCTGTGCCCGGTGGGAGCTCTGGTGTCCAAGCCCTACCGCTTCACCGCGCGCGCCTGGGAGATGGGCTCGGTGCCGCTCGTCTCGCCGCACGATGCCGTCGGAACGAATCTCTTCGGCCACGTTCTGCGCGGGCGGCTGATGCGCGTGGTGCCGCGCGAGAACGAAGCAATCAACGAGGTCTGGATCGCCGATCGCGACCGCTTCAGCTACGAGGGCGTCTACAGCCCCGACCGGCTCATGCGCCCGCTGGTGCGCCGCGGGGCGGAGTGGGTCGAGAGCGACTGGGAGCCGGCGCTCATGCGCACTGCCGAGGGCCTGAAGGATAGCGCCGCGAGCTTAGGGCTCCTCGCCAGCAGCTCGGGCACGATCGAGGAGCTCTATCTGGCGGCACGCATCGCGCGCGGCCTCGGCTCCCCCAACATCGACCATCGCCTGCGCCAGCGCGACTTCCGCGACCAGGCCGCCGATCCCGTCTTCCCCGGGCTCGGCATGCGTATCGCCGAAGTCGATGCGCTGAATGCGCTCCTCGTGATCGGCTCGAATCTGCGCCGGGAAGCGCCGATCCTCGCGCATCGTGTGCGCAAGGCGGCGCTGCGTGGAGCGCAGGTGGCGATGCTCAATCCCGCGCGCTTCCCCTACCTCTTCCCCGTGAAGGCCTATCTCACCTCGGCGCCCGCGGATCTCGTGACGGACCTGGCCGCCGTGGTCGGCGCCGTGGCGGCGGCGGTGGGCAAGAGCGTGCCGGCGCAGTTGGCGGTGGCGGTCAGCGCCGCGCCGGTCACGGATGCACACCGCGCCGCTGCGCAGGCCTTGCTGTCGGGGGAGAAGCGCGCCGTGTGGCTCGGCGCGCTCGCCGCGCGCCATCCGGCGTTCGCCGACCTGCGCGCGCTCGCGGCGGCACTGGCGCAGCTGAGTGGAGCGAGCCTCGGAAGGATCGCGGAAGGGGGCAATGCTGCGGGCGCCTACCTTGCGGGCGCCATTCCCCATCGCCAGGCCGGCGCGCAGGCGCTGGCGAGTGCGGGCCTCACCGCGCGCGAGATGCTCGCCGCCCCGCTGCGCGCCTACGTGTTGTTGGGCGGGCTCGAGCCGTCGCTCGATACGTTGCAGGCCGAGAGCCTGCGTACCCTCGCCAGAGCGGAGTTCGTGGTCGCGATCACGCCGTTCGCGAGCGAGGAGGTGAAGGCGATCGCGCACGTGATGCTGCCGATGGCCACGTTTGCCGAGAGCTCCGGCACCTACGTGAACTGCGAAGGCGTGTGGCAGAGCCAGGCGGGAGCCGCCGCACCGCTCGGCGAGGCGCGGCCGGGGTGGAAGGTGCTGCGGGTGCTGGGGAACCTGCTCGGCCTCGAGGGCTTCGCTTATCAATCCTCGCAAGAGGTCCGCGCGGAAGTGCACGCGGCCTGCGCAGGGCTCGCGCCCGCCGGCTACCACGGGACTCATGCCGTGAAGCTGCCGGCGAACGGTGTCCCGGCGGAGAGTGCCGTGCTGATGGATGTCCCCACGTACCAGGTGGATGCGTTGGTGCGCCGCGCGCCCTCGCTGCAGCGCACGCGCGAAGGCCGCACGGCGGCTGCGACCTACTGAGGAGGGCGAACGCGCGTGCTCGAGAGCCTCACCCGCAGCTGGATGTCACTGCCGGACTACGCGCACTCCACGGCCTGGATCCTGGCGATCACCGTGGCGCTGATCATCTGCGTGGCGCTGCTCACGCTCTGGGAGCGCAAGGTCATCGGCTGGATGCAGCTGCGGCGCGGACCCAACCGGGTGCGCATCTTTGGCCTCGCTCCGGGCTGGGGACAGCCGTTCGCCGACGTGTTCAAGCTCCTCATGAAGGAGGTCATCGTCCCGGCGAACTCCAATAAACTGTTGTTCCGTTTGGCCCCCGTGATCGCGCTGGTGCCGGCATTCGCTGCCTGGGCGGTGATCCCGCTGTCGCCGACGGTGGTGGTGTCGAAGGCCGATGCGGGGCTGCTCTACCTGCTGTCGCTCACCTCGATGGGCGTGTACGGTGTGATCATCGCCGGCTGGGCCGCGAACTCCAAGTACGCCTTTCTCGGTGCCATGCGCTCGGCCGCGCAGATGGTGGCCTACGAGATCGCCATGGGCTTTGCGCTCGTAGGAGTGCTCATGGCCACCGGCAGCATGAACCTCGGCAGCATCGTGCAGGCGCAGCTCGGCGGGATCGCGTCGTGGAACTGGTTCTGGCTGTTCCCGCTGCTCGTGGTGTACTTCGTCTCCGGCGTGGCCGAGACCAACCGCGCACCCTTCGATGTCGCCGAGGGCGAGTCGGAGATCGTCGCCGGTTTCCACGTCGAGTACTCCGGCATCGCGTTCGCACTGTTCTTCCTCGCCGAGTACGCCAACATGATCCTGATCGCGGCGCTCACCGCGGTGTGTTTCTTCGGCGGCTGGCAGGGGCCGTTCGAAGGCTACGCGTGGGTTGCGAACGCGCCCGCGTGGCTCGCCTGGCTGGGAGCGCCAAGCTTCCTGTGGCTGTTCCTGAAGGTGTTCGTGCTCGTGTTCCTGTTCCTGTGGTTCCGCGCCACCTTCCCGCGTTACCGCTACGACCAGATCATGCGGCTCGGGTGGAAGGCGCTCATCCCGGTGACACTGGTGTGGATCGGGGTGGAGATGCTGCTGGCGGTCTATCACATCGGGCCTTGGTCGCGCCCCTGGTATCACTGACGGGACGAACTATGGCGCTCAATCCGCTCAGAACGCTGTTGTTGCCGGAGCTCATCAAGGGGCTCTTAGTGACCGCGCGCACCCTGTTCAGCCGCAAGTACACCCTCAACTACCCGGAGGAGAAGACGCCGCAGTCGCCGCGTTTCCGCGGCTTGCATGCGCTGCGCCGCTATCCGAACGGCCAGGAGCGCTGCATCGCCTGCAAGCTGTGCGAGGCGGTGTGTCCGGCGGTGTGCATCACCATCGACTCGGACGTGGGCCCCGACGGCACGCGCC
>Ga0210409_10004738_pt1 | contig 14541 bp, 18 predicted proteins | sample IncBWH17MmetaG_FD_161649 | JGI IMG/M metagenome (GOLD analysis project Ga0210409, IMG submission 161649) | Forest soil microbial communities from Barre Woods Harvard Forest LTER site, Petersham, Massachusetts, United States - Inc-BW-H-17-M | ecosystem: Environmental > Terrestrial > Soil >... | reverse complement strand
TAGCCACCGTACCGGTTCGAAGGCCGGATTGCGCAGTGACTGTGAGCGCGGCTACTTGAGCCAAGTTGCACTGGATTCTTCCTGCTGTTGAATCTGTCCGCAGAGTTCCATCGGGAAACTGAATAGCCAACTGTCCGCTGACACCGTTGATCCCCGTTTCCATATTGACGACGGTGGCTGAATTGTATTGTAAGACAGGACGCCGATAAGTGCTGTAATGATCGACATATTGTTTCGTGACAACTTCTAAAGCCGTGGCGGGATCGACATCAACTTTGAGCTTGGCAAAGGTCTTGGTGAGAGCTTCCAAACCATTCCAAGTATTGGAATTGTCGGAGAAATTCGTATTGACCTGACTGCTGGAAATCGTAGTACTGGGAGCAAAGGTGTAACTAATCGTATAGTTTATGGCCAAGTTAAACTCCTATGAAACATTAAGTAATTTGCGAGCCTTATCCGTCCTCAACTGAACACTAATTCCCTGCATCGTGAAACTTTGACTTGCCGTACTGTTCTGAAACGTCATGCTGAATAAATTACCACGTCCAGAAACGAAAATACGCTTGATGACCGCTGTTTGTCCACCCCAGGTTGCCACATCCCATTGAGCCACATCCCATTGAGATGCGCCCGATATCAAACTCACTCCTGTGGATTGGATATTCGTTGAAAAATCAAACCCATAGGAAACCGTCATTGTTGTCGCTGATTCGTTCAACATGGAAAAATCAAACCACAAAGGATGAATAATTCCGGACAGAGGTGCCACTTGGCTTCCGGTTCGGTAACTCCCTTCTATAAATTGCTGGAATGACGCATAGCCCTTGAAAGGCGTTCTCCAGTAAGCGTTGATCGCACCCGGGGAAGTTTCAGACGCATCCGTGTATACGGTTGATTTGTCCTTTTCGTAAAGTTTACCGTCATATTGGCCCCCGAAAAGTCGCCTGTTTTCCACCAAACACGGTACATTGACTTTGAATCCTTTAGGATGTTTAAGCCATGATTTACGAATCAAATCCCAAACCAAGCAAGTATCATTTTGAGTGGATGAACCGTTTGAGATATACCAATGAATTTGTTCAAGAACTGGATAGTAAATTCCTTGGATGTAAGGAATCCGGGCTGAATTAATCGCGTCCCATTGATCATCGATATCGTGGGAATAAGGCTCAAAGTTAACGCCGTCAGTTGTTGACAACATACGTCGCCAAGGCGTGATAAAATAAATCGTTCCTTTGACTAAAGCGAAGGCGTATCGCCCGGCGATCCCGACTCCCTTTTGAAGTTGAAAGACCGGGAAAGGCTGCCGGGAACTGACCAAAAGATGAGTGGATGAATTTTTGAATAGAATGACGGTGCTTGGACCAACTGGAACTCCGCACATCAAAGCTTCTCCGTCGGATAAGCCGATATCCGCGTTTCCTGATCCGGCACTCGACCAATCGGCGGGATTATTCACAACACACCAGAAAATACGGCTGGGATTTGCCGTTGTTGAAACAGCAAAGACAAAATTATTGCTGACAAATGCGGTTTGGGCCGTGGGCGGACTTCCCGCAACAACCGTTGCATTTCCACTTCCCGTGTCTTTGAAAGGAGCATCCGGAGCTCCACCGAACCAAATCTGTTGATTGTTGAACCGTACAGGAGTCCAAATATTATTCTGACCGGCGGTAATCGTCAATGTCCCGGTCTTATCTGTCATCGTTTTCGATAATGCATTGTCCGTAAAATACTTTGTCCCGGCCACGGCATTCAAGGATTCGACACCGGAGTCATACTGAATCCATCCCATTCCCTGAATGGCCGTTGATCCAGAAACCATAGCGGTTGAATTCCAAACCGCGTCCCCTTGCCTTTTTTTAAATCCTTTCACTAATAAATTGATGTTCTGCGCATCCGGTGACTGGTTCATGGGAACCTCATACTCCGGAGCCGACGTATTCAAACCTCCTGAGAAATCTGTAATATCAAGCGATGCTCCACGAATCGCCACTAGCTCCCCCTCGGGTAGTTGAACGGCAAAGGCAAATAATTCAAAAGGGCAGACGGTTGTTGATCGACCGCCCTCATGACACGCTGTTTGTGCAAGGATTGATCATAGTCCTGCTTCATGAGTTCAATCATGGTGAAAAAATTGGTCTTGGCATCTGCCGATCTTGAATCGTCCAGATATTCGAACGCTTGCCATTTACCGCCAAAAATGAGTACGGAATTCCACTTGTCCGGGATGGGTGAAGTATCACCATTGGCTGAAAGATCTGTTTGTTTGATGAGATAATCGACGGATAAATTGATTGCGGCATCCGGCGTTGGCCATAGTTCAAATTGAGGATTTCCGCTGGAATCCTGACCCGCCATCAAAAAGGCTCTCGGGGTTCCTACGACGCGATTGTAGGGTTCGACTTCCTTGAACACAGGTTGTGAGATTTCTTGAAGCTGAAAAGGGAAAATCGCCTGATTAATCATCAAAATTCTGTCTGTCACGGAGTTTGTGGAATAATATTTTTTCCGTATGGTGAGCGTATCAGCGGCATTTGTTGATAAGGCTCCCACGTCCAACGTGATACTGGCTGATCCTCCGGTATGAGCTGTGATTTGAAACCAATCCTTGGAAAACCCAAACTGTATGTAATATCCGGCGACTGAAGTGGCTATGGTTTGGCTTAACGTTACAGACGTTGAACCAAGTGTTGTATTGGCCGTCCCTGTTGTGTAATCCTTAACCGTTTGAAGATTTAATGGATTTGACGCTTTCAAGAATGGCCAGTCAAACGATTGGAAAACAAGCTGCTGGGAAATGTTGATCCAACGTTGCAAGAGAGTCGCCGTCGCCGATACGGTTTGATCAAGACCGGCTTGCGCGGCTACTTCCTGTTGCAAAGTAAGAAACGTAAGTTTAGCCATCGTTATTGCACGATATAACCGGTCAGCGCACAGTAAACTGTCGCTTGAGTGGCCGCTCCTGACACGACGATATTAATCGCGTTGTTTGTTCCAAAAGCCAAACCGATCTCCGTAAATGCAAAAAGAAAACTGGCCAATGAATTAGCATCCCATCGTAAAACGTTGGTTGATCCATCTTGAAGACTAACGATTCCGCCGCCTCCCGCAGCCGCGACCTGGACAATGACGATACCGCCTGTGACCCGGTAAAGTTTGTTCGCTCCCGGAGCGGCAAGCACTGCGTTAGTTTGAGTTCCGTTATTCACAGTGGTATAACCGCTTGTAATCGGGTACTTATAATTAAAAGACATACTATTGAACGATGTACGCTGTGAATGCAGCGTAAACTGTCGCTTGAGTGGTCACGGCCTCCCCCACAAGAAGAGTCAACGCATTGTTTGTTCCCAAAGCTAATCCGATCTCTGTTAAATTAATGGGAAAAGAGTTGACGGAGTTAGCATCCCATTCGAGGATATCGGTCGATCCGTCCTGCAATGTCACAATCCCGCTTCCCCCGACAGCGGCCACTTGAACAATCACAATCCCAGCGCATATTCTTAAAAGTTTACCGGCTCCAGGGGCAGCGAGAAGAGAAATGGAAGGCGTAGTATTGTTGACGGTTCCGTAACCGCTTGTAATCGGATACTTGTAAGAAAATGACACGTTAAGCCTCCGTCAATACTTTTTTGTGACGACCTCTTTTCTTGATGATCGCTTCCGGTTTTGTCTCTTCCTCAACATTTGAAGACACTTCGTCTTCATCCTTCTTTTCTTTTGAGAAATCATCATCTTCTTCCATATGGGCATCTTTGGGAATATGGATGATGGGAACATCTTCCGGCTCAAGTTCGAGTTGTGAATAAGAATCCGACGCGAACCCTTTCCCCATGTCTTCAAGTTTATCCGTAAGTCTTGTTTTTAGATCAACAACCCGGCGGGCAAACTGGCTGATCTGTGACCACTTTTCTTTGTCGGTGTTTAAGGTAAGATAATCCAACACATAGAAAGCTGGGATATCCTTCTTTATCACCGATTTGACGATAGGCTTTCCCTGCTTATCCCGCACAGGCTTTCCACCCTCATCCAATTCAATCTCTGTTTTGCTGATCACCATGGTACAGCCATTCTCAAACAACCATCGTTTCCAATTTCTCGGGAATCCTGCGGCTTCCCTCTTTTGAATACCTCTTAAAAAGTAAGGAGGAAGAGAATCAAAGGCAAGAACTTTATCGACACGTCCCGGCCACACCAATCTAAATACTTGAAGCATGTACAGCCTCCTTTAAAACAACCTTTTTAAATAAACTGTTTTCCAGCATCATTTCCACACGATCTTTAATCTTGTGTCTGCGAATAACTTCTTCATAACCTTTTTGAGCGATGGCTTCTCTTTCTTCATCGTGTTCGATGAAGTACCTAGCTTTTTCAACCATTTCGGCTTCGTCACGGTATAAAACCAAGTGTTTTCCATCTTCAAAGATCTCCTCAATCGTTGGAATCCAGTTTGTCAAAAGCATAGATCCAGAGGCCATGGCCTCAAAAACTCTCATGTTTAGATCGTCTTTCATGCTGATATTAAAGACAATCTTCGATTGGCCGAATATTCGGGATGCCTCATCAAAGAGTCTTTGACCGTAGAAGAAATTCGGGAACTCTTTAAAAAGACGGTCCAAAGCGTTGACCCGATTTTCCGAGTTGATGTGTCCCACGAAACACACGTCATATTTTTTTGAAGCGAAGGTGAACTTAGGGTAGGCCATCGGTTCTACGGCATGTGGAAGCCAGAGAGCATTCACGCCTTCTCTAGCCATGTCTTCAACCGCTCTCTTTTGAGCACAGAACGGGAATTCGGCCTTTTTTGCCATCATTAAACGATAGTCATAACCTAGGTGGGAATCACTGCACCAATATGCCATCGGATGAGGACATTCAAAAGGCTCATAGGGAAGTATCCCTTTTAAACCATCCTCTCCCCAATCCACCCAGACATTTAAATCAAATGTGCCAAACTTCTTAATTTCTGCCTTCGGGGCGGGATTGGGCGCAACATGCTCTATTTCAAGGCGTTCTTTCCTCTCTTCCCAAAGCTTTTCTGCGTAAGCTTTGGCAGCGGGATCTTCTTTGTAAGTCCTGCAATCGTCTTCGACGGCAAATGAAGACAAAAGATTGTCATTTTTAGGCTGCCCGGCGCAAAGATGGCCGTAGTACTGAACGCGCTTTAGAAAAGAGAGAACGTATAGTGGATTTCCGTCGTTCCTTCCAAGTCCAGATTCATAGTATATGGCAATCCTTAACATTTCTCGTAAACCCCCACAAAGCTGATCCCGTTTCCGGTCGATTTGGATTCGATTTCCTTAAATCCGCAAGTTTCCATCAATGTCTTCAGAGATTCATTGTTAAATCCATGAAGGTGTTCTGCATTCAAAGGAATTCCTTTTGTGACCTTTTCATCAGGAACCGAAATAATCATCCTGCCGCCAATTTTTAGAATCTTTCCCCATTGCTTGACGGTTTTAATCGAATCAAGGCAATGCTCCAGTATGTGACGTGCAATCACGACATCCTTTGATCCCTCCCCAAAAGGCAGCGGCTCCTGGACATCGGCGTTCACGTCCGCGATAGAAGTTCCTTTGGCAGGAACAAAAGGGATTGTTTCTCCGGAAGCAATCCGGTCAACTCCGGTAGAATCCGGCACAGTCTTTCGATATCCGCATCCCAGATCAACGACACTCGCTCCATGATTCGGGACATAAGACCTCACCAAATCACCTTCCAAATCGATATCCGCTCCTTTATCGATAAAAGGATTCGAATAGCTTCCGTGCAAAGTCATGATAAATTCCTTAAATCCATGCTTTCGAATCAGATTAAAGTTTGTTCGATCCGTCATCTCCTGTGAATTCCAACCATTTTTAATTCCCGCAAACCCGTCCCCATGAATCCGGTTTCCGGTTTTGAACCCATGATGAATAATGAATGCGTTCGGAGTGATCATGACTTTTCTTCCGGCTTTTCTGAGTCGCATACAAAGATCAATATCATCTCCCCCAGGCAAGGAAACATCAATCCCGCCTATTTCCTCCAAATGTTTGCGGCGAACCATCACGCAGAAAAAAATCAAATAGGTCGCCTGCGTAATAACCCACGGTGAATTATTTCTGTATGTACTCTGAACGCCTGCCGCTGTTGTCGTGATTGGTCCGACGGCTCCGACGTTATCGTCATTAAATACCCAAAGAAGATGATGGTAGAAGAGTTGTGAAGTCTGCGGAAGAAATGTATCGTCATTCTGAAACACCAAAAACGGAGCTTCCGTATGCTTTAAGCCTTCCGCCAAACCGCCTTCCCACCCCAGATTTTTACCGGTATCAATCACCTTAATCTGGGCAGGCGGAAACCGGGAAACATACTCCTTGACGGGTTGTCTCCCGTTGTTGACGATGATGAGCTCGGCCATTCCTCCAGGACCGATCACACCTGTCCGCAAAATAGAATCAATACAAGGGTTCAGGAATTCAGGATTGTTCCATGTGGGGCAAATTATCCCAATGCTTGGTTTAGTCACCGAGAATCACCTTCGCCTCATATTTGTCATACTCCCCATTTTTCTTATCAAAATCAGGTTCAAGAACTTCCCTCCATTTTTCATGTACCACCTCGTCAATCACCATCGGGTGCCCGAGATGCCCGAGTTTTGTAGAAGTATCCATGAATACTTTGGCCCCATGGCGCTTGGCAAGATAACAAAAGTAAACATCCTCGCCGGTTCCCGTCGTCGATTGGAATCTCGGACGCGGCGTCTTTTTCAGCACTTCCGTTTTGATTAAAACAGAACCAAACCCTACGGCATCGCATTCCACGAGTTTATTTTTCGGATACTTTTTCACGTGATGGTTCTGAAAAGTGTCTTGCCCGGTTACACTGTCCCATCCTTCGATTGAACTATAGAGCACAGGTAAATGCGGCGGATTTCTCGTGAAGGCGAGCGGCGCCACGATGTCAACGTTATGCCGATAAAGCTTCTCGAACAAATCATCCGGCACGATCATATCGTCATCCATCATAAAGAGGTAATCCGCCTCAGACTCAACCGCGAGCTTTGCCGCTTCCTCGCGGGCCACCGGCGTAAACATCCGACCAAACGTCACAAGGAAAAACTCGAATCTTGGGATTTGCTTTAAAAGTTTTCCGCGTTCCTGCAAATGTCCCAAATGCTTAATCATGCTCAAGTGATTCGTATAAGCTTCAGGCAAGGTATGACCTTCTTTAGGAAAACTGACAATTACCTTAACCAACCCTTCTTCCTTCCCCTCTGCTTTAACGTCCGCGCTGTCCAACTTCTCAATCATGAATAACCCCCAGTTGAATCAATAAAAATTCCCAGAAACTAACCTTGGAAGGAAATTTAACCCGATGCCCAGAATGCAGACGGAGGTGAGCCTCTGAGGTGGTCAGAAGCTCACCATCCGTTATGCACCGGCGGATGTCTAAAGGTTCGCGCCAAAATCGCCTTACCCATTGGGAAGGGCAGTTCAGGCACCAACTTAAAGATTCTCCGCTTTCCGGTTTAAACATCAAACAGCTCTTATTAATCCTTTCACATACGACTGAGCCAGATTCGACAAGTCCACAGGGACCGTCGAGGCCGCCCAACCCATCTTGTAGTTGAGCGTCGTCCAAGCTGCGACCGCGAGTGCTCCCGTGAAGAAGTACCCCGCCACGGCAGAAGGAACCAAAACATCTCCTCTCGTCACCGTGATGGACGTTCCCACGTTCGAGAACGCAACCGAGTTGGCGATACCGTACATGGTGGAAAGTCCATAACCGTTGATCGCCACGTCTTTCGTTGATACGCCGATAAAGCCCGGCCATAACGCGGCAGTGGATTTTACGGCAGACACTCCGTCAATGGATGCTCCCGTCAATACCAGTGCGACACCCATTCCAGTCGTGATGCTTCCCGATCCATCCACGTTTGTAAATACAACCTGGATGGTTTCTGGATCTGTACGATTGAGTTGCTGAGTTAACATTTTTAATCTCCTCTCATGCTAGGTTTCTGTTGCTTGGATGGTTTCATCACCACCTCCGGCCCTCGGAATTTCCTAGGCATGGATAACCAAGAAACGGCCTGTCGTTGTCGTTTGACGATTCGCAACACTGATGGCCACAGGATTCACGGATGAGGTTGTCCAAGGAACATATTGACTGGGAGTCGTGCCGTCTTGGATGCTGAACTCCGCATGATAAACGCGCCCTCCTTCCACGTTCAATGTTCCATTGGCATCCCCGGCATTACCCGTCCAATCCCCCGCCGTCACTTTGAGATCTCCAAAAGCACTTCGACGAACATTCTGCGTGGCAAATGCCATGGGTTTCTCCTTTAGGCGGTGACGCCCGTGTTTTTCCCAAGTTTCCGTCGATTGCCTGAAATCATAGCGCAGGCGATCAGGATCTTAGCGGTCTTGGCGTCTTGATTGGTCGGCGTCACAAACGGAGTCACCAAGAAGTCGGTGTCGGTGTTAATGACAAACTCCAAACCACCGGAATGAATGAAGAAGATCGTTCCGGCAGTGGCTTGCGGACTCCAAGTCCAAGGCGTTGTTTTGAACAGGAGATTTTGAATCCCGATATCGACCATTTTGTTATCGGTGAACCGTTCTTGAGACACGAGCGAGGCTTCGTAGAACTGAAACTCCGACTGAGACGAGATCAACATTTCAGGCCCACCGGCGGGATTTTGAACGCTGATCAAGTTCCATGTCTGAGTCAAGTCGGAACGCCCTTGAGCCGCGAAAGAACCCGAGGCGGTTTGCTGATCCTGCCACCACGTATTTGTGGCACCGTTGATCCCTCCCACGGTTCCCGTGTTCGATAGGATCGACGGCAAGGACTGAATGCTCTTGGCTCCCGGTGTGGCTGCGAAGATTTCCTGCTCGAGAAGTAGCGACAAGGATTCCTCCGCCTGCATCTTTTTCGTATCCATCAGGTCTTCGAGCTTTGACGTTCCTTGGTTCGCTATCCGTTCCGTGAACCCGTCAATCGTCACGGTATCGGCGTACTGCGCCCATAACCACTGATCACGTGTCAGGCCGTCCTGCGGAGTAGTCGCGATGATGTCATAGCGTTGATAAGCCGCAGCAGTGTTGTTGGTTGCATAGAGTAAGCCGTGCGATAAGGCCGCTCCGCCCCGTTTTCTCATCTTCCCGCCGTATTTCCCTTGGTAGAGATAATTTAGGACGGGATTCACTTTGAAGATATTGTCACGGATGCCAGGAATCATATTGACAAGACTCGTGGTCAAGAGTTCGTCTACATTTCCGGGACCGTAACTTTGAGTGACCGGTGCTCCCATAAGTCCTCCTTACGTCAGTAATTTTGGGGAATTCGTTTCCCCTGACGAGCCAACGCCACGGCCTCTTCAGCAGTGATCTTTTTCGGATCGATCCCTGATGTCACACTTTGAATGCCGTTGGTGGGAGGAAGTGTGGAATTTGTCGCTTTTTGCTCGATGACTTTCAGAGCTTCGGCCTTTCCCATCTCATAGTACTTGGCCTTGATGCTTTTCGCCCAGTTGTAGGCATTATCGAGCGACTTATTCCACTTTCGGTCACTGTCAGGAGGATTAATCGTCAAGTATCCCGTGATCAATTTCTCTTCGTCAAGATCCCAGAAGTCGGGATGGACCTTTTGACCATTAGCCTCGGCATTGGCAAAATCATTGATCAACTCGTTTGCGTTTTTCAACTTTAGGTTGTTTTCAAGCTCGGCGATTTTGATTTTGTCCTCGGCGTTGGCGCTTTGGGCGATCTTCCGTTGAAGGTTGATATACTCTTCCTTCGAAGAAAAACCCTTGGAGAATTCCTCATCTGTAATGCTCGTTCCCGTCTTCGCTTCCACCTCTCCCTTCAATTCCCCTTTCTCTTTTTTGGAAAGGTTGTTCCAATAACTCACGAAATCATCGTTACTGGTGAACTGATCATAGAGATCGGCTTTTTCTTTTAAGGCTTGGAGGCTTTCCTTCTCTCGTGCGATGGCCGTCGTCTTTTCTTTGTAATCCTTGAGCATGTTGTTGTAATGCTCTCGGACCTCCGGCGGCAGACTATTCGGATCTCCGCGATAAAACGTATCCTCGGAAGGTGCCGTCTGTGTGGCTTCGCTTCCGGGCGTGGGTGCCGTTCCGGTTCCCGTGTCAGGTGCCGTTGGCGGCGTCGCTGGCGCAGTATCCGGGGTCGGGCTCAACTCTGCGGTATCAGGCATAAATTCTCACCTCTATCGTGATTTGACTTCTGTTCTTTTCATCGAAGGGGTTTGACTCGTGTAAGGCGACTTCTCTGAAGATGAAGCCGCCAAACCTTCAGGATGTGATTCTACTGGGTCATAGAGTTCGGCTTTGTGAATCTTGATCTTCATGTGAGCGGGATTGTTGTCGCTCGCCATATGGATAGAGTCCACGGCCCCCGACACTTTGAAGCTCACCTTTTGTCCGGCTTGCATCTTCGAAAAGTGGTTCGGCATATCCTTTTCCCTCATTTCCAAGATCCTTGGAGGTTCGATGTATTTAGGAAGCTGGTCAGGAGACGAAATCTTCCCCGGCTTTAACGCTTGAACCAATGGATGCTGCGTGCCTTTCATTTTTCCTCCTAGCCCGGATATTGACTGACTTGAGTTCTTACCAAGGGGGGCTTATCCGGGGGAGCCTCATTTTGAGTCTGCGTGTTTTGAGACTCTTTGAACACAGGACCTTTGTCCACATATGTCTTAGCCACTTGTTTGAACCGGATATCGTGAGTGTCTTGGGAAGAGCAGATGACAGGAATTCTTAACACGTAAGTCCCATTGACCTCGACCGGCATATTTAAATCCCCCGCCGAGAAGTGATACTCCATTCCCTGCATTGGGATCGACACATGGCTGTCTTTGCGCGTGTGAAGATCGCCCCCATAATCTTCCGCCGGACTTTGATCCGTTTGAACAGGCGCCGCCCCACGCGTTCCCATGGCTTTGACGAGCGGATGATTAGGATCTCTCATTTCTTTTTCACCTTCACGGTAAATTCCTTTAGTGTCTTCGATGAAAGAGTTCTTGCCAACTCTTTGGCTTTACCGGACACGTTTTTCGATGTTCCTTTTTTGTATCCGTAAGCCGCCCCAAAAAGTCCCCTTTGGGCTTCACTTTTGCTCGGCATTATTCCTCCTCAAGAGTTCAATAATCCGACGGTGACGTATCCGGTCTCCTTCGCTCCATATATGCCGTGTTTTCTTACCCCCTTCACGCCACGGGACAGAAGGGTACCCATGCATCCCATGAACCGGATCTCCCGCTTCACTCACGCCCAGAATCTTCAACTTGATGGCTTTGTCCCTCTTGGACGAAAATTCAACAGCTCGACCAGACTCGTCCGTAAGAATTCCGCTGGCATAGGGCTTGCCGTCCCACCATACGTCAGGATTCCACACAGAACTTTGCAACCCATCACCGCATTGATCACAGCATTGAAAATAAATTCCTCCGTTATATCCTGCTGAGAGACGATGAGCTTCTTGATTACCACAGGAATCGCAAATCAAGAGGTGGGAACCTCCTGCTCCAAGGGAATAAGTCCACCGGCTTTGGCGGCGGCGACGTGGCCTTCGATCAATGTCTGGAGTTGGATCTGACGGGCCTGAGCTTGTCGTTTCTCAGTTTCGCTCTGAGTCTTCGCCACCCCCACTTGAGCCATCGCTCCTTTTTGGCTGTCCTGGACGGCCAGGGCTTGGACCTGTTTGTCGAAAGCCTCTTCCAATCCCTTGATCCCGAAATCTCTTAAGCGCTCCTTGATCACCTCGGCTACAAAGGGAGGAAGCGATGGCGCGCTCGCCAACTGCACCCCCATCTGAAGTACCTGATCTAAGACCGCATCCCGCGTTTCCACATCCAAGGGAAGGGTCGAGCCGGATTTGACATCGATGTCGTATTCCCCTTTGATATCCTCTTTATTAAAAATAATCGTTTGCGAGACGGGATCAAATTTATCTCCGAACGCCTGCAAAACCTCCATGGGTTCGTTTCCCGTGATCTTGGCGATCCGTTCCGTGTCGAAATTCGCCTGGATATGGGCCATCATGTTGCGGGCGATGTTCTCACAATGCATCTCAAAACGTGCAATCTTTCGTCCCATCCGGCTGTTGGCTCCTCCTTGAATAAGCTTCAATTCTCCGAGCGTCCTTGTCCCTGTTTTTGTGTTAGCCCCCTTGTCGAACTCAGGCTGTCCGTTGGTCTCTCGCTTGATTTGATCGAGCACAGAGAGAATCTGATAGGAGTCCGGCGGCAGCGCCCCGAAATCCAAGGTCCTCATTCCGGTAGCTAAATCGCCCTTGTTGGCCGAGAGCACAGTTCCATCCACACCTTTTTCGAACTTGTCGAGTTCCGAATCCTTCAAGAGGCCTGAGGTAATTACCATTTGCCGGTTCCAACGCTTCACGTGATTCAAGGCTTGAGTGAACACCTTAATTTTTTCCAACACTTGAGCTTCCCAAGGAGCAATGTCGGACAAAGGATAAGGTTCATCCGGCACGTCATTGAATGACAGCATCTCAAAAGGAAATTCCTTCACATAGCTTGGCCAGGGACGCGGATCTTCAAGGAAACGATCCGTGATCTCGTCACTAATCAAATAGATCTTTTGTTCTCTTGAATCATGAACTTCCCAAAGTTCGGCAAAGTTGATGTCCTCTTTATAGGTCATCTTCCGGCGGTAGTCTTCCTTGATATCAGGATAAGGGCTGCCCTTGATATTTTTTGCCTTCGCCCCATAATCGTCCTTCACATCGTCCACCGGCCTAAAAATCCTCTGGGCCATCCACAAACATCCGTGCGGCGGTCTTTTGGTGCCGATGTTGAACACCATGTCACGCCAGGAAACGCGGTTCGCAAAAAGATTCTCACTGACGAGCTTCAGTTCGCTTCCCGACCCGGACGTTTTTACATTGATACCGGTTTTGTTCCAAGCGTGACCGACCAAGATCGCATCCAAGAGTTCAAGATCTGTTTCCTGCTTAATCTTTAATTCCCGCCAGTAGTAGTTGATTGCAGCCTCTAGAATCACGGCCCCCTTGATCGATCCTTTGCGCTTGGGGTTGACCGCGATGTAAGGTTCACGGTGAGACATCAAAGACATGAGCGACTGGCAATAGGAAAACACTTCATTGATCGCCGGAACCATCAAATTCCCGAGCGTCACGTCGTAAACACCGGAGTACTCTTTGATGTAGCGCTCGGTTCCCGCGTTCTCCGACCAATTATCGCGCCAATGACGGGAGGTATTGATTCGTTCATGCCACTTCCCGGCGAGTTCTTTTTCTTTAGGGCCGGTCACTTAAATCCTCTCATGGAAGAAATCCCGGAAAGGCTGGTTCATCCGTTTGGCTTCCTGGAGCGTGGCTTCCCAAGAACCGTCCGGCGCTTGTGTGTGGATATGTTCGCCGCCGGGGGAGAGGACCTCAAGCTGAGACGCCAAAGCATCGGAGAGGTCGTTGTGCTTGGATTTTGGGTAAGCCAAAAGTTCTCCCTCCAAATCCGTCATCCACTTGGCATGATAAACGGTTTTGTTACGGTAGGGAGGCTCCAAGGTCCCGATCCTAAATTCCTTTGATTTGTCTGACGTGTGGGGAAGCTCCAAAATCGGAAAGTGAATTTTTCTCCGCATCATCTCAGATTCCAGGACATTCTTCATGGGCTTTTGCGTCCCTGTGGTCTCTAAGGCGACAGCTTGCGGCTTCCATTTGTCGTAAGCCTGAAAGATATTCTCCAAGGTCTGGGAGTGCGACCAACGGCCCTTGATCGTGTCCAACACATAGATGTTGTAGCGCTCGTCCATTCCGGCCACGACCAGCGCAGTATAATCGGAACGCTCGGTCTCCGAGAACGCTAGATCGATTGTCAAGGCGACGGAGAGATCGTGCGGCGGGCGATCATAGTACTGGAAATATTCCCTCTTGAAGCACTGGTTTTCCTGAGCGATGGGGTCATTCATGTATTGAGAGTAGAAATCGCTTCCCTTAGATCTTTTCAAGTATTCGATAAAATCACCGCAAGGAGTAGGATGAAAAACCCAGTTTTTGCGCGATTCATCGAACTTCAAATTGAATTTCTTAGGGAAAATCACCTTGCCCTCTTCCACGACACGGCGCAGCATGACATCGTAGTAAGCGCTTTCTTGTTCCAGGATCTCGGCATAAAGATCGTCCTGGTGCCAGCGCGTTCCCACCACGATTAATTCACCGTCCGGCTCAAGCAAGTCGATCAAGGAACGGTAGAAGCGCTTGACCTTATCCCTTTGCTCTTTAGTGAGGCAGTTCTTCTCCCCCTGAAGATCGTCCGCAATAATAGTGTCGTAATGAGCGCTCGTCATCTCGGCTTCCACGCCGGTCGTTCCGATGGAAGGGGCGGAGAGCGCTTTGGTACGCTGGGCAATCGTGATGTCGTCTTCCCGCCAACGTGAGGACACAAAGTTTCCAAAGAGACGCGGCAAAATCGACTTGTCGCTCAACACCTCTTTGATCTCAAAAAGCATCTCGCGGGCCTTGTCCCACACTTGGTTGGCGATCAAAATAC
>Ga0210409_10004737_pt1 | contig 14541 bp, 13 predicted proteins | sample IncBWH17MmetaG_FD_161649 | JGI IMG/M metagenome (GOLD analysis project Ga0210409, IMG submission 161649) | Forest soil microbial communities from Barre Woods Harvard Forest LTER site, Petersham, Massachusetts, United States - Inc-BW-H-17-M | ecosystem: Environmental > Terrestrial > Soil >... | reverse complement strand
ACCCTGGAGCTGGTGGCGATCGCCGTCGTCCTCGGTTTGTTGCTGGCGATTCCGCTGGGCATCGCCCGTTCGTCGAAGCTCTGGTACGTGCGCTCTCTGCCGTATGCCTACATTTTTTTCTTCCGTGGCACACCCTTGCTGGTGCAGTTGTTCCTGGTCTATTACGGCCTGGCGCAGTTCGACGCGGTCCGCGCGAGCGCGATGTGGCCGTACCTGCGCGATCCGTTCTGGTGTGCCACCGCCACCATGACCCTGCACACCGCGGCCTACATCGCCGAGATCCTGCGTGGGGCGATCCAGGCCATTCCGCCGGGCGAGATCGAAGCGGCTCGGGCGCTGGGCATGTCGCGACCCAAGGCGCTGCTCTACATCATCCTGCCGCGTGCCGCGCGCATCGGCCTGCCGGCCTACAGCAACGAAGTGATCCTGATGCTCAAGGCCAGCGCGCTGGCCAGCACCGTGACCCTGCTGGAACTGACCGGCATGGCGCGCACCATCATTGCCCGCACGTACTTGCCGGTGGAAATCTTCTTCGCTGCCGGCCTGTTCTACCTGCTGATGGCCTACATCCTGGTACGGGGCTTCAAGCTGCTCGAACGCTGGCTGCGCGTCGATGCTTGCCAGGGACGTTGAGACACGCTTCGCGGCGCTGGATGCGTTTCTGATCGAGCACCAGGGGCTGTGGAAACCACGGCCCTTCACGCATCGCCAGCTAGCCTGGGAAACCCGGCATCCCGACCTCGCCCAGTGGCTGCGTCAACGCTCGCTGGCCGATGCCGAAGCCAGTCACAACCATCCCCACGACCTGGCCGCGCCTGCGCCTTTTCCACAGCTCGCCGAGCAAGCCCTGCAACTCAGCGCTGTGGATAAGTTGCCGGCGCAGCCGCTGCACCCCTCCCGCCAGCGCTTGAACGTCGACGTGCCGGGCCGCAAGTGGGAACAAATCGAAGCCTTCGGCGCTGCGCTGCCGTTTGCACAAACACCCCGGCACTGGCTGGACTGGTGTGCAGGCAAGGGCCACCTGGGTCGTCGCCTGCTGCAAACAGGCCAAACATTGACCTGCCTGGAATACGACCCGGCACTGATCGCCGCCGGCCAAGCCTTGAGCGAGCATCACGGCTTGCCGGTCACCCATCGCCTGCAAGATGTGATGGCCGACGTGGCTATCGGCCCCGAACACACGCCCGTCGCCCTGCACGCCTGTGGCGACCTGCATGTGCGCCTGCTGCACCTGGCCAGCGCCGCCGGCTGCAAACAGCTGGCGCTGGCGCCGTGTTGCTACAACCGTATCAACGCCGACACCTACCAACCGCTGTCCACCGCAGGCCGTGCATCGCGCCTGCAGCTGTCGATCGATGACCTTGGCCTGCCGCTGAGCGAAACCGTTACCGCAGGCAAACGCGTGCGCTTGCAGCGGGACACGTCCATGGCCCGACGCCTGGGGTTCGATCACTTGCAACGCGAGCTACGAGGCCACGACGACTATCTGCCCACGCCGTCCCTGCCCGCCAGCTGGCTGGACAAACCCTTCGCGGACTACTGCCGGGAGCTGGCGAGCCGCAAAGGGTTATCCACAGGTGGGCAGGATTGGGTGGCGTTGGAGGCATACGGCTGGCGCCGTCTGGCCGAGGTCAGGAACCTGGAATTGGTACGTGGTCTGTTTCGGCGCCCGCTGGAGGTCTGGCTGGTGCTGGATCGGGCATTGTTTCTGAGTGAAAACGGCTACACGGTCGAAGTAGGCAGCTTCTGCGAACCAACCCTGACGCCGCGCAACTTGATGGTGCTCGCCGAGCGCGATTAAGGGGCGAAATTGTCGCACCCCAACCTGTGGATAACTCTGTTGATGAATTCTTTACGGAGCCCGTAGCCATCTGCGCTACAAGCCGAAAGCCGCGCTGGTCATTTTTTGTTCACAAAATAAAACACACGTAAAACAGGCAGTTGCGGCGTGATGAGAACGGCTCCACAAAATGGCTGTTTCGTGACAACTCGGTCCAACCGATTGTGCATAAGCATCTGCTGTTACGCGTATAAACCGCTATTCACAGGTGTTTTCTGCGTGCGATCAGCAGCCGGCAAAGCGCATCGATATCGTCACCCGCCAGGCTCAACGCCTGGCTGTCCAAGGGATCCGTGCCAAACGCCAGCGCCTCACTGATCGCTAAATCGTGGTGCACCTCCAATGGCTCCTTCGTACCGAGGCGCTGCCTGAACGCCTCAACCATATCCAGGCTGAAGGCATTGTCCTCATCGAGCTGATTGATCAAAAAGTGAACATGCGGTGGCCGCTCGCGCTCAAGGTGCGGCGCCATCAAGGCATCGAGTTGATCCAGGGTGCCCAAGGAAGCGGCATCGGCCTGGGTAATCACCAACACCACATCGGCGACACTCAAGGCTTGATGAAAATAGACGTTATTGCCGGCAGGGGTATCGATGATCACCGTGTCGCGGGCACTCAGGTCCAGGGCTGCCAGGCGCTGCGCCAGCCATTGCGGCTCATGTTTGAGCCAGCGTTGGAGGTCGTCCTGCTGGCGGATATCGGTATCGCCAAAGGTGATCACGCGACTGCCGACAAAACCCGGCTGCTGGAGGGTTTCCCAACGTGCATTGCGCAGGCTGGCGCGACCAATCCCGGGCGAGGCGCGGCTGACACCGAAGTGCAGTCGCAATGCATCCTGGGGGTCCAGATCCACCGCCACCACTGACTCACCCAGGCGCTGCAAACCGCTGCTCAACGCTGTGGCCAGGGTGCTTCGCCCCACGCCGCCATTGACTGACACCAACGCCACCACACACGGACGCCGCTCGGCCTTGTCCACCGGCAGGCAATGCTCATTGGCGCTGGGAGTCTGAGGGGGAAACGGGGTGCCATCATCCACGGGGATGCTGCCGAAAAAGTGCAGCCGCGCATTCAGCCCACGGGCGTCGCGACTGACATCTTTGCCAAGCAAGGCAAGAAGACCATCGGTAAAACTCATAGCGCGTTCCTCGTCACGGCGAAGTTTAAAGACGTGAAAAGGTCAGCTGATACGACTGCTTACCGCAGGTCTTTTTCTGGTCGCCCTAGTCCATGCAGTCTGCTTCAAGCGCATAAAAGTGTCATTATTTTGATGCTGCGGCTGGCTATTTTTTAGACAAACGGCAAGTCGTCAATTTAATGACCATCGACGCGCCTGTCATAGGGGTTTTCAATCGATTTGCTGCTTTAGACGAGGACGGGCCCCATAACCAAATTCCAGTGCGGGGCATAGGTAATTCCTTGCTGACTGTGCAAATAGAAGCCATTGCAGTGGGCAAAATAACCAGCCAGGCAAAAAAACTGCAATTGCGCAAAAATAGTCAGAATTCAGGGGTTTACAGAACCCCTCCAATCGCTATAATCGTCGCCCTAACATGCCGGTATAGCTCAGTTGGTAGAGCAACTGACTTGTAATCAGTAGGTCCCGGGTTCGACTCCTGGTGCCGGCACCATACGCAGTACCAGAAAAGGCTCACCGAAAGGTGGGCCTTTTTTGTGCGCGCTAGATTTTTGTAGGAGCTGCCGAAAGCTGGGAAGGCGTCATCCAACACAAGAACAACAAGCCCCCGGACCTACTTCACTCCGTAGGAGCCGGGCTTGCTCGCGATAGCGATCTCAAGCAATCGAGCAACAACGGCCATGAACGTCATTACAGCATCCAGTCAGGCGCATTTAATCCACCCATTAAATCTCACTACTGGAGTCGCCTGCGAGCAGCGACGCATCAACCGAACAGCATGCGCTGCCAATGGTTTTCACCCACAATGGCTATCGGCGCTCCCGCATCGCGGAGCTCCACCGCCTTCATGATCTTGGTGCCGTAAGTGCTGTGACGCCATTGCTCGTTGCCGACGCTACCAACGACCAAATAATGCACTTTCTTACTAACCCCTCCACCAATCAGCGCCCCACGCGCCTCTATCAACGCCTGGCAATCCTTGCGAGGCCCATACGCCATGATCCCTGTGAAAACGAACATCTTGCCGTCCCAGATCAGATCAGGCGCAGGTGCGTTGAAAGGCAAATCGTTAGGCGCGACAAAACCCAGATCAACACCCTCCGGTTTTTCTATCGGCAAACCAGAGAAACTGTGCAAAAGACTAAGCAGCTCTTGGGATTCGTCAGCGTCCAAAACGTTGTCTTGAAGCATTCTCGATAACCGGGAGTACAGAAGATTTATCACCGGATCATCAAGATGAACCAGATTGCTGTCCAGCCACTGCTTTAGAAACAAGGCCTCGCCAGTGGTTACCGCGCCAACCTGCGCCCGTCTCTCTCTCCTGGAAAGAGACGAGCGCTCCTACTACTGCTGCAACCCAACTCGTAGAAAGCTTTGCGGCATTCCCCCTCGTGACAATCGGCGTGACAAACACTGAAGTCACCCGCAACGGCGATGCAGATCATGGTGCCGCAGCCCACGGAATGGACTGCACCTGACTGACAGTCAGGTATGCCCCGGTCATCGCATCACTGCCTTCACTCGGCTCAGGATCTCGCGGCGCCGGTCTCGTCAGCCAGTGCAGCCTCCACCCGCCCACTTCTTCGGAAGTGCTAAGGAGGCCAGATCATGAGATGTCCAGGCTTCCGGTCGTAAGGAGCCGCTAGTCCCGCGTTAGTGGACAACCCTCACAGGTCGCAGGGGCCTTGATCCCTGATAACACTCAAGATTCGTGGCGGGATGACGTGGGGAAGGTTTCAAAGGTTTTGGCTTCGAGAGGAGATTGATCATGGCGTTGGTCGGTAATCGGGATGGGCGCAATTTTGGTTGTGGCCGACAGCTGAGCTACGCCGGGCCGCTGGCGCTGAAAGACATGTTCGGCGGTGGGCATTACGGGACAGTCAAAGCACACACCGATCGCTGGCAGCGTTTGTGAGCTGGTGTCGGTCCGAAGATGGGCCGGGATTCAACGATGCGAGGAAGATCGACCGGCAGACCTTGCTGGACTACGCAGGATATCTGCGCCAGCAAGTTGAACATGGTGAGCTTACCATCGCGACTGCGCAAAACCGATTGTCCAGCGTCAACCGAACCATGGCGGCGCTCCGCGGTGACCAGTATGTGAAAGTGCTAAGCCCGAGCAAGGCGCTGGGAATGCAGCGCACCACTGTTCGAACTACGATTCCGCAAGGTCAGGATCGTGACCAAGTGATGAAGATCATCGAATGCACTCTGCGAACATCAACTGGTGCGCGCTGCTGCCATTGTGTACCTGGCACGAGCCATCGGTATGCGTTTAACGCGAGGCCATTTTTGCCGACCTTTCGCGCCTAAAATGTGAAGCAGAGAAATTCGGCAGAGTTAATATCCAGGAGGGTACCAAGGGCGGACGCTCAGGCGCGTCTGCACCTCGCTGGATCATGGTGAACGATTATATCCGTGACGCACTGGCATTCGCCCAACATTTCTCGCCTGACGGTAGCCGCAATCTGTTAGCCCCGCATGAAAGCTACCTGGACCTCATACAGGACACCATCCGTCCGGTTCGCGACATCCTCCATAGGCACGAACTCAAAGGCTTCCACGACTTGCGCGCGGCCTACGCATGCGAACGCTATGAACAAATCACCCAGCATCCCGCACCCATCAGCGGTGACCGTTGCTACCAACTCAACCGACGCGTCGATCAGGAAGCCCGAGAGCAAATCAGCTATGAACTTGGACACGGCCGTATGGACGTGGTATCGGCTTACATTGGGGGGGAGAGCATGAGCAAGCCATTCGATATGGAGCTGTTCTTAGCCGGGGTGCTGAAGGGCGCAAATGCCACGCGCAAACGCCACATTCAACAAGCAAAGACGATCCAAGCAGCTATTCATGAACGATGGCAACTAGACAATCCATGGTCATGGCAGCGGAAACACCTTGTGTGGTTTCTTGATAGCCACATCCAGTCGCGCTCGGGATCAACGTGCTATTACTACCTGCTGACTATCAGCCTGATTTCATCACGCTTACGAAAGTCATGGACATTCCAAAGGCAGGCTGACGCCAAAAACTGTTGATTACCGCAGTGAGTCAAGGATTACGTCGCTCAACATTTGGCCTAGTCACTAAATCTGCTACTATTCCAAACCTGTTTCCAGTATTGCGCGAAACCTCATGACATCTAAAACCGTACTATCTGAAGTATCATTTGGTCCTACCATGATACAAAAAATGCGAAGGATTTCCTTGGATGCGAACCTCTTGCGGACGCTCGGCTTGGAGGAAGGCGATAGCCTAGACGTCGCGTTGATGGTAGAGACCGGTGAGATTCGCCTGCGAAAAATATCCCCGAGTAAGCACAAATTATCGCCTCAGAACGGGGGCAAGTAGTCGTGACATTGGCTGTGCATGCTCAGCGCTCGATACCATCCGCTGAAGAAAGACCGGTCTCGCTAGCACGAAAGCGAGAACTAGGCGCTTTCTACACTCCACCGTCCGTGACGAAGATATTATGTGATTGGGCGATAAGAACTCCTTCCGACGTTTTGCTAGAGCCTAGCTTTGGCGGGTGTAATTTTTTAGAAGCATCCGTGAGAAGAGTACAAGAACTCGGATCCGACACAACCGAAACAATATACGGCTGCGACATAGATCCCGCTGCATTTGAAATGCTAAACGACAGAAAGTTGAAATTGCACGCAGAGAATTTTAAACTTAAAAACTTTCTGTCGATTGATTCAGATGAATTATCAACCGAAAAAGCAGATGCCGTAATTGGAAACCCTCCTTATGTTCGCTATAGCAAGCTTGACGAAGCGCAGCGCGCTGCCATTCATATATGGGAACAAAAGTACAATTTAAAGCTCAATCGACGCGCAAGCCTTTGGACGTACTTTAGCTATCACGCCCTGCATTTTCTAAAAAATGGTGGGCGGATAGCGTGGGTTTTACCAGTTAGCTTTATGACAGCCCAGTATGCCGCAGGACTTCGCGAACTATTCTTTAAAAGCTTTAAAAAACTTGCTTTCTTCACTCTTACCGAACGAATATTCTTACTGGAAGGTACCGAAGAAAGGGCACTTATTGTTTTAGGTGATGGTTTTGGCTGCAATTCACAAGACGCCCATATAACATCTAGCTACGTAGACAATTTATCAGAACTCTATATCGAAATAGAAAAATGGACAGTGAGCAGCAACGAAGATTATCCAAGCAACAGCAAGTCTAACTTTGGCATTGTTAGCGCCATAGTGGAATCTTCAATATCCAGACTAAAGCTTGACCCCCTAGTAAGAGAATTAGGCGAACTTTCAGATGTCGGCATTGGAGTGGTTACAGGTAATGCAAAATTCTTCATTAGGTCACACGCCCATTGGAGAGCTGACGGCATTGGCAATTCTCACCTGACCTATATTTTACCAAAAAGCAGATTTGTTACTGGGCTGGAGGTATCAACTTCAGACCGAGAGCGCCATAAAGAAATGGACGTCCCATGCTTTGCTCTGGATGCGCCATCAAACACGAAATCTGAGCCAGTTTTGGAATATCTTTCAGGTTATGGAGACTCCAATATCAAGGCCAATGCTACTTTTGCAAAACGTAGCTGCTGGTTCAGATTTTTAGACGGTAGAATCCCCGACGCTTTTTTCGTATTCATGACTCATAACGGCCCACGAGTTATCCTAAATAGTGTACATGCAAACACAACGAATGGATTTTATAGAGTAAATTTTAAACCCGACATCAACATTTCCTTTAAGTTAATAGCTATCTCATTGCAGACTACGTTCACGCAACTTGAAGCTGAAAAGCTTGGAAGGCCTCGTGGCTCAGGAGCTCTCAAATTGGAGCCCTGCGATGCCAAACTACTTCCTCTATATTTACCTCACAAAACGGAAGTAGAGATAGAGCACGTATTCTCAATAATTGATAGACACATGCGCGAAGGAAATGAAGAGTATGCCCGTACTGCCGCTGATCAGTTTATATTTTCAGGTTCGTCAGTATTTAGCAAAGAAATTCCTCATTTAACACAAAGCTTGATGATCGCTAGAAAACGCAGGATTAGAAATAAGGAAGTTAGTGATGACTGAGCAAGACAAGGACTTTGATGCTAAAACCGCGCTGACCGCGGCTCTAACTGAGCCTAATTTGGATTATGGAAATATTCTAAAACTAGCACATAAATTATCTGAAGAAGATAAAGACACCATTCGATTCTCAGTAGACGCGAGCCATATTTCTAGACTTGGTCTAGAGCTAGTTTCAAAACAAGAAACCGCAATCTCGGAACTTATAAAAAATGCGTACGATGCTGATACGCCTCGTGTAGAAGTAGATTTTTATAAAACTGATACTGCCGGTGGAGTTCTAGAGATAATTGACTACGGTACAGGAATGTCACGTGAACAGTTATTAAATGGCTTCATGCGAATATCTACAGCGGAGAAAGTAACTGAACCACTGTCCCCAAAGTACGGCCGGCAACGTGCGGGGCGAAAAGGCATAGGGCGGTTTGCCGCACAGCGACTTGGACGAAAACTAAGTATTGTGACGCAGCAAGATGGGGCACAGTTTTGTTTAAAATTAACTATCGACTGGGATAAATTCTTAACCGGCATTGACTTGCACATGATCGCAAGTCAAATAATAGTGCTCCCTGCTCACGAAATGAGCGGTACCACTATGCGGATCGAAGAACTGCGTGACTCTTGGTCGGAGGCCCAAATCAGACGCGCTTTTAGGTTCGTATCAGATCTATTACAACCCTTTAAACTATCCCCACCTGAAATCCTCCCTAAGCTTGACCTTTTCCAAGTCCCCTATGCTCCTGATCCCGGTTTTGTAGTAAATTTTTATAAAACAGTTGACGGTGATCGAGAAAAAATTGCTAGCCATGAGCAAAATATTTTGTCGACCGCGTCAGGCTACGTCACAGCGCGTGTTGAAAATGGAGGTCAGGCTTTTATAAGCCTGTCCTCCAGTATGCACCCCGTAAAACTGGATAATGTACCACTAAAGTTTGATGCAAAGTTACGCACAAAATCCAAAGACAAGGTGACCAGCTACAATCTTCTTGATGGAATACAATTATCCGCACATTACTTTATCGCTGACGAATTACCACAAGGCACTAGAGGCATGGTCAGGGATATCTTGAATCGCACTGGAGGAATTCGAATATATCGCAATGGTTTCCGCGTGCTCCCCTATGGCGAGAGTTTTGACGACTGGCTAAGCCTACAACGTTCCAGTGCATTGCGGGAAGTTCTTCCTCCACATCACAATACAAACTTCCTAGGCTTCGTTGAAATAACTGACGTAGACGGGAATCATTTTCAAGAAACAGCTAGTAGAGAAGGCCTTATAGAAAATGAGGCGTTCCATCAACTGCAAGACTTTGCCTATAGAACAATCATCGCTGCGGTCATGGAAATTGCTAGAGTAAGGGGTAGAAAATTATACGCAGGAGATAAATCACCGACTTTGCGTGAGACAAAAACTAATCCCGAAAGCGTAAAAGATCAAGCGGCAGAAGTAGCCGGGAGGCTCAGGGCAATTGCAGGCGCGGCTGTACCAACCAATGATACTCCTCCGGCTATAACGGATACCCCAGACGAAATAGATGCGCCGAGAACTTTACTCGACTCCAATCAACCACAGGATAGCGGCTCATTAGCTCATGCCGCGCAAGAACTGAGTACCCTTGCCGACGAAATAGAACTAATCGGACAAGCATCGGAGTCGGCGCTGCAGGAAGTGGGAATGCTGAGAGTACTGGCCAGCCTCGGATTGACGATAGGCGAATTTACTCATGAAGTAAGACATGCCCTCGCTGCCCTAGGTACAATTGTTACAGACCTGAATAAAAGCCGGGAGAATTCCGATCTTGCGGAAGAGCTCACAGAGCACGTAATGCTTCTCAGAAGTTACATGCACTACTTTGATGACGCAGTAATGCAGAACGCGCATCGAAAACTTGAGGCGCATGAGCTCAGGGATGTAATAAGTGAGTTTATTAAAGTAGTACGCCCTACATTCACCAGGCAAAATGTCAAAGTAGAAACTTCGTTCCAGGGCTATGACTTATTCACGAAACCGATGCACAAATCTGAGTGGGCGTCCACCTTACTTAATCTTTTTACAAACTCCCTAAAAGCAATTCACCGAGCACAAGTGAAAGGTGCCATATTAATTTCTTGCTCTGTCGTTGACGGGGAACTTCAGATAGATTTTTCTGACAATGGCGACGGAATTCCAGTAGAAAATCGCGAAAAAATATTTGATGCTTTTTTCACAACAAGTGCTCCCCCCTCTACCTCCGAAACACACGAAGAGCAACTAGTCGGGACAGGTCTTGGTCTAAAGATCGTGAGAGACATTATTGAGGCCGCTGGTGGGTCAATCGAAGCCATTGAACCCGCAGTAGGATACTCCACATGCATTCGCCTGACTGTTCCTAAAGCGCGCGAGGACCAAATCGATGCCGACCAGTATTAATTATCTGTGCATTGACGATCAACAGGATTCAACCATTGATCCATTGCTAACCAAGCTAGCGAATGACGGATTAATATCCTTTGAACGATGGACACCAAAAAACTTAGAGGGCCAACTACCGGCAATTCAGAACTTCTTCTCCCAACAAACAGTCCCGTCAGGGCTACTTCTTGACCTTCGGTTAGATGTGGACGCCGATCCGGATGGGAATCGTGTATCTTATCGTGGCCCCACACTGGCGCAAGAGTTACGCACAAGAATGGCAGAAGGGGTTATCGCGCCGTTCCCAATTGTACTCTGGTCAGTAAATACTAAATTTCGTCAGTCATATTTTGGAGATGAATCGTCTCATGATCTCTTTGACGACATTTTCGGTAAAGATCGTGAAGTAACTGACGAACCAATTGTAGTCGCGGAAAAACTTGCATCTTTAGCGCACGGCTATCATCAGTTACGAAGTCTTAATGAGCGAAATCTCGTAAGCACTCTTGGTTTAGGAGAAGAAGCAAACCTGCCTCTTTATTCTCAGTTCTTAGATGAATACACTCAAATATTTAATGACTCTACAACTCATGAAATAGCTCATTTTCTCCTTAACGAACTTATTCGAGTCGAAGGCCTTCTTGTGACAGAGGCGATGGTCGCAGCACGTCTAGGTGTCAACATATCTGAATCGAAGGAGTCGTGGGAGGTAATAATAAAAAATCTTGAACATGCTCAGTATACGGGTCCTTTCCGCGAGGCATGGCCACGCTTTTGGTGGTTCCGAATTGAAGACTGGTGGGCTAACCTACAGCCCGAAATTTCCGAGCTAGGACTATTAGATAGCCAAGAACGCGTAAATAAGCTAAACGAGATATTTTCCACAGCACTTATCGCCAGCCAACCGATAGTCCAGACTTACAGCACATATTTTACTACTCTATGCGTAGGGACTTTTTTGCCGCTGGATCCGATAGACGGCCTGCGAGTTGTTAGACGGTCCTCGCGCACATGGCAGGATACTTTCTATGTATCCACTCATGCTGCACTCGAGCGTATTAATAAGGACCTCTGGCGCCTAGATCCTTTAGAGAGGGATAGGCTTGCATGGATAAAGGAAGAAGGAGCTTAATTTCATGGCTAAGAAACAGTCACCAGAACTCGCTCGAAAAAAAATGTCGTCTGACCTGATTGCCTTAGCTGAAGTACTAAAATCAGGGATGCACGGGACAATTGTAAATCCGGACATACTAAAGTCTTCCGCTAATACGATAACGCGAACCACTAAAGGGTCCAAGTGGAACTACAAGATTTCTGGACTTCAACTTCGCGTGAATGTACCCCAGAGCACACAACCTGTAAATTGCCCTGGCCCCCTCACGATTGAAGTGAGCCTTTCACTTGCTGGAGACCTTAACAATGATGAAGCAGACCAGCTCACTGATTTAGTACTAGATATTATGATAAAATCATCTTGTGGATCTCTTCTATGCGCGTGGCACTTCGACCGTCATAACCAAGAAGGCAACCCTACGCTTGAAGCTCACCCACTATATCACTTCCAACACGGCGGTAATGCCATGTTGCCTTACGCTGGTATGCTTGGCAATAGTCTACTGCTGCCTGCGCCACGCTTGGCATTCCCTCCTATGGACGCGGTTCTTGCAATCGATTTCGTACTTTCAAATTTCTCAGGGGAGTGCTGGGGCTTTATGCGTAAACAAGCACCGTATCTAAGGCTCATTAAAGAGTCTCAAAAATCGCTATGGCAACCTTATTTGAAACGTCTAGCAAACTGGTGGGAAACTCCCCAAAAAGATGAAAAAGCGAAAACTGCTGCGCTCATGCCACATCTTGCTTAAGATACAATACGGGCGCCGTTCGGCGCCCAACATAGTACAAGCAAGCGCATTATATAAATAAATATCGCGCTAGCTTCATATGAGAAATCATTAAAATATTATGTCACTACTAGAAGTCATTAAGAATAAACATGCCCATCTAGCACGGCTAGCCAATCAAAATGGTGCTTTAGGTGAAATTTCTGTACTATCAGCGATGTCCAATTGGATACCGCGCCCAAAGGGGCCGGCTCTGCAAGTGCTTCTGACCTCCCTGAGAAACTCCGGCATTTCAATTAAATCGTCAAGCTTCGATGCTATAGCCCTTCCACATGGGTGTGAACTCGACTTCCTAGATTCCGTGGCAGTAGCTCAATCCCTTCCATTTATGCAATTTATTGAGATAAAAAGTGCAAGTCAGCCTAGAGTCAAGCCTGGGTTTTCTGGTTTCTTCTTCGCACTTACCGAAAGTGAAATATCTGCAGCAGATCAATTGGGAGCGCGTCATAAAGTAGCTCTTTATAACAAAGTTACGGAGGAGCTTCTGCTAACATCTGTACCTGAAATAATCGCACGCGCAAAATCATCTACATGGCAGTTATCAGTCCAAATTTAGCGATAGAGCTTTTGATTAATACCGATCTGAATTTTTAGTGACGTGCTTCGGCAAGCAATAACCCTTATCAACTTTAAAGTTATTAGGCGTGCAAGCATTATATAATTTAGCCTCCCCAGAATCGTCCGCGCCCAGTCAGTCAAAGGCAGCAGAACTAGATTAGCTTTTAACCGCTACTAGGGCTCTACCACTTTTCTACCGCCAATAAATCTCCTTGCACACAGAAATCTCAACGTTAGCTTTTATTCTCGCTAAATAAATCAGCGCACTTCGAGCTCGTCAGTTTACGGAATATAAACTGCAAGCCTTTATTAGGATAGCTTTAGGGATACAATTTCTTTTCATTACTTTAAGTAACCTACAATTCAGCTAGTTAGCTCATTTTTCGACTCCTGGTGCCGCACCATACGCAGTACCAGAAAAGGCTCACCGAAAGGCGGGCCTTTTTTGTGCACTCTAGATTTTTGTAGGAGCTGCCGAAAGCTGGGAAGGCGTCATCCAACACAAGAACAAAAAGCCCCCGGACCTACCTCACTCCGCAGGAGCCGAGCTTGCTCGCGATAGCGATCTCAAGCAATCGAGCAACAACAGGCATGAACGTCGTTACAGCTTCCAGTCTGGCACATTTAATCCATCCATTAACTTTCACTACTGGCGTCGCCTGCGAACAACAACGCATCAACCGAGCAAGTCCCGTATCGCTCAATGCTCGCTCAACAGCGTACGAATATCCGTGAGCGTCGCCCGCTGCGCCTAGACGATGGCTCACAACTGGCACTGAACGCGGATACTGCATCGGATATCCGCTCCGACTCAAAACAGCGGTCGATCCAGTTGTACCGTGGCGAAATGCTTGTTAAGACCGCCCAGGATCCCACCCAGCGCCCATTTATCGTTCAGACCGGCGAAGGTCGGGCACGTGCGCTCGGCACCCGGTTTAGCGTCCGTCAGCTGACCGAACAAACGCGTGTTGGAGTACTGTAAGCCGCTGTTGAAGTAAATCCGCACCAGCATGTTGAACGCACTCTGCGCCTCAATGCTGGAGAGCAAGGCACCTTTGACCGCGATGCAGTCGATGTAGCCAGCCCTTTAACCCCGTACAGAGCATGCTGAGCGTGGATGACTGGCGGCTGGGCGCTTTCATCGAAGAGCTGGAACGCTATCGCCCTGGCGTACTGCGCTGCATCGGTTCAGGGGCTGAGCATCTCAGGCGCGTTCCGCATAGATGATAAGGATACCGTGCTGGAAAACCTGAACCAGGCCTTACCGGTGAGAGTGCACTACCTGACGCGCTATTGGGCTAGCATCGAACCGGCATGAGTTCGATTTGAAAATGTTTAACGAGTCACCTTGCTGATTTTGATTCTCATCCGTCAATGACACAAGCCGCGATGACGGCGACTTTCTGCCATGACAACGGAAGGATCAACGAATGCCCCTGCTTCCCCTCTATGCGAAGACTTCAATGACCCGCCCAGTTCGCTTGGCCCTCTTTGGACTGAGCCTCGCGAGTCTGTCGGGGCTGGCGCTAATGTCCACGCCAGTTTTGGCGCAAAGCCAGACGTCCTACCAGATCGCCTCAGGCCTGCTTGGCACTGCCCTGACCCAGTTCGGAGTGCAGGCGGGCGTGACTATTTCATTTGATACCGAGCAAACC
>Ga0210409_10004736_pt1 | contig 14541 bp, 12 predicted proteins | sample IncBWH17MmetaG_FD_161649 | JGI IMG/M metagenome (GOLD analysis project Ga0210409, IMG submission 161649) | Forest soil microbial communities from Barre Woods Harvard Forest LTER site, Petersham, Massachusetts, United States - Inc-BW-H-17-M | ecosystem: Environmental > Terrestrial > Soil >... | reverse complement strand
GAGATCTCTCGAACGCGGGATGAGCCCCTCGCCATCATCAGGCTGGCCACATTCGCGCACGCCATCATCAGAACCAGCACCACGAGCCCCATCAGAATAGCGGCCGGCCCTGTACTCCCGCCCTGCAGACGCCGGCTCATCTCCGTCCGGACAATGGCGACGGTGTCCTTGTTGCTGTCGGGATATTCCCGTTCCAGAGTACTCATGATGACGTTCATCTCGGCCTGGGCCTGCGCGATCGTAACTCCAGGCTTCAAGCGGCCCAGCAGAGTGCATCCGCGATAGCTGCGGTGTGTCAGCGTGTCGCTGCCTTCCGGCGACACGGCTGCCGTCATCATCATGGGCAGATAAACTTCGGGACGAAACCAGAGATCGGCTCCCGAAAAAGTTTTGGGAGTCACGCCAATGATGGTGACGCTCTGGCCGCTCAATTGGACCTGTTTGCCGATGATCTCCCGGTTGCCGGCGAACAATCGCTTCCACAGGGAGTAGCTGATCACCATCACCGGGTATTTGCCAGGTGTCTCGTCTTCTTCCGGAAGAAATACCCGGCCGAGTTCCGGTTGCACCCCGAGGGTCGAGAAGAAATTTCCAGAAACCAGTTGCCCCCAAACTACCTGCGGTTTGCCATCCGGAACAACTCCTGCAGGGTTCAGTCCGGCCGACATGTCTTGCCGCGTAGAAAGCGCTTGAAACGATTTGCTCCGGGTTGAGAGGTCAACCCAATCCAGGTGGGAGGATGCCCCGAAGCTGGTCAAACGCGATGCCGCGATGTCGATCGTGACGAGCCCACCCGGATTCGGCACCGGCAGCGGGCGAAAAATGATGCCATCGACCAAGCTGAAGATGGCAGTATTCGCCCCGATGCCCAACGCCAGAGACAGGACGACCACGATCGTGAATCCCGGTCTCTTACGCAGGCTTCGCAGGGCAAACCGCAAGTCGCGCCAGAGCGTGTCCAGAACAGAAATGGAATTCATTTCGTAGATGGTCTCGCGAATTCTGGCGGGATTTCCCAGCTTGCGGTACGCCGCAGTCCGAGCGTCGGCCGGAGACATGCCGGCTTCTACATTGCGATCAGTCTCGATTTGAAGGTGGGACTCGAGTTCGGCGGCGCGCTCCGCGTCCCATTGTTTGCGGTGGAAGAACCGTCGAATGCTCATGGGTTCTGCTCCGAATTCTCATTCTGCCGCTGGCCGCAGAATGCGCCCGATCGCCCGCACCAGTTGCTCCCAGCGATTGGTCTGAGCGATGAGTTGTTTTCGTCCCGCCGCCGTCAGCCGGTAATAGCGGGCGCGGCGATTATTCTCCGACGTTCCCCAGAACGCGGCGATCCAGCCCCGATCCTCAAGCCGATGGAGCGCGGGATAGAGCGAACCGTGCTCCACCTGAAGAACATCTTCCGAACGCCGCTCGATACCATAGGCGATGGTGTGACCGTGCGCCGGGCCTGCCGAGAGAGTACGTAAAATCAGCAGGTCCAGCGTGCCTTGAACCATGTCGCTGTCAAGTGGAGGTGTGCCCCTCTTGGCCATGACGGGGATTATACTCAGGTAGATGTTCTATGGGAAGACAAGTTTTTGAGCGTCTATAACTATGATCCCCATCATTCTTTGCGTCGCCCTTTCCTTCGTGGCCGCCCTCATCGCGAGGTCTTCTTTCACCGTCGCCGCTGCTCGCTCTCCGTTATGATTTCGCTCAAATCCATAACCGGCCGAATCTCAATCGGCCCAAGTCCATACTTAAAGCCTGGTTGCTGTGAGACAAGCTGAACGGCATGATTAAGGTCTCGCGCCTCAAGGATCTGAATGCCGCCCAGCTGTTCCTTGGTTTCCGCATAGGGGCCATCGGTCGTCGCGACTTTGCCGTTTTTCCAGTACAGGGTCAACGCGGTTGCCGGAGGCTGAAGAGGCAGTTCGGCGACAAGATGTCCGTTGGCGCGCATATGGTCGTTGTACTCAAAGCATTCGTCGAACGTTCGGTGTCGCTCGTCCTCAGTCATCCCTTCGAATTTCCCTGGCTCGAGGTATCCCAAACAGATGTATTTCATTAATTCCTCCTTGTTTCCTGCGACCATCGTCCTGTCACCAGATAGTCGTTCGGGAGACCGAAAATCGACAGCTACTCTTTTTTTGTGCCCCGTCAGAGTAATCTGTGGATCACTGATGGGTTCGAATGGCGGCCGGAAGTTAGGCTCGCCCGGAGGTCCGCATGCTCTGGTTCTACGAATCTTTCTTTCCCGTGGTCTGGATCGTTTTTGTTCTCTACTGGCAGATCAAAGCTGCGGACACCAAAGCCACCCAGCGTCTCGAGCCCGCAGCCTCGCGCATCCTCCGCGTCCTCATCTTCCTGATCGCGATCGCTTTACTCTCGATCCCTCGCATCCCGCTGCGCTGGCTTTACATCCAGCTCTGGCCGCAGGGTTATTGGCCATTCTGGCTGGGAGCCGCCCTCACCGTCGCCGGCCTTCTCTTCGCCGTCTGGGCGCGCGAGCACCTCGGCCGCAACTGGAGCCGCTCCGTCACCATTAAGCAGGGCCACGAGCTGATCACCACCGGTCCCTATGCCGTGGTCCGTCACCCAATCTACACCGGCATTCTGACCGGGTTTCTGGGCATGGCGATTGCAATCTCCCAGGTGCGCGGGTTCATCGTTTTCGTCCTAATCTTCCTAGTGTTCTGGCTCAAACTCCGTATGGAGGAGCAATGGATGCGCTGCCAGTTTGGGGAGACGTACACTACCTATGCCCAACAGACTGCCGCCCTGGTGCCCTACCTCCTCTGATCGCTTGCACCCCTTCGCCAGGAACGCGAAAACAGGTGGCCCATTCAAGCCATCCTTTGGCTTGAGTGGGACAGTCCCAGCACTCACAACTTTGAATGGTTTTGGGAGCCACGGCTTCAGCCGTGTCGTCTGAGCGCCCAATAGCTGCCCGCGTTCCATTAGTGCTTAGCGTGGACAACATGAACGCCAACGTGTCCGGCCGAGAGTCCTTGAACCCCGCGCCCGTACCTGGACGCGATCTCCTGGAAACCGATGTCTTCGACGTCACAAAATCCGTGCGAGCGAAGAATCGCTGCCATGCCAGCCGGCTCGAAACGGCTGTCCGAACGCTCACCAATTTTTTTAAGCTGTTCGCTCCGCTGCTTTTCTAATTGCCGCAGCTCTTCCGAAAATGCCGCGGGAGGTTCGATGTAGTCGAACACCACCTCCGAGTTCTGGATTGACGCCATGTAGTCCAGAGTGCGCCCGATAGCGTCCTCGGTCAGATATGGCACCACCCCGAGCCAACTGAAAAACGCGGGCGAGTTCTGCTGAACGCCCGCGGCGACGAGCTTCTCTCCCAAATCGTCCCGCTCGAAATCGACGGACACGAAAATAAGCCACGGCGGAAGTGCGATTTGAGCTTCAGCCATGCGCTGCCGTTTCCATGCCTGCGTCGCGGGATGGTCCACCTCATAGATACGGATCTGTCGTGCGCCATGGGGATTCCGGAGAGCGAAAGTGTCGAGTCCGGCGCCCAGGATGACGATCTGCCGAACCCCTCTTTCGACAGCTCTTGCGAAAGCATCTTCCGCAATCCGGCTGCGCGCGGTGGTGATCAGACGTCCGATGCTGGCCAAGGGGTGTTTGTTCGCAAATTGAAGCACATCCTTTTCGTCTTCACGCAGAATCCTCATGGCAAATGGGTCATTGAGGATGGAGCCATGATCGAGCACCTGATGAGCCGCTCGTTGTCGCGCGATCATCAGGGCCGTGCGGCTGGGTTCATCAGGCTTCATGTTCGAAGTCTCCGTTCTCATCCATAGCTGATCGTACGAGAGCTGATCGCACGAGTTGTCGTATGCGCGACTCGCGCCACGTACATCGATCTCTTCCGCTCAATGAGATACCGAGGGTGGCCCATTCTAAACGTCGCGCCCTTTGCGACGTTTAGAGTGGGGATTCTGACTTTTCTAGAGTGAGCCACCCACCGTGGAAGAGCGGCCCTTCCAGGGCCGCGTTGAGCGTATGAAATTCGAGGGGGCTTCAGCCCCATTCCTTACGTGTACAGCGTTACTCGTGCGCAAAAAGGGGGGATCAAGAATCTCTCCCTAGACTTGGGACAATAAACTTGCTCTAATAAGCTTGCTTTTAAGCAACGACGCTTACCGCCGTTGCATCTAGCCTTTCAGCTTGAACTTGAAAAAGACTAGGGCACAAACTGTCAGTTCTAACAGAGGCAAGCAGGTGCCTGCGGTCGTTGTGTCTGCTGTCGCTATGCTGTTGGTGAGTGTCGCTTGTCATTCCGCTCGTAGAACTTCCGAAAAAGCTCCTGTCGATGATCTAAAGGCGGAGGTCCGCCAACTTACAGGACAGGTGGAGCAGTTGAAGCAGGAATTAGCTGCTCCCACGGTAGTCTTGAATCGTTACCGCGATTCCATTGGCTACGTTTATGGTGCCTATCATGTGGGGTTCCGTAACCAGCCTCCGACGATCCGGACGCGCATTTCGGGCACAGGTTTTCTGATCGGCAACGGTTTGGTTGCCACGAATCGTCACATCGCCGAGCCCTGGTACGGAGATCCGGATGCCAAGCGGTTGATCGATCGCGGCGCCACACCTACGCTTGAGAGTCTCGTGGTTTTCTTTCCAAACTCAGCGAGGCCGGTGCGACTGTTGCCCGGATCTATTTCGAAGACATCCGATCTGGCGGTCCTGCGAACCGAGCCCTCCGATATCACGCGGAACCTCCCTGTGTTGCCGCTTGCAAGTTCCCCAGGTCCTGTCGGACAAATGGTGGTCGTGATCGGATATCCGTTGGGCACGCAGGGGATGGTGGCGAGGTCTCCGTCCCAGGTTTACGAGCGTCTTGCATACAAGCACAACGATATCGACACCGTGAGCAAGCTGGCGGCGATGTCGTTGATTCGTCCGTCGACCACGTATGGGCATCTCGGGGACGTTGTCGGAGACAAGATCGTCTACGATGCCTCCAGCGCCCATGGCGGAAGCGGAGGACCGGTCCTCAACTCAAACGGCGAAGTCATTGGCGTGAACTTCGCATATATGGATGGGTTTTCCGGCAGTACCCTGGGGATTTCGGTAGACGCGCTGCGTCCGTTGCTTCAGGAAGTTTCGGCCACAATTCCGAGCCACACACCACCAACCGACCACCCCCACTGAGAAAAACTGGCGACAGTCGGGACGTTCATCAATTTCCATTTGTCGAAAAATGAGGGAACGTTCCGTCTGTCCCCGGGTGGCCCCGAGGGTGCCCCATTCTAAACGTCGCGCCCTTTGCGACGTTTAGAGTGGGGATTCCGACTTTTCTAAAGTGAGCCACCCCACCGTGGAAGAGCGGCCCTTCAGGGCCGCGTTGAGCCTATGAAATTCGAGCGGGCTTCAGCCCCTGCACTGCTGTTCTCCCGGGAGAGATCGGGAAGGGCACGAGTTCCGCTCATGCCAATGCAGAGCGCCGGCGAGGTCCCGGGCTTTTGATGTTGCGGGGTTTGTAGGGACAGCCGCCCTCGGCTGTCCAGCGGACCAGTTGTACCGGTCCGCAGCGTTACCAACACAGCGGGTGCGCGATTCCTTCGCAAATAAGCGAAGGAACGCGGCACCTCTGGGTTAATGATGACCGCGAGATCAAAAAAGCCCGGGCCACCCACCGTTCGGGGAGATGTCAGTTTCGGAAGTTTGGAAAATCCTACGGCCATTCGACATCGAGGGCAAAGATTTCCGAAGTGCTGATATCGCGAGCGAACAAAGGAGAGTCGTCTGGCGCAAGTCCAAACCAAGGCACGATCGTTCCGGTGGTGAGGCGTCCCACATCTTTGATATCAACTATGTTTTCAGCCTTACGGTCGCTCAACCGAAGTCTAACGATGCGCTCGCCAATGTGCATGACGGGATCCTGCCAGTGCTGAAAGTAGATGTACTTTCCATCGTGTGACCAGCTGGGATAGCTCGTTTGAGAGCCGAACACCTCCGTCCACTTCCTGCTGGAGAAGTCAAAGAGCATCAACTTGAAAACAGTTTCCTTCGTCATGGCAGCAATGAACCTTCCATCCGGCGACCAGCGCGGCGAAAAAAATCCACTGGAGCCCGGCAAAGCCAGAACGCGCTTGGACCTGATATCAACGGTTTGAATCGGCTCTTTGTTCCCAACATCAGCGTCGGAGCCGAACACGAGCGAGTTTCCATCCGGAGACCAGTTCGCATCCATCTGAGTCTGTTCACTCGGGAGTATCCGCTCCGCCTGGCCGCCGTCGCTCGAGATCACGTAGATATTGAAGGGCGCGTCGTGAACACGGGCATTGAAGGCGATCTGTTTTCCGTCGGGCGACCAGCGTGGCAGAAGGACTCGCAAGGGAGGAAAGGTCAGCTGAAGCCGCTCACTTCCATCGACTTTGCTCCGCCATAGCGTGCCATCGGGGTAGGAAGTGTACGTAACCCAATGACCGTCTTTTGAGAATGCGAGACCCTCAGCGGAGATTCCGGAGAAATAGGGCACGAACTGGCTGCTACGCGAGTCATAACGGATTACTTCGGCACGATCGGATTCGCCGATGGCAAAGATCTGCTTACCATCCTTGCTGAGCAACGGAGACATAAAGCTGAAAGGGCCGGCGGTCAACTGGATTAGCTTACCCTCTCGGTGTCGCCAGCTGAAACGTCTGTCTTCCGGCAAAGCCCAAAGATCGATTCTAAGGAGGGCGGGATCGCTCCTGGTCTGAAATATGAAAAACCGGGCGTCTGAAGTCCACTCGCCGCAACATCCTCCACCGATGCCGTGGAGGCTCGTCCCATCCGCGGCCGCCTGCATGATTGTCATAGAATCGAGGCGTTGATCAAACTCGGTGAATCGAATGGTCCGTCCATCCAGGGAAAATCGAAAGCCGAATGGGACAGCGTTAGCCGTAAGGAGTTTTCGGCTGGAGGAGCCGTCCCGGTTCACGGAGTACACGTCATGATCGGTGCCGAAGATGATGCTCTTTCCGTCCCTGCCAAACTTCGCATCCGTGATGGGGACCGTCACAATGCGGCGCGGCGATCCTCCCACAACCGGCTGCACCCAAAGTGAGGAGGAATCGTATCCGTCGTCATTCGCAATCAGAAGCTCGGTTCCGTCTCTTGACAGATCGAGCACTCGAGGCTGCTTGAGCGGCGTCGAAAGGGGGGTTGCATCTCCACCTGTGACGGGAACTTGAACGATGACAGAGCGCTGGTCGATCAACGTCTCGTTGAAATAGATTCGCGAGCCGTCGGTAGCCAATGCGCCACCGTTTACGTGGCCGTCGTTTGTCAGCTGCGCGAAACGCAGAACCCTTGGCGCACCCGGAGTGCGGGTAACTGCCCTGAACGCCACGCCGGCTAGCAGCACTATGCCAGTCAACAGAATCGAGTAACGTAGCATTCGCGGTCGAATGAGCGGTTCACGCTGAGTTTCCGGAGCTACAGCATCTTCTGGTAGTGGGGTGGCAGGTTGCTTTTTGTCGCCGCTAAGGGCCTCTCTCCCTGGCGGAAGTTTTTGCGGGACCGTCACACCTCCCGGCGGCGCGATTGCCACGACCCGTGGCAGTGGATTGGTGTCACTGAGGTCGGATACCCATTCCGGGGTGTTGATAAAGCGGTAGCCAATCTTGGGGACAGTCTCTACAAATTTGGGATATTCGGCGGAGTCTTCGAGTGCCTGCCGCAGTTTTTTCACTGCGGTGTTAACCGCATGCTCAAAGTCAACAAATGTGCCTTGCGGCCAGAGGGAAGCGCGCAATTGCTCGCGGGTGACAACTCTTCCGTCCGCCTCCAAAAGCAGCCGCAGCAACTGGAGTGGCTGGTCTTGAATTGGCACACGCACGCCAGAACGGAACAACTCTCCGCTCGTCAGATCCACACGGAACGAGTCAAAGCGTATAGACGACCACCGGAGAGAACCGTGTGTAGCCAACTCACCCCTCTACTAAGTAGAGGGGAGTGTACCTCAATTTCGTCGAAACAGTCCCATTTTAGATTTTCAATGCATCGCCAACTATCGTATTACATGAGGGTTGTAACAGTTCACCTTCAGTTCACCTCGATTCACCCTCAGACCATTGTGCGCATCTGCGGCCCATGCGATTGTGCAGCCAGACGGGGGATCAAACCTCCAGTCGAGAGCATTCAAGGCTTGAGCTCATCACCACAAATTCTCTGGAGGCATCAATGAAGTCCCGCATTTCGCTATTACTGCTCATTCTCGCGCTGGCTGCATCGTCAACCTTGACGGCCCATGCCAGCGGCTGCACCATCCGGACGATGAAGGGGGCCTGGGTCCAACACCTGCAAGGCCTGATTTTCCTTCCCAATGGCACTAGTTTGGTTCTCACCGGCGTCACCAAGACGACTTATGACGGCTTGGGAAATTCCACGGTACTCGATGCGTCTGGCGTGAACGGGAACGTCCCAGCGGGCTGGCGCACAGGGTCTGGTACCTATACCGTGAACCCGGATTGCACCGGGACCGAGACTATCTCGTTTCCAGGCCAAGCGGATATCCACGCACAATTTATCCTGGCGCAGTCAGGAAACAAGCTACATTACGTTAACGTCGATCCGAGCCTTTCCCTTTCCGGCGAGGCTGAGCGCTTCGATGCTCCAAGTGTGAGCAGGGCCACTAAATAGGAGTAGATGCCATGCGCGCGGCGAAGCAAATACAACTCGCTTCGCTGCGCCATCTCTTTATCTGAGCTTACGGACGTATCGTTGGTCCCTCGCAAGTTGATCGCCCACTGGCATTTTGTTCAGCAACCCCGACCCGTTCCATAGTTGTGTCATAGTTACGCAAATGGTCGCAACGCCATTGGAAACCCGGGCACTGGAAGCTGTGAAGAAATTGATTTTTGGGAAAAGACGAGCGGATACTTCGGAAAATTCTGCGATTAGATGCCCTACCAGCGATCTTTGGCACCTCGCGACACATTTTCGATCACCTGCAAAAACGAAAAATCAATTTCTTCACAGCTTCCAGACGGGACGTTCACCATGCGTGCGGTAGAGAGCCGGTCGCACCCCGGCCGCTTTTGGGCCTGACGCTGTACTTTTCCACAGCAAAAACTTGATTTCTTGTGACGAACGACCTTGACTGAGCCTGCAGACGGTTCACAATGGAATGGTGCCCAGTCGCACCGCAAATAACCGGTCAAAAGGCAGCCAGACTCGCCTGGCAACGCGAGCCTGCTAAGTCCTTATTCCGGAAGATTTTGCGTGTAAGTCCTTCTTTGACAAGATTTTGCAGGCATCGGATACGATGAGAATCCCGCAAACTACGTGAATTCAATATTTTGCGAGCTTTGATCCCAAAAAAAACATCTGACGGCGCAAAGCAGAAAACGGCAGCTAACTCCTTATTCCAGAATGTTTTGCGTGTAAGTTCTTTGTTCGCAAGATTTTGCACAGAGTATTGCAGGTCACTTGCTCGCAACCACAACGGAATGAATATTTTGGCGGGATTGACCAAAAAAATCTGCAATCCTGGGCCATTCTCAGTTGTGTTAATGAGAGGAAAACTAAAAACTGAGGCTGGCCCAGAAGACCAGAACTATTCGTGCTCCTGTTGTTGCAACCAGAAAATGTCGTACTAACTGCAACGAGATTCTGTCACCCCCCTTATCGTTTAAGTAACGGCCGCCAAAGCGGGGCGGCCGGAGAGGTTGTAGATGCGGGGCATGGGGTTTTTTCTTTTCTGCGCCGAAGAGATGAGCGCAGGGCGGCGTTGGGCGTGTTCTTCGAGTGGCAAGGGCAGAGCCAGCAGTAAGGTGTCGGCGCGATAGATTCGCAGGGTGCCGTCTAACTGGTGGGAGAGTTCGACAGTTTCTCCGGCGTAGCCGCGATGGGCGGGCAACGGGGGCAGGGCGATGGCATGCGCGCCCAAGGTGACGGTGTGATCGGCGTTGACGACGCGCTGGTAGTGCAAGCTGAGGCAGCGGGCCAGATCGAAGCGGCGGGGCAAGCGGCGGAAGTCGCAAACCGCATCGGCGGCGGGACGGGCGAAGCGCCTGGTTGTAATCGGCGCAAAACTTCTCCAGCCCGGCGTTGGCCTCAGCCAGGGTGGCGGCGCCGGCGAGGCGCAGTTCGCTGATCAGACGGTCCTGAAAGGTGCGCCAGGCGCGCTCGATGCGGCCTTTGGCTTGGGGCGAGTAGGCCGGGATCTGCTGGATTCCGAGTTCCTCCAGGGCGCGTCCGAGTTGAGTGGGCGATTGTTTTCCGACGAGTTCTTCGGCTACGGTCCAGTGGGCATCGTTGCGCTGGAAGATGGCGTGGCGGTCGCGGTAGAGGCTGAGCGGAATGCCGTGAGTGAGAATCATGGTGCGCAGGGAGAACAGATAGCCGACCGTATTTTCGGCTTCGAGTTGGAAGTGAGCGGCGAGGATCTTGTGGGTGGCGTCGTCCTGAAAGCCGATCAGGGTGAGCTCGGGCCCGCGGCCTTCGAGCCAGTCATGGCGGCTGGCGTCGGTGAGCGCCATCATGCCGAAACGTGGGCGTGGCGGGCGGCGGGAGCGGTACTGGCGTGGGCGGCGCTTTTGCGGAGAGGCCAGTTTGGCGGCCCGCAGGAGGCGGCGCACGCTCTCGCGGCTGAGCGCGAGACCTTCCTCGGCGCAAAGCTTTTCCGTCAGATGAGAATCGTTGAAGCCCACATAGTTGCCCCGGGCCAAGGTCAGGATCAACTGCTTCTGGGGAGGCGAAACGGCCCAAGGCATGACGCGCCCAAGGTTGCCATGATGCACCCAGTCAATTGAATCGGGCTGGTAGCGGCGCTTGAGCCGCTGCACCTGGCGCTCGCTCAAATGCAGCAGGCGAGAGGCTTCGCGTACGCTCAGCCTCCCGCCTGCTGCATTTTCGATCACCTTCACTCGTTGCAGCTCTTTCTGACTCATCGTCACCATCCTTGAAGGGTGACAGAGTCTCGTCGCAGTCAAGGGGTGACATTATCTTGGAGCATCTACAGAACTATTCGTGCTCCTTGCCCTCCTCCATCCCTTTGTGCTTCTGCATCTGCTCTTGCCTCATTTGCTTAAACTTAGCCTGCTGCTCGGGCGTGAGGACGGCGTTGATCTGGTCATGTAAGGATTCGTGAACCGATTTCATTTTCGCGTGCTTTTGCTCCTCGGAAAGAGAAGTGTCCTCGTGGACTGCTTTCATCTGCCGCATCTGATCTTGCAAGATAGGTTTTAGTTTTGCTTTCTGATCGTCGGTAAGGTTGAGCTTCTCGGAGAGCATCGCCAGATGCTGATCTGCGCTCTCTTCGTGGTGCATTCCGGCATGTTTGTCTGGAGTTGGAGCTTGCGATTCCTGGGAAGGCTGCGCAAACGTTAGAGCTGCAGCCAAAAAAACGAGGATGGTGAGAATTGACCAACGAGAGTTCGACATCTTGCCTCCTAGAAAATGATTTCTCGAAGTGGTCGAACACGCCCTGCAGATACCGATCATGCTACTCCTCCACCAGACTTCCTTCCAGTTCGCAAAATGTGTGCAGTCCCCAGTCGGCGACGTAACAACAAATCAGGAACCCGTTGCCTTCCCTCAGGGGCTAAAGCCCGCAACGTTCCGAGCCCTTACGGCACGGCTAAAAGGCGTGCCCTTCCACAAACCTTCCCCCCCAGAACCGATATTGGCGTCAGGCGGGGCCAGCACGCGCTCGCCCTGTTTTTCAAGTACCAGAATCCCACCAGTGCGAGCAGAGTGAAAACAATCGCCTGCATCGCATGCACCCAAAACCATTTATCAACGCCGCCCTCTGTCACCAGCACGCGGGCTGCGTCGCGAGGCCAGATCAGGACAAAGAACGTGACATCTCCGACGATGTGCACGGGCAACGTAGTCAGGATGGAGTTTGTCAGCAGCGCGATCGCGCCGAAGACAACTCCGACGAGAAAGTACACGGTAAGTTTAGGCCAGTACAGTCCGTGATTGGCGTGCGCCAGCATAAACAGCAGCGATGACAGAATGATCGCCACGCCTCCGGAAAACCGGCTCTCCAAGATCTGTTGGGCGTATCTGCGAAAAGCGATCTCCTCGCTGACGGGCGAAACCAGCGACGACATCGCAATCACCAGTATCACGGTCAGCAGGGGATACTTCGATGCATCAGCGAGGACATTCGGCGGTGTCTTTACGAGCTGAAAGAAGACAATCCAATATCCCGCCAGCGCGACGACTGCGAGCACTCCGCAGAGAAATGAAAGAGCGAACGCCTTCGGCGGAACCGGGTTGGCGCGCAGGAGGCGACGGCGCTTCTCGGATGTGCTGCGTGGCCATCCCTTGCCGCCGAGATACTGCCACATCAGCCACAGCACCACCGCCATCACTGCAACCGACCACGGCAGGGCCGACGTGCGGTTTCGGAAATTGAGCGCGAGCAGCACGCTCCAGGGAATTTGTCCGGCCATCAAAATGAGGAAGGCGAGAACGGCGGATACGAGAACGGAAGCTATCTTTTGCGCAAAGGACGGCATGGCGAACGTCCCCCGGGGACCGAATGTTAGCAGAATGCCGGCTCCACAGTGTCACAGGGATCACGATGCTGGCTAAGACCAGGCCAGAGGGTTCGTCTCGATGCCGAGTCCAAAACGCTGGCTCCCGCATCCAAGCGAGGCATGGAGGTAAATCTATGTACGTTGTACTGGGAGCAAGCGGAAACACCGGACATATTGTGGCCAGCAACCTTCTTGCCCGCGGCAAGAAAGTTCGGGCCGTCGGTCGAAACGCAGCTCATTTACAATCTTTAACGGCGAAAGGAGCGGAGGCGTTCATCGCCGATGTGACCGACGCCAACTCTCTCGCCAAAGCCTTCCAGCAGGCAGATTCGGCCTACGTCATGATTCCGCCGAACACTTCCACCACAGACCCGCTGGGCTATGCGAATCGGGTGAGCGACGCGATCACAGCCGCGGTGCAAAGTGCGGGGACTAAAAATGTCGTTGCCCTCAGCAGCATCGGAGCCGAACAACCAAGCGGAACGGGGCCCGTGGTCGGACTTCATAGTCTTGAACAAAAACTCAACCGGATCGACAGCGCGAATGTGCTCTATCTGCGCGCCGTATACTTCATGGAAAACACGCTTCCCCAGGTGAACGCGATCCGCCAGATGGGGGCGGTCGCCGGACCGCTGCGTCCGGATCTGAAGCTGGCTATGATTGCGACGCGGGACATCGGAAACGTGGCAGCCGACAACCTGTTGCACCCGGTGATTCGCGGCAAACAAACGCGCGAACTGCTCGGGCAAAGCGATCTCACCTATACCGACGTCGCCACGATTATTGGCAAGGCAATCGGCCGGCCCGACCTCAACTATGTCCAGGCGCCTGACGATCAGTTTCGGAGTGTCCTGGTTCAGATGGGAATGTCCGAGCAATTTGCCCGGCTGCTGCTGGAGATGACTGGCGCACTCAACTCCGGAAAGATGCGTGCCCTGGAACCGCGGGCAACGCAAAACTCTACGCCAACGAGCTTCGAAACTTTCGTAGCCGAAGTCTTCGTGCCCGCGTATCAACATCAAGCCGCAGCCTGAGGATGGAGCTTTTTTTCGGGCGAAAGAAAAGGCCGTCGGGATTTCTCTCGGCGGCTTTTCTTCGTACAGTTGCGAAACTGTACGTCGTGCGATCCTTCGAATGACCGCGATTCCACTAGACTGATGCTGATAGCCGTAGATCATCGTTGAGGCGAATTGCGGACTGGATCATGGCTGAATCGCTAGCCGAATTCTTCCTGGAGCATTTTCGGGCACACGCGCAGGAGTGTGCCTACGTCCAGCGCAGCGGGTACCGCACGGAAAGAGTCACGTACGGGCAGGTCGTGGAATGGGCATTTGGCTTCGCTCAGGAGCTTGAGCGTCGCTCCGTTGGGAAGGGCGATCGGGTCATGCTCTGGGGAGAGGATTCGGCTGAATGGACGGCAGTGTTTTTCGGGTGCGCGCTCCGTGGCGTGGTTGTCGTCCCCATGGACGATGGGGCGTCGGTGGACTTCGCGCGCCGAGTGTGTGGGCAGGTCGGCGCGAAACTTGTTGTCGCGTCGGGGAGGCGTCGAGAGGAAGTTGGCGATCTCTCGGTCCCCATTCTAGGTCTCGAAGAATTGCAGGGCTCGTGCCATGATTCCGCAATGTCCGGCGGCGGTGAGATGCCGGGGCGCGATGACGATCTGCAGATTGTTTTTACCTCGGGCACAACGGCTGATCCCAAGGGCGTCGTCATTACTCATGGCAACGTGTTGGCGAATATTGATCCACTCGAGAAAGAGATCCGGGCATATTTGAGTTATGAGCGCTTCGTGCATCCGGTGCGGTTTCTGAATCTGCTGCCGCTTAGTCACGTCTTTGGGCAGTTTCTGGGAATGTTCTTGCCGCCTTTGATGGGCGGAACCGTAATCTTTCAGAACGAACTAAAGCCCTCGGAGGTGATGAACACGATTCGCCGCGAGCGCGTGTCAGTGCTGGTGAGCGTGCCACGCGTGCTGCAATCGTTGAAACACAAAGTGGAGCGCGACATTGAAGACCGTGGACAGTCGGAAAAGTTCCGGCAGTGTTTT
>Ga0210409_10004734_pt1 | contig 14543 bp, 9 predicted proteins | sample IncBWH17MmetaG_FD_161649 | JGI IMG/M metagenome (GOLD analysis project Ga0210409, IMG submission 161649) | Forest soil microbial communities from Barre Woods Harvard Forest LTER site, Petersham, Massachusetts, United States - Inc-BW-H-17-M | ecosystem: Environmental > Terrestrial > Soil >... | reverse complement strand
GCGACAACGAATGTCATGGCTGGATCGGTCTGCGCTTTCAGACGCAGCCCCTTGGTCCTCCCAACGACGTAATTCTGCACGTCAACCTCCGCGATCGCAGCAACCTGGCCCAGCAGGCCGCGGTAGGTATTCTCGGCGTCAACCTCATTCACGCCGCTTTTCACTGCATTTTCAGCGCCGACGAATTTCTCGGCCAACTTGCCGCCGCGCTTTCCCCGCAGCGCATCGAATTCGATTTCATCGAATGGAAAGGCGCCGCCTTGGAACAGTGGAGTCCCCACGTCATTCACGCCACGCTCATCGCCAAGCGTCTCGCCGAGGCGGTCGTCTTTCCTGCGGACGGTAAGCTCATCCCCCCTACCGAGCTCCTCTACAAGAAGGCCATCGTGCTCGCACCCATAACGTTTGATGTGGCGAAGCCGGCCCACGGACAAATGATCAAAACCGCTCTTGCCTCGCTGCCCAAGCAGGAGCTTGAGCAAAGCAAAGCTTCCATCGGCCTCTTGTGTTTAAGCTGTGCCGCTGGCGTTTCCGGTCAACTGGCGCTAACCGCCGCGCAGATACTCGAACACATTGATGCGGCCCAAAGGCTCGGCGTCGGGGTCCTCGTATTTCACGACCGAGAACTCTACAGGATGGGTGCATTCGTCAACCGCTTCACCAAAGCTCCCGTTCATTTTGCTGTCGAGCTTTCCACGTTGGTTCGCGCGTTGCAGGACAATTACAAGGACCTCGATGGTACTCTGCTTGAGGGCCTCGGCCGTCTCTTCCACGAAAATGTGCGCTTGAGTGTGTTCCCAACGCCCGCAGCGGCGATGAAGGACCGGCTCACTGCCTCGGACTGGAAGTGGACAGAAGCGAATGGCGTCATCGGCGCCAGGGATATCGAACCTGCCGAACCGCTGAACCATCTTTATCGTTATCTAGTTGGCAGCGGATTCATCCTGCCGACGGAAATTGCCGACACGTAACTTCTGCGAGGAGCACCCGGCACTGCCGCGGTGCGCCCATCCCGCGCTACCTGAACGCGATCTTCCATTGCAGATCCAGGCGGACGTCCGTCGTCTTCTGGCTGAGGTCGGTTATTACCCCGCTGGAGTACTGATCGCCCCGCTCCCATACCCTCGCCCAGCGCGCGCGCACTCGAATGCCCTCGAACACTCCGGCGTACTTGCCCAAGGTGTAGATCAAGTCGGTGGCCAACTCGTCCCAGTTGGCGAGCGGCTGGGCGGCGTTGTTCTTCAAGTGCCGGTCCGACCGCTCACCATAGTTGACGTCGAAAGCGAGTGCGGGCGCGCCGAGGGTCGCGAAGTCGAATGTAGTACCGAAGATCCACGTGTGTTCACCCGCTTTCGCGTTCTCGCCGATGCGCTGCGAGAGGTACGACGGGCCAAGGCTGAATGGCGAGCGCAACTCGTCTCCGTCCCCGTTGCGGCCAATCATCGCGTAGGGGATCAGCCACGGCCACCAGCGTGCTTCAACGTAGGCCGCCCGGTTCGAGGTCGAGAAGGCTCCCAGGTTGTTTTCCCCGGTGGGCTGCTGTTCGATGTACTGCACGTCCAGGCGCAGGTACTGGTCTTTCCCCATACGGTAGACCGAGTCCAAATCGACCCAGCCGATGTCGAGCAGATTATTGGCTTTGTGATATCCGCCCTGGAGCATCATGTCGTTGTTGATCTTCCACTGCGCCCCGCCAAAGGCCATGCCGTCCGAGTAGCCGGGGAGCAGCGCTGCACTGGCGAGGTTCTTGAACGACGAGTCGTTGAGCTGCTTCATTTTGTCGACCCAGCCGGCGTAGTACCGAACCGTCTCGTTCAATAGCTGCCCGGCCACCGTTGCCCCCTCGTACGCCAGCGGGATCATGCCGCGTATGTCGCGGCGGCCGATGAAGGCGCCATCGAAACGGTTGTAAAAGCGATAAATGCCGTCGAGGCTCCACGCGAAAGTCGGCTCAAGCCTTCCAGCGTAGAGCGCGTTTTCATCGTAGCGCAGACGCGCATAGGCGGCGCCCACCGTCGCGTAGCCCTGCTGGTCCGGATCCTTCAGCACGAAATTGCCGCCATGACCTGCGGGAGCGGAGAGGGGTGCGACGTATGCCAAGGTGCCGCCAAAGGTCAGAAACGTCTCGTATTCGCCGGTTTCGGCGTAAAGCCAGCCGCCGATCCCCCCCGCCTGTGCAGAGGGCCCGTTGTCGTTCGGCTTGGTTCGGGAGAAATAGGACCCGCGCAGCATTGTGCCGACTCTCGCCTTGGTCGTGAGCTGGTCGATGAATCCGCCGCCCACATCGTCTTTCAAGTATTCGTCCCCCTCGGGAGCCGCCTGAGCCAGAGCACGTCCGCAAGGCAGAGCAGCCATCAGAGCCGCCACCCCGACCGCGGTGAGCCTCGCGCGCAATCCACCTGCTCTCGGGGAGGTGGACGAATTTCTGTGTTCGAGGCTGGGGTGAGACTTGTCCACGGCGGCGCCCGTCCTCGGTACCGATCCAGGTCTGCACGAACACGTCTCCGGAAGCAAACGCCACCATGTCCGTCGTCGTGCCGCCGACAACGAGTGACTGGCCGATGTAGAAAGCGGTCGTCAGCCCGTCCGCGATGTTACCGGAGCGGCTTCGAGATGGGCTGCCCCGATGCGAAGGGCAGGCGCTGTCCCGGGAGATCGTCCAGCCGGTGCTCAATGCGCCCATGCGCGGCGCGGGTGGCGTCGAGCGGGCCGAATACACGGTCGGCGTCGAGGGCTGCGGCAAGCGGATGACCGAGGTCGCCGTGTGTGCCGTGGACGGCACCGGTTGCTTCGCCGCGGAAGAACGGCGATGAACGCGGCGTCTTGATTCGCAGTTTCCGGATATTCAGACGATTTGATTGAGCGCAAGCTATATCTGCGGACTGCCGTCGAGGGGTTCTTCGCCGGCAGACCGTGATGTCGCTCCATGCTTACGCGACAACCATCTTGACACGCACCGCCGGTCCCAGACTCCCCCAGCTCGGCTCGTCCTGCCGCCAGCGGCCGGCTCGCGCAAGACTGGAGAAATGAATCATGAGTCCCCTGTTCACGTCTTTGATTGCGTTTGCATCCGTCTTCGGCGGCGCGTTTCTGGGCATATTCCTTCGCAACAGATTGCCAGGGCATCATCTGACCGCGGATACAAAAGATGTCGTCAGACTGGGTACGGGATTGATCGGGACGATCGCTGCGCTTGTCCTCGGGTTGCTGATAGCCTCGGCCAACAGCACGTATCAAACCGAGAGCGGTCAAATCACGCAGCTGACCGCTAATATCGTCCTGCTGGACCGCACGCTGGCGCAGTATGGGCCGGAGACGAATTCGGTCCGCAATCTGCTACGACGCGGTGTCGTCACTTTGGCCGATCGGATTTGGCGCGAGAACAGTTCCGATCCCGGGAAGGCGGAGCCGTTCGAGGCGAGCGCCGAAGGTGCATCACTCTACGATCAGATCCAGAAGCTGTCGCCGCTGGACGAGGCCCAACGCTCTCTCCGGGCCAGGGCACTGGACATCACCGTCGATCTGGCGAAAACGCGCCTGCTGCTGTTCGCCAAGGCAGGCGGCTCAATCCCCATGCCCTTCCTTGTGGTACTGGTTTCCTGGCTGACCATCATCTTTGCGAGCTTCAGCGTGTTTGCCGAGAATAATGCAACCAGCATTGCCGCACTCTGCATTTTTGCGCTTTCGGCGTCTGCGTCGATCTTCCTGATTCTTGAGCTCAGTCAGCCATTCACGGGCCTCATGATGATTTCCAGCGAGCCACTGCGCAACGCGCTAGCGCCCCTGGCCTCAAGCCACTGATCCGACTGAATTGGCAGCCCGCTCGGGGCTTGCCGTCATTGCTTTTTACAGCCTTTATTGTTCAGGCCTTGGTGCGGGTAGTTCCATTGAGGCCTTGGGCTATGCCCGTTCCGTTCTTGGTCTAGGCTTTGCCGCCCCGGGTGGTTTGGGCGGTGGTCACCCCGTTCGCGCCCCTTCTTCATGTGGCGGTGAAGCTTTTGGCCTCCACGAGACCTTGCGGTGCGCTTTCGGCGTCCTTTGCACGAGACGGGAGGAGTCGGGCTGAATTCAGGATGAATGCAAGTTCCGACGTGACGTGAATAAACGCAGCGAGCAGAGGGTTGAGAAGTCCGAATGCCGCCAGTCCGATCCCCAGCGCATCGACGCCGATCGTGCCGGCGAAGTTCGCCCAAATGATCCGTCGGGTACGACGGGCGATGCCAAGCGTTTGGGCGAACTTCAGCAGGTCGTTGCCGAGCAACACCACGTCGGCACTCTCGCGCGCTACGTCGGTGCCCGAGCCCATCGCCACGCCAACCTGCGCCTCGATCAGGGCCGGCGCATCGTTGATGCCGTCGCCAACCATCGCCACGATGCGTCCCGCCCCGACCAGGCGCTGGACGTACTGGCGCTTCTCCTCCGGCAGGAGGTCGGCCGCTACTTCGGCAATGCCCAACTGCACGGCTACGGCATCGGCAACAGCTTTTGCATCGCCGGTCAGGAGCACGGTTCTGATACTCATCGCGTGGATCGCCGCAATGGCCGACCGCGCCTCCAGGCGCGACTGGTCCGCGATTGCAATGGCCCCAAGGAACCGGCGGGAGCGTGCGACATAGACCTCGGACGCGCCCAGATGGCCGGCCAGCAGATCGCCCGGCACCGCAATGCCGTGGTCGCACATTAGGGTGAGATTTCCCACCAACACCCGCTCGCCAGCCACGGTCGCGTCGATGCCGCGCCCCGGCGTGTAGGCGAAGCGCTCCGGCTCGGTGAGGAAGCGGCCCAGCCCCTGAGCATGGGCGACGATGGTTTTGCCCAGCGGATGTTCCGAGCGCAGTTCGGCCGCCGCCGCGATATCGAGCAGCGCCATGGGCGCGCCGCCCTCGACCGGCAGCACTGCTCGTACCGCAGGCTGCCCATACGTGAGGGTGCCAGTCTTGTCGAACACTACCGTGTCGACTCGACCGAGCTGTTCGAGGAACAGTCCGCCCTTGACGATGGCGCCGGTGCGCGCTGCGCGACCGATGGCGCCGAGAATCGCCAGTGGCGTGCCGGCGGCAATGCCGCAGGCGCCGGCGACGATGACCACCGAGATCGTCGAACGGATGTCACGGGTCAGCAGATACGTGAGCAGTGCCGCACCGAGCGCGAAATAGACCAGGTAACCCGCCATCCGGTCCGCCAGGCGCTGCACCGGCGCGCGCGAGCGTTCAGCCTGTTCCACCGCCTCGATGATCTTGCCGAAACTGGTGTCGCGGCCGATGCGCTCGGCGCGGATCTCCAGGGCGCCGGACTGGTTGATGGAGCCGGCGAAGACGTTGTTGCCCGCGGTCTTTTCCACCGGCAATGATTCGCCGGTGATGCGTGCCTGATCGACGAACGAGTGCCCGGCAATTACGGTGCCGTCCACAGGAATGCGCCCGCCCGGGTTCACCAAGACGGCATCGCCGACGATCAGCCGATCGGCATCGACTTCCGAAACGCTGCCCGCGCGGCGCACCGAGACGGCGCGCGGTAGAAAGTCGAGCAGGTCCCTTATCGCCCGACGCCCGCGCGAGACAGTCATGCCTTCCAGCACTTCAGCCACCAGCACGAATAGGGTGATGACCAGCGCGGTGAAGAATTCCGAAATGGCCGCCGCCGCGACGATGGCGATGGACATGGAGAGTTCCATCGTCATGCGCCGCCCGATCAGATTCTCGAAGGCCTCCTTGAAGATCGGCCAGCCACCGATGGCGAGACCAGCGACGCCGATCAGGCTGATGGCCTGCAGCGGCTCCCACAGACGCAACCAAACAGCCGCCGCGGCCAGCGCGACCGCCGCAATGCGGACCATTTCCGACCCGTCGAACGCATGTTCATCGTCGTGGTGATGGGTGTCATCGTGGTCATGCGCCTGGCGCTGTGCGGCGGTGCGCCGCATCGCCTGGTCGGTCAACGCGGGAGAAGACAGGTGGTCTTGTCGCTCGCTCATCGGAAATTCCTTTGCTACCTGAGATAGGCACGGATGACGTCGATCAACTCATCGGCGCCTTGGCGACGTTTGGCATTGCTTGGGATTTCCGGGTCGACGATGTGCGTTTGGATGTGGTCTTCAAAGACTTCGGCCATCAAGCCGTTGATCGCGCCGCGCACGGCGGCGATCTGGTGCAGCACTTCGGCGCAGCCCTTCTCGGCGTCAAGCGCACGTTCCAGCGCTTCCACCTGGCCCCGTATGCGGCGTACGCGGCCCAGCAGCTTGGATTTTTTGCGGACGGTGTGACTCATGGTTCGCCCTTAAAGGCCACAATATAATATAGGGGGGTATAGTATCAGAGAGCGAAAACAGAAAGGCCATTCTTGCATTGCGTCTCGGGTCGGCACGGCGCGTAATAGAGTCGCTTTCGGAAATTCGAGCGTGTGTCCGCAGTCCATCGCTTAATGGACATGCCGGCCTGTGATAGCCGCGATGCCGCAGCTGTGCGCCGCCGCGGGATTCCCCGGCGAATTCAATGACGATCGCAGGTGGCGGCCCGATCTGCACCGCAATTGCTCGTGCCGGCTGGCGAGACATGAATTTGGCGTTGCGCCACTCCGCCTCGTGCAACCTAATGTATGCGACCGCGCATTCCTTGAACGTTCGACGCGACGCGAGTTCGGCCACATTGGCCGCCTCCTCTTTGTCGCGCTCGGCAATGGGATCCTTGCCAGCGTCGGTTATCTGTCGGTACTTCCGGGCGCGCTCGCGAGCTTCGGCTAGGTTGTAAAGCTTGACGCTGCCGAGACCCATCTCGCGCCGCTTACCCTGCACGTGCACGAAAAGGAGCCAGGCCCGGCCGCCACCTTCGCTGATGCGCAGCTACAGGCCGTTGCCGTCAGCATGAAGGCCCGGCCTACCGAGCCGCTTGACCGCCAGCGGGGTTAGCTTTCCGTCGAGCCGGCCGACGCGAGTTTGCCCCATCGCCTGCCCCATGTAAGAGCGTGCTCTCTGGCACAAACAGGCGCATCCAGATGCACGTTCGTGCAGGACAAGCCTATGATTTACTGCAGATTTCTACTCGACTTCGAAGGAGAAGTGGTGGAGGTAAGCGGGATCGAACCGCTGACCTCTTGCATGCCATGCAAGCGCTCTCCCAGCTGAGCTATACCCCCACGCGCGACTAATAAGTTTATCAGGCGACCACGGCGTCGCGAGAACTGCCACGCCGCCTTCGAGGCTGCCGACCGGCGCCATCAATGCGAGCATCGTGGCGCAGGGCGATCGGGCCAAACGCAGCCGCCGGCGATTGATCCGAGTGCCGCGAGTTCGGCCGGCAAGTGAGTGAGGGAAAACTTCGGACATGCGCTTGGAGGAGCGCTGGCTTCAGCATGTCCATGTCTATGGTAGTGCCAAGACTGCATAGAAACCCCTGGACAAGTTACAGGGTTTACCTACAGACTTCACCCTTTCTTGGCGTCAAGTAAGAAATACGCGTCACGCACCGCACCAGTCGGATCACTTCACAGATCCCGCCCTCTCTGTTCTATACCGCGTAGGAGTTAGCGCCATGGAAAATGGTCGGCTTCTTATTTCCCGAATTCGAACAGTCGCCCTGGCCGCAAGCACGGCAGGCCTGGTCTTTGGTTTTATCCCGGAGGGTCACGCGCGTGTGACCCAGATCGTTTTTGGTGCGGCCACGTATCCCTACGGGACTGCCACGTTTGGAACGGTCGGGCAGTACGAGCAGCTCGACGGCATCGCCACCGGGGAGATCGATCCCGCCGATCCCCACAATTCGTTGATTCAGGATATCGCTCTGGCGCCGCGCGACGCGAATGGAAAGGTCCAGTACACGACGATGGTTTCGATCATCAGGCCGGTCAACATGGCCGCGTCCAATCAGACGATGCTGCTCGAGATCGTCAATCGGGGCAACAAGCTCAACCCGGGCTTCTTCAACGTCGGCGCCACCGCCGCCCTGCCCCAGGGAGACGGCTTTCTCGAGAACCAGGGGTTCACGCTGGTGTGGGCGGGCTGGCAGGCGGATCTGGTACAGCCTACGGGCGGCACGCTGGTCACGATGTTCCCGGACAGATCGGTTCGGTTCCCGATCGCTCACTTTCCGAATGAAGACGACGCCATCCGCGGTCCCGTTCGCTCGGAGTTCACCACCAACAGCCCGACGTCGACACGGCCCATCCTGGACGAATCGAGCTCGAACACGGCCGGCTACGCCACGGCAAGCCTGAACAACTCGCGCGACACGATGACGATGCGGCAGCATCAGAACGACCCGAAGGTTCTGATCCCGAACACTCAGTGGGCCTACGCGGACTGCACCACCACGCCGTTCCCGGGCGTGCCGAATCCGCAGAAAGTTTGCCTGGCGAACGGATTCGACACCGACCACATCTACGAGCTGCTGTACACGGCAAAGAATCCGATCGTGATGGGTTTGGGGCTGGCAGCGCTGCGCGACGTTGGGAGCTTTCTGAGGTATTCGACGATGGACGATTTTGGCAACCCGAACCCACTCGCCGGTGACATCAAGTTCGGGCTCCTCAGCGGGATTTCGCAGAGCGGCCGCCTGCTGCGCACGTTCCTCGAGCTGGGCTTCAACCAGGACGAGGCGCTGCGCCAGGTGTTCGACGGCATGCAGCCTCACATCGGGTCGGTCAGGAACTACATCAACATCCGCTTCTCTCAGCCTGGGCGACTGGCCGGTACGCAACACACCGAAAAGCAGTATCCGGGACCGGAAGGCTCGCTGACATACGGCGACAGCTTCGACAAGTTCACGGGCAAGACGAGCGGCCTGCTCGACCGATGCACGCAAACGCACACCTGCCCGCTGATCGTCCATACGATGTCCGACATCGAATACTGGGAAGCCTCGGGAGCGTTCGACACGGTGATGGCGGATGGCAGCGCCGACCTATCGATACCGAGCAACGTTCGGATCTACGAGTTCTCCAGCACGCAGCACGGTGGGTTCTCGCCGGTGGCATCGCTTCCCACGTCGACCGGTATCTGCGAGCAGTTGCAGAACGCGAACTCTTACACCTACAACATCCGCGCGCTGCTGGTGGCACTCCAGCAGTGGGTAGCCAGTGGAAAGCAGCCGCCTGCCAGCCAATACTCCACGCTCGCAAACCACAGCCTGGTCGCGCCGGGTGCGGTGGCGTTTCCGGTCATTCCCTGCGTGGCCGGACTCATCGGCTGCGGCGGACCGACCGGCGCTGGACCGGACGCGACCGGACCGAACACCCAGGGCGGCGTGTGGAACACGCGCACCGTTTGGAATCGAGGATCGCAGTACAACGTCGGCGACGTCTCCGGGATCATTTCGACCGAGCCGCCGACGCCCGTTGCGCAGTACCCGACGCTGCTGCCGCAAGTCGACGCCGACGGCAACGACATCGACGGACTGCGTTCGGTGACTCTGCGTGCGCCACTCGGAACCTACACGGGGTGGAACGTGCGAAAGACCGGCTTCAGCCAGGGCGACTCGTGCGACCTGACCGGCGGCTACGTTCCGTTTACCGGCACCAAGGCCCAGCGCGCAGCGAGCGGCGATTCGCGCCTCTCGCTGCAGGAGCGGTATGGCAGCCTGAGCGGATACCAGGCAGCTGCAACTTCGGCCGCGAACCAATTGGTCCAAGAGGGCGTGCTGCTTCAGTCGGATGAACAGGCGGCCATCAAGTGTGCCGTCAGCCAGGCCGCGCAGGCCGCGGCCGTGGCCGATACGGCCGCAAAAGCGGCCGGCCTGGCGTTACTGAACTGGGGCGCGGGGCCGGCCGCGGGCTCGTGCGACCTGCCTCCGTTCTGAGATCACTGAAAAGCGGCTAGCACCCTCACCCCCAGCTTGCCCTCCGTAGCCCGCTTGTCCTCCGAAGCGCGCGGCGCGAAGGAGGGAAGGAGGGCCCCTCTCCCGCACGCGGGAGAGGGGAGAATCGCTCCTCCAGCGCGTCCGCCGCAATCGAGAGAATCGTTAGCGAGGGGTTGCCAGGTCGAGCGCGGCGCGCAGGCGCTTGAGCACCGCGGCGCGCCCGATCAACTCCAGCACCGCGTCGATGCTCGGAGTTTGAGTTCGACCGGTCACCGCCACGCGCAGCGGCACCGCGAGCGCCGGCATCTTGATGCCGAAGTCGCCAATCAGCTGCTTGTTCAGTGCCGCGATCGCGGTGCGTTCCCATGGAATCGCCTCAGCGGCTTTGGCGAACTCGCGCACCGCGTCGATGCTCTTGCCGGACAGATGTTGGCGGATCAGGTCTTGGTCGATGTGCGGTTCCAGGTAGAAGAGCATCGCTTCGTCGGCGAGCTCGTTCAGCGTGCGGCTGCGGTCTCTCAGGAGGGTGACGACAGCCTCCAAATGATCACCCCTCTCCCGCGCAGCGGGAGAGGGGTGATCGGGCGCCTCTGTTTGAGACAACCGCTGTTCGATCAGCGGGGCGACCAGGCGGGCGAGCCGCGCCGGGTCGGCCTCTTTCATGTACTCGCCGTTCAGCCACAGCAGCTTGTTGATGTCGTACTGCGCCGGGGCGCGGTTCACGTGATCCAGGTCGAACCATGACACCAGCTGCTCGCGCGAGAACTTCTCCACGTCGCCGTGGCTCCAGCCCAGGCGCGCCAGGTAATTGAACAGGGCCTCCGGAAGAAACCCGTCGTCGCGGTACTGCAGCACGCTGACGGCCCCGTGGCGCTTGGAGAGCTTCTGGCCGTCGGGGCCCAGGATCATCGGCAGGTGGCCGAACTTGGGCAGCGGCGCCTCGGGGCCGAGGATCGCGCGGTAGATGTTGATCTGGCGCGGGGTGTTGTTCACGTGGTCGTCGCCCCGCAGCACGTGCGAGATCCTCATGTCGATGTCATCGACCACGGCCGCGAAGTTGTAGGTCGGCACGCCGTCGCTGCGGGCGATCACCAGGTCGTCGAGCTCGGTGTTGGAGATGCTGATCGGGCCCTTGACCAGGTCGTTCCAGACCACCATCCCGAAATCGGGATTGCGAAAGCGGATCACGGGCGCCACGCCCTGCGGGATCGGCCGGCCCTTGGCGCGCTCGGGGCGCCAGCGGCCGTCGTAGCGGGGCTTTTCGCCGCGGGCGGTCTGCTGCTGACGCAGCTGCTCGAGCTCCTCGCGGCTGGCGTAGCAGCGGTAGGCCTGGTCCTGCTGGATCAGGCGCTCGAACACCTCCTGGTAGCGGGAAAGGCGCGTGGTCTGGCGCACCGGGCTCTCGTCGTATTCCAGCTGCAGCCAGTCCAGCGCGTCGATGATGGCGCGCACGTTTTGCTCGGTTGAGCGCTCCAGGTCCGTGTCCTCGATGCGCAGGATGAACGTTCCGCCGTGGCGGCGCGCGAAGGCCCAGCAGAAAAGGGCCGTCCGCGCCGTGCCCAGGTGGAGCATCCCGGTGGGGCTGGGGGCGATGCGGGTGCGGACGGTGTCGGTCATCGGCGTGGCGCGCTCGGGGCGGGCCCGGCCGGCAGGGTGCCGGCGGGCTCAGTGCTCCGGTACGCGAGCGATCCGCAGCAGGTTGGTGGTACCGGAGATGCCGAACGGCACGCCGGCGGCGATCACCACGTAGTCGCCGGCCATCGCGAAGCCTTCGCGCAGCGCCGCGTTGCAGGCGAGGTCGGTCATCGAGTTCACGTCCAGCGCCTCGGTCGAATGGACCGAGTGCAGGCCCCACACCAGGCACAGGCGCGCGGCGGTCTGCGGGCTCGGGGTAAGCGACAGGATCGGCGCCTCGGGGCGCTCGCGCGCCGCTCGCATCGCGGAAAATCCCGACGAGGTGTACGTGATGGTGGCCTTGGCGGAGACGATGTGCGTGGTCTGCCGCAGCGCCGCACACACGGCGTCGGCCGGGTTGGGGCGGGCGGCCTCGCGGTGGGCGTCCAGCTCCATGCGGTAATTCACGTCGGCTTCGACCTGGCGGATGATGCGGTCCATCATCGTCACGGCCTCCACCGGGTACTTGCCGCTGGCCGACTCGGCCGACAGCATCACGGCGTCCACCCCCTGGAAGATGGCGCTCGCCACATCCGAGGCCTCGGCGCGGGTCGGCACCGGGTTGGTGGTCATCGACTCCAACATCTGGGTGGCCACGATCACGGGCTTGCCCTCGCGCCGGCAGGTGCGCACGATGGTCCGCTGCAGGATCGGCACGCGCTCGGGCGGCAGCTCCACGCCCAGATCGCCCCGCGCCACCATGATCGCGTCGGACCGCTGCACGATCGCCTCGAGACGGTCGATGGCGGCGGGCTTTTCCAGCTTGGACAGCACCATCGCGCGGTCGCCAATGAGCTTGCGGGCATCGTCCACGTCCTCCGGGCGCTGCACGAAGGACAGGGCCACCCAGTCCACGTCCATCGCCAGCGCGTAGGCCAGGTCCTCGTGGTCCTTTTCGGTCAGCGGCGATATCGGCAGCACCACGCCCGGCACGTTCACGCCTTTGCGGTCGCTCAGGCGCCCGCCCACCACCACCCGCGTGGTCGCGTGGTCGCGGCCGAACGACTCCACCTTCAGCTGCAGCCGCCCGTCATCCAGCAGTAATGTTGCGTCGCGCTCCAGCGCCGCGAAGATCTCCGGGTGCGGCAGGTTCACCCGCCCCGCATCGCCTGCGGCCCCGTCCAGGTCCAGGCGGAAGCGCTCCCCGGGCACGAGCTCCACCGCACCGCCCGCGAAGCGCCCCACGCGCAGCTTCGGACCCTGCAGATCGGCCAGGATCCCGACCGGGCGGCCGAACTCGCGTCCGATCCGCCGTGCTGCCTCGCAGCGCGCGCGGTGCTCGCCGGCCGTGCCGTGGCTGAAATTGAGGCGGAACACGTCCACGCCCGCCACGAACAGGGCGCGGATCGCTGCCTCGGTCGAGGTCGAGGGCCCGAGCGTCGCGACGATCTTGGCATTGCGGTTTCTACGCATGAAATTCCTGCGTGGACAAAGCGTGCAGTTTATCCGCCATCCGGCACAATACCGGCCCGATGGCGTACCAGGTTCGAGAGGTCTTCTACACGCTGCAGGGGGAAGGGGCCCAGTGCGGGCGTCCTGCCGTGTTCTGCCGCTTTGCCGGATGCAACCTGTGGAGCGGGCGCGAGGAAGACCGCACCCGGGCCGTGTGCCGCTTCTGCGACACCCAGTTCGTGGGCACGGACGGCGCCGGCGGCGGGCGGTTCGATTCGGCGCAGCAGCTGGCGCAACACATCGAATCGTTCTGGCCCGCGGGCGGTACCAGCCACCGATTCACCGTGCTCACCGGGGGGGAGCCGCTGCTGCAGGTCGATGCGGCATTGACCGCCGAGCTGCACCGGCGCGGCTTCGAGATTGCGGTGGAGACCAACGGCACGCTGCCGGCGCCGCACGGGCTGGACTGGGTGTGCGTCAGCCCCAAGGCCGGCGCCGACTGGGTGTTGCGCAGCGGCGATGAGCTCAAGCTGGTGTTTCCGCAGCCCGGGTTGATGCCGCAGGACGTGGCGCGCCAGGGGGTGGATTTTCGGCACTGGTGGCTGCAGCCGATGGACGGACCGGAGCTTTCTTCCAACACGCAGCAGGCAGTGCAGCACTGCCTGCGCGAGCCACGCTGGCGGCTGAGCCTGCAGACGCACAAGTTCATCGGCATCGCGTGACGCACCCGCCTCGCCTTTGCCGCCACACCCCGCCGTGACCGCGCTGGACCGCACACTTCAGCCGCTGCCCGTTCTGACCCGGCCGCCGGCGGACGATCTGCCGCCCGAGTTCGTCCCGCTGGCGGATGAGGCGAGCGTCGAGGAAAAAGACCGGCACTGGTACACGACCGCCTATCAGGGCGACCGCATGCCGCAGCTCACCGTGCGCGCGGTGCTGACCGGCGGGCTGATCGGGGCGCTGATGTCGGTGGGGAACCTGTACTCGGTGATGAAGGTCGGCCTGACGTTCGGGGTCGCGATCACCTCGTGCGTGCTGTCGTACGTTTTGTGGAACGTGCTGCGCGCGGCCTCGGCCGGGCGGGTCGGGCAGCTTTCGATCCTCGAGAACAACTGCATGCAGTCGACCGCGTCGGCAGCCGGCTATGCCACGGGCGGGGCGCTGTCGGTCACGTTTGCCGCGCTGATGATCCTGGATCCGGCGCACCGCCACCAGCCCTCGTGGGTGATCGCCGCCTTCACGTTCATCACGGCAGCGATGGGCGTGTTCCTGGCCATCCCGATCAAGCGCCACCTGATCAACGAGGCCCAGCTCCCGTATCCGAGCGCCACGGCCGCCGCCGCCACGCTGCGCAGCCTCTATGGCCGCAGCGGCGAGGCGATGAAAAAAGCCTATGGGCTGCTGGTCGCGCTGGCCCTTGGGGCCGTCTCGGGCGTGCTCAGCACGGCCGAGGACCAGTTCGCGGCGCTGGGGCGGGTTTTCGGGTGGATGCGGGCGCACCTCGTCGACGTGCACCTTCCGGATCAGCTTCCGGCCAGCGGCTTTGCGCTGCTCGGCGGCAAGCCGATGGTCGGCTTCGGGTTCGAGCCGGGCCTGCTGACGATCGGGCTGGGCATGATCATCGGCCTGCGGGTGTCGCTGTCGATGCTGGCGGCCTCGTGCGCGCTGTATTTCTTTGTCGCGCCGTGG
>Ga0210409_10004733_pt1 | contig 14544 bp, 35 predicted proteins | sample IncBWH17MmetaG_FD_161649 | JGI IMG/M metagenome (GOLD analysis project Ga0210409, IMG submission 161649) | Forest soil microbial communities from Barre Woods Harvard Forest LTER site, Petersham, Massachusetts, United States - Inc-BW-H-17-M | ecosystem: Environmental > Terrestrial > Soil >... | reverse complement strand
TAGTTTCATGCCAGCAGCCGTAAGTTTGGCTAGCCATCCGTTGGTCCTCGGAATTTGTCTAATGGTGCTGGCAACTTTTATAGATTGTAGAGCTCGGATGACCCGAGGGTCGGCTCTGAAATATCCGTTATTATCGGCCGATATGACAGCACCCTGTTGTGGTCGTGTGAGTTTCATGATGGTTTTTCTTCACTCCACAGCCAGGAGTCCGTTTCACGGAAGAATGTTGCTGTAGCTCCGCACTGTCGACACATAACCTCGCATGGTCGACAGTCTGGTATTTCGAAGCAGGCAGAATGTATGACCGGTGTGTCGCAATGCATTTTCGGTGTGCGAGCCATATGGTCCTTCCATTTTTGCTGGTTCATGCTCGGCGCCACTCCCACAGCTAGCAATATTTGCAGATGATGGTGATGTACTCGATGACGAACGACTGGTTATTGTCGCTCACGGTCCGCCACGTATCGGTATGGCCCCGGATAGTCGTGCGGCCTCCAGGAACCGATCTGGATCGAGCTCTTCGAAACGTTTGCAGTATGGAAGCGTATGAAGGATAACTCCGTCTCCGTCTGTATCAAATCCGGCTGTGTACTCGCCACCGCAGAACGAACAACGAGCTGTTACGTGCATCAGTTTTTCATCCAGATCAAAAGCGATCGGATCTTTGTTGACAAAATTTTGTTTGCTTACAATTTTTCCTGTTTGTTTGCTCATGCTCGGTGCCACTCCCCCCAGCCGCCAACCTTTGCTTCACGAATTTCCATATGCCTGTCCGGTTTCCATCCGTAGTCGCTGCCCACAAACCGAATCTCAACCTCCGCAGGTTGTTCACATGGTACGCACTGCGGATTATCGACCTGAAACATCCGTCGAGCCCAGTCCCATGCCTCGAACCATCGTTCGGCGGCGACGAATAGTTTGTGTTTGCTTTCGGTGGAGGTGCAAAAATAAGTTATCATCACGGACCTGCGTCGCTTAGGAAATTGTAAGTAGCTGTTACCTTGACCGAGTCTTGCGACGTTCCGGTTCGATCCGTGCACTCAGCGATGACACTAGGTGTGGCCTTGGTCACGAGGTAGCCAACGGACGGAGGCACGGACGGTTGCCCCGCGAGATACGCTCCTTGGACGATCATCCCTGCGCCAACTAAGTTGCATCGGATGATAATATCAGCTGAGCTTCCCGGGAAGCTGAACCCATTTGGCGGGTCGAATGTTGGCGGTTCTAACTGCGTTGAACCAGAATCGGAAGTAGACAGCGGACCGAGCAAAACAACGCTCGATCCGCTACAAGCCGAGAGCGATACGACAATCGCCACTCGACCGAGTTTGCCTATGTAAGCTGAGAGAGACATAGTGGAAGCTACTCGACAGATTGCGTCCAACATCGCATCTCCGTCACCGGGAAGAACGGCGCAGACCCGGCGTTCCAGAGTTGCCACGACGTGTTGGCGCCCCAGCCTCCGCCTTGACCCTGACCCATCTGAATTCGCGACGGCCAGCAGAGCACGTCCGTCTGGCCGTACGGATTCTGAGACTGAAGGCTCACGAAGTGCGTGCTTCCGTCCACGCGGTACGGGCCTACCCCTGGCGCGAACGGTCCGCCGTAGCAGCCGTAATACGTCACGCGCTGAGCCGGATTCGCAGAGCTGGCGACGGTCTGCACGAGCCATGTGCCGTTCGACTGCGGCGTGACCGTGCTAATGTCCGAGGTGTTCCAGGTCACGCCTTTGATGCCTCGGATGCCGCACGTGCCTTGGCCGATGATCGTTGCCTGCGTTGCCGCGCCCGGATTGGCAGCAAGCCCCTGTGCCGCACCGGACGAGTATCCTTGGCTGTTGTAGTTGCAGGCGAATTGAACCGTTCGCGTGCACGTGACGGACGGGTCAGAATCGACCCACAGGTACCATTCGTTATCAGACGCCTCGATGTCGAGGATCCACTCGTCATTGGGCGCGGCTCCGGCGCACGACGAATGCCCCGTCGGCCAGCATGCGCTGGTTGGCAGGAACACGTCGCCCGTGTTGCCGTTCGAATCCGGGATGGCCTGCCGGCCGGAAGAGTTGTAGTAGAGAGTGCCAAACCACGTGTTTGGCGGCGTGAACGCTTGCTCTTGCTTTGATGTGGTCTCTGGCGGAGATCCGCATGCGGTGAGAGAAATGGCCAGCGCTACGATCGATAATTTCATTCGAGTTCTCCTGTTATTTCGAAACTCTTGCATCCGCTGCACCCGCACAACGGTGACTTGTGCGGCTTGCGGGCCTCTTCGAACGCGGTTCGGACGTAGACGACTCCCGGGTGACCGGCGAGCGAGTAGTAGGTCGCGTTCTGGCCGACCACCTCGTATATCTGCCCGTACTCCAGGGGTGGCGCGTGGGTGATGTAGCGGACTCTCACGTTGCATCCGTAATATCGAGCGCCTTTTCGCATCGCTCGGATAGGCTGTCCAGCCAGCCGGCTAATGGCACCTCGGATTGCGCAGACAGCTTGCGCGCTTGTTTGGCCGCTCTCTCGAGTGCGGCGCGAAGCACCTTGATCTTCTCGTCTTGCGTCATGTCTTCCTCGGCTTGCTCTTGACTAGCTTGTAAGTCAATCGATCGTATATGTGTGGCTGGCCATTTCTGCACGTCTCGCTGGCCCAGCCCCACTGCCAGAAATGTTGGCACTTCGGGCACCACGCGACCTCAATCCTGTCCGGCGGCTGCGGCTTCATGGGTGCCTCTTCATAATTTTCGGACTGCAGGCCATGTAAGCTTTGAATGCGACACGCGGGCCTCCGTTTTTGGTCATCGGACACAAGTGGCACGACGTCTTCTCCTTCTTCTCGTCTGCGCAAATTGGACTTCCGCACCGAGTGCAGTAGCTCACCCAAATAAACGTGGGCGGCTGCGTCTTCACTTAGGCCTCCCTGGTATCTCGGGTATCTCGGGTGGCTGCGTGGAGGCGATGGATTTCATGGCTGCCAATGGGTCCTTGGCACATACAACATGTACCTCGATAGTCATGTTTTCGGCCCTAACGTATCGCCTATACAATCTTGGGTCCTTGCCCTGCTCTCTCAGGTGTGCGGCACAGTCCTCGGCATCTCCCCTCACCAAGAATACGTTGCGTATGTGGCGACCGAGCGCGTTCATTCCACCTCTCCCTTCCCCGGCTCCGTGGCGGCGAGGGCTTCGCGAATACCGAGAAGAGCATGGTGGGCGCGCCCATTGAGACCTGCTTCGTTTAGGTCTAGCCCAATGAGCAGATGTGCCTCTGCCCCAGCCAGAGCCTCCCGCAGCACGCGGATCTGCTCGTCGCGGAAGTCTTGAACATTGGTGCGGAGTACGTCCGTGGGTGACCTCATCCCTCGTCGGTCTAGGAACTCATACGCCTTGCGCACCATGTCGCTGTCTGGCTCGTACTTGTGCACGCGCTTGCCTAGCCGCTGCACCCAGAACACGAGATTCATCACGTCGTACTCATCCTGCACGTAGTCGCTCACTTCCCACCTTCAATCGCGGCGTCCGTCACCAGACGAAGTCTTGCCTTCCCATCATCACCGCAGAATCCAGCCGGCATTGGTCCGCCATCCTTGTGTGGCAGCACGATAGACTGAGTGACAGGACCATTCTTCGTCACGTCGACCAATACCCCTACCTCGAACGGGTGGAACGGATCTCCCGTCTGTCCTTCAGGTTGTGCAATGTTGGCATAGTCGCAGTCCGAAAGCATCAGGCCGCACCATGCGCAAAGCTGCCTTGCTTCTCGTCCAACACGAACCGGGAAACCGGCAATGTGAATCACTTTCCACCTCCAATCGCGGCGTCCCGTAGGAAAAAGTCGTAGAGCTTCGTGTCCGGCTCGATGCCCTCTCGGCGAGCAACCGCAACGACCGCGTCTCGCGCTGCTAAGCAGTACTCAGCAGACGGATTCATGTCATCGCATTGTCCTGAACGATAGGTAGACCAGATTCGGTCGCGAATTGGCTTCGGGACCATGTACCAGTGCCTTTTGCAGCCCCACATCGTCGGCGGGACCGGAGTGTGGCACCCGGTAGCGTGACAAGTATGGCTCACTCACCCACCTCCAATCGCGGCGTCCAGGCGGTCGGCCCAGCTCTGTACGTCGGCAACAACGTTCCACTCGCGCATCTCCGCCACGACCTTGCGCACTTCGGCGAGCGCCGCATCGGCGCCCTCTCCGGCGTTCAGCAGGCGCACCATCATTGCCGTATCTTCCTGCCAGTTCACTGTGGCAGATGCGCAAGCGACCTGGAATGCAGCGTCTTGCTTGAATATGCCTCGGCCGGACGAGTACCACTTCTCCCTTGCGGGGCCGGAGTCCTCGGGGACCCGCTCCGGCTCGGGGGTCTGCGGGCGTTGTTGTCCCGCTCCGGTTGCACCCGGCCCCGAAGTCTCTTTGCTTGCGACGGCGGCGAGGGCGGCGACAGCAACAGCACGGCAGTATTCGAGCTGACCTTGCCATCGGTCCGGATTCAGGGAATGGCCTAGATCGCGCACCTTCTTCAACGCCACCCGCAGATCGGCTAGAGCCAGATGTGAAAACTCCAGATTCGACTGAGTGTCATGCAGCCCCTCAATAAGCATGTTGGCTTCAGATCGCAGCGTGGCGAGGTCGCGCTCTTGGCGTTTCATTCGGCCGATGCAAAACTGACAAGGATGCTCAGGTACGCGAAACCCGCCGCATGTGTCGCATGGGAGGCAGCCTGCGGCTTCATTTGGCGTCACGATGATCTGGCACCATCGGTCTGCGCACGACAGTGACGCCATCTTTCTTGATTCCGCAAATGCGCGTTCCGCCTCCTCCGCTCGCTTCGTCTGGACGTCTAGTTCTCGCTCCAGGCTCATAGTTGCCTCGGAACAAAGCTCTTTGACCACTGCTGCTGCACTGGCCTTCACATCCGATCGCAACAGCATCTCCGCCTCCTTTGCGCGTTTGGTCTGTCGAGTGCATTCTAATGTGGCTTCGTACACGCGCCCTTTCTCTGCTGCGAGCTCCAGCACCAGACAAGTGCACTGATGCTTGGCTTCGGCGAGTTCCGCGCGAACGGCATCGAGCAAAGCAAAACATCCGGCTAGGTGGTTCTGATGGTCCCCTGTCCGCCAAATCATCTCTTCTTTCGGTGTCCACGGCTTTGCGTCAATCATCCCATTATCTCCGTAAGTTTGCGAAACACACGCCGTGCGGTGCGGTACTGACAGCGGAGCTCAGAAATATTCTCGAGCACGCGCGGATCTTCGTCGAGCAAGTGTCCTAGCGAAGCAAGCGTGAAGTGTCCGACGCCTTTGCAAATGCGGCACGGGTCGGGCCACTCGCCAGTTACCGGATCGATCCATCCGAGACCTCGGCATGCTTCGCAGGGAAATTTCACGTTCGCGATCTCCTGATCGCGACACACAATGAATTTTGCAGCGCAATCGGCGGATCGAATTCGGCCGCATCATCCAGAGCATGTTCCTCCTCCCACTCGTCACCCATGCTGTTGACGAGATTCTCCAGCTCCGCGATGTAGGCGAGGAGTGCGGTGCCTTCATCTCGTGTGAGAACGTTGTTCTCGTCGATGCTTCGTTGCATCGCCTCCAGGTTGGGCCGGTTCATGGTTGTTCGTACCCGGGCGGAGTCATGTTACGCAACCGTTCCTCCAGCTCCGCGATGTAGGCGAGGAGTGCCTGGATGTCGTTGAAAACAAGTACTCGGTAGTTTGGATCGATCGGAGCGAAGAAAGCGTACCGAGCTCGAATTATGTCCAAATCCGGTCGGGTCATTTTTTTCCACTTCTCTTTCCGTTCGCGTTGGCAGCGATGCCGAGTTTGAGAAGCGAGCGAACCGCGTCGCTGGCGGTGACGTTCATCCCCGGGTTGAGACCTCGCAACTGTTCCCGGTGAAATTCGATCTCTCCCAAGAGTTTCGTGTCGACCCGCAGTGAGATAGCTGTCGTATCCTGCATTTTTTTTATCATAACACTTCCGACAGGGTTGACAAGTGGTCGCGTTCGTCTAATAGTGCCGGAGTCGAGAGGAGATCGGGGAAAATGTTGGAGCCGTCAGACTGGGAAAACGGCGTGCTTGCTGCAGCAAGATGGTTGCGTAGTAAAGGTCACGCCGATCTTGCCGGTCAACTGATCCGGCAAATACCTACCGATCAGGAGGGGACCGAGGATCGGGTGGTGGATCAGATCGCGAAATGGATGGAGCAAATGGCTGGCGCCTCGAGAGTCACACCGGTTGCTGGTTGTCGGCAGCTAGCGGCAGATATTCGCGAGCGACGGTGGAGGATGGCGTGAGCGTCGTTGCTGTAGGCGACGTATACGTGAATCCGCGTGGACGTCGTTACCGCGTACTACGGTTCGTTCCTGGTAAGGGTAGTAGCGGCCTACTGAGCGACGTTGTCTTGCTGGACGAGTCATCCAAGAAAGAGGATCTGGCCAGCGCAACAATGGTTGCGGTTTACTGGCGGAGGGTGGAGTCGTGATCGATTGGTCAGTGTTCGACAAATTTCCGGAGATGACCTGCACGTGTGTGTGCGGAACTGTTTTTCGAACCCACGCAAAAGGTGTCCCTGGTGTTGGTCTCGTAGCTCGCAAACCGTGTCCGAAGTGTGGAGATACGAAACTGGGTCGTGCGTCGTCAGATACGGAGTGGATGACGATAGAGAGGAAAACGTCGTGAACGACTTTTGGCGCATCGAGATCCCGTGCAGAATCTACTCGGCGGATGAGAGCGGAAATCTTCGGGGCATATGGGAAACTGGAGACAAGATTCGTGTAACCGTTCAGGCTTCGAACGCCAACGAAGCTGTTGAGAAGTTTCAGGAAGCCATTCGGTGCACGATTCGGGAGTTTACGTGAACCTCGACGGCGCTCCCATCTGGATTTGTGAGACAAAAACCTCTTCAGAGGACATCACGCCGGGGAGCGACTTCTGGCGTAGAACTGTGATGGACACGCAGATTTCGGCGTACCTGATTGGCGCTCGCAGTCTCGGATGGAATGCGATTGGGTGCTTGTACGACGTTTTGGGAGTAGTGCAGTTGCAACCGAAGATGGCGACACCCGTAGAGGCTCGCAAATACGTCAAGAAAACGGGTGCGTTGTATGGGAACCAGCGCGATCATGATGAGACTCCGGAGGAATTCGGTCGGCGCTGTCTTGCGGAAATTATAAGCAACCCTGCTAGATATTTTCAACGAGGGGAAGTGGTTCGGTTGGAGGCTGAACACGCCGAAGCTGCAGCAGATATGTGGGCTACAGCGATTACTCTTCGGGGCGCTCGTCAGCTCAACATGTACCCTCGCAACCCTGGCGCGTGTATTCAATGGAGCCGTAGCTGCGAGTATCTTCCGATCTGTTGCAAGGAATCGTCGGTGGACGATTCTCTGCTCTACGTGAAGGTAGAGACAGAGCACGAAGAATTGCAGCTTTCTGAAAGCGGTCGTACGCGTCTCACGCAGTCATCGCTACGGGTGGCTCGTTCCTGTATGCGAAAGTACCAGCTCCGATACGTTTTCGGAATCCGATCGCGAGTGAAGGCCGAACCGTTGCGACGTGGAACGAGTGTGCATGGTGGGGTTGAGATTTTGCGCAAGACCGGGAATTTGGAGACAGCGATTTCGGCGCTCGATCAGAAGTATCCGTACAAATTCGAGCGCGAGAAAGCAATGTTGATTGGGTATCTGGCACAATGGGGCGTCCCGAAAGGAATCGTGGCGGTCGAGCAGCAGTTCGAGATCGATCTGATCAACCCGGAGACAGGTCGACCCAGCAAAACGTTCACGCTTGCTGGCAAGTTCGATGCTGCATGCCATGCAGACAAATCGCTGTTGCAACCGGTGATGCTGGAACAGTTGCTCGAGCAGTCGATTGCGCAGGTCGGTCCCGGTCCGGATGACAACGACGCGGCGGAGGTGGAGTGATGGGCACCCGTAATAATCCAGGTAAATTTGACTGTTACGCAGCAGCCGATCCGGACGAACCGATGTTTGTGCTGCTCGGGCGCGATCGAATGGGATGTGTGCTTGTTCGCGTCTGGGCGGACATGCGGGAAGCCGCGGGCGAGGCACCAGAGAAGGTAGCCGAAGCTAGAGTGTGTGCCGACGCGATGGAAGCGTGGCTCCAGAAATTGGGGAAGCACCCGTATGGAAGCTCCGATTTATTGGGGAAGCATCCGTATGTAGATTCCGATTTTTTCAACCAAAAGGAGTAACGAAAATGGCGAAGACAGCGAAAGAGGGGACCAGGGCAAACATCTACTACCTACCCCCGGAAAAACTGAAACTGGTGACAGACAAGGCGAGCGATCTCTTCGATCCGCGAGTGAACGAGCCGCCGAGCGAAGAGTTCGTTGCGAACATCAAGCATTTTGGCGTGCTTGAACCAGTTGGTGTTCGCAAGAATTCGGAGACCGGAGAACACGAGGTGGTGTTCGGTCGCAAGCGGGTGATGGCGTGCATCCTTGCGAACAAGGAACTGAAGAAGGAGGGGGCCGCACTTCTGCAGGTACCGTTCGTGTTCAAGCGTGGCGATGGCACTCTCATGCAGGAGATGATGGTGTCGGAGAACGAGGCTCGCGAGGCCGATTCTCCCACCCATCGGGCAGCGAAGATGGCGAAGCTGCTCGACAAGGGTCGCAGCGAAGCCGAGGTGGCTCGATCGTTTTGCGTGAGCATCGGCACGGTCAAGAACATGATTGCTCTGATGGAGGCGCCGAAAGCGATCCGTGACGAAGCGGACCGCGGTGGAATCACCGTTTCGGAGGCTTACAAGCTTTCGAAACTCGAGCCGGCGGACGCGAAGGAACGTCTTGCTGAGCTCAAGAAAGTCGCTCCGAAGAAGGAGAAGGGGAAGCGCAAGAAGGGCACTGCGAAAAAGGCTCGGGCGATCGTTAGCGGCGGAGCGGCGGAAGTTCGTAGTCGCAAAGAAATCGAAACGATGCGGGAAGCTATTTCGGACAACGTAATGGCTCCTGGCGAGATAAAGAGAGTCTTGGATTGCGTTTTCGCTTGGGTGCTTGGCGACGACGAAGTGTTGACGGAGTTTTTGGAGCAGGACGATCGCGGACAGACGGCGGCGGGGGGATGAAGGAGCTACCGGAAGAGGTGGTGACTACGACCGTAATTAATAGACCGTCAGTTGTCGATGTGTTGGCATTCGTTCGCGATCGACAAATCGTTTTCACTGAAGGTCTTTGGTTGCGAGATCACCCATGGTTTCATGCGACCGCCGAGGCTCTCGTTCAGGTTGGCATGTTGAAGCACGGAGCAGGTAGGTATGAAATTACGGACTATGGTTGTAATTTCTTAGAGAGGTCTGCATGATGCAGCGATGTGAGACGTGTAAATGGTGGGGTAAACAGATTTATAGTCCACCGTGGTGCAAACCTCCGTATGAACATCGGATTTGTGACGCGATAAGGACGCATGAGTCATCAGATCGAAAACTGCTAGCGATCGTTGTTGATCCATACGAAAGTAATTCGGCAGTATATACGCTCTCTGATTTCGGTTGCGTACTGCATGAGCCAAAGGAGCAGACGTGAGCGGCGATAAACCGGAAGACATGGAGGCGGCAAAGGCGGCAGCTGCAGCGAAGAATTGTAAGGTTGTTCTTCCGAAACCGATGGAACTGTTTGTAGATATCGACAGTGCCCAGCAAAAAGTGACATTTGAAAGGCAGTGGCCTGTGTTCTTGCAACAGTTTCCAAAGGCGAAGTACGATATTTTCCAGAGTCCGAGCGGAGAAATCGATCACTTTCACATCTATGTGACGATAGATAGAGCCGTTGGAGAGCAAGAAAGAATTTTGCTTCAGGCTCTTCTTGGGTCTGATCCGATGCGTGAGATTCTCAGCTGGCGTAGGCTGAACATGGGATATCCATCGCCAACCAGATTTTTCGAACTTTTACCGTAAATGACCAAACAGGAACTCGCTGAGGCGCATTGTTTGTACTTGCTGCTCATCGAAAAAGCCGGCTGCTGTTGGCACATCGTGTTGGACGACAACAATGTTGATGATGACTGCGTTCGTTGGTGTATCAACCTGGCTGCTACACAGGGACATCCGGTGTGTATCGAGATCGGTCCACTTCTGCAGCGGATGAGTAAGACGCAACGATTGAAGCTTGCGAGTGGTGGGTACAAATCTCTAGCGAAAGAAATGGAGCGAACCGAATGATCGACAAAAAGAAATTTTCGAAAGGTCGCCTGGCGCGTCGCGACCGAATCTTTGCTTACGGTATGGACGGCGTAGGCAAGACGAAGTTCGCATGCGGGGCGCCCGATCCGCTAGTGATCGACGCCAACAAGGGCAGCTTGAAGTTCGACGTGAGTCGCGTTGAGGTAGAGACCTGGGAGGAAACTCTCGAGGCGCTTACCATGGTGGAGAACGGAGAACTGAAGTGCGGCACGCTGGTCCTTGACTCGATCTCTGACCTGGAACTCATGAGTCACAAGGTACTGTTCCCAAACAGTACCGCATCCGAGCATGGGGGTGGGTACAACAAGGGAGACGATCTGATTACTCCCGAGTGGCGTCGCGTGCTTGCCCAGCTCGAACGGATCTGGGTGCAGGGTAAGGGCATCATTTTGGTGGCACACACGCTCGTGAAAACGTTCAATGATCCGAACGGACCGGCGTACGATCGATTCGAGATTGCAAGCCGTCCAGCATTGGCTCGGCAGCTCAAGATCTGGTCGGACTACGTGTTCTTCTGCCGCGAGGAAGTGATCACGGCGAAGGCGAAGGACGAGCGACGGGCGAAGTCGACAACCACGGGTATCCGTTACGCCTACGCAACACGGACTCCGGCGTACGACGCAAAAGCTCGTGGCGAATTTTTCCCGGACAAGATCCTCTTGTCCTGGAAAGCGTTCGAGGATGCTGTCAAGATCGGGTCTTCGGATGTTCTTGCAGAGATTGACGGTATGCTAGCCGAGATCGGAAGCGATCAGCTAACTGCGACCGTCAAGGACTACATGGCGAAGTATCCGCAGCAGATCGTTGAGTCTCGCAACGGTGTCGTTGCGGAACTCGAAAAACACAGGGCGAGACAGGTGCAGACGACAGTGGTCGAGTCGCCTGCCACGGCAACAAACAACTGAAGCGTAAATGGCAAAACAAGGAGTGAATGATGGCAAACGAATCAAAGGTGTATCACGAGTGCTACGTTCGAAACGTTCCTGGCATTCAGGCTGATTTTCCGGACGACGGAGCTCCGCGGCTTCTGATTCCGGTGTACGTACCGGAACTAGACAAGGAGGTGCAGACAATTCTGTACTGCAGCGCCGGAGCGCTTCCCTACTCGCTCGAGAAGCTTCGGGCAGCCGGCAAGGTGAACGACGATCTGTCAGATATGAGTGGGATCGGATCGAAAAAATTCGATTTCGAGATTCGGTACGAAAACTACACAGATCCACAAACCAATGAGACTCGACCGGTTCTGAAAACGAACATCATGTCGGGTGGCGGTCGCATTGAAGCGTCCAAGCCGGTGGACCTGCGAACGTTTGCGGCAAAGGTGGCGATGTTGACCGGAAAAACGCCAGCGCCGTCGGGTGGCGCTCCCCCGCCTCCGTTCGGGATGCGGTAGCAAAGGACTCGGGTGGGGTAGGGTCCCTTGGATCGGTGTGCGTTCCCAGGGAAACGATTCTTCGTCCCCCACTCCGTTCGGTTTGGGCACTGGACCGATCCCGAGGGAAAACAGTTGCAAGTGGTCCCGGGTCATGGTGGCCCGGGACTGCGCCTAAACGCTCCGTTCCCGGTAGAGCGACGCTCTTCGGGCGATGGGAAAAGGTCGCAAGAGTCGACCGACGCTGTTCGAGTCAGCAACGGGGCACGGGGTGAGGACGATGAAGCGAACCGTAGCAAGAATGTCGAAGATTGATCGCAGTCAACAGTGGCGAATTTTTAGCTGGCAGATTGGAGATGTTCACGCCAATCGATTGTGCCGATGGCTTGATTTTTACTGTTGGCTGTTCCGTTTGGATCCGAGACGATTGTGGGCATCGGAGTTCCATCGTGGATGAATCTCCGGAAATCACGGTAGTTGCCGAAGGTTTCGACGCTGAGCCTGCAACATCACGAATCAAGCGATTTTCGCTCGAGTGTCTTTCGCCAGATGAGAAAAAAGACGACTCGTTGTGGCATCAGGTGTACCGCGGTGGCATCGATGCCATTGTTGCATGTCGAGAGCTTGTGGCGCGAGCACGATCAACGCCCGATATTCGAACCGAACACGTGTATGTGGACCTGTCGGACGGCAAAAAGAAGTTAAAGTACGTTGTTTGCGATCAGTTGCGAGAGCATTGGTTGACACCATCTGGCGTTGGGTACATGGCGGCCGACGAGGCGATTGCGTTTGACTCGGAACTAGAGGCCACGAAGGCGTTGTCGCAGTATCGTCGCAGCTGCGCAGCCAGCAACGTAAAACTTCTGGTGAAGGAGATCGGGGTGTGATGGTGGATTTCGGCAAGTACCGCATGTCGACGGATCGCACGCTCGTGACATACAAATGTGAATCGTGCGGTGAGATCGACGAGTACGTGACAGAAATGCCTGCTGGCTGGAAACATGCCGTAAAGCACAACATGAATTACTGTGGCGGTTTGTTGGTAGAAGTTAGTCGGCGAACGGAACCACGGTCGGTGTCGCGATGAAAATCTACCTCGCTGGATCGTCGTTCGAGATGCCGCTGGTCAACGACTACATGAGGCAGCTTCGTGCAGGCGGAGTAGAGATTACTCGCGATTGGCCGAAAATTATTCGCGAGTACGGTAATCGTGCAAACCGAGGGCTGACCGAGGAGGATCGTGTTCGCGTATCGCTGGCGAATCTGAAAGCGATCGACGAGGCGGACATGTTCTGGCTGATCGTTCCGACTGCGCCGTCGGCAGGTTGCTGGATCGAGTTCGGGTACGCGATTCGCGTGAACAAGCTTACCATCGCGAGCGGTGATGTTCAGCAAACCGTGTTCACGTCACACGCGTTTGCATGTTTTGCGTCGCATGATGATGCGTTGCAACGAGTTTTTGAGTACCACAGAGACCAGCAGCGATTGGAAGCGCAAAGGAGTGCAGCGACATGATGACCGTGGGAGAGCTTCGGGCAGAGATCGAGAAAATATCAGACGATTTGCCGGTGGTGCTGGAGATTGTTGGCGATCAGGATACGGGTGACGAGTATACGAGCTGCTATCTCATCGATGTGGAAGTTGAGACGGAAGAGGGCACGGAGAAGAAGTGCCTGTTTCTTAGTGGAGAAACGATAGACAACGATGAGGAGGAAGAGGAGCCGGAGGCGTCGTGACCGATGTATTATCGACCGCCGCTCGTCATTCGTCGGAGTCTAGCGAGCACTGGACGCCGCAGAACATCGTGGAGCTGGCACGAGAGACGATGGGCGCAATCGATCTTGATCCAGCGTCCACCATCGAAGCAAACCATAGGATCCGAGCCAATATTTTTCACACCCGCGAGTACGATGGATTCACTAAAGACTGGTACGGGCGCGTGTTTTTGAATCCACCGGGAGGCATGTCCGACAATCAGCAGCGACCGGTGAAGAGTAAGTGTCGTGAAACAGGATCGTGCGGTCTTCCGGTGGGTCACACACACGAAGGTGTCGAGGCGAGCCAGAAGAAATGGTGGTTCAAGCTGGTGCAAGAGTACAGGGAAGGTCGCGTACCATCCGCTGTATTTGTCTGCTTTAGTGTTGAGCTTTTGCAAAATACACAGTTAAAGACTCCGTCTGGTTTACGGATTCCTCTCGATTTTCCAATTTGCTACCCGAGCAAGCGTGTTGCGTATCTGCGCTCGGACGGAACGGTTGGTGCGCAGCCTCCACACGCTAGCTGCATCGTGTTCTTGCCGGACAGATCGATAGAAACCGTTGCTACGCAGCAGTGTGGGTACCTGAATCGATCGATCGCGAAATTCGTTCGAAATTTTTCCGCGCTAGGACGCGTGGTGGTTCCGCAATCAATGGAGGCGTTGTGAACAAGTCAGCAGAAGGTTGGAAGGCAACAGAAGTCCAGATTTGGACATGCATTGCTCACGATTTTATCATAACGCGTTCGGATGCTGATCATCGGTTGCCTGCACCCGAGTGTCCTACGTGCGGCAAACCGACAGTTCACTCTGGACCCGCTACGGCGCAGGAGATTTTGCATCGGGTGCGGCTTCGGGAGATCAAGGCGTGAGTGGTATCGGAACAGCCGCTAAGCCGCGTGTGAGGTTCTGCTGGGTGTGTTCCAGGCAGTTGCAAGGAAACTTCCATCGTGTAGCTATGGTCGATGGACACGCTGTTGTTGTTCATGCGGACTGCGCCAGCAGAGAGAAACTTGAGATCGTCCCAGGTGCGCATTTGGTGAAGAAACGCAAGGTTCGGAAAAAATAGCCTACACTTCTCAGTATGCCTCGACCTCACGCCGACAACTACAGAGACTACGTCCGCAAGCGCACGACGCAGCTGATCCATGAGGGGTACGAAGCGGATCAGGCGTACGCTATAGCCAACTCGGAGGCGCGGAAAATGTTCCCTGGTAGCCATGAG